>Ga0315279_10000112_pt1 | contig 173147 bp, 178 predicted proteins | sample YL17G06_20_MG_FD_203694 | JGI IMG/M metagenome (GOLD analysis project Ga0315279, IMG submission 203694) | Sediment microbial communities from Yellowstone Lake, YNP, Wyoming, USA - YL17G06_20 | ecosystem: Environmental > Aquatic > Freshwater > Lake > Sediment | place: USA: Wyoming | collected... | reverse complement strand
TTCTTATTTTCTTTATACCGCGAATCTGGGATCTATTGGCAGAAGCATAATGATGGGAACATCTGTCGATATAGTGAGCGTATGCGCGTTGGTCTGTTTCCTACTCCTGTGCTTACTCATTGTTATCAGAGGTCTTAATTGGAGAGAGTTGTAGCAAGATGAAAGCGTGCAAAGAGAACACGAATGAGGCGTTGAAAGGGAAGTGGAATTGTGACTGAAGAGGAAAACTTGAAACGGTTAGGCTTGGAAGGACTAGCAAAAAAGCTTCAGATGTGTAGTTTGCAGAAAAAGTCCCGAAAAAATTAGGAAATTGATATACATGTCGAGTCATGCGCACGTCTCCTCCACGTGAAGGCAATTAGCTAGTGCTGCGCCAAGTGCGCAGTCGTGTCTATCGCGCGCGCTTCTATTTCTTTCCGAATCTAATTTGGAAAGTGTGACCTTAGATGTGTGAGGTTGGCGTTAGATTTATTAACGATGTTGCCAATGCATGCACGTTTGAGGCTTAGTTTTTTTCGCGCGCTGGAGTGTCGTCTAGAAGAAGGGCAGCAATGTTCTGTGGGTATTTCAAAACGCGGAAAACTCTATAATTGTGGTTTGGGTGTACAGGCTGAGACGCGTTATCAAAGAGGGGGGACAGATGAATGAGCAAAGCTGAAAAGCGTAAAATAGAAGTCTCCAGAAGCAGCAGTCCAGAGAGAGAAATAGTTAACAAGGACAAGGCTTTCGTCCTTTTCTACGCTACTTGGTGCCCATTTTCCCAAAGGTTCTTATCAGTATTTGAAGAGTACGCCAGAGACAATCCGCAAGAGTGCATGAGCGTCATAGTTGATGATAGGCCAGATTTATGTGAGGAATACGCGATAGAGTACTACCCCACTGTGCTTCTTTTCAAAAAAGGAAAGGTACACAAGAGACTTGATGCCGAGCCTGGGGTTGGGTTAACAAAAAAACAACTAGCAGAACTCACCAAAAATCCGTAGATTGTTCTCATTTTTTGGCGGGCTTTCTTTAGGAGCTTTCACGACTCTATTATCCTGGCAATGACTTCGGACTGTTGAGGTGATTGTGATGGGTGTGAAGGAAAACATGAAATTGATGATGACTTTGGATGATGCTTGGAACAATCAGGATTGGGAGACGTTTAAGAAACGTCACGCAGCAAACGTCGCCGTTTACTGGCCGGGTCAGCCGGAGCCAACAAGAGGGCGAGAAGCACATTACAATGAATCTGTCGAATTCTTCAAAACGTTTGATAATAAGCTGGTTAATAATCCTTACAAGATTCTTTTCGGCGATGGCAACTACACTTGTTCTGTCGCTGATTGGGCAGCAACCATGATTGGACCAGTGAAAGGGCCAGATGGAAAAATCATTCAACCTACGCACAAAACGGCTAAGCTTGAGTTCTGCACCGTTGCCACTTGGAAAAACAGCGAAATCACAGAGGAACGTCTTTTCTACGACGTAGTAGGAATGATGAAACAGCTTGGACTAATGTAATCAATGTTGAAGCTCACTAACATTACCTCAAATGCGGGATGCGAAAAATGTGACAGTAGGTTCCTTCTTTTTCTTAGGGCGCGCTACAAAATATAGGATCATGTTGATTTTACTTACGGGATATCATTTCTTCGTAGCGATGCTCAGGGAAGTGACTGCTGTCGCAAAATGGCTTGGTGGAGGACTTGCCGCAGCGGCAGAGAGTTACGCGATTGCGAACTTCATAGATTTTTCCATCAGCAGATCTAATCGGGATGCCTCCTCGCACCCAAATCGGACCACTGCACTCCAGCTGAGGGTCTTCGATTAACCCGATTGTTTTTTCCAATTTTGGTTCAATTGCCTCCCTTGTTTTCTTGTCCCAAACCACAAGACGACCTGATGGGCAGTCTCCTGCTTCTTCGATTGCCACGCATTTAGCATCCAAGCTATCTGATTTTGGAATAAGGTTCCAAATTTCGCCTCCTCTATGACAGAAACGCGCAGAGGCACAAAGGTCCACAACGTCGGTTAGCTTAAGCGTTGGGCCCTGTATGATTTTTGCTTGTTTCAGGTAGGGTTCACTGCTGGCCGCCTCAGTGCCATCAAAACTGACTTTTGTGTGTGTTCCATCACAGAAAGGTTTGTTCTTTGATTCTCCACATCGGCAAAGGCCGCATTTTTCCTGCAAAGGATATTTCTTGCCCGAACGCCATTCGACTGGAACTCCTTCCTTGTTGACGATGATGATTTGTTCGGATATGGGAACTTTGCCAGAAACAAGGTATGGGCCATTCTTGGTGACTTTGATTTCATGCTCGTGATTGACTTTGTCAATGTTTTCTTCTTTAGCTGTTCCCATTGCGGTTAAGCTCCTTGATTGTACTATGGAGTAGATCTCTCAAAATTGCTCACTAATAAGCGTAATTCGCGCGTTTCTTGTCTCCCTAGATATGATTTGTGAATTTGTCGCTATATGCATAAGTGAGACGTTAGATTCATTAGTATTATTTGACGATCAGCTCTTCCAGCTCTTTGGGATAGTAGGTCATCTGCTCTTTCCCCTCTTTGGTTACGAGAATCGTGTCTGAATGTCGAAATCCTCCGAACCCGGCTTCATAGAGCCCTGGTTCGCAGCTCAGGATCATCCCGGCCCTGAGGGGCTTCTGATTCCCGATGTCCAACCATGGAGGCTCATGATCCTCAAGACCCAGGCCATGCCCAGTGTGATGCTCCACCAGATGGATCAGTCCAGCCTTCTTGAACACGTTGATCGCTGCCTTGTCAACCTCGCTGCATTTGATGCCGGGTTCGAAGGCTTTGACCGCCGCTTCCTGAGCCGAGATCATAGCTTCAAAATAGCGCTTTTGTTTCGGCGAGGATTCCCCAACGATCATCGTTCGCTCCAGCTCGCAGCTGTAGCCGCCGACGTCGACGCCGGCTCCCGCGATGATCACGTCTCCCTTCCTGATCGTTCGTTTCGTGGACATCGAGTGCGGTATGGCGCTCATCTCGCCTATCTGACCCCTGAAGCCTGCGGAAACAGGATAGACGTTTCTTTTCGGCTGATAGCCCGGTCCCAGAGTTCTCTTCATCATCATCGTCGCCTCAGTCGTGGCCTTCAATGCGACAGCCGCGTCCCAAAGTCCTTCACCGGCATACTCTTGGAGCAACGAGACTGAGAGGTTCGCCCACTTGCAACTCTCTCTGACGAGCTCTATTTCCTCAGTTGATTTTGCGACTCGCATGTCGGGCACCAGGTCAGTCGCGTCTGCGAACTTTGCTTCGGGCAGCTCCTTTGTAAGTTTCGGACCCCGGTAGCCCCATATGCCGGATGCCCCCGACTTGTTATCGATGCCGATTCTTTTCTTTGAAAGACCCATTTCTTTCACGAAGCCGGCAAAATGCTCAATAGGATGCTTCTCTCCCGGATAATCCAAGTAGGTCTTAACCTCTTCGACGAACTTGGTCTCAAGCGGCACGTGATCCTTCTCCAGGCAAGGGCCCAGAAAGGTTATCTTGCCGTCCTCTGGGATGACCAAGGCCGCCGGGCGTTCCGTTGTGATGAACGAGTAACCGGTGAGGTAGAACATGCTCGTGCCATTCGTCAGATACAATGCATCAAGCTTCCGTTTTGCCAATGTTCTTCGGACCCGTTCTATGCGACGCGTGTACTCGGCATTGCTGATCGAAAACAAAGTCCATCCACTTCCTTGAAACGTCCGTTCCTGTTAGCCTTATGCTGCAGAACAGATAAATGCTTTTCACAAGAGCCGACGAACTACTGGCCAAACGAGAAGACACCGTTCTGCAACACGGTTCTAAGATGTGGATTACTTGTTTGTACTCAGGCTTCATAAATCTAATAAAACAGGGCGGCGAACTTGAAGCCGAGAATTCAGAATGAAGATTCTCCGTATGCAAAAGTCCGCGTATGCCCTCGGTTTGCTCCTGTGCGCGCTGGGCGTAGTTGCGCTTGTTGCTGCAGTGTGGGAGACTTGGCCACAGGTGTCCTCGGCCAAGGATCCTTTTTCGACTTTTCTGGCGCTTCTCTGGACGGAGAAATTGGACTTCATTCCTGGTTTTGAATTCAGACTGGTGTACCTTGTCATCTTTGCTGATGCGGTGCTCATCGCGGGAGTGGCAGTGTGTGCCTTGAGCGTACGATGGTTTTACTTACCCGGAAACATCGTGTGGTACCGATGCCCATTCTGCAACAAGGATTGGAAATCGAGCGGAGACAAAGCGTTGGTACATTGCCCCCATTGTCGTCAACTTGTTCATCCGGTAATGATCGAAAAAAAAGCCGGGTAACACGGGGCTCGTCGACGCATGGCGAACCGGCGCGGTCTTCCGCGTGGTGACGGGTAACCCGCATTCAGGCTTGATGGCGCTTAACGCGCGCGCCAAGGGGTTTGCCACTCTTCTTTGAAGAAAATCTCCGAGGGCTCTTTCCTCGGCTTCGAGGCCGGTTTTTCCGCGGGTGCCCCTATCGGTAGCAGGGCGACGGCTTTCATCTTCGTAGGAATCTTGAGCAGGCGTTTTAGTGCGTCTTCGTCGAAGGCGCCTATCCAGCAAGTACCGTAGCCTAGGGCCGTGGCCGCCAGAACCATGTGTTCCAACGCTATCATCGGGTCTTTTTCGTGCCATCTCGCGGACACGTCAGGATCGCCCACTGCGACAACGATGGCAGCCGCATCCTCCAGGAAAGCCTGCTTATTAGCGATTTCTGCCACGGCCTTCTTTCGATCCGCGTCTTGAACTAGTATGAAACGCCACGGTTGCCGATTTCCGGCGGAAGGTGCCAGTCGAGCGGCCTCGAGAATCATCCCCAATTTTTCATCGGGAATGGCTTCTGGCCTGTATTTTCTAATGCTTCTTCGTGTTTTGATGGCTTCAAACACGTCCATCTTGGTCTGCTCCCCAGAACGAAATCTTCTGGTACTGCTTATTACCTTTTCCCGGCCAAGGATCCAGATTCGTCATGTTTGAGCCGGTCCAGATCATTGCCTTGCCAATTCCAAAAGCGTTCCCCAAGACTGCTTCTTAAAGCAGACGATGTGGCTGGAGAAGAGTCGTGATGCCGGGAGGCTGCCGTGCAAAAACAAAAAAGGAGTTCGGCTACAACAGTATTCGTGGAGAAACAGGTCTGGAGGAAACGATTGATGATCCGCAAGTTATTCGTCTTCAGACACGCTGAGACGACTGACAATGTCCGCGGGATATTCTCAGGCTGGCGCGACTCAGAACTCACTTCGAAAGGACTGATGCAGTCGCACGAGATCGCAGAACAGCTCAGGGAGGAGGATATTGATTACGCGTTCACTTCGCACCTCAGGCGGGCTCGGAAAACCCTCGAGATCGTGCTTGAAACCCATCGTGCTGTTCCAGTCTTCACGGACGACAGGCTCATCGAACGCTGTTACGGTTTGCTGCAGGGAAAAAGCAAGAGAAAGGTCGAGCGCGAAAGACCAGAATGGTTTGCACGGGTTCACCGAGGCTACGATTTTCCCCCGCCTGAGGGTGAAAGCCTGAAAATGGTCGAAAACAGAACGTTGCCCTTTCTTGCACAGCTCAGAGAATGGCTCCGCCGAAACCCCGGCAACGTGGCCATCTCGTGCCATGGAAACTCGCTGCGCCCGATCCGGCAGGTGTTCGAGCACCTGAGCCTGAGACAGATGCTTGAACTTGAAAACCCGCAGGACCGCGCCTTCGCCTACGCGCTGCACCTGCACAGCGTCAACCTTGAGGGCCCAGAAGAAAGCCCGATCAAACCAGACTGGACAAGCATACTCGTCCCTCAACAAATCAGGCTGGCAACGGATCCTCGCAACCCCCTGAAGAGATACTACACGCTCTGAGCGCGATCAAGAAGATTCGGCTTCCGACCTCACGGGGCCGATCATTACACCTGCCATCTTGCAAGCCGCGACTGGGTACTATCTTTTGGGCGTTTCTCTGGACGCAAGCCTTTAAAACACCTAATGAGTTTGAAGTCGAGTATGCAGAGTTCAGACAAGGAGCCAGAAGGTCTTTCTCAGGCCGAAGCTGAAAAGAGGCTTCTAGAAGCCGGGCCGAACCAGCTTACTAAGCCTTACACGGTAAGCTTCCTCGGTATCGCCAAAGAAGAAGTGGTCGAACCCATGATCCTACTGCTCCTCGTCGTAGGCGTGCTCTACACGGCGTTCGGAAATCTGGAAGATGCTCTGACGATCTTCAGCATTATCTTCGTGCTCGTTTTTGTTGAAATATGGAACGAGTACCGCGCCAAGAAGGCCATATCCACGTTGTCTATGATGGCCGCCCCGAAGACCAGAGTCGTGCGTGGCGGCACGATGGTTGAAGTTGAGACTGAAAAAGTGGTTCCCGGCGACATTCTGGTCTTCACCGAGGGCACTCGAATCGCCGCTGACTGCAAGCTCGACGTGGCTTACGGCATCCAGGTTGATGAGTCAGTCTTGACTGGCGAATCCTTCCCCAAAGAGAAGGAGGCCGGAAACGACGTTTATGCGGGAACCCTGATACTTACGGGTGAAGGAAAGGGAGAAGCGTACGCGACCGGCAAGAACACAAGGTTCGGCAAGATCTCCGCCATGGCTCAGATGATCAAGCCTCCGAAAACACCACTGCAGCTGTCGATGAAGGCACTCTCGAAAACACTCGCATACGTCGCCATATTCTTCAGCGTGGTCATACCGGTCGTGGGCATAGTCCACTTTGGTTACCAAGATCTGAACCGAGACAAGACGCTGATCCTCACCGGGTTGGCGCTTGCCTTTGCTGCCATCCCTGAAGAATTGCCGATAATAATCACGATGATCCTGGGGTTGGGCTCATACAGGCTCTCAAAGAAGGGTTTTTTGGTCAAGAAGCTCAAGGCTGCCGAGGTCTTGGGTGATGCAACCGTCATCGTCACGGACAAGACGGGGACGATCACCGAGAACAAGATGCAGGTTGCTCAAGTCTACCCGAGGAAAGAGCAGGCCAGGACGCTTGCTGCGGCCGCTGCTGCCCTGACTGAAATGTCACTGTCGCCGACTGATAAGGCAGTTCTTGAAAAAGTCGGCGCACTCGGGGTGAAAACGAGTTTCGGAAGAATCGTCCGCGAACGCGGTTTCGAGACCAACAAACGGACCAGGGCGGTCCTACGCGCGAAAAACGGCGGCTTCTGGCTCTCGACCATCGGAGCACCGGAGGAGATTCTGAGTTCATCAGGGGGCGATGGACCCTTTGACGAGGAGCTCAAGGCGGAAACAGCGAAAGGGAGAAGAGTGATCGGCGCCGCGGAAAGAGCGGTTCCCGCTGAAGAGGCCGACCTGCCGTTTCCAGAGTTGGAGACGAACTGGGACTTCGTCGGGCTGGTCTCGATCGAAGATCCCCCGCGCCAAGGCGTCAGGGAAACCATAGAGACCATCAACAGGGCGGGCATCAGGACGATCATGGTCACCGGCGACCACCCGCAGACCGCTGCTTATATCGCACAGAGCGTCGGCATACCCCCGGAGAAAGTGTTAACCGGCGAAGAGCTCCAAAGGCTCTCCGACGAGGAACTGCAGAAAGCCGTGAAGGAAACGTCGGTCTTTGCAAGAACCTCGCCCGAGGACAAGTACCGACTCGTAAAGGCGTTGCACGCAAACAACGAGGTCGTCGCGGTCACCGGCGACGGCGTCAACGACACCCTGGCCCTCAGAGGCGCAGACGTCGGGATAGCGATGGGCATGAAGGGCACGGACGCGGCTAAAGAAGCGGCGGACGTCGTGTTGACCGATGACAATTTCGTGACCATAGGAAAAGCCGTCTTCGAGGGCCGAACGTTCTTTGACAACCTCAGGAAGGGGCTGAAATACTACTTAGCCATCAAGGCCGCGCTGATCTCGCTGTTCGTATTCTCTTTAGGTCTGCAATGGTTTTACCCCAATATGCCTTTACCGTTCTCCCCGATACAGATAATCGTCCTGGAACTATTCATGGACCTCGCCGCATCGGCAGGATTCGTCTCGGAACCAGCTGAGAAAACGATCTACAGTCGAAAGCCAAGAGACCCGAAAGCAAAGTTCCCCGACTCAAGGATGACAAGGGACCTAGCGATTTCTGCGGCAAGCCTCTTCGCCGTCGTAATGCTTGTATACTTCTACGCATGGTGGCAAAACCCACTCACGCAAAACTTGTCAAGCACTGAAATAGAAAGGATACAGACTCTCATACAAACCTTCGCTTTCTCCGCTTGGATAATGGGACACATAATCCTCGCCTTCGTCACACGTTCAGAGGAAGAACCGCTCTACGTGTTGGGTCCCTTGTCGAATCGAATAATGGACCTGTGGGCCGTCCTCGCCTTCGGCTTCCTGTTCATAGCAGTCACCGTAACTCCAGTAGCGACACAGCTCAGACTGTCGACGCTCACGGCAACGGAGCTCGGCATAGTATTCGGGTTTGCCCTCATAATCGTCTGGCGAGAAATCGCAAAGCTCATAACGTACAAGCCGAACCCAAAACAATGAAGCAAACAGACCACCAAGAAATCAACCCTAAAATATATCACCAAATTTCTCGGGCAAACAATCAAGGAAACAACCGTCAAAACGGCCAACCCGGCCTATACCACCAACACCACACGGCCATATGATTGCAAAACCAAGCAACAGCCCTACTACTGCTGGCACAAGGCAGCACGGCCTGAAAACTCACCCAGGCGCACCTAAAAAACGACCGGTAGGTAGGGGTAGGTATATTTTGAGACGATTTCAGCCCAAAATACAGATAAACACTAAGCGCCTGCACCGCGCATTCAAGCATAGAGGCCGAAGAGAACCGACGGGCCCCGTGTTCTAGGCGATCAAAGATCGGCCAGGCTCACGCTTGACCCAAGCCGGATTCCAGATGCCCAAGACGACTAAAAAACGCAAATGCAAGCGAGTGCCAGAGACGGGCAAGAACGAGAAATCGGAACCAGGCGCGAAAACTGCTAAGCGCGCTACTTTGGCTTCATGGCCTCTTGGAAGAGCTTCTTCACCGCGGTGATCCTGGCCTTCTGCGCCAGCACGTCGCTCGTGACCAGGTCCAGAGCCTCTTCAGGGCACCATTTGACGCATTGGGGTTCGCCCTTGTCCTTGCACAGGTCACAGACGTACACGACCTTGTTCTCAGGATGCAGCATTATCGCCCCGTAATCGCAGGCCTCGATGCACCAGCCGCAGCCGCTGCACTTGTCCTTGTCCACGCTCACCAGCCCAGTCTCCTCAGACTGCGTCAACGCGTCCCTGGGACAAGCGGCCACGCATGGCGGATCCTCACAGAGCCTACAAGTAACTGGCAGGTTCACAAGCTGATTGATCCTGACGACCCTGATGCGAGACTTCAACGGGTTAAAGGCTTTTTCCTTCGTGTACGAGCACATGTACTCGCACACCTGGCAGCCCACGCACTTGTCCGGATCTGCAGAGACAAACTTTCTCTCATGAATCTTCACCATAGCCTACGCCCCCAACGCCTTCTCAGCAATGCCGACCAGGTCGTCCATGCCGAGCTCCCTAAGCTTCTCCAGCGTCGGCACACCCTGCTTCGTCCAGCCCCTCGACTCATAATAATCGTCCAAGAGAAGATCAAGCTCCGCCTGCGTCACAAACGCGCCCTTAGCCGGACCCTCATCCGGAATAGGATCATGCATGACCTTCCACGGCAACGTGTCATCCTTCCTACCCAAACCCTCCCTGATGTTAAACAGCCTCGCCGCATTCTGTATCCTCTCACCGCACCGCTTGAGCTCCTCAGGCGTAATCTCGATGCCAGTCACCAGAGTGTAGAGCTTCGCCATGTCCGGCAACTCCTTATAATAAGTGCCCCTTGAAAACTTGCACACGACGAACGAGTCGATAAGATTGTACGTGTCCTCCATGTCCCTCACCAGCTTCCCCCTGCCCTTCTCCGCAACAAGCCGATTTACCTTGCCCTTCACGTCAAAAGCGTAAGCCCCATGCCTGTTATGATCCGCACCGCGGAACGAGACCGCAAAACCCAACGCCGCCGTCTTCAAACACCTAAGATCATACCCCGTGGTTTCAACACCCTTGATGTGCGCGGCCAACTTGTCAGCCCCGTTGCCTATCTTCTCACCAGCCACCTTCACACCGTCAGCAAGAAGCTCACCGACGCCCTCACGCTTGCCTATCTTCTCAACAAGCTGAACCATAGCGTCAGCATTACCGAACTTCGCATCAATCCCATCAAGCTGATCCTGCCTGAGCAAACCTCTCTCGTAACAGTCCATCGCAAACCCAACGGTAACGCCGGCACTGATAGAGTCCAACCCATAATAGTTCGTCAACGCCATGCCCTTGATGATCGCGTCAAGCCTGTCCACACCGCAGAACGGCCCCAAAGCCCAAAGAGTCTCATACTCCATCCGCGTCATCGTATTCTTGAACGGACCCTCCGCGACCACGCACATGTGCTCGCACCGCATCGCGCACGAGCTGCACCCGATGATCTTGGCCACGTACTTGTCGTTAAGAACCTCACCGCTGACCTTCTCAGCCCCTTCAAAACGAGAATTATTGAAGTTCCTCGTGGGCATACACGAAAGTGAATTGTGCACCAGAACATTCTCAGGCGTCCCCAGCGCCCTGTACTTCTGCGTAGCCGGCCCCTTCATCCTCTCATGAAACTCCTTCACGTACTCCATAAACTCATCCGGCTTCGCAACCACAATATCACGGGTCCCACGCACCGCGATCGCCTTGAGATTCTTCGACCCCATGACGGCGCCGAGACCAGTCCTTCCACAAGCCCTGGTCTTATCGTTGATAATGCAGGCCATCCGGGAAAGTTTCTCACCAGCGACCCCGATCGAAGCAACACGAATGTAATAGTCACCCAGCTCCTCCCTGATCGCATCCTCAGTCTCAGCTGGCGACCTACCCATCAAACGAGAAGCATCCAGAAGCTGAACCGCATCATCATCAATCCAAACATAAACAGGCTTCTCAGCCTTACCCTTGAACACAACCGCATCATACCCGGCCCTCTTCAACTCCGTCCCAAAAGAACCATGCGCCTTCGCCTCACCAACCCCGAAACTCTCAGGAGACTTTGAAACAAAAGCATGACCGTTCCCACCCGTCGGCCACACAGTGCCGGCGATCGGCCCCGTGACCAAAATCAACGGATTCTCCGGACTGAACGGGTCCACATCAGCCTTCGAATTGTCCAGCCACATCCTGATACCCAACCCGATCCCGCCGATGTACTTCTTCGCGTAATCCTCATTCAAGGGCTCAACATGCGTCTTTCCAGAGGACAGATCCACATGAAGCACGCGTCCAGCATAACCGAACAAACCGTTATCCTCCATGCCTGCTCCATCTAGAGTTTTGCTGCTTGATATTAATTTATCCCTTTAAGGCTCAGAAACCGCACATGCCTCGGCTGGAGAGAACCGCCTGCAAGAAAAGGAACCCGCACAAACCTGTAAGCGAGCAGAAATAAGAAAGAAAGAAACTAAAGAGACTCTGTCAACAGCTCAAGAACATCCTTTACGGCGATCTTGTTCTCCACGTCAAGCACCTTCACAGCATCTTCCAACGTTGTCACACAATACGGACAGGCCACCGCGACAGTATCGACACCGAGATCCAAGGCCTCCTTCACCCTGTTTACGCATGGCCTCTTCTCAGGCTGGGCATCCTCTGTCCAGACTCTTCCTGCGCCACCACCGCAACAGAAGCTGCTCTGTCTCGCTCTCTTCATTTCAACGAGCTGCAGACCAGGTATCGCCTGCAAAACCTGCCTCGGCGCATCGTACACTTCGTTGCGTTTGCCGAGAAAACACGGATCATGATAAGCAACTCTTCTCCTCACAGGTTTAATCGGCCTAATCCTTCCCTGCCTCACGGCCTCGGCCAAGAACTGCGTGTAATGCTGGACGTTAAGCTTCTCTTCAGCGTAGGGCTTATCATTCCTGAAGGTGTTGTAACAGTGCGGCGACAACGTCACGATCTTGTCCGCATCGAATTTCCTGAACATTTCAATATTGTGCTTCGCGAGTTCCTCGAACAGGCCTTTTTCGCCCAAACGCAGCATGTGATCCCCACAGCACCACTCCTCAGTTCCGAGCGTAGCAAAGTCCACTCCCAACTCGTTGAACAGTCGCACCATCATTCTTGCGACTTCCTGATTCCTCAGATCATACACGTCAGAACAGCAGAGGAAGAACAACACGTCAGCCTTCGCTGCAGCCGGATAGGCTTTAACATTCAGATCCTTGGCCCAGTCCATCCGTTTGCTCTGATGCGTGCCCATCGGGTTATGGTACTTGTAGACCCTCTCAAGAACATCAACAACCCTCTTCGGAAGATTTCCCGACTCAACCAGCAAACTGTGATCATCAACGATCGCGTTGGCACAGCCGACAAGCTTCGGACAGAACAAAGTACAGGAATTGCACTGCGTGCACAGCCAAATGTTGTCAGCCATCGGCCTCAGCCGTCCGGAGGATCCTTGGTCTCTAGAGTCCGAAACGAACCTGTAGTTGGCCGTCAGACTCTCAGGTCCCAGAAACTTCTCATCGATCGCGGCCGGACACGCCGAGTAGCAGATTGAACACTTTATGCACAGCGTCAAGTCCCAGAATTTCTTGAGCTCAGCTGGCAGCTGAACAAATTCGTCAGTCTTGCTAAACTCTTCTTCAGGCTTGATCAGAACATTACTTACCTTCTTGTACTGATCAAAGAACGGTTGGATATCTACGACAAGGTCTTTTATGACAGGCAGGTTTGCCACGGGTTCGATCACGAGCGAATCAGCGTTAAGATGCAGAACCTGCGTGTAGCAGGCAAGCATGGGCTGACCGTTTATGTTGACCGCGCAGCTGCCGCAGATTCCCATTCTACACGAGTGCCTGAATGTCAGCGTCTCATCAAGGTTATCCTTGATGTACAAAAGAGAGTCGAGGACAGTTGTTCCCTTCCGGATCGGGACCTTATACGTGGACACGCAACTCTTTCCGCTCTTCGGGTCGTACCTGCTTATTTTGAAATCAACGATCTTCTCAACTTTCGTGCTCACAACATTCATCCTCCTAGTAGGTTCTGGCCACCGGGGGCCACCTCGTAACGGTCACCGGAACGTACTCGAGTCTCGGGCCCTCCCTAGTGTAGTAGGCCAACGTATGCTTCAGCCAGTTCTGATCGTCACGCTTCGGAAAGTCAACTCTCGAGTGTGCCCCCCTCGATTCAGCCCTCGGTAACGCGCTGGCAACCGTGACCTCAGCCAGTTCCAGCATGAAATCAAGCTGCAACAAATTGAACAATCCGGTGTTGAATGGTTGGCCTTTGTCCTCAAGCCTCACGTCCTTGAACCTTGCTCTTAGCGCCCTGATCTCTTTCAGGGCACTCTCAAGCTGGTCACCGCTTCGGTAGATCCAGACTTTTTCACCCATCACGCGTCTCATTTCGTCTCTCAGGACTGAGACCCTCTCAGTGCCTTCTTTTCTGACTAGTTCAGACAACCTTTTTTCCTCGGCCAGAAGCTTCTCTTCCGGAACCTCCCGCAGGCTTGTCGACAATGCATGCTTGGCAGCTTCCTCTCCGGCCACTGCACCGAAGACCAGGCAGTCTGCGGTCGAGTTTGTCCCGAGCCTGTTGGCGCCGTGTATGCTGATGCATGAGCATTCGCCAGCCGCGTACAGACCTGCTGTCGGAGTCTCAGCCTTGATATTGGCTTTGATTCCTCCCATCGAATAGTGTGCTGCTGGTCTGATCGGTATGACTTCCTTGACGGGATCCACTCCCCCTAGTTTTATTGCAACGTCTCGGATGAGCGGCAACCTCTCATTTATCTTCTCCTCGCCCAGGTGTCTAAGGTCCAGAGCGATGTAAGGTCCATAAGGCCCTGGTAGGCCTCGGCCCTCGTTCATCTCGGTCTGTTCGGCCCTGGAGACGACGTCGCGTGGAGCAAGCTCCATCTTCTCCGGTGCGTATTTGTTCATGAAGCGTTCGCCGTTGGCGTTAATCAGGTATCCCCCTTCTCCGCGTGCCCCTTCAGTGATGAGCACGCCTGAGGGCACTAGGCCTGTCGGGTGGAATTGGACGAATTCCATGTCTTCCAGCGGCGCCCCTGCCCTGTAGGCCATGGCCATTCCGTCGCCCGTGGTTGAATGTGAAAAAGTGGTGAATTCGTAGATACGTTCGTGGCCTCCTGTCGCGATTATTATTGACTTTGCCCCTATAGCCTGCACTTTTCCGGTCTTCATGTCTATGCCCGTCAACCCCACAGCTGTCTGGTCAACAGTAATGATTGACGTCGCAAACCACTCGTCGTAGAAGGTCACGTTGCCATAAGTGATTGTCTTACCGTAGATCGCATGCATCTCGTGGAAGCCCGTCATATCTGCGGCGAAGCACGCTCTCGCGAAAGTGTGTCCTCCGAACGGGCGCTGGTTTATCTTGCCCTGTGCCGTGCGGCTCCAAGGGCATCCCCAATGCTCAGTGAGGACTATCTCTCGAGGCGCCCGTTTAACAAAGAATTCGACAACATCCTGGTCTGCAAGAAAGTCGGCGCCTTTCACTGTGTCATAAGCGTGCAGGTCAAATGAGTCTTTTTCATTCATCACCGCCCCCGTTCCACCCTGAGCACACACGGAATGCGACCGCAACGGATGATGCTTGGACAGGACGGCTATATCGAGTTTGTTGCTGACTTCTGCAGCGGCAACGGCAGCCCTGAGCCCTGCGAGGCCGGCTCCTACGATTATGAGATCATGAGTGCGCTTTTCCATCAATTTCACCTGTATTTTGAAGAGTAATTTAGGCGATGGTCTATGTTTTATAGTTTTTCCAACCTCAAGTATGATAATGACATCTGCTAGTCCGCCAGAAACATCGAGTTTTTCATGTTATCTAACAAGATCTTTATATTCAAATTTGACTCTCTAGGTTGTGAAAGCTCATGTTCGATGCCCAGAGGTTCATCGACGAGGCCGTCAGCTCGCTGAAAGAAAAGATAAGGGGCAGAGCCATCATTGGGGTCTCTGGCGGCGTCGACTCCACCACCGCGGCGATTTTGGTAAACAGGACCGTGGGTGAGAACCTCCTGTGCGTTCTGGTCGACACGGGTTACATGAGAAAGAATGAAATAGCGGACAACGAGAAAATGCTTAGAAGACTCGGCCTGAACGTTCTTGTCGTTGGCGCCGAGGAGAGGTTCTATCAGAAACTTGAGGGAGTAGTTGAACCCGAACAGAAGCGCAAGATCATAGGCGAGCTGTTCATTCGAATCTTCGAAGAAGTTGCCAGGAAGGAGAACGCTGAATTTTTCGTGCAGGGAACCATCGCGCCCGACTGGATAGAGAGTGGAGGCGGTCTAAGAGACAGAATCAAGTCTCACCACAATGTCGGAGGCTTGCCTGAAAAAATCGAGATCACGATCGTCGAGCCTCTTCGAGATCTCTACAAGGACGAAGTACGATTGGTCGGACGTGCATTGGGTTTGCCAGCAGAGCTTTATGAGCGACAGCCGTTTCCTGGCCCTGGCTTGGCCGTAAGAATCATCGGCGAACCCACTCGCGAGAGCGCAGGGATAGTCCGCGAAGCCTGTGCCATCGTGGAGGAGGAGATTGAAAGGGCGTCGGCAAGGGGGCGGATGAGCCGCCCATGGCAGTATTTTGCTGTTTTGTTCCCATGCAAGGCCGTCGGGGTTCATGGTGACGTGAGGGTTTATGGACGGGTGGTCGTGGTTCGAGCGGTCGAAAGCCTGGATGGGATGAGCGCTTCCTACTCGAAGATTCCGCATGACGTGTTGGAGTCGATCTCGGTCAGGATTACGAACACTCTGAAGGAAGATGTGAGCAGAGTGGTGTTCGACATAACAAACAAGCCCCCGGGCACGATTGAGTATGAGTAGCCAGACGAAGGTTTATGTCGTTGACAACGGCGGCCAGTGGACTCACAGGATCTGGCGAGTTGTGAGAGAGCTTGGATGCGACTCAAAGATCATCGCAAACACTACATCTGTGGACCAGATCGACGCTGATGCGTTGATATTGAGTGGGGGAGCCCCCCGCGTCGCTTGGGAGTCTCCGAGGCTGGGCAACTGTGTCGAGTATTTTGAACGCTTCAACGGGCCCATTCTCGGTGAGTGCGTGGGCATGCAGCTGATGGCCATCCATTTCGGCGGGAAAGCAGGTCCGGCTGAAATTCCAGAGTATGGTCTGTCAAGACTGAGGGTCATCGTGGAGGATGATTTGTTCAGGGACTTGCCGAGGGATTTTATGGTTTGGGAATCGCACAATGATGAAGTGAAAGAAGCGCCGGGCTTTGCGATTCTTGCTATGTCTGAAAACTGTAGAATTCAGGCAGTAAAGCATTTAGAGAAGCCGTTCTACGGAGTCCAGTTCCATCCTGAAGTGAACGACACCGAGTACGGAAGCCGAATTCTGGGCAACTTTATAGGCGTGGCAGTCGCAAAGCGATAAGCAAGCTAAGACCGTATCATCGTGAGGAGCATCTTGAATCTTGCCTCTGCAAACAGACTGTGCGGCTCATTCGCTGGAATGATGATCATTTCTCCGGCTTTCAACCGATGCGCTTTGCCTGAAATCGTTATCGCTGCTTCGCCGTCGACGATTAGGACTATGGCATCGTACGGTGCAGCGTGCTCACTCAGTCCTTGACCCTTGTCGAACGCAAATAGTGTTGCTGTCCCTGCTTTCTTGTCGATCAGCGTTCTGCTCACTACCGATGCTTCCTGGTACTCGATCAGGTCGATTAGCCTCTTCGCTTCCGGTTGGATCTTCCTGTTCTTTTCCACGTTAACCACGTCCCACGATTAGTCGAGATAAGGGTGATCAACTTTTCCTTTTTTCTGTTGCGAAAATGCATCGTTCACGCGGAGTGGGGCAGCTCATGGCTGGATGGTACAGGCATTTTTCCCGTTGCGATTCTTGCTTGCTTGGCACGTCTATCTCCGGCATTTGATTGAGTAGCACGCATGCTTATTCATAAATTCTCTTGTTCAAGCATAGTGGGGCTCAGTCGTATCTCTCAACGACGTTTCTCGTGAAAGAAGAGCACCGCGTGTGGAATGATGATTCTTGACCTTCATGCGAGGTTGCTGGTGTGCATATCCTACGCGCGGGGTTCGGTATATGATCCAAATACACCGAGCGCCGCTGAGCGCGTTTTCTAAATGAATACCTGCTGAATCTTGAAGTACGCCGTATCTAGTCGGCAAAGAGACGCCGGCTTCATGAGTTGCCACCCGAATGAGTTTAGGGCCATGCATGCACGCTTCTCGAGGCAGTGGCGGAGTCATTGGGTGATGGACGATATGTTTTGAACGACGAAGAGAATTGAAATTTGATTTTGTGATTGGGTCTAGAAACTTTTTTATAATTATCTTTGCGAAGCATTTAGATGTTCTTCCGAAGGAGAGAACTTGCGTGTTTGTTCGGATGGATCATGTCGGTATCGCGGTGAAGAGCTTGGATGATGCGGTTCATGTTTACCGTGATATTTTGGGGTTCAAGCTTGAGGGCATTCACGTCTTGGCCGAAAGAAAGGTTAAGGTGGCCCTGATCTCAACTGGGGGTGAAACTCGGATTGAGCTTCTGGAACCGCTTGGCAACGACAGTGCGATCGCCAAGTTTTTGGAGAGTCGCGGTGAAGGCATTCATCATTTTGCGGTCGAAGTTGAGGATATCGAAAGCGTTCTGGCTGAGTTTAAGCGGAAGGGCGTAACGTTGATCGATGATAGGCCCAAGGAAGGTGCTGAAGGAAAGAGAATCGCATTCGTTCACCCGAAGAGCACCAAGGGCGTTCTCTTAGAACTCGTGACGCGGTGATTTTCATTTTTCCCACATAAAGTCAATAGTCAGTCTTCTGCATTCGATCCTAAGAGAGAGAGCCGACGTTGGTCAGGGTGTCTGCAGAGATGAATGTGAGCAGGCTTCAGGAAAGGTTGCGAACCACGAATGTTGGGCGAAGCATTATTTTCAGCCGCGTGGTCGCTTCGACGAATGATCTGGCCAAGGAGTTGGCAGCTCTGGGCGCATCGGAAGGGACTGTGGTTTTTGCCGAGGCTCAAACGTGTGGACGCGGGAGGCTCGGCAGAGAGTGGGTTTCTCCGATTGGTGGTCTGTGGTTCTCGGTGGTTCTCAGGCCGAAGCTTGAGCCGTCGGAGGCGAGCAGGCTGGTGTTCGTGGGAGGCTTGGCTGTGGCAGAGACCCTGCGCGAATTGTACGGTTTGGCGGTGGCGACCAAGTGGCCTAACGATGTTTTGATCAATGGAAAGAAGGTGTGTGGAATACTGGCAGAGATGAACACTACTGGACACAAGATCAATCGCGTCGTCCTGGGCGTGGGGGTTAATGCGAATTTTGAAGTGAAAGCGTTGCCGAAGGTCCTGTGGGAGAGTGCGACGACGCTGGAGACTGAGCTTGGCAAAATCGATCTCGAAAGACTGTTCAGGGCTCTGCTTGAGAATCTGGAAGGTACATATGACGTGTTTACACGTCGTGGGTTCGCTACGGTCTTGCAAGAGTGGAAGAGCTTCGCCTGCCTTTTGGGAGGTCCTGTGGAGGTTATGGATGCAAATGAAAAATACGTTGGTCTGGCGTTGGACGTAGACTGTGACGGATCTTTGGTTTTGAGGCTAAAGGACGGGTCTACTAGGCGCGTCCTCGCTGGGGATGTTTCAGTCCAGGTTGGATGATCTGGCCCCGACGAATCTGGTTCTGTGGTCCCTACCCCCTCCTAGGTTTCAATGTATCATGGATATTTGGATCCAAATATGTGTGGCCCAACGCATCTTCTGAGCGATCTGCTCCCGCATTGGCACGCCTTTAGTCGTGTCCCTGTTCGTGTAAATCGGAGCTGTGGCCTGATTCTTTGTTTTGGACGCAGGCTAAACATTTTTATATGAGGACTATCCTGTAATGGCCTGTCACATTAATTCATGTAATCAACGAAGCTTCTCAAAGCTTTTGGCAAAGGCATGAAGGATTCTGTGGCAGGAGAAATGAAATGTATGCAGGTAGAGTATTTTAGGGATCTGCCATTAAGTGCGCAGGTTGTTAGGGGAATTGATGAGCTTGGGTTCAGGAATCTTTTTCCGATTCAGGCCCAGGCGATACCTCGTTTGCTTGAAGGCAAGGACGTTATAGGGCAGGCGCAGACCGGGACGGGTAAGACTGCGGCTTTCGGGATTCCGATGGTCGAGCGTATTGATCCGCGGGTCAGGAGTGTTCAAGGTCTGGTCTTGGCGCCGACTCGTGAGCTTGCCGTCCAGGTTGCCGAGCACATCGCCCGGCTAGGCAAGTATGCGGGGTTGAGGGTTCTGCCGGTCTACGGTGGAGAATCGATTGGAAAGCAGATACGCGCGTTGCAGGAGGGCGTTCATGTTGTTGTGGGGACGCCAGGTCGCATGATTGACCTGCTCGAGAGGCGTGTGCTGAACTTGGCCTCGGTGAAGGTTGTTATTCTTGACGAGGCAGACAGGATGCTCGATATGGGGTTCATAGAGGACATTGAGTATATACTGTCGAGGACGCCTGGGAGCAGGCAGACCGGCCTCTTTTCGGCCACGATAGATCGGTCTGTGATGAACATATGCGACAGGTACATGAAGAGTCCTGAGAAGATACTCGTGAGTAAGGATGAGATAGCCCTCACGCAGATGGATCAGTATTACAAGGTCGTGAACCCTCATGGCAAGTTTGAGGCGCTCTGCGGCATCTTGAACGAGAACCACATTGGTCGAGCAATAATATTCTGCAAGACGCGACACGATGCAGACGCCCTTGCAGATAGGCTGAAAAGAATGGGACACGATGCAAGGGCACTCCATGCTGGCTTCACTCAGTCGCAGAGGGATTTCGTTATGGACTCGTTCAGGAAGGGAAGACTGAAGTTGCTCGTGGCGACGGACCTGGCCGCGAGAGGCTTGGATATTCAGGGGATCACCCACATAATAAATTATGATGTTCCGCTGGACGCCCTGGTCTATTTTCACAGGATAGGACGAACGGCCAGGATGGGAGGCGAGGGCACAGCCATCACCCTCGTGGGCTATGGTGAGCTGACAGAGTTCGAGAACATAAAAGCCTTGACCAAAACCGCGATCGAAGAGATGGGCTGACCCGTCATCTCGACGCTTCAGTCCAGGGGCTGGACCCGCGGTTTAACATGAGAAGACCTTGCAAACTCGTTTTAAGAAAGGATAAGTTTAAAATGGTGTTGTGGATTATGAAGCGTGTGCAAAAAAGCAGTTTTTTGCGCTAAATGGCATAGGAGTTGAATAGTTTGACATATAAGAAAGAGACGTTCAAGGCAGTCTGCGCCGATTGTGGAAAGGAATGCGAAGTTCCTTTCAAGCCCGACGGAAGCAGGCCAGTGTATTGCCGAGAGTGTTATTCTAAGCGAAGACCACCGAGAAGGTATTAGGTCAGTTACCTGTTATCTGTCTCGATTTTCACACATCTTTCTTTTTTTATCACCACTAATCATAATAAGCAGAGTGTACATTCTTGGTTGAGGTTATGAGCTGGATTATGCCGAAGGATCCTGTTTGTGGTGCTATTCTTGATGAGAAAATTGCGAAGTTCAAGATCTCGTATGATGGTGAGACTTATCATTTTTGCAGTGTCACGTGTAAGAAGAGGTTTAAGAGGCACCCGGCGAAATTCGTGAAGTAGACTGGTCCACAAAAGAGCAGCGTGCTTATGGAGACGGTTTGTGCCGAAGGGGAAGGTTGAAGCATGTCCGGCGTTGGTTGCGCGGATGGAATAGCATAGCATGGAGGTGGAGGGAGGATGCGGGACAAGGCATCGCCGAGTGAGTACCTCGGGTTTCTCTGTGTGAAGTACGGTGTTGATGCTGATGGATTTTTCCAGGCGTTGGTGTCAGCGGGGAGGAATCACAGCTCCAAGTGTGGGAATCTCTTGATCGAGTGTAGGCACAAACAAGTGGGGAGTGCCGTGTTTCTGATAACGGTGGGGCAGAAGGTTGTAGCTCAGTTTCCGGTCTCGACAGAGTTTTTGTCGAGCGACGTTAACCCGATTAAGGATGTGTTGAGGGCGAGTTTTCTCTGCAGGCGTCTTGTCAAGAAGTCTGACGGCACACGCACGTTCCAGATCAAGGATCTACGGATCGGTATGAAGTGTGTCAGCCTGAAGGCCGAGGTCGTTGAGGTGTCGGACACGTCTTTCGTCGTCACGAGGTTTGGGAATTATGCCAGCGTGGCCAACGCGTTGATATCCGATGAGACTGGGAAGATCAGGCTGTGCCTGTGGAACGAGCAGATCAAGTCCGTGTCTGTGGGAGACACCGTTCAGGTCGAGAACGCCAGGATATCCGCGTTCAGAGGAGAGAAGCAGCTGAGAGTTGGGAAGAGTGGCAATCTTCACGTCTTTCGAAACGTCGTCGCCACTTGAATGTTCGAGTGTCAGATGCCCTCGTCCAAGCCTGCGGTCCATCCGAAACGGCGCCCATGCCCTGAGCGTTGAGGCGCCATTCTCCGCTCACCGTGTACCCTAAAGAGTCCGATGGGCCAAACGCGACCTAGTCGGTCGAGGATTATCTAGGACACGGCTCCCCGCGTCGGTCTTTTCGACCACGCATCATGAAGGCTGTGCGGGCGCTGAGGGCTTATCTGTATTTTGGGCTGAAAACAAGTCAAAATACACCTACCCCTACCTACCGGTCGTTTTTTGGGCGTTGGTCCTGAATTCTTGTGTATATGCTCGTACGACGCTTTCAGGGTTTTATCTGTATTTTGGGCTAAAAACGGCCGAAAATACACCTACCCCCTACCGGTCGTTTTTTCGGCCTTCGGCAGGATTTCTTGCTGGTGCCGGTTGGTGGGGGTTTTGTCTGGAGGTGAACCATTTGTTATCTTCTGCAGGACAATGGAGGGGGTGGTTCGGTGATGATGAGGAGCGGCTTTCCCGATGCGGCTGCAGGATGAAGAACGAGGGCCAGCCCCATGGTCGTTGGAGCATGGACTCGAAACTGCCAAACACTTGAATCACGGAATCGTGCCACGACGAGATGAACGAAGGAGAACGTCCGCGCATGCGTGGGCAGGAGAGTCCTTGTCGTCTCTCAGTTCCTTCTTCAAGGTTGTTCTAGTCCCCGGATAGACCCTGCTTTACCAAAGAATAGGATAAAAAATGATGCGGTTACGGCCCAATCTTCCAACCCAACGTTTACCCTCTCGCGGCGACCTTTGGTTCAATCGCGCGCGCCAAGGGCGCTTCTGGAAGGATTATAAGATCGGCCACGAGACCAGTGTACTGAAGTTGGATGTCGATAATCGGCCTGGATTTGGCGGGTGTCGAGAGCAGGCCCACGGGTGTCTGCGTCCTCAAGGGTACGAGAGCGGAGACTTGGCTGCTCTACACGGATGACGAAGTGCTTGAGAAGACAGGGCAGAGCAAGCCCAGAATAGTTGCCATCGATGCGCCTCTGAGTCTTCCGGCGGGGAGAAAGTCCATAGAACAGAGGACGGACGTCCATCTGAGGGAGTGTGACAAAGAACTCCTTCGAAGGCATATAGCATTCTTTCCGGTCACCCCGGGCCCAATGAGGAAATTGACCAGCCGAGGCATGAACCTGAAGAGGATCCTTGAGGGCAGCCGCTTCAGCGTGATTGAAGTCTATCCGGGAGGCGCGCAGGATATTCTGGGAATCCCCAGGAAGCAACGGGGACTCGACAAGCTCAGGGCAGGCTTGGAGAGCCTAGACGTAAAGGGGCTAAACGACGGCATGAGCGATCATGAGCTGGACGCCGTCACGTGCGCTCTCGTGGGAAAACTCTTTCTAGAGGGAAAAAGCGTCACATATGGGACAGCCGAGCAGGCCATAGTGATGCCTAAGGGCGAAAAACCGATTGCCGGCAGCCGACATGGGCCCATGAGCGAGCCCAGTGTACAGAGGCGTAGACATGTCAAAGCTTGAGGAAGAAGCCAAGAAGATTGTTGAAGTCTTAGGGTTGAGGTGGCCGCCCATCGCGGCGAAGTTTTCAGACAAGCCCGCAGAAGGCTCGGATTCTGCGAAAAAGCTCAGCATATGCGAAGCCATCGACGTCGTAAGACGCGAAAAACTGGTTCTCAACCTTTCCAAGGAGAACTGCACCTGTCCGGGCGGCAGACACTTCACCGGTCTGGAGTCACTTCCGTTGGAAACGATCGCAGGCGTCTTGACGAAGAAGGGACACAGGGTCTACGAATCGATGGACGTCGCCGTCGCTTCAATAGCCAAACAGCCGCAGCCGGTCAAACGAGGCGACTTTTTCATTCTGGGTCCCCTCGAGAAGTTTGACGCAGACCCTGACATGGTCATTCTTTTCGCCAATCCAGCTCAGGCTGAAAAAATCCTTGGGCTAGTATCCTTCAGAGGAGCCGAACCTTTCATGTACTACCCTGCAAGCAGCATATGCTCGACCATAACGAACGTTATGGCAAAGGGAAGACCTGAAGTAAACCTCGTCTCAGCCTTTGAAAGACGAGGAGGCAAATGGTCTCCAGACGAGCTCATAGTGGCGTTACCCCTGAAGGATTTTGAAGCAGCAGTAGAAAACATTCCCCAGTCTGAATACGGCATGACATAGCATTGCTGAACGAAGGTGAACGTCGCCCGGCGCTGGAAGGCAACAGATGGAAATAGTCTCAAGAGCCGTCGCGCGCGCCGTTCAAGACCTACCGCAAAGTTGCAGACAGGTCATAACTCACTTTCAAGTGGCAGAGCCGTTTCTTTTTTAGACTTCTCGAATGCTTTTTCTCTCCACTTGTTCTTCCAGCTTTTCCATCCCGTCTTTACCAGTTTCTCTCTTAGCTCAGGTTTTTCCCCAACCCATTCTAGAAGTGTCCAGAAACGTCTTTTGTCTTCCAGCCTTTCTACCGGTACTCCCACTTCAATGCACCATCTTATGTAGCTTTTTTCAACCATCTGTTGGAGTTCGCCTGTGATTTCTACTTCTTCCACGTCGAATCCTCGGTCTCGCAGGTGTCTGCGTATGCCGGACAGAACGTACCCTGAGCAGACCTTAAAACGGGTTTCCACATCCGGTCGCATAACCTCAACGATCTCATCAGCAATCTTCACTGCGTCATCCAGATACTTTTTATTCTGGAAGTTTGGCGGCTGGAAGGATGATACTGGGATCCTGCGTTCCATGTACCTGCGGTCTGGAGGTTTGAGGGCGCCTATTACTACGCCTAAGATAAGGTCTCCCCATCCGGCGTCATCTATTAAGGTGTCATTTCTTGACAGAAACCGATTCAGCCCCATAACCCAACCTCCCAAGACCCATAGCAAACTGACAATTACAAGCTGTTTGATGCAAATTAATGTGTTTTCTAATTCTTTTACCTTTCTACAAGTAGCAGCAACAATCGCCTAGACAGAGCGCGCGTATGAAGTGATAGAATGACGGCCCAGGATAAGTCGAGAAATTCTGAACTATGCCCGTGCAGTTTGGAGATGGTCAGGGCAAGCCTTAAGCTTCCTGGATTTGTACTTGTCGGCTGGTGACTGTCGTGACTAGGATGTTGTTTCTGGAGGATAGTTACTTGCGTGATTGTGATGCCACTGTTGTCTCTGTGAAAGACGACAAGTATGTCGTGTTGGACCAGACCATTTTTTATCCTAAGGGTGGGGGTCAACCTCATGACACAGGCAGGATTCTGTGCCGTGACGAGGTGTTTAACGTTGTGTTTGTGGGGAAGTTTTCGGGTGAGGTAAGTCACGAGGTCGATCATCCGGGTTTGAAGGCGGGGGATACTGTTCATTGCGTGTTGGATTGGGACAGGCGGTTCAAGCTTATGCGCAGTCATACGGCGGCGCACTTGTTCGCCTCATTGCTGTGTGTTGGGACTGGCGCTTTGGTGACTGGCAACCAACTTGAAGTCGACAAGGTCAGGTTTGACTTTAGCCTAGAAAGGTTTGACCCGCAGGTCTTAGAAGAATATGTGGGCAAGACTAATGCCTTGTTACGTACGGATACGCCCGTGCGGTGGTATGAGTTGCCCAGGGAGGAGGCGTTGAAGATTCCTGGTGTTGTAAAGATGGCTGAAGCTTTTCCACCGGAGATTCCGCGTCTGCGGATTGTGGAGATCATAGGCTTGGATAAACAGGCTGACGGAGGTACGCATGTCCGGAGTCTGAGGGAAGTGGGTCAGATCGAAGTACTGAAGACGGAGAACAAAGGCAAGAATAACAGGCGGATATACTTCAAACTCAAGTAAGAAATGGCGATGACGAACGTATAAGCGCGGGCAAGTCTTTTATCAGTTAACATAGTCAGACTATTTGGGATTGAGCAAGTTGAGTGTAACAATAGGTTGCTGTGGGGTTTGTTGCAGTCATTGTGGGATGCGTTCAAGAATCCCTGATATGGCAGAAGATCTTAGGCGGTTTGTTCAAGCCTATAGGTATGGAGAGTGGATACAGTATATGACCAAAGATTTTGAATTTGGAAACTTCATGAAAGGGCTGAACTGGTTTGTTAATTCGGGTTGCAAGGGCTGCCTTCAAGGTGGTGGAATGCCAGCTTGCGAGGTAAGAACCTGCTGTAAAGCAAAAGGCTTAAAGAATTGTTATTTTTGTGGAGATTTTGCGAGTTGCGAGAAACTTGGATACCAGAAGACAACTTACAAGATAAAGGAGAGCTACGGCAGAATAAGCCAAATAGGCTATGAAGATTGGCTGAAAGAACAAAACGAAAAAGCAAGCAAAGGCTTCGACAACATCTATTTCCTCGAAGAAAAGGACCGCTAGCAGGGTTATACATGAACCGAGGAGATTCACTCCTCATATCTTATTCCTCTCTGTGGGCCGCTGACTCGGATATGCCAAGGAACCAACAAAAGCTTCTATTTGGTTTGCAGATGCCCATTGTAGGGAAACCAGATGATAAAGACTGTTTGGAGCATAACCTTCTATGTTTCGGACTTGAAAAAAGCGACAAGATTCTATGAGGAAACATTGGGTTTGGAGAAGTACGCGTTTTCAAGCTACGTGGGCTTCGAATACGGGGGCGTGGAAATAGGTTTGATCCCGAAGCAAAAAGAACAACAATCACACGATTCATCACCGACGGTGGAGTTACTCGTGGACGATGCTGACAAGGTTTGCAATCAGTTGAAAGCAAAAGGGGTAAAGTTTGTAGGAATTGCACGATGAAACCTGGGGTGGGAAGCAAGCTGCTTTCAGTGATCCTGACGGGAACATCCTTGGAGTCACGCAGATTGACTGGCAAAGGTATTTTGAAGTGTCAGCCAAGGGCGCCCAAAAGACATGAATACCCACGACTTCAGACTGACCGCACCCGCATTCACCTGTAGATTCTCTTGACTATTCGCAAGGCCAGAAAAGTCATCCATCTTGAAGGTTTATCCTTCTGTCCAAAGTCAAAGTCAAACCAAACCTTGACTACCGATTCTGGAATGAATCTTCCATGGTTGTCTCGTTTTGAGAAAAGCATTTTGACCATTTCTGATTCCTGAAGTCTTTGCGTGGCACATTCAAACTGGGATAACACGTCCAGAAACTTCAAGATTTTGTAATCTGTGAAGGGATACTTCAATTTCTGCCAATCTGTCCCGACTTGGCTATCATGACCGGCATATCTCATCTTTCCCCTGTTTTCCCAACATCCGAAAAGAAAATCAACTCCCTTCATAGCGACTTCGCTGTCTTGAAATCGGGGGTCTTTTGCCAAGGCTCCAAGCACAAACATTGTTGCCATTGCACAGCTCGGCTCCTTCTCACGCGGTCCGCCACACTGACCGGTGTTCTTGCACCACCATCCACCGTCACATCTCTGTCTTCCGACAAGCCAATCATAAGCGTCCTGCACTCTTTCATCTGAAAGAAGCCCGAGTTTCACCAAAGATTCCGTAAGAATTGCTGTGTGACAATCGTAAGCGAGTTTAGGATCAAAACCGAGAAACCCACCATTCTCTTGTTGGATGCTGAAAACGTACTCGGTTGCCTTTGCCAGTCCTTTATCCTCGACTCTTAACCCAAAGTCTCCCAAGATCCCAAGCACCCAGAAGGTCGTGTCCTTCCTCGGCCACCAAGTGTGAATATCCTTCGGAACACCCCAATAACCAGCAGTATTCCGTCTATCCAGGATGTTCTTGATCAGTCTATGATCAAGAATACTTTTTCGTGCAGCCAAAACCCTTCTCTCGCTTTCCTGTGAACCCAGAATATCAATCAACATGCGATAGGTAACCCATGGTTCGCCGTTAAGCAACCAGTGCGTCAGGTCTTTCTGCATGCATATCATCCAATAGTCCATGGAATTCATTTGTCTCCTGATTCTTTTAACGAAATCGGTTTGCTTTCTATTGGCGCGCTCGCGTGCGGGGATTTGAAAAAGTCATCTGAGGCTTAGTGAAGAGATATTGTTATGATTGTCTGTTTTTCTTAGTTAAATTCGAGCCTTATGCTCTTCTAATGCGCATTATTTCCACTGGTTCTTGACCCACTGTTCTACACCGACCTCTTTCATTTCCTGAAGTCTTTTCTTTTTGGAGCTGTTGAAAACGTTTGAGAACTTGCCCTTTTCATTCCAGTTTGCGCATGGAAAATCGGAACATTCAAAACAGAACTCGCCCCCTTTGGTGACGCAGCAACTGCGAACTGGGCAGCCGGTCCAGCCACTGCCACCCTTGCAGTTGAAGGCGCAAGCACTTTTCGACAGTATTTCAAGTCCTTTAATCGTTTCCGTAGAATTGCCACCTTTCTCATTTATCCACCCAGCAACTTCAAAATTAGCCTTAACCAGATCTAGTAGCTGCACCGCAGGTTTTCTCATAGCATCACAGTACCAGTGACAAGTTCGGCAGTAACAGCCACAGAATCCTACTTCATTTCTTCTGGCTCTTCTTGCATTCTCACTTTCCATGTAGTCTCACATACTCCTTAATAGTTCAAGGTTTTGTCTAAGAGTTTAGCTTTCTCTTCGCAGCACGAGGACAACTTAACGCGTGTCCTTGTCTGATGCGTGGCCTTTCACATATCGCACTGTAATCGATAGCTGACTTGTGAAAGCCTATGGGTTGTAGAAGTAAGCCCATTCTCTAGCCTTAAGACTATATCCTAAGCTTTGAGATGTCCTTATCGCAACGGAATTATCTTGAACTGTATGAAGTAATGGGATTTTTCCTTTCTTGAGTATTTCCTCCGTTAAGATAGAAGTGAGATTTTTCATCATGCCCTTTCTTCGATATTCATCTGTCGTGAAAGCGAATCCAATTTCACATGCCTTTTTACTTTCCCACAGTGTCCCAAGCCAAGAAGCCAGCTCATTTTCCTCAAGTACGCCGTAAAATGATCCCTTTCTAATCCTTACTCGGATAAACTCTGAGCTCCAATGATTCCCTGAGTGGGCTATAACTTCATCAGCATCATCGTCGGTCAAAATTCTGATAAGATGACGGCTGCCGCTGTACTTCGTGAAGTCTTTTGCATTTACAGTACATGTCAACAGAACAACACCTCCATGCTCAATGTTCCTGGGAGGAAACCTCTCCAAGACGGTCGAAGCCATCCACTCAGGGCACCTGAAAGCATAGCTTTTTTGCACATTGAGCTTCTTCAAACAGTCTTGCAAGACGATCTGAGAACTTGTAACAAGCAACACATTCACTTCGTCAAATATTATCATGCAATCCTTTAGATTCTGACTAGAATAGGCAACGATTCTATTTGTTGCCGTTTCAAAGTGGTAGAGCCACTCGAAGCTGGCTGGGCCAATCAGTTGAGATAGAGACTCTTCAATTGCTGGGAATTGTTGAGGATCCAATTGCTGAAGCATATCTAGTCTCCCTCGTGTTCAGGAATCATACCTTTGATGGTTTACTCTTCTCCCAATTTATGCGCTCCCGTTGAACTTGAGAAGATACAGCCTAGCTAGCCGCCTGTAATTTTCGCGCGCGCGACTATTTTAGGTTATTCGACCAGCACGCCTATGAGTTTGACTCTTTCAAGGTTCTCTTCGCCATGAGGAGCATTGGCCATTGCTTCGGTCAGATCCTTGCCGGCGGCATGCTCGCCCTGATGGTCCCCATCGGTCCACAGATAATTATCTGTGACGTCGTAAACCTTGCCCCTGAACGCAATGTAGGCAGGTCTCCCCTCTTTCCCATCATACTGCTTCAGTTCCTCCGACGTGAATTTTCTCTCTGCTTCCAAGATAGCGCCCACACACTGAGTAGTAGAAAACTAGATATTTGAAACTTATGCGTGCATGCGTGTTCCGAAATTCGATTTTTAATTGTAATGGTGAGTCGCGCATCTCTCTCTTCTTCTTTTGACATTTCTTGCCTACGTTGGCGTTGGGCGATGGGTGTTAGGTGACGTGGTACCCATGTCCGCATTGGGTTTCCTCAAAGAAGTGGCGAGCATTATGACTGCTGCGACTAATGCTAGCCAGAAGCCGAAGGATAGATAGGTTGTGAAGTGAATTCCTCCAGTGGAGAAGATTCCGCTCGAGAACAAGCCGACTCTTGTTGATCCTACTGAAATGTCTGAAAAGACAGGCGACTTTGAGAGTTCGATCTGAAGGCCCGCTGCGAAGATTATCGTCGAAAGCAGGGCAAACAATCCGCCTGCAGCGAGCATTCTTCTGGCATTCTGGACGAGGCTGCCTGCTATTCCCAAGAGGCCACCTAACACTATGAGAACCAATGCAACCCATGCATACCATGTGGATATACCAAGATGTATGGACAAACCAAAGTTTGTTATCACCGTCGTTTGATAGGTGTATATTGAAATGGAATAACTCGTTCCTCCATAAACGACGGGAGAGTTATCTATCGTAATGGTCCACCATGGCAAGGCTAAGCTGATAAATGCCATTATGGCTCCAACGATGCCTTTGAAATTCGGTTTCAAAAACTTCCTCCTCCTCAACTGTACGTGTCTTAAGGCATCAAAAAATATATGCTTTTCATCACTGCCTCCCTGATTGTTAGGATCAACCTCCTTACGCGATTAGCCCGCTCTAGGTAGTTAATGGGGCTGAAGAGGGCGCCCGTTGGAAAAGCATTAGTATCGCGACCGCGAGACCCTATTTCCACAATGGCTGCCGTGGTTGAGATGAGTGCACGTACAGAAAAATGGATTGCGCGTTTGATCGATGGACTGAATGAGCATGTCGATGAGAAGACCCGGGCCCTGATACTGGAGCAGTGTGGGCGCCAATGTCAGTCGCAGAGTCTAATAAAGAGAGCCAAGGATATCTATCAAAAATCTGAAAACACAAGCGATTTCCTAAAGAAACTAGGGGAAGCCTACAAGCATCTGCACGTGGAAGGAGGAAGAGCATACATCATCTACCCGAAGTGCTACTGTTCCCAAGTTAACAAGATTCCAAAGGGAAAACTCTCTGGGACATACTGCAACTGCTCCCGCGGATGGGCCAAGGCGTTGTTCGAAGGAGCCACGGGTAGACCAGTTGAAGTCACGATGGAGAAGTCGATAATCAACGGGGACGATCAGTGCAGGTTCAGGATAACGCTTTAGGCTCCCGCCAAGGCAGAATCTCTACAGTCTGTCCTCGCAGGATCACCGTCGATCTGTAATCCGCCAGCCACGCACATGACGGACTGGATCGATAATTCAGAAACCATTTATCGCGTTCCCACTGCCAAAGTTATCGGTGAGAAACGACGAGGATCAAGGGCAAGGAGGATTTCCTGGATTTTCTATACTGCTCAAGCGTTCTGGAAGAGAAAACGTCTTTGCTGTACGAGGATCTGGCCAAGAAGACAAAGTTGCCGCTGGTGAAGGCATTGTTGCTTCACATAGCCTACGACAGCGGGAAACACTCTGCGGTCCTTCAAGGAATAATCAGTAGCATCGGAAAGCCCAAAGCGAAGATCAAAGACTGCGAAAAGAAGTTAGGAGAGACTTGGCGAACGATACAGGACCTCTTGGAAGAGCGTTCCCCCGAGAGGAAAATATCCGATGAGAACCTGCCGTCTGTGTTAAGAAAACTCGAACGTCTGGAGAACACCGCAGGCGAAGAATACTACATGCTCCTGCAGCTCAAAATGCTCCAGTTCATGACGAAAGAGATACGCGAACTCTACAACGTTGATCTTGATGATATTAAGGACATCTTTGAGGCGATGACCAAAGATGAAGAGAGACACACTGAGCTCTTGGCTACCATCAAGAAGATTCTAAGCCCGCCCGAGCAGAAGAAACCGGAAAACACCCCCCAGGTAAGATACCAGAACCCAGACTCCTGGGTCAGGCAATTGGAGTAGACTCCAATCGTCCACGCTTGAGGGAAAGCCTTCCTCAACCTTTCCCAAAGCTTAACTACGTTCAGGCCAGAAATACTGCACTAAGAGCGTGAGCAATGATCATGAACGCTGATGAGACCTTCGAGAATATCACCAAGGAAATGATCGCGAAATTCCTCGAGAGAAATCCCGATTATGCCACTGCCCTCGGACTGCACGACCCCTATGATGATCTGCTACCGAACGCGTCCACTCAGAACCTTCTTGAGAATCTTGCCCTGGAGGAAGAATGGATTCGGCGGCTCAAGGACAGAGTAAGATATGAGGAGCTCAGCCAAGACCACAAGCTTGACTGGAAAATCGTCGAGAAATTCCATGAAACGTCTTTTTTCACATTCCATGATCGGCGACTGCACGAACTAAACCCCGACGCATTCGACACTCTCGGCGGGTTGACATTCATCATGCTCACGAAGGATTACGCGCCCCTTGAGAAAAGAATTGACGCCATAGCCTCGCGGATCGAGAAGATGCCGAAGTACCTAGAGGAGTTTCGCTCCAGGTTTGAGAAATCCAAGCCCGTCAGACTCTGGACTCAAAACGCCATAGAAAGTGCCGAAAGCATCGGCGGCCTGTTTCAGTTCGTCCTGCACATGGCAAAAGGCAAGGTTTCGGACAAGGTATACTCGAGACTGGAGAAGGCCACAGGTGAACTTCAGCCCCCACTGGAAGCTCATCTGAAGTGGCTTCGCGGCTTGTTAGAAAGGTCATCTGAAGATTGGGCCCTAGGCAGAGAGAAGTTTGAGAAGCTCCTGAGACTGCGCGATCTCGGCTTAACATCGGAGGAGATACTGCGGCTCGGTGAGAAATACCTGATGGAGCTAAAGACTGAGCGAAAGAGGCTGGCCCAGCAGATAGCTCCAAGAGAGTCCGAAGAGGACGTAATGAAGACGATTGAGAGCTGTTCGCCAACGAGCTTCGAAGAAGCGTTGAAGTTCACCGAGCAGACAATGGAAGAAGCCAAACGTTTTGTGCGAGACAAGAATCTGGCCACAGTGTATCCGGAGGACAGGCTTCTGGTCAGAGAAACCCCCGGTTTCCTGGCGCCGCTCATTCCCTTCGCCGCGCTGAACATGCCCGCAAAGTATGACAAACCGCAAATAGGCATATACATCGTGACCAAGCCCAAAGATCCGTCGAACCTAGGGAAACACCTCAACTACGCCTCGATAAGGAACACCAGCGTCCACGAAGCTTTTCCCGGACATTTTCTACAGGGCGCCGTCTCCAACCGAGGAAGCATCATTCGCATTCTCGTTGACGGAACCGAAACGGTCGAAGGCTGGGCCCACTACTGCGAAGAGCTGATGGCTGAGAAGGGTTTCAACTCTGACAAGGAGACGCGGCTGATACAGGTCAACGACATGATCTGGCGTGCCGTCCGAATAATAGTCGACGTTAAACTCTCACGGGGAGAAATGTCCTTCGAACAAAGCGTGCAGATGCTCGTTGCGGAAACGGGGATGTCACGGGAAGCCGCCACCGCTGAGGTCAAGCGTTACACTCAGACTCCAGGTTACCCGCTGTCATACCTGCTCGGAAAGCATCTGATCCTCCAGCTCAAGAAGGATGTAGAACAGAAGATGGGCAACAACTTTGACGAAAAATTCTTCCACGACACGATAACGGCCAACGGGTACCTTCCGATGTCGATGGTCCGCAAGGTCTTCGAAGAGAAAATAGGCCAAATGCCAAGATCGCCCTAGTCTTGTCGAAATCATCATCCTCCAAAAGCGCGCCTTCTCAACCGGAAGCGTAGAAGCCCGCAATGTTTCACGCAGAAGCTTCTGGGCATTCTCCAAACTGGCCAGCATGCGTTTGACAGCAACAGAATTGAATTCAGTCGAAGCCCTTCTTACGAGGAGCACTCACGCAGATCAGATGCATAGCAGACGCAAGCTATTTGTCTTTGAAGAGTGGCTATTACACACGCAGGATCAGGATACACTTGCACCGAATAGCTGGGTTCAGCATGCTAATTGCAACATTGCTGCTTTTTTCAGTTCTTCCTATTTTTGTCGAAGCGGCAAGGGCGCAGACGTCGCTTCCGCCCTATTGGGTGACAGTGAGTCCGACGATGCCCGGCCTTGTTGCACACTCGTCTATCGGGTTGAATTTTACTATTTCTTTCAAGGTAACATGGACCCACGGCAACAATTATGGGCAAGCAATCGAGAACGCAACGGTTCCTATCAATGTCACGACGAATTACGGCACGACCCTAGAGACTATTCTGCCAAAGACGAATGTCACGGGGTTCGCTTCATTCAACTATTCCTCCTCTACTCCGCGTGTTTTGACGTTTATACCCACGGAGCTAGTCGCCGAGAACGGGACGGAGTGGAACTCAACCTTGGTCGATGATGCATACGGCTTCCAATCAGAAAACTTGACGATCTACTGGGACAGATTCGCCGCTTCACTGATAAGTGCTGATACTTCCGCGTTGTGGGTTGCGAGAGTGACAGTCAACATTACGTACTTGCTGATCTCCGAGGGAGGGTTAACCGCGCTCCAGCCGCCCAATTACTCGCAAAATGACTCTATTCCCAAGTATGTTCATGCTGCAGACGTGAAGATTGATGGTGTCAAAGCGGAAGAAACCTCTGTGCCCGGCGTGTACACGGCACAGATTTCCAGTTGGCTTCCAACAGCGTACATTCTCGTTGAGGTCTCGCAGGAAGGGTGGCCTCAAACAGGCAACGCCTTGAGCTTTACCCACAGCGAGAACGAGGTTGTCTGGGCATCAGCGACGATAATCGGTTTGATCTGTGTTGCTGCGCCCGTGGCGTATTACTTTTTCTCATCCAGGAGAACAAGGGGCCATGCTCTGTTCAGGAAGTCAGGGTTCCCGATTGTAGGCGCCATCTTGCTGGTGATCGCCTCTTTCATAAGCGTGTATTGGGTGATGATCGGAGTGGAAAGCGTTCTGCATGGGTTGGATTGGGCGTTGTTGGTGGTGTTTGGCATCGTTGCCTTCACCGCTGGCCTTGCGGGCAGTGTAATGTCGAAAATGAGGAGGGGCTTTGCGTTAACCCTGTTTGCAGTGTGTTTTCCCCTTCTCGAAAACGCTGTTGTCGTCAAATATTCCCTCGACAATTACCAGCTGCCGACTCCTTGGATAGCCGTGGCCCCAGCAATCATCATCTCCACGCTAAGCGGAATCTTGATTGGAATGTCAGATGAACAATTCTCCTAGCCCATGATCTACGCTGTTTCAATCAGCGTGAGCTTTGAAACTCATCCTGGCGCGCAAGCTGAACAATTCTATCAGTAAACGTGTGTTCGGATTTCAACCTAGGCCACGACATCAATCATGGGTTTGTCTCGCGCACTTTGCAAGACTAAGCGAAGTCAACGATGTTTTACGCGGCTTATTGTCCTTTTATGGTGCAGTGTCTTTTCACGTACTCTTCAAGCCTGTCTCCAAGTGTCTGTTTCAGCAGGCTGTCTCGAGTGCTGAGGTATTCGTTTCTGAGGATGTCGAAGTGGTAGCCATCCCAATTTCTGCCGTTTACGAAGGCGGCTTGCCTCATGGTTCCGCCTTTTTTCAAGCCGCAGTCTTCCAAGACCTTGTGGGCGCGGTGGTTGTACTCTACGCTCCATGCCTCGCAACGATCCATGTTTAGTTGGTTGAAGCACATTTCTAAGAGGGCCACTGTTATCTGGTGGCCTAAGCCCTTTTCCCACATTTCCTTCTTGCCTATGTAGGTTCCTATGGACGCTGATCGGATGTTGCCCCAGTCAGACTTGTCTATGCGGGCGATTCCGATGGGTTCTTTTGAGTCTGCAAATTCAACGATGAAATGGAGTTCTTTCTCGTCTTTCACCCATTCTTCATATTGCTTTTCTAGCTGCGCCATGTTCACGAAGTTTATCGGCCTCTGCCTAGAATACATTATGACTTCGAAATCGTTCTCCCACTCATGAAGCACCTTCAGGTCTTCTCTTTCTACGGGTCTGAACCTAACGCTTCCGAATTCGAACATGTAGATTCACACATGTAACTGTGATCAGACTTGCAGGTCTGCTATTCTTAATCCTTACTGTCGAGAACGCGCTGAAATCAAGCTGTTAACGTCACGTATTCAGGATTTAGCTTTCGCTTTTCTTTCCGCCTTCCAAGAAGAATTGTGGGAATGTCTTGAGTTTTTCAGCCATCTCCTTGAGGCGCTCGTCCACCTTGTAATTAACGGTTCCCTTCTCGAACGTCCCATCCTCTTGTCTTTTGCCAGCTTTGACCCCGGTTAGGATTTCTATTCCTTCGTCGATCGTCTTGACCGAGTAGACGTGGAATTTTCCCTCTTTGACAGCGTCCACTAGCTCCTCCTTGAGCATCAGGTGCTGCACGTTGCTCTCGGGAATCATCACTCCCTGTTTGCCGGTGAAACCCTTGGCCTTGCACACTTCGAAGAAACCTTCGATTTTCTCGTTGACGCCGCCTATGGCCTGGACTTCGCCTTTCTGGTTTACGGAGCCTGTTACGGCGAGGTTCTGTTTTATCGGAAGTTCCGAGAGAATTGACAGTATAGCGTAGAGCTCGGTGCTTGAGGCGCTGTCACCCTCCACTCCTTCATAGTTTTGTTCAAAAACAAGCCTGGCCGAGAGGCTGAGTGGCTTGTCCTGCGCGTATTTTTCGTTCAGGTATCCGCCCAGAATCAGTACTCCTTTGGTGTGAATGGGTCCGCCCATCTGGGCTTCCCTTTCGATATCGATGACTCCTTCTCGACCCAAGCCTACGCTGGCCGTTACGCGTGAAGGGGTGCCGAATTCAAAGTCGCCCAGGCTGATCACGGAAAGGCCGTTAACTTGCCCGACGCTTTCTGCATCCGTGGCGATGAGGAGGATGCCCTTTTCGATCATTTCCTCGATTTTTTCTTGGATCAGTTTTGACCGGTAGATCCTCTCTTCGAGGGCTTTCTTCACGTGAACGCTTGTCACGAATTCAGATTTCTCTTCTTCCGCGTAGAAGCTGGCTTCGCGGATGACGTCTGCGACCTCGGCAAACCTGGTGGACAGTTTCTGCTGGTCCTCGGCCAGTCTTGAACTGTGCTCGATCAGTTTGGCCACACCTGAGCCGTCGAGGTGCTTGAGGTTTTCCTTCTGGCAGAGTGAGCAAACAAAAGCTGCATATTGTTGCATGTTCTCTTCCGTTCGATCCATCGTCGTGTCGAAGTCTGCCTTGACCTTGAAGAGCTCGTTGAATTCCATGTCTAAGACGTAAAGCTGCTGATAGATGTACGGGTCCCCGATGATTATCACCTTGACGTTCAGGGGGATGGGCTGAGGTTTCAGGCTCTTCGTTGTGATGAAGCCGAGGCGTTCTTCCACTTCTTCGATCGTGATCTGCCCGTTTCTGAGGGCTCTCTTCAGACCGTCGTATGAGAATGGATTACGCAGCAGCTCCTCGACTGGAAGAATCAGGTACCCGCCGTTGGCCTTGTGCAGGGACCCGCCGCGGATCATGGTGAAGTCAGTAGTGAGAGCGCCGAACTGGGCTTCCTTCTCCACTCTGCCGAAGAGGTTCTGGTAGGTGGGGTTAAACTCCGTTATTACTGGGGCTCCCTTGATTTCTGAGTTGTCGACGATGACGTTTGCCTCGTACTTTCTGAAGGGAATCTCTCGTGCCCAGGGAATCTGAAAGGGAGTTTGCGGCTCAGCCTCTTCTCCTTTTATGAAGTGAGACAGGTTATCCAGAGTGTCGGTTTGCACGCTTTTCAGGTAGGCAGCGACGTCGGGAACATCCTTGTATTTCTCAGCGAGATCAGCGACCAAGTGGCCAATAGAATAAAGGGCAACGTCCCGGTTTAACTTGTCAAGTTCCTGATGCGCCTTCCTATCGATATCTGAGAACTGCCTCATCGCGTTTCGCAGTTCAGCCTCTAACAGTTCTCTTTTCTTCTGAAGCTCGTCCTTGGTCTTCTGAGGCAGGGTCATGAACTCCGCGTCGTTTATGGGCTTACCCTTTATCACCGGAATGATTAGAAACCCAACGGGCGTACTCTGGATGACGAAACCCTGGCTTTGGGCTTTGGCATTGATCTGATCGATCAGCTGCTTTCTCTGATCTGCTATTCCCTCCAGGGTTGCTTCTCTCCTCTTGCCGTAGTCCTCACTTTCGAAGGCTTTGGGGAGAGCTCTCCTAGCTTCTTCGACGAATTTCTTCATGTCCGTCTTGAATTCTTTGCCCCTGCCCGCAGGCAGCCTCAGCGTCTTAGGTTCATACTGGTTGGAGAAATTGTTTACATAGCAATAGTCGTAAGGAACCGGTTTTGTCATGGCTAGGTCTTCCAGAAAGCCCTTGACGGCAGTTGTTCTGCCGGTACCAGGATAACCCGCGACGTAGATGTTGAACCCCCGCTCCTTGATACCCAGGCCAAACTTGAGCGCCCTGACAGCCCTTTTCTGGCCGACAATCACTCGAAGAGGCGATACTCCCTGAGTGGTCTCACACCGCATGAGATCAGAGGCACATTCTTTCCGCAGTTTCTCAACAGACAACTCGTTTGCCATTTTCACCATTCTCCTCTAGTCGAAACATCGAGATCAATCAACTGACGCTGATCCAGCCATAAAAGCTGGGCACGTGCTAGTACAGCAGACGCGTGAAGAAAAGCTTTTCTGCGCACCTGCTTGCAGTTGCACTCGCGTCTAAATGATGTTGATCTGCGAGATTTTAGGAATTGTAAGGATCGGTATCAGTCCTGCGATGATAAACCCCATCGTGCAGTCGAAAGATGTGATTGCTGTGTCCGCCGTGGTCTATTCTTAAAACTGTGGACAATGGACTTTAAGAAACGGATCCTACGAACGCTCGAATGCTTGGATTAGTTGCTCTGCGGGGAGAAACCTTAAACATTACCTTTTTTCTTATCAAAACGCATCATCGGCATTTGAAGCGTTGGAGTAGCTTTGAGATATAGAAGCTTTGGGAAAAAGCTGAACTGGCAAGTTTCTGCCTTGGGTTTCGGAGCGATGCGGCTTCCGATAATCGGCAATGATGCCTCCAAGATAAATGAAGATGAGGCGATGAAGATGATCAGGTACGCCATCGACAAGGGCGTGAACTACGTAGACACTGCGTTCGTCTATCACAGGGGCAACAGCGAAACCTTTCTCGGCAAAGTGCTGCTTAACGGATATCGAGAGAAGATAAAACTGGCCACGAAAATGCCGACGTGGCAGGTGAAGTCTGAGCATGACATGGACGCTTGCCTTGACGAGCAACTCAACAGGCTCAACGTGGATCATGTAGATTTTTATCTCTTGCACGGTTTGACTGGTGAGCGGTTCCAGAAACTCAAAGAGCTCAACGTGCTAGAATGGGCCGAGAAAAAGATGGATGAAAGAAAATTCATGTATCTGGGCTTCAGTTTCCATGATGAGTATGAAGCTTTCAAGAAGATCATCGACAGCTATGACGGATGGACCATGTGTCAAATACAGTACAACTACCTTGACGCCAACTACCAGGCCGGAACAAAGGGTTTGAAGTATGCTGCGTCCAAAGGCTTAGCCGTCGTCGTGATGGAGCCGATAGCAGGCGGAAGGCTAGCATTTAAGCCTCCACCTCAGATCCAGAAGATCTGGGACAGTGCCGAAGCGAAACGATCTCTAGCACAATGGGCGCTCTTATGGGTCTGGAACCACCCCGACGTGTCCGTCGTCCTCAGCGGCATGAGCGCGATGCAGCAGGTGACAGAAAACGTTGAAAGCGCGGAGCTTTCCGGTCCCGACGCCCTCAGCAAGAAAGAACTGCAGCTCATAACCAAGGTTGCTAAGAAATATAGGCAGCTGGGATTCGTAGGCTGCTCAGGTTGCCGATACTGCCTGCCCTGTCCAGAGGGCGTCGCGATACCTGACATAATCTCGTTATACAACGAATACTACGTGCATAGCGATAGAGATGAGATCAAGAAGAAATACTGGGAGCACATTACTCCCGAAAGCCAGGCGAAAAGATGCAAGAGATGCGGAAACTGCGAGAAGCTTTGTCCTCAACAGTTGCCGATCAGGGAGATCATGAGCCGGGCAGCAATGATCCTTGAACAACCCAGCAGTTGAAATCGCGGATCGCGGTTAGCACATGATAAGAGCAGTCATTTTTGACTTGGACGGAGTGATCGTCAACAGCGAAGACGCTCATGTCGAAGCCGAAAAACAGACGCTTCTCAAGTATGGCGTAGTTATTTCCGCGGACGAACTGCACAGATATGCCGGCACGACGGCAGAGGCGATGTTCACAGACCTGATCCGCAAGTATCAGTTGAATACCACCTTTCAGGAAATGGTCAAAATCAAAGAACAGAGTTTTTTCCGACTCCTAGACGAAGATGCGGAGCCAACGAAAGGCATCATAGGACTAATCAACAGGTTAAGAACAGCAGAAGTCAGACTGGCGATTGCTTCAAGTTCCAACAGGAAGTGGATAGAATACATTCTAGCAAAACTGCGAATAGCGTCCTTATTTGATTCTTTTGTGGGCGCCGAAGACATTAGGCAAAGCAAACCCGATCCTGAAATCTACTTGAAGGCTGCCAGAGCGCTCGACGTGAGACCTGACGAGTGCGTCGCGATAGAGGATGCCGAATTGGGCGTTCAGGCCGCAAAACGTGCTGGAATGAAAACCATTGGATACAGGAACCCCAGAAGCGGAAATCAAAATTTGTCCAAAGCAGACATGGTAATCGACGATTTTTCCAAAGTGAATGCTGAGGAGCTTCTTCTGTAGCCTCCAACGAAGACGGATAAGCCAACATAAGCCTGCGTGATCGTAAATATTGATGTTGCCTTCATAATCTTCTTATCAATCGTCGAACTTTAAGGTCAACAACAGATTAATCGAAAGGTTGAACAGCCAGGTGATCAGATGAATGAGTACGCGACGGAGTACTCAGCTCAAACAACTATGGACTTGAACGAGAGAAGACCGATACGTGTCCTGTACGTAGACTATGAACAGCGCTGTCTGAGAACCGCGAAACGCTTGTTGGAAAAGCAAGGCCGATTTCACGTAGACAGTACCCCATCTGTTGAGGACGCTATGGAAAGCCTCAATGAGCGCAAGTACGATGCGGTGATTTCAGACTATCATCTGCATGGAAAGGATGGCCTCGAATTTTTGAAGGCACTGAGGGACAAGGGAAATGATGTTCCTTTCATCCTTTTCACTGAGAGAGCTAGACAGGAAATTGTCATCAGAGCCCTGAACCTAGGCGCTGATCAATACATCAAAAAATCTGGTCATCCGGAGACAATGTATGCGGAGCTGGCCGATGCCGTGAGAAAGGCGGTGGAGAGCAGAAACAGGGCGACAACACTCAAGGAGTCAGAGGAGAAGTACAAGAGTCTGGTGGAAAACTCCAGAGATTCAATCCTGATAAGTGACTTGAAAGGAAACACGTTGTTCGCCAACAAAGCAACCGAAAGGTTGACTGGCTACGACACGAGGAAGACTCGCATCAACCTTAGCAAACTCGCCTCCCCAGGGTACCGACGTAAATGCCTCGCTATGCTTCGGAACGCAAAAAAAGGAAAACGAAGCCTCTGCTTTGAATTCATGATAAGGAGAAAAGATGGCAGCCTCATCCCTGTTGAATCCAATTGTCAACCCATCTTCGAAAATGGAAAGGCCGTGGGCATGCAGATCATTACGAGAGACATTTCAGAACGTTGGAAAGCGGACGATTTGTTGCGTGAGAATGAGCAACGCTTCCGCACTCTTTTCGAAGCGGCGCCTTATGCCATCTACTCCATTTCAGCGGAGGACGGAACCATCACATCATTGAACCCCGCGTTCGAAAAGATCACAGGCTGGGAAACGTCAGAGTGGATTGGAAAATCCTTCGAAAAACTCGTTCATCCAGATGATCTGCCGATTGCTCTTGAGACTTTTCAGAAGACGATAAATGGAGAGATCTTGCCTCCGTATGAGTTGCGTGTTTTGTCAAAATCTGGCGAGTGCCTCGTGGGAGAATTCACGAGCAGGCCACTTGTTGAGAAAGGGAGAATAGTCGGAGAATTCGGCGTCGTTCGCGACGTAACAGAACGTAAGAGATCTGAAGAATCTCTGAAGGAAAGCGAGGAGAAATTCAGGAACCTAGCGGAACAGTCCCCGAACATGATCTTCATCAACAAGAATGGCAGAGTCGCTTATGCCAACAAGAAAGCTAAGGAAGCCATGGGCTACACGACAGAAGAATTCTACTCTCCAAGCTTCAGCTTCCTGAACCTGATAGCGCCAGAATCAAGGAAAAGCATAAAGTCAAACTTCGCCGAGCATACTAACGGGAGAGAAATAGCACCGTTTGAGTATAGGCTTGTTACGAAAGACGGCAGAATCATCGACGCGATATTGACTACGAAGCTAATAGCTTACCAAGGAGAGCTCGCCATACTCGGGACAATAACCGATATAACGGATAGAAAAAAAGCCGAGAAGACGGTTCACGAGAGCCAGCAGAAGTTCGAAGGCCTGTTCATGGGAAACCCAGAGGCTGCAGCATACCTCGGACCGGATTTTCATATCCTGAGTGCAAATCCTCGTTTTGAAGAGCTTTTTGGATACTCTCTCGCAGAAATCCGAGGGAAACACATCGACGAAGTGGTAGTACAGAGTGACAAGATGGAAGAGGCAGACTTGCTGAATAGAAAGGCCATAGACGGATACGTTTACCACAACACTCTCAGGAGAAGAAAAGACGGGACAATGGTTCCAGTCTCTGTTTCCGCGGCCCCGATAACGGTTGAAGGCTGCATCGCTGGAATCGTCGCCATGTATAATGACATTTCCGTGCTGAAAGAGGCTGAGAAAAGACTCGAAACAACAAACGAGAAACTGCAGGTCGTCGGTGGATTGACAAGGCATGATGTTCGAAACAAGCTCGCCATAATCACGGGAAACGTGTTCCTAGCCAAGAAGAATCTGCCTGACAATTCAGAAACCCTTGAACGCCTGACGGAGATACAAGAGGCCTGTCAGCAGATAGTCCGAATCTTCGATTTTGCGAGCGCCTACGAGAAACTGGGCCTCGAAGAACAATCATACGTTGACGTGACAAAAACTCTGGAAGAAGCAATTTCACTCTTCGAGGACCTGCAGAACGCGAATGTGGCATGCGACTGCCGCGGACTAACCGTGCTGGCAGACTCGCTGCTAAGGCAATTCTTCTATAATCTGATCGACAATTCGTTGAAACACGGCGAAAACGCCACTCAAATCAGGATCTACCCTGAAAAAACCCACGAAGGTACACTAAGACTCGTTTACGAGGACAACGGAGTGGGCGTGGCCCCCACTGAGAAGCAAAAACTTTTCAAGGAAGGTTACACCACGGGCAAAGGTTCGGGACACGGACTATACATGATCAAGAAGATCGCAGAAGTCTACGGCTGGACCATAGAAGAAAAGGGAGAGGCGGGAAGCGGAGCCAGATTCGTCGTCACGATACCCGCACGATCTCACAACGGAAAAGATAATTACAGAATATACACAAATCAACATGAGACTGCAACGTAGGTTTCGAGTCTGCAAAGTCTTTGTTCGGATCGTTTTCGCAGCAAATCCTCGTCGGATGCCTTTTTCGCACGCGCTGAAGTCTTGGGAATCGAGGCAGAAGGAAATAAACAGTGGCTAACGTTAACACAGAATGCGGGCTGAATACACAGCAGCAACTTTTGCTGAAAAAAACCGAAGAATTGATTATACTTTCTCTCGCTGTCCGATTCTAGAAACCTATCACAAGCGTCTCTGTATATACGACTCCATGAATGCCTCTGATGCAGTCTGTAACGAGGTTTCCGAGTTCTTCAGTCGTTTTTGTCTCCACCTTTGCGGCGAAGTCATATCGGCCAAAAACACCGTAAACTTCCTTGACGTTTTTGACCTTGCAGATTTCTTCCTTGATTGTTTTCATGAGATTCAAACTTTCGCTCGAACCCACACGTACAAGGACTAAAGCTTCAACCATTTGAAACACCGCTTAGTTCATAGGTGTTTGGCATATAAATCATTTACGAACAACAGCGTCCTTGGCATCAACTTAGCACGCGCTTCCATTTTGAAGCTTTAAAAAAGAGGGAGACTAGGCGAAGATCGCCCAAATACTTACTGTCCAACTGCCTGTCGACGCTGAGAGCGCTGCGTCATTGAACTGAACTGTTACTGCTGAACTGTCGTAGTAACCAACGTCTGTCGTGAACGCATCTGAATAGCCTATTAAGGCATTTTCAGTTTCATTGTAGGCGAGGTCAACGGTTTTACCGCGGAAAGTCAACGTAACCATGTCTGGAGTCAGCTTGTTAAAAGCGCTATAATTGAACGGTGGTGCAATCGGGGTAGAAACGGGGGGACCTGATATAGACACGTTGTTTATTGGCGTTGGGGTCTGCGGGTAGACCCACCAAATTTGTTGTGAGACATCAAAAACTATTCTGATCGTATAAGACTCTGACGGGTTCAGGTTCTCTGTAACAACATGGAATGTGTATGGAACGCCCGAAAAGATCTCGTTGGGTATGTCGCCAACTTTGGTGAGCCTTATTGGAGAATTCAAGCTTGTGTAACTGTCTAACTCGTTGCTTGCACGGTGCCCAGAAAGAACGGTAGAGGCGGCGAAGACTGCTCCGATCAGCGCCAGTGTCGTCAGTGCAACTACAATGGCTATCCTCTTTTTCCTCATAGAGTCACCAAAGATAAATCGGCGGGCAGACACTTAATACCAAGCATTGGTACAACTTGTATCAAACATTAGTACATCTAAAACCAAGCATTGGTACACGACAGCACGCGCTAGTTCGATGCTTTACAACACTGATTTTCTCAAGCTAACCATTCCAAAACTGGTTATGGGCTCTAACCGATATTGTCACATACGCATTAAGAAAAAGCCCCGATAGTTAACCAGACTTCTTGAAAACCCTAAGAGCTAACAGAACCGCGAAACGAAATCATTAAAAGCCTGTACTACAAATGCAACTGAATGATTCTTATGATGAACAATGGAAGATACTTCTTTACTTCAGAATCTGTGGCAGAGGGTCATCCTGACAAGGTTGCAGACCAAATATCGGACGCCGTTTTGGATGCTATCCTGAGCAAAGATCCTAAGGCAAGGGTAGACTGTGAGACGCTGATAATGCAGGGAAACGTCGTGGTAACCGGTCAGATCACAACCGTCTGCTACGTGGACATACCTCACATCGTGCGGAGGACACTGATGGAGATAGGGTTGGACAATGCCAAGGACGGCATGGATTGGGAAACATGCGGCGTCATGGTTTCAGTAACTGAGCAGTCCCCAGACATTGCAATTGGAGTCGACGAGACTGAGACTCATGAGCAGGGAGCCGGAGACCAAGGAATGGTCTTCGGGTACGCAACAAACGAAACAAAGGAGCTGATGCCCCTGCCGATAATGCTTGCACACGGTCTAGTCAGAAGGCTTTCTGAGTGCAGAAAGAACAAGATTCTTCCATATCTGAGGCCTGATGGAAAGTCACAGGTCACGGTCGAATATGTCAATCGAAAACCCAAGAGAGTGGAGGCCGTGGTCATAGCTGCCCAACACGTCGAGAATGTTGACAGAGAAAGGATGAAACAGGACATAGTAGACCAGGTCGTGAGAAAGGTCATACCGTCGAGCATGCTGGACGAAAAGACAAAATACTACGTCAACGAGACGGGAAGGTTCGTCATCGGAGGAACACTGGCGGACTCAGGCCTAACGGGAAGAAAAATCATAGTTGACACCTACGGCGGCGTCGGAAGCCACGGAGGAGGATGCTTTTCTGGAAAGGACCCGTCAAAAGTCGACAGGTCAGGCTGTTACATGGCCAGATACATCGCGAAGAATGTCGTTGCCGCCGGTCTAGCAGACCAATGCGAGATCCAAATATCGTATGCGATAGGCGTGGCACAGCCAGTCTCCCTGATGGTGAACACTTTTGGCACGGGGAAGATACCCGACGAAGAGACCTTGAAATTAGTGAAAAAGCACTTTGACATGAGACCAAAAGCAATCATAAACCATCTGAATCTGCTCAGACCAATATACAAAAAAACCGCACTATTCGGGCATTTTGGAAGGGACGATCCAGACTTCACGTGGGAGAGAACTGACAAGGCGGAAACCCTCAGGAAGGACGCCAGAATAAAATAGCCTCAGGCGCGCATCAACGATTTCCTCAGCAATCGTCGAACTGAATTAGTTCAGTGACGAGCAACTCCATTGTCTTAGGGCGATTCTTAATCGTGGCCTTTCGAATTGCGTGTCGGCTTTTTGATTCTACCTCGTTTTCCGAGGATTGCCTCTCTGCTGAAGACCCGTGTTGCCTGCTCAGTGTCCAGGACTCCCTGTTCAAGCGCTACTTCTCTTATCGACCTCTTCTCTCTTATCGACTGTTTGGCGATTTTGCTTGCCTCCAGATACCCGATGCGCGGCGAGAGAAAGACTGCTAGTGAAGGATTCTTTTCAACGTAGCCTGCACACTTTTCTTCATCGGCGGTTATCCCCTCAACGCATCTCTTCGTGAAGGCAGGTAAGAAATTGGTCAGGATTTGAATCGACTGGAGAACGTTGCGCATCATCACGGGCGTCATGACGTTCAACTCAAGTTGCCCAGCTTGAACGGCTAGAGAAAGCGCCAAGTCGTTGCCCACGATTTGAAAGGCAATCATATTAAGGCATTCGGCCATCACGGGGTTCGTCTTTCCTGGCATAATGGAAGAGCCGGGCTGCACCGCGGGCAGTTCGATTTCGGCCAGACCGGTCGTTGGTCCAGACGAGAGCAGCCTCAGATCGTTTGCAACTCTGATCAGCTCAAGCGCCAACTCTTTGATGCCTCCGGACACTGCCGCAATGGCATTTCGACTCTGAAGTGCTTCGAAAGGGTTACGGGCTGGAAACAGCGGAAAACCAGCCATCTTGCTCAGCTCTCGGATGGCGATCTTCTTGAATTTTGAGTCAGCGTTGACGCCTGTCCCGACCGCCGTTCCTCCTAGAGCCACTTCCCTCAGGCGGGTGCTTCTCTCTTCTATCTGGCCTCTTGCGTTTTTTATGGCAACTGCATACGCACCGAATTCTTGTCCCAGGGTTACCGGCAAAGCGTCCCTGAGGTGCGTTCGGCCAGATTTTATGACGTTGGAGAGCTTTTCTCCTAGGTTCTCGAAAGCTCTGGCCAGCTTATCGAGCTCTGTCAACAGCGGCTGCAGAGCCGTCAGAGTGGCCACGTGCAGGGCGCTCGGAAAAGTGTCATTCGATGATTGAGCCATGTTTACGTGGTCGTTTGGGCTGACGCACGCGTAGTCTCCCTTGTGGTGGCCCAAGATTTCTAGAGCTCGGTTCGCAAGGACCTCATTCATGTTCATGTTGAAAGACGTACCAGCGCCGGCTTGAAAAACGTCAACGACAAACTGGTCCATTAACCTGCCCTTGATGATGTCGTTGCATGCTTCTACGATTGCACCGCCAACTTCCGCATCCAATCGTCCAACTTGCATGTTTGCGACGGCTGCGGCCTTCTTCACGAAGGCATAGGCTTTAATGAAGACCGCAGGCGCCTTTTCGCCGCTCACTGGGAAGTTGTCGACAGCCCGCGCCGTCTGAGCACCGTAGTAAGCATCTTTAGGAACAAACTTCCAGCCGAGAGGATCAGATTCCGTTCGCGTTTCCATAGGGATGCCTCGCTATTCATCGTAGATTAGACTCTGTCCCGATATAACTTGTCACATCATTGGATTCTATTCTCAGGCAACGCGGGTCTGATCGATCAAGGCCATTAACGAGTCAACATCGTGCTGTCAGTTTCCTCCTGACTGCTCGTCAGAATCCCAGAAAGCGCCGTTTCCACGGTGGCATTTGGAGGTGCTATAATGTGATTTTATAGTCTAGAATAATATTCTCCAAGAACAGTTGAGCGTGGTTTGATAATCGAGGAAGAAGTGTTGATGGCAAATGCATGCTAACTAGGAGTCTATCTTTTGATCTCGTTTTGGTATATTTCGGTGACGAGTTCGCCGATTGCCGGGGCGCTCGTTAGGCCCGGTGATTCTATGCCTACGAGGTTTATGAACCCTGGGAAACCCTTGTCCACTTCGTTTCTTATCACGAAGTCTCTGAATCCGTCGCCTGGTCCCTGAAGTTTAGGTCTTACTCCGGCAAAATCGGCTATCAGCTGGTAATTCCTGATTCCCGGCATGTACCTTTCCACGCCTTGTCTGAACTCTTTCTCTTCTGACCCGACAACGTAGTCAACCGCATCCACGTAGTATGCGTTCGGTCCAAGCCTGACTGCACCGGCCAAGTCTGGCGTCAGATGAATGCCCAATCCGGGTCCCTCCGGGACTGGGTAGACCAACATTTTTACAGGGGGCTTTCCGACCGTTCGGAAGTAGTCGCCCTTGCATGGATGCTGCCTATACTTATGCTTGTCCAAGTCGATGCCAAGCATTTGAGCTATCTTGTCTGCGTAGAGGCCTGCACAGTTTATCACTGTTTTCGCTCTTATGGCAAATCTTTCGCCTTGGCTCGTTCCGCCTATTTCATACGCGTCTCTTTCTTTCCTCAGCGAAGCAACCTCAGTACTCGTAGACAGAACCGCCCCGTTTCTCGAGGCTTCAGCATAGTAATGTGCCAGCAGCTCATCAGGCTCGATTATTCCAGTCGAAGGCGAATAGAGCGCCCGGTCAACTTCAACGCTGGGCTCCAGCTTCTTGACGGCATCCCCGTCCAAGAATCTCAACCCTTCAACCCCGTTATCCTGTCCCTGCTTCATCAGTTTTTCAAGCTCAGCTATTTCCCCATTCGATATGGCCACCGTCAGCTTTCCCAGTTTTTTGTAAGGAAGCCCGTATTTCTCACATGTTTCATAGATGATGGGGTTGCTTTTCACGCACAGCTCAGCCTTGAGAGAGTCCTTCGGATAATGAATCCCAGAATGCACGACACTGCTGTTGTGAGTACTAGTTTCCTGTCCATACTTGGAATTCCTCTCAAGTATCAGAACACCCTCGGCTTTTTCCGAGATCTTGGCCGCGACTGCCAGGCCGACTATGCCTGCTCCTATTACGACGATGTTCGTTTCTTCCACTGAGGACCCTCACGCCTGCACGTAAATTCATGATCGGGGATTTTACCTTTGCTACGGAGTTCTAGCTCTCGGGGGTTCTCGTTTTACAGTCTCTTTGTTCTTCTTGCAGGTTATACTGAACCCGCGTCAAGGAACGCGCCCTTCAATGTCGCGGCAAACCCTAAAAGGCGAACAGGACATACACTGTGGGAGCGAGGTGATTTGGATGCCTATGGCATACATATTGATAAGCACTGAGGAATTCGATGTTCAGTTGATGAATGCGCTGAGGAAGATCAAAGGAGTCGAGGAAGCTTATCCGCTGTACGGAGTCTACGACATCATCGTGAAGACAAGAGCAGACACTATGGATGGGGTCAAAGAGATACACAACAAGATTCGAAGGCTGGAGAAAATCAGACAGACACTCACGATGATCGCGCACGAAGAGTAGAGGCCCCAGATCAGGAACCTCTTGAACCATCAGTGCAGGTTCAGTCCCATTTATGCTGCGGCTTAAGCCTTATTCTGAGCTATTTCGTCTAAAATACTGAGCTTAGTTATAGAAGATTCTTTCACTAAAACTTTAATATAGCTTAGGTTCAACTATTCTTAGGTATCTCGAGGAGAAATCAGGATGAAAACCATGGCCCGCAGGAGGAATCTTCTGGCAGGTCTGGCCACATTCTGCTTGGCAGCATTGACTTTGTCTTCTTTGGTGTCGCAGACGCATGCTGTAAACGGAATCTACGTATCCGCCGTTAAGCCGTCGTCGGCCAATCCAGGCACCGAGGTGCATGTTTATGGGGGAGGAGCGACTCCCGGAGGGATGGTTTTTGCCTCTCTTGAAACACCCAACGTTTACCTGTTTGACAAAAGCATTCCAGTGAACCTCAGCCCCCTCAATGAGTCGACGTACACGCTTTGGAACGGGTCCTACATGTTCGAACCTGTGCAAGGGCAGGGTATACCGTTCAACGGGTCTATCATAGGATTGAGCAACGGGAGTCTTCCGATAATAATCGACTGGATCAATGGATCCTACTTTAACGTTTTCAACAGCAGCATACACGCCTACACAGGGCTAATCGGGTTCAGTGCCGGATCAGCGCGAGCTGATGGGTCTGGCGATTGGGAAATAGAATTTTCCGCCCCGAGTCCGCTGGGAAATTACACGCTCACCGTCGTCGACAATCAGACATTGACCAGCGATTCAGTCCCGTTCGAGGTCGTATCGCTGACGCCCATCTCCACAGAAAACCCAGCAATGACCAGCTTAATCTCTTTGTCCGGATTGGGCCTGATAGTCCTTTTGTTGGGAACAGCAATTATTCTAGGCGCAGTGGTGTTCGCAGTTCTCATCATGATCCATAAGGCAAGAGCTGACCAGCGCGACAGGGTCTGCTAAGAATATACGCAAGAAAGACCGCAGAACATGCTAAACGGTTTGTCTTGGTTGCGGCGGCCCTTTTTGGGTTGTTCTCGCTATCGACGAGTAATAGTACAGAGTCAATCCTATCGGCATGATGGGTTGTATGAAAGCAGTGATTATGCCGCTCACTAGACCGCCCCCCAAGCCGAAGGGGCTGCTGAGCAGTCCGGCTATGAATGATGCCACACCGATTACTATGTAGAGAAGAAGCAGTAGTCCGAAGGTTTTCAGCCAGCCATTGCTCACGAGACAGCGACTCCTCGAGAGGCTTTCCAGGGCCCCTGTGTCTTCGATCATTATGATCGGGAGCAAGAGAGAGAAAATTATGGCCAAGATTATGCCCGGAATCCCCAAGGCTTTTACTCTTATCAAGATGAGGACCAACGTGATGATGCTCAGGGCCAACAATGAAAGGATCTTTGAAGCGGCAAAATCGGAGCCCCCATGAAGGTCTGCGCGGCCTTTCTGCAGAGCCAGTTAGGAAAATGACAGATATACTTGAAACATACGTTGACATGCTCCTGCGGGAAAAAGCACATGATTAAACTTTTATGCAGCTTCGCGTTACTACAGACCGTGAGAACATGAGCGCGACATGGCTTCTGGCCGCGTTACTGACCATTTTCTTGCTTGCACCTGCGACTGCACAGATCTGCAACGTGAAAGCAGCGACTACGCGCAACTTCACTTTGTATGGCGCCGCCTCGCAGGGGTGGGGTTCCACAACAACGAACATTACAAGTCCCGGCCCAACAATCGTCGTCGAGCAGGGCGACACCGTCAACATGACTCTTACAAGCAAAGATGGTCTTCCTCACAGATTCTGGGTCATCTACACCAACGGTTCATCGACCCCCCAAACAAACGACCCACTGTCCGCTTCATTCACGGGCACGGTGAACTTTTCATTCGTGGCCAACAACACAGTTGGAACATACAAGTATGAATGTCTCATTCACGATGGCCCGATGTATGGATACTTCAAGGTGGTTCCAACGGGCACGATACCAGAATTCCAGCCACTTGTGATGCTGTCGCTGCTCGCCGTAGGCACTCTGGTTGCTGCTCTTGCCTATAAAAGAAAGAGGGAAGGCTAGTCAACAAGGTTCCCCTCTTCTCTATTTTTGAGCTCGGCTATCGGGGTTAGAATAGCAGACGTTAACGCGGAAACTGGGTTATTCACCTGTGGATCTGGGGCTCAAAGCGTGTTTCAATGGTCGATGAACATTTGCAGAATGGTTGAAGAATCGAACGCGCAGTCTTCCGCCTTATATCGTGATTCCTAGCTGAGTGGCGCGCTCGAGTCAGAAATAGGAGGCTTTGTTGGACATCAGCTAAAACTGTGTCCGAGCCTGTCTACTTTTTCCGCACGTAGCTCTTCACATGTACTGTCTTGTGCTTTTTGCCTGGTCTAGATCGTGTGTATGATTGTACTTTCATTTTCTCACTGACAGCATAACAGGGAGCTAATACTAGAAAACAATTATGAATTGATAATCAATAGCTGAACTCGCATATTCCGTGCGGTCATTCGGCACATTTGAAGTTTAGGCGTGCTTGCCTTCAAGGCAAGGTTTTGAGCAGCATGTTGATCATGGTTTTCGCGGAAGCGTCAACCTTGGGGGTAAGTCCTTCTCCGAAATCAGTCTTTCCAGGCTCAATCAGGACCAAGCCTATCTTGGCTCTTCCTGCTCTTTTGATGTAATCGCAGAACATCCGCAGCGGAAGCATGTGCGTCGAGAGCGCAGGAGAATTCGTCAGTTGACCCGGGTCCACGAGTTTTGATTCTCCAGGTTTCAAGCCCAAGATTGCAGCGTCTATCAGAAGAACGTGAGACGGATCAAAATCCAGTATTTGCTGAATGAAGTCCTCCGGCACGGTCTCACATTCGATCAGGAAAACCCTGTCGGAAACTTTTCCCAACAGGCCATGAACAATCTTGACTCCGACAAAGTCATCCGACCGTATTGGGTTTCCGATCCCGGCGACAACAACCTTATCTGCGTCTGAAAGCCAGCCTCTAAGATCTTCGTAGGTGTCGTCTTTTTTGCCGGTCACTTGGAACCCGCAGCAGAAATACAAAAGAGAATATAGGAAGGTGGGTGGCTATCGCTGGACTGTCTTGATCAGTTGTCTTCTGCTATCGTATATGTTCACCGTGAGGGGCATCTGTCCGACTGCATAGTGTGTGGCGCATCCGAAGCACGGGTCGTAGGCCCTGAAGGCCATCTCGACCATGTTGAGCATGCCTTGATCGACTTTGCCGCCGTGGATCACGCCTTTCGCCGCGTCGCGGATGGACATGCAGATCGCAGGATAATTGTTCGTCGTGGCCACTATCAGGTTAACGTCCTTCACGAGCGCGTCCTTGTCCAGCACGTAGTGGTGGAAGAGCGTTCCTCTGGCGGCTTCGACGACTCCTACGCCTTCGCTCGGCTCGCCCGGCTTGTTCCTCACGTCTGTGCTCGTTATCTCTGGGTCTCGGCTCAGCTCAAGCGCCTTCTCCGTGGCGTACAGCAGCTCGATCAGTCGTGCCCAGTGGAAGGCTAGGGTGCCGTGCACTGGTTTGCCCCCCAGGGTCTTGTACATCTGCTCATACTCGGCCTGCGCCAGCGGTGTGGCCATGCCGTCCGAAACGTTAAGCCTCGCAAGCGGGCCGACGCGGTAGACTCCGCTGTCCATCCCGTAGACTTGGCCTTTCCAGCCGACGTCCTTCAGGAACGGGAACTTCGCGTAGGTCCAGTCTTCCACGTGTTCGCCGATGTGGTTGAGGTAGTCCTTGGGCTCAAACCTCAGGAACTCTTTTCCGTTGGGGTCGACGACTCTGATTTGGCCGTCGTAGAAGTTTACCTTGTTGTTCTTGTCGACGAGGCCCATGTAGTAGGTCTTCATCGTGTAAGCGTCGCTCTTGATCATGTCCACGTACTTGCTGTTGCCCAGGACGATGTTGTGGAACAGTTTCAGCGTGAGTTTCGCAAACTCCAATGAAGACGCGGACATCCTCTCGATCTCTTTCCTGTTCTCCTCGCTCAGGGGCTTGGATATTCCGCCGGGCAGGCCGCAGACTGGATGTGTTGCTTTTCCTCCCAGGATCTCCGTTATCTTCTGTCCGTAGGCCCTGTGCTTGATGACTTCTTTCGCGATGTCCATCCCTGTTTTTTCGATGACGCCTATGATGTTTCTCTTCTCAGGCGGCGCGTCCGGCCCAACTATGAAGTCTGGGCCGCCGAGATAGTAGAAATGAAGAGTGTGATCGTAGATGATGTACCCGGCGTACATGAGTTCTCTGAGTTTCTTCGCGGCTGAGGGCGGTTCAACGCTGAACGCCGCGTCCAAAGCTTTTACCGCCGCAAAATGGTGTGCCACTGGGCAGACTCCGCAGATTCTCGTGGTAAGTATGGGCATCAGTTCGGCTCTGCGTCCGATGCAGAATTTTTCGAAGCCTCTGAGCTCCGGAATCTTCAGATATGCGTTCTCAACTTCTCCCGCGTCGTTGAGGAATATGGAAACGTTTCCGTGGCCTTCAAGCCTCGTAATCGGGTCTATTATCACTTCTTTCATTCTTTCATCACCTTTCTCCTAAGCAGCGAAGACGGTAAAGAGTACATGTAGAACGTGCCCACGGGGTCTTTGATCTGGCTCATGAGTTTTTCAACGTCCTCTTCTGTGTAATGGTCCTGCTCGTTCTCCAGGCCCAGTATCGAGGCTATGGCGCTCATCATCGCCGCGCCCTGCTCCGGAGAGTTGGGACATGGACCGCCGCACCCCGTGCAGGGCATGTCGACCGTTAAGCACTGGGCGCCGCATCCGCTGCGAGTCGCTGGTCCCATGCAGATTATTCCCTGCTCGAGCAGGCATCTTTCGGGTTCAGGGATCTTCTCGTGAACTCGGTATATCCTCGAGATCTTCTTGTTCTCCTTCTTTCTTGGGCATTCGTCGCAGACTGACTTCAGGGGCGCGAGCACCGAGCCCTTTGCTGGAAGCTCGTTCTTCGCTATGGCGTCGACAGCGTTCAGTATCAGCTTAACCGGTGGCGGACAGCCGGGCAGGTAATAGTCGACCTTCACGGTCTGATCTAGAGTCTTGACCGTGTCGTAGAATTCTGGAAGCTTGAGGACTCCTTCTTTGACCTCTGTCTTGGTCTGCGGGACGATCCCCTCAGGGTTTGAAATGGACTTGCTCTCAAGATAGATTTTGCTGAAGATCTCTTTGCGGTCGTGGAGGTTCGCCAGACCAGGTACGCATCCTTCTTGCGCGCATGACCCGAAGGCCACGAGCGTCTTTGCCTTCTTCCTCAGAAGCTTGGCCATGTGCTCCTGTTCCTCGCTTCTCACTGACCCGTTGAAGAAGCACACGTCGATGTAGCCGTCAGGCATGTTTTCAACGTCTTTATACTTCACGTCTATGGCCACGGGCCAGAAGACTATGTCGGCCATGTTCAGCACGTCCAGGATCTTCTCGTTGATGTCCAAGACTGCGATTTCACATCCGCCGCAGCTTGCGGCCCAATAGAATGCAAACTTCAGCTTTTCCTTTGACATCTCACTTTCCTCCATCACAAACTTTGGCCAGTATTTTTGAAACGTCAACCCTGAGCTCGCTGAACCCCAGCTCCTCAGGCTTCATGCCCATGGCCAGACCGAGCAACTGCGGATAGTGCAGTATCGGAATGCCGTAGACTTCGCTGAACATCTTCTCAATCCTCAGCTCGTTCGTGTCGTACATTATGTGGCAGAACGGACAGATCGTGATCATGGCTTCCGCGTCGACCATCTTGAGGTGATTAAGCTTGTCCCTGGCAAGTTGCAGGGCAACCTTGTCGCTGACACCGACGCTCGGAGCTCCGCAGCATTCAGTCTCATCCATATAGTCCAGACAGGTCGCGCCCGTCGCCTCAATTAGCGTCTTAAGGGTCTTGGGATCCTCAGGATCATCAAAGCCGATGAACTCCTTGGGCCTCAGGATGTGGCACCCGTTGTGTTCGGCGACCTTGAGCATCGTGAGCGGCTTGGAAACCGAGTCCTTGATCTTCTCCAGCCCGACGTGCTCGATCAGCACCTGCATGAAATGCTCCGCATCAGAGGTTCCCTTAAACTTCAGACCAGCATCCTTCAAGTGCCCGTTTATGTCGTCGCGCAGATCCTTGTCTTCCTTCAGCATCTTGTTGACTTTCTTCAGAGTTCCCGCGCAACCCGGACACAGGGTGACGATTTTTAGGCCTTCTCGTTCTGCCAGCGCCAAGTTTCTGGCCGCCAATATCAGCATCATTTCGTGACTAACCGGGTCCAACGGAAGACCGCAACAGTTGAATTCCGGCATCTCCTGAAGCTCCACGCCTAACCTGCCGAGAACTTTCCGCGCCGAGATCTCGAAGGCGCTGACACGGTAAGGAATTGCACAGCCTAGAAACATGAGATACTTGGAATCCGCCAAGTCACTCACCCTTCTTCCCCACGTGCTTCATGAAATGCACGTTCAGAAGCGTCTTACCTATGCTGTCGGGGTTTCCCTTCGGCAGCGGAGGCAAGCCTAACTGTTCCCTCTTCTTCATCCTCAACTCAGGAATCTTGTAAGCGTAGCCTGACTCAAGGATGCTCGTCGCCTGCTCCTTGAAGACCTGTGGCACGCAGCCCTGCTCCGCAGCCAAGTTTCTCAAGACACGGATGACGCTTGCCACTTCAACGTCTTGCGGGCAGCGATCCGTGCATGTGAAACACGCCGCACACAGCCACAATGTGTCGCTCTTCAACACCCTGTCTTTGAGGCCGAGCTGAGCCATGCGGATGATCTGTCTGGGCCGGTACGTGTCGCTGAACCTGGCAACGGGACAGTCAGACGTGCAGGTTCCACACTGGAAGCATCGCATCAGCTTCTCGCCGCCGTGCATCCTCGAAATCTCATACTTGAACTTCGGGTCCATCTCCGAAGCCTTGATCACTTTCTTCTCTGCCTGCGCCATCAGGCCTCGACCTCCTTGCTCATCAGTGGGTTCGGCCCAAGCTTCTTCACTTCATCAACCATGTCGCGTACCACTGCAGCGAATTTGTCTCCTTCACTCGCCGAAATCCACTCCAGTCGTAAACGCTCAGGCTCTATGCCGAAGTCCCTCAGAACTTCCTTCAACAACGTTATCCTGCGCAGCGCCTTGAAGTTACCGCTGATGTAATGACAATCTGAGGGCAAGTGGCAACCGGCAACGAGCACGCCGTCAGCGCCATCCTTGAAAGCCTCAAGGACAAAAGCCGGATCAATCCTGCCGCTGCACATGACGCGAATGATCCTGATGTTCGGGGGATACTGTATTCTGCTGACTCCGGCCAAGTCGGCACCAGCATAGCTGCACCAGTTGCACAGAAAACCGATGATCTTCGGTTCAAACCCGTTCTTCTCGCTCATGCCGTCGCCTCCGTCAACGCGGCTTCAACTTGCGCAAGTATCTCCTGCGTCGTGAAGTGTCCCATCGTGATGGCCTTCGTCGGGCAGGCTGTGCCACAGGCGCCGCAACCCTTGCACAAGGCTTCAATCACGTGTGCGATGGGTTTACCCTCTTCGTCTTTCATCTCGACTGCACCGTAAGGACACAGATACTCACAGATTCTACAACCGCTACATAAATCTTCAGATACGGTTGCAACGATTCCTTCCATCTCAAGCTTATCTTTCGAGAGTATCGTCGTCGCCCTCGCCGCGGCCGCACAGGCCTGCGCTATGCTCTCATCAATGTATTTCGGCGAGTGCGCCATGCCGCATAGGAAAACGCCGTCCGTAGCGAAGTCCACGGGCCTAAGCTTCATGTGCGCCTCGAGGAAGAAACCCTCTTTGGTCAACGGCACCTTGAGCATTCCGGCCAAGTGCTTGTTGTCAGGATTCGGAATCGTCGCCGCACTCAAGACCACAGTGTCCGGCTCAACCTCGACCTCTTGGCCCAGAACAGGCTCCCAGAAGATCACCCTCAGCCTTCCAGCTTCGTTCAAGACCTGTGGCTTCCTCTCATCATCGTAGTTGATGAACAAGACTCCTTTCATGGCGGCTTCGCGGTAGTAATCCTCCTTGAAACCGTAGGCCCGCATGTCCTTGTACAAGATGTAGACTTCAGCCTCTGGGCTTGCTTCTTTTATCTTCAACGCGTTCTTTATCGCTTGACCACAGCAGATTCTGGCGCAGTTCGGTCTTTCCTCGTTCCTCGCGCCCACGCATTGTATCATGAGAACGCTTTTGCCGTTGAACTCGCGCTTCGAGAGTTTCTCTTCAAGTTCATGCTGAGTCATTATCCTCTGATCTGTGCCGTAGAGGTACTCCTTGGGCGTGTACTCAGTCGCGCCCGTGGCCACTATAACTACGCCATGCTCGATTTCTTTCTCCTTGCCATTAAGCAGCTTGATCTTTGACTTGAAGTTGCCAACAAAACCGTAGATATCAGTGACTTCTGCGCCGCTGTAGACGTGTATCTTGCTATTACACGTAACTTCCTTGACCAGCGCATCGAGTTTCTCCTTCGGGTTCGCCTTCTCCCCAAGCAGATAATGAATCGTGCGAAGATGTCCGCCCAGCTCCATCTCCCTCTCAACCAGGTGAACCTCGAACCCCTGCCTTGCAAGCTCCAAAGCGGCCGTCATGCCCGATACTCCTCCCCCGATGATAAGGCCGACGGGCGTCACGTTTATCAACGGTTTTTCGAGGGGTTTCAGAAGTTTCGCCTTCGCCACTATCGAGCGCACCAAGGCCTTGGCTTTCTCAGTAGCTTCTTTCGGCTCACGCATGTGAACCCAGCTGCACTGGTCTCGAATGTTAGTCATCTCGAACAGGTACGGGTTTAACCCCGCCTCCTGCACCGTTTCCCTGAACAAGGGTTCATGCGTGCGAGGAGTGCACGAAGCCACGATAACGCGGTTGAGGTTGTTTTGCTTGATCTTCTCGGCAATGAGCTTCTGTGTGTCCTGGGAGCAGGTGTAAACGTTCGCTTCAGCATAAACTACGTTGGGCAGAGTCTTGGCATATTTCACCACTTCTGGAACGTTCACGACGCCCCCGATGTTGATACCGCAGTGGCAGACGAAGACGCCTATGCGCGGCTCTTCCTTGCTGACGTCACGTGCGGGTGGGTATTCCTTCTTCTTGACCAGCTTCCCTCTCTCGCTCGCGACAATGCCCATGGCTTTTGATGCTGCCCCGCTTGCCTGCGCGACGCTCTCAGGGATGTCCTTCGGGGCGGAGAAGGCTCCACAGACGAATATGCCCGGCTTCGAAGTTTCAACGGGCGAAAATGTTTCTGTCTCACAGTATCGGTACTTGTTGAGTCTTATGCCCAAGGTCTTGGCAAGCTTCTCAGCGTCCTTCGGCGGCTGCATCCCGATCGACAAGACAACCATGTCGAACTCCTCTTCCCTGGGCGTCTCATTCTCAACGTAATGAACGAACAGGTTGCCCGTCTTCGGATCCTCTGTCACTCCCGCCACTCTTGATCTAACGAACCGTATGCCCCACTCTCCCTGGGCACGTTCATAGTACGAGTCGAATTCTTTTCCGTAAGAGCGCATGTCCATGTAGAATATCGAAGCATCCAGCTTCGAGGGCGTGTGTTCCTTAGCTATCACTGCCTCTTTCATGCCGTACATGCAGCATGCAGCTGAACAGTAGTTGTTCCCAAGCTGATAGTCACGTGAACCAACACATGAGATGAACGCGATTTTCCTAGGAATCTCGCCGTCCGAGGGCCTAAGAACAAGCCCGCCGAAAGGTCCAGAAGCGCTCAGGATGCGCTCAAACTCGATGCTTGTCACAACGTTGGGATACCGTGCGTAGCCGTACTCGCTTTTCAACCGTGCATCGAACGTCTCGAAGCCTGGGGCCAGAATGATCGAGCCGACTTTCAACTTTCCCTCGGTCTCTTCTTGCTCGTACTGAACAGCGTTTGCCTTGCAGATTTCAGCGCACGTTCCGCAGCCGATGCAGCTTTCGCGGTCGATCATGTACTTCAGCGGCACAGCCTGCGGATATTCAACGAAGATTGCACTCCTATTGCCTAATCCTTCATTGAACATGTCGACTGCTTCGATCGGACACTTTTGTGCGCAGAGGCCGCAGCCGTTGCATTTCTCTTCGATTATGTAACGAGCCCTCCTTCGAAGTTTCACTTCGAAATTTCCGGCCTCACCGTTCAGGCCCGTTATCTCTGCGTTCGTCAAGATGGTGACGTTCGGGTGTCTCCCTGTCGCCACGAGCTTAGGCGAAAGAATGCACATTGAACAATCGTTCGTTGGAAAGGTCTTGTCCAACTGTGCCATCACGCCACCTATACATGGGCCTTGTTCAACCAAGTAGACCTTGAACCCGGAATCAGCCAGGTCAAGCGACGCCTGTATCCCCGCGACTCCTCCGCCTACCACCATGACCGCTCCGACTTTGTCGTCTGCCATTCTTAGGCCACCTCCAGAGCCCTGTAAAGCGGCGTCGTACCCTCAACATGATCCACTGTTATCATGTTTCTTCTTCTCATGTTCACGATCTGCCTGAGAACTGCCGCAGGCTCCAAGTCAGTTGCCTCGGACAGCGCCTTGACTGAAAGAGGCTCGGCCAGTGTCAACAGGTGAATCTTCTGCCTTACGAACTCAGCTTTCACAACCTCGTCGAGTAACGAGTCAAACTCCTCTTGCGAGATCTTCTCATTGTACACGTTGTTCCTCTCGGTCAACTCTCTTTCCCTTCCAACGAGGACTCTCAGCCTGAAATCCGAAGCAGCATTCTTGGCCGCCTCAAGGTTTTCGAGGACACACTGATCAGGAGCCTTTCCCGAAACGGGCGAGGGACCAAGCTTCTTAATCTGATCTGTGAATTCGGTCACGATCTGGGCAAACCTTTGGCCCTCAGAAGCTGAAACCCAATCGAGTCTCAAGCGATCTGGCCCTAAGCCTGTTAACGCGAGTAACTTCTTCAACATCTTGATCTTCCTCTCCTCGTAAAGGTTTCCCTCAACATAGTGACAATCTGCAGGATGACATCCCAAGACTATCACGCCGTCCGCTCCCCGCGCGAAAACTTCCAGAGGAATAATCGGGTCAATCCTTCCACTGCACATCACGCGGACAACCCTGATGTTCGGGGGATACTGTATCCTGCTGACTCCGGCCAAGTCAGCGCCAGCATAGCTGCACCAGTTGCACAGGAAACCGATGATCTTCGGTTCAAACGCTTTCTTTTCACTCATTTCAGTCGGCCTCCAAGGCTGCCGTCGCCTCAGCCAGAACCTGCTCGTCGCTGAAATGCCTCATCGTTATGGCCTTTTCCGGACAGCTTGCAGCACAAACGCCGCATCCCTTGCAGAGAACGTCGTTGACTCTTGCTATTCCACGCTCATCCTTTTGAATAGCATTGTACGGGCAAAGTTTGACGCATGTTCCGCAGCCCGTGCACAGGCTTTCATCGACCACCGATGTTATGGCTTCTGTCCTCACCCGCTTCAAAGCCATAGGGATACCTGCCCTCGAAGCAGCGGCATAAGCTTGCACGATGCTCTCAGGAATGGTCTTCGGGCTGTGAGCCGTTCCACAGATGAATATTCCTTCTGTCGCGAAATCCACGGGCCTGAGCTTGACATGAGCCTCAAGGAAGAAGCCGTCAGCTCCGAGTGGAACCTTAAGCATCTTTGAAAGCCCTTTAGCCTCTTCAGTTTGAACAAGCGGGGTTGAGAGAACGACGAGGTCAGCGTCAAGCTCAAGAGTATCATTGACCAGAATATCATGCACTCTTACGGTGCATTTTCCTCCGGGCCTGGTCATAACCTCAGGGGGGTCCTCGGCGTCAAACCTTATGAATTGGACAAAGTTCTCCCTGGCCTGCTGATAGTACTCTTCGAAATCCTTGCCGTACGTCTGCATGTCCCTGTAGAGTATTGACACTTCAGCATCTGGGTATAGTCCTTTGATTTCCAAGGCGTTCTTGACTGCCGTGGCACAGCATATTCTTGAACAATAGTTTCTGCCGCCTTCCTTCCCCTCTCTCGCTCCTACACATTGGATCATGACGACGTTCTGCGGCTTCTTCAGCTTGTCCTCCTTCATGAGCCGTTCAAGCTCAAACTGGGTGACAACGTTCGGGCATTCGCCGTAACAGTACATTCCGCTGGGCTCAAAGACTTCCGCACCCGTGGCAACGATTATTGTGCCCACGTCAAGCGCCTCGTCCTTGCCTTCCTGATCCAGTGTAACCTTGAAGTTTCCTATGAAACCCTCAACGTTCTTCACCGTTGAGAGAATGTGCACTGTAATGTTTGGGTTTGACTTTACGGCTTGAACGAACTCTTCCACTATCTCTGATGACTGTTTGTCAGTTGGATAGAGCTTGTAGAGCTCGTTCAGCTTTCCTCCGAGCGTTTCTTTTTTCTCAACTAGATGAACCGGGAAACCCTGATGGGCAAGGCTGACGGCTACACTCATTCCCGAGACTCCGCCGCCTATCACGAGCGCTACTGGCTGAACGTCGATCTCTGGTTCCGTCTGAGGCTCAAGCAGAGCAGCCTTGGCAACGGCCATCCTGACGAGTTCTTTGGCCTTCTCTGTTGCCTCAGCCGGTTCCTTCGCGTGAACCCAGCTGCAGTGTTCACGGATGTTGGCCATATGAAACAGATACTTGTTCAAACCTGCCTCTTCGCAGGCGCCTCTAAACAGAGGCTCATGAGTCCTAGGTGTACAAGAGGCCACGACCACTCGAGTAAGATTGTGTTTCTTGATCGCCTCTTTGATCTTGCTCAGTCCTTCTGACGAACACGTGTATAGGTTCCCTTCAGCATACGCAACATTTGGCAACGTCTTCGCGTATTCAACAATTTCTGGGACGTTCACTACAGAGCCTATGTTGACCCCGCAGTGACAGATGAAAACTCCTACCCTCGGCCGCTTGTTCCCGCTCATCTCTTAGCCTCCTTCGAAACGCAGGCTATGGTTTCTGCCGCCCTTGCAGCCGCCCCGCTTGCCTGGGCGACGCTTTCTGGAATGTCCTTTGGGCCTTGACAGTAGCCGCAGGCATATATCCCAGCAATGTTCGTGTCAACAGGTGCCGTAAGCTTATTTCTAGACTTGAAGAAGCCACACTCGTCAAGTTCCACACCGATCGTTTCAGCGATTTTTCTGTTGTCCCCTTTCGGAATCAACGCTGGGCACAAAACCACCATGTCGGCATCAAGCTTCTTCATGTCGCAACCTGCCCTGATGTCCTCATAATAGATTTGAAGACTCCTCGTCTTAGGGTCCTCAGCGATTCCTCCAGGATGAGCCTTGACGTAGTTTACGCCGTACTGGCTCTTGGCCCTGTCGACAAATTCCTGAAAGCCCTTGCCAACTGCTCTCATGTCCATGTACATGATGTAGACTTCAGTGTCGGGCAGGTGGTCCTTTGTCAAAATTGACTCCTTGGTCGCGTAAACGCAGCATACACTTGAGCAGTAGGGCAGTTCGCCATGCTGGCTTCTAGACCCCACGCATTGAATGAAAACTATGCTCTTGGGCTCTTTCCCGTCGGAAGGTCTCAGAAGATGCCCGCCTGTGGGTCCAGACGCACATATGAGCCTCTCGAATTCCATCGAGTGAATTACGTTTTTGAATCGTCCATAGCCGTACTCTTTCATCTTGGAAGGATCGAAAGTGTCGAAGCCCGTCGCAAGGATTATTGATGAAACGTTTATGGTCATTTCCTTCGGCTTCTGTTCATAATCTATGGCGGCTGAAGGGCAGATTTTCTGGCAAACCCTGCAAACGCCCTTCGTGAAGTATAGGCAGCTGTTTGGATCAATCGTGGCTACAAGTGGCACTGCTTGTTTAAACGGCATGTAGATGGCTTTTCTGCTTCCCAACCCCATTTCGAACTCGTTCGGTGCCTTTGCGGGGCATTTCTCCATGCAAGTACCGCAACCAGTGCACTTGTCAGCTGCTACGTACCTAGGTTTCTGCAAGACTTTCACCGTGAAATTACCTGCTTCGCCGCTGACCTGCTTCACTTCAGAATAGGTCAACAACGTGATGTTCGGATGTCTGAAGCATTCGATCATCTTCGGCGCAAGTATACAGATTGAACAGTCAAGCGTGGGGAAGGTCTTGTCGAGTTGAGCCATTCGACCGCCTATGCTGGGCGTTTTTTCGACAAGGTAGACTTTGGTTCCCCGGTTCCCCAAGTCAAGGGAGGCTTGGATCCCCGCTATTCCTCCTCCGACTATCAGAACTGAGTTCGACATAGGTTAGGCTCCATTCCGGTTTCTGGAATGAATGAGTGAACTACTGAAGGTAAATAATCTTTACGTCTGCAGGAACTATTTTTGATGATGGGTCCGTTGATCATTTGATTTTTGACCTTGAGCATGACTGCTAGTATGACATATGTCATATTGAACCGAAGACCCGTGATGCCTAATAAGGTTTCTCATGTGCAAACGGAAAGATCGATGAGCTAACCCGTCACTTAACTGGCTAGAGCCTCAGCCTTCTTAGACTCAACGGCCTGCTCCTTAGGCGGCTCTGCCTGAACCTGAGGCTCATCAGTTTTCAACGGTTCGGGACACTTCAGCATTTCCTCTTCCTTTAGGCTGAGGCTCCCCTTTGCCGTTCCATCTTCCATGTAAGCTACGGTGAAGCCCATCTTCCTCATGAGGCTCTGCGCCCTGTAGTTGTCCGGCAACATGATTGCGTAGAGGCCTTCAATATTCATGTCCTTGCAAATTTCAATCGCGTAGTCCACCAGCTTCGTTCCCAGTCCTAGGCCTTGCCAAGGATCTGCGACGATGAAGGCAATTTCGCCAGTTTTTCCGTCAGGTTCGAGACTTACCCTTGCTACGCCCAGTATTCTCCTCCGTTCGTTTTCGCTCAGTTCGGCAACGATGGCAATCTCCCTGTCATAGTCGATGTTGCAGTACCGCACTCTCGTTTCGTGAGGCGTGTCTTTGATTATCTGGAAGAATCTATAGCGAATTGATTCCTCAGAGAAGCTCTGGAACATTTCGAGCCACAAGGGCTCATCCTCAGGCTTGATCGGTCTCAGAATCACGTCGCGGCCGTCTCTGAGCCTCCACGCGGTTTCATACTTCTTGGGGTAAGGGGTGATCACCAGATGCTGATGAGGGTCAAGCTTCTCAAACACTTTGCTTTTGTCCACCACGATACGAGCATCAAAAGCGAAGGCCTCAGTCTCGTTAATGAACAGTGGATTTATATCAACCTCCTTCAGCTGTGGAAAGTCAATAAGCATCTGACTGAAACGCACCAAGATCTCTTCAAGCAGCTTAATGTTGGCTGGCGGAACATTCCTGTAGCCTTTCAGAAGCTGATAGACCTTCGTTTCCTCCATAATTCTTCTGACTAGAGTTTGATTCAAAGGGGGCAACCCGAGAGAAAAGTCCTTGAACAGCTCGACGCCTATGCCTCCCATACCGAAAAGAATGACTGGACCGAACAGTGGGTCAGTCTTTGCCCCGATTATCACCTCGAAGCCATGCTTCTTGATCATCTGCTGCACGGTTACACCCTGGATTTCGGCGTCAGGCCTGTACTGCTTAGCACGCTGAATGATGCGTTCATAAGCCTCACGAAGCTCAACTTCACCGGTTATGTCGAGCACTACCCCGCCGGCATCGGTCTTGTGAATTATCTGAGGAGAAAGGATCTTCATAACTACGGGGTAGCCCAGCTCCTTCGCCAAGGCAATAGCCTGTTCCACATTCTGAGCGATTTTGGTCTTTACGACGGGAAAATTGTAATATTCAAGGAACGTTTTGGCATCAACCTCATTGAGTGTGTCACTGTTGTCCTTCACCATATTTCTCATTATGACCATCAAGGGCCGCTTGGGCGGCGCGACATCCACGGGAAGCTCTTCGGGTGTCTCATACAGAAGTTCAAGGCTACTCTTGTACTGGTACATGTACATGTAGGTCTTAACAGCCTGCTCAGGCGTCGAATAAGTTGGAATGTTGTTCTGGTGGAAGATGCGGTTTGCCTCCTCTGCGGCGCCATACCCCATGAAGCTGGTCAGAATAGTCTTGTTCTGATATGATTGGCTCTTGCAAAGCTCCGCAATGGTTCGGGCAATTTCAGCGGGCTCGCCGACGGCTTGAGCCGTGTATATGATAAGGAGTCCATCAATGTTGCCATCGTTCAGACATGCCTCAACAGTTGCCCTGTAACGGTCGGCCTTCGCATCCCCCAGGATGTCAATAGGGTTGCCCCTGCTCCAATAATGAGGCAGAAAACTGTTCAATGCTTCCATCGTCTTGGGGCTTAATTCGGCCATTTTTCCGCCCCTCCCAATGAGCGCATCTGTCGCCATCACGCCTGGTCCGCCGGCATTCGTGATTATGGCCAGGTTTGGCCCCCTAGGAAGCGGCTGCGTGCCGAGAACTTCTGCACAGTTGAACAGGTCCGCGATTTCATCCACTCGCACGATGCCGGCACGTCTGAACGCTTTGTCATAGATCATATCTTCGCCAGTGAGCGAACCGGTGTGTGAGGCTGCCGCTCTGGCGCTTTCGCCGAACTTGCCCGCTTTTACGACGATTATGGGCTTGGCCCTTGCGAAATGCCTCGCGGCGCTCATGAACTTACGCGCATCAGTTAAACCTTCGATATACATCAAGATGCTCTTGGTCTTCTGGTCTGTTCCAAAATAATCAATCAAATCTCCGAAATCAACGTCTATCATCGAGCCTATTGAGACGAAATTGCTGAAGCCAATGTTCTCGTGTATGGCCCAGTCCAGTATGGCTGAGCCCAATGCTCCACTTTGGCTGATGAAGGCTATGTTGCCAGGCTTTGGCATTCGGTTTATGAATGTTACGTTCAGACTGGTGCTGGGCCTAATGATTCCTAGACAGTTCGGGCCTATTATGCGCAGGCCGTACCGGCTCTTTATCTCAAGGATTCTCTCTTCAAGTGCTTTGCCTTCGGGACCTATCTCCTTGAAGCCCGCGCTGATTATAACCAGGCCTATTATTCCAGCCTTCCCGCATTGTTCTACTATGTCTGGAACGGTTTTTGCGGGCGTCGCAATCACTGCCAGGTCGACAGGTTCACGAATCTGCTCCACCGACAGATACGCCTTGTACCCTAGGATTTCGGTCTTGCGAATATTGACCGGATAAATGTCCCCTTGAAACTTTTGCTCGATGAGATTCTTCATCAAAGCATAGCCAACGGTTCCCTCTTCATCGCTCGCTCCGATTACCGCTATGCTTTTGGGGTTGAAAATCTTGTCAAGATTCAGAGTAACCAAAATAGTTACCTTCCCAGTCTGGAGTCGTATCTTGAGCCAAAAATTAAACTTTGCGACTTAGAAATACAATTTCCACCTCGCACAGGCATCAAACCTTCCAAGGATTTGGCATGATCCACGTCAGAAACCACAGCATAGTGGAATGGGAGGCAGAGGAAATGTTATTTATTGAATAGCGACCAAGTCTAGTCCATGCCAGACAAAGTTCACTGCGCTCACATTCTAGTCAAAACAGAGACAGAAGCCAAAGCAATTCTCGAACGCCTCAACAAAGGTGAAAAATTCTCCAACATAGCCAGGGAAGTCTCACTATGCCCATCCAAGAAGAACGGTGGAGACCTCGGAACCTTCGGTAGAGGAAAGATGGTGAAAGAATTCGAAACGACAGCTTTCGCCATCAACAAAGGGCAAATCTCAGGCATCGTGAAAACAAAATTCGGATACCACATAATCAAACGACTAGAATAAACAGGAAAACCAAACTAGAGTACTGGTTCACTCGAAAAAGCGAAGCCAGGTTTTCGCCTAGACGGCTCCCTAGACGCATCCTCCAGAGGATCTAGTTCGCGCACGATATACGATGCGTCCCACACGAGCGCACGCAGGCGTTCGGCCCCCGTGACCAATTGATAAGGTCTGGAGCATAGGCGGCAAGAATGGAATATGGTTAGAGATTCAGTCTCTGATATGAGCGTGGACGAAAAGACAGCCAAATTTCGAGCCTGAATGGGGGAGGGTAGAACCTCATAATTCTGCTGGCGATTATGCAAAGCCAGTTTCTGCAAGAACACGGCGAAACATAGTGAGGAACGCTGACGTTCTACGATTTCTCGGTTGACGTTGGTATCAAGCTGAGGCGAGTATAACATGCTCAAGGAACAGATCTTCAGGAAGAACGCCCACGAACTCCACTTTCTCATTTATGACTACTTTCGGAACGCCCATGACTCCATACTTGAGAGCCATATGCGGAAACTCGCTTACATCAATGACGTCGGCCCTTATCAGATCGCTTTCTATCGCAAATTTGTGGGCTGTGGCCGCTGCCACAGGGCAGTGTGGACACGTCAGGGTTACGAAGACCTGGATGTGAACCGGGGCCTTGACCTCCTTAAGAAGCTCTCTCGCCCTGTCTGAGATGTCTGTTCTGCCTCTGGAAACGTTCACTAAGGTTTCCGTTAGGGTCTGAAACTCGTAGCCGAATGGAAATCCGTAGTATTTCACGCGATAATCTTTTTCACCCAATATGGCGATTGCAGGGACTTTGTCTATGCCATACTCCTTGGCCTTATTTGCGTCCGCCACAAAATCGTAGACTTCGACCTTGATCTTCTCATTGAGTTCTCCGACCTCCTGGATTAACTGCCTAGTCTCCGCACAATATTTGCATTCAAGCTCCTGAGTGAACATCACAATCCTTAGAGGTCTCTCCAGTTTCTCAGCAAGCTCATTCCTCAGGTGTTCCTTTTGCTCAGCAGGTATCAGACTCATTCACATCGCTCCGCTCGACTGTTTCTAACCACACTGATGCTTCCAGAGTCACTGCAGTACAAATGCTTTTTCGCTCTTCCCATGCTTCCCACCTTGCAGTTATCAGCTCTGATGAGTGCAAATCATGGCTTCTGCAGAAGCAAACACCAAACCCGTTTAGAAAGACCCGAAGTGTATTGACTGATTCATTTCGAAAAAAACGCGCGCGCTTCATTAATATGCGCACATTCTTGGAAAGGGCAGTATCGTGAATGGAATGGTTCCCATGTTTTAGGACTTGAGGCGTTGATTGCTTCGATCTTCCTATGGACGAACGAACACCAAATTGTTATGGGAGAAAGGAGAGGATATCCATAACAGAACTACTGTGATTAGCGCTCGCTCATTGTCCAGAAGATGAAACAAACGCCGCCAGTTTTCTATCTGATTACTCCTGTGCCCCCACCACCGCTGCCGGGATCGTTCGGATGAACCACGTATGCCTCGATAATGCATGAACCCGGACTGAGGTCAACGCGAAGATGTTGACCGAAGGCAACCGTTGAAAATGCCATGATGAAGGGCGAAACTAGCATAAGGCAAGAAAGTATCAAAACAACGGCAATGAGTACTCGTATACTCATGACTCCTTCCTCCGACAAATTGACATTATGGCCAAGTTTCTTATAAATTTATTGGTCATAGTGGCACGAAGAACACAAAAACGCTTTTATCCTCGGGCGGTTTAGTAGGTTGACACGCATGCTTTGACGAGCGCCCTGGTGTCTATGCATGAGCTATGTGCGTCTGGTTCCTTCTGCGAATGAATATGCACAGAAGTTCAGGCTGCTCGACCCGGTAGATTTCAAGATCATAAAGGGCATGTATGAGCACGGCTTCTCGAATCTTAGCAAACTGTCTGGTGCGACTGGGATTCCGAAACAGACCCTGAGCTATCACTCTAGAAAACTTGAAAAACAGGACATAGTTCGTTTTAGGGCACTTATTGACGAATCCAAACTAGGTCTGAAGAGCTTCGCGATCCTGGCATCTTCCCCCTTGGGAAAAGAGGATACCTCAGGCAGAGCATTGACTTGTTTCCCTCTTTGGAGATACCTCGCAAACGTAGACGGATGGAAACGAGGGAACTACGTGCGTTACGCTATCCCTGCAGACAAGGAAAGAGATCTGAACACTTTTCTGAACGATGTTAACCAGAGGGGCATAATCTCGGATTTTCAGATCCTCCCCACCACCAGCTCCAACTATCCCCTGTTGAATCTGGACCTTTATGGCAAGAAAGAGGGCTTTCCACTTTTTGACTGGGACACCTGGATCAAAGACTTCGACACTTTCCAAGAGGAGAATTTGGTCGAGCCCGCCAGTTATGAAAAGACCAAGGTGGACCTGTATGACCTGATTATCTTGAGATGTCTAGAAATCGACGCCAGGACGAACCAGAGAAGAATCGTCAAAGAAATAGCAAGGATCCTAAAGGAAAAAGAAAATGCGAGACTCATTTCCCTGGTCTCGCGACGAACAAGAGACATGATCAATTCCAGAGTTTTGATCCGAGGATACCGTGCCTACTTGTTCCCAAACCCTATTCCCTCAACACTTCTCCTTATGTATCAACTTACCTTTGCAAATGGCGTCAGCTTGAGAAGATTCCTAGCAGGACTGAATCATCTGCCCTACAACACTGGCTACGAGAAAATCCTGAAACGGGACGAGCTACTCGTAAGGTTCATCGTGCCTGCGTACGAAGGCACAAGCCTATGGAACTCGATGACAGAACTGGCCAAAAGGGGCTATCTCAAAGAAGCACATCTGCTTCTCGGAGACCTGGAACACAAGACTTGGGATAATGTGGAAATCTATCAGATGTTCAAAGACGAAACGTGGAATTTCAGCTACGGAATAGCGGCAGACGCGTTGGAAAAAATCATCCTGCGGAAATAACTCTGAATCTACCTAGAATTCTTTTGCGGCAAGCACGACACGAAACGTCCCAGAATCTGTTCTTCCGACTTTTGGGCCGCGAATATCATGGAAAGGGGCAAGTCTGCGTTGGGCAACCTCCGGCGTATTCTGACTCGGCCGTGACGAATTTTCTCCTGTCTGTTTTCACTTCCCCGATGTACAAAACCTGTTCCGGTTTGCTTCCGTACCTGAAAACCGTCACCCCCTTGCATTTTAGCTTCCAAGCAAGCTCGTACACTTTTCTAACGTCTTCAACCGTTGCTTCCCGAGGCAGGTTAACGGTTTTTGAAACGGCGTTATCCGTATACTTCTGAAAAGCGGCTTGCATTCTGACGTGCCACTCCGGCTCAATGTCCAAGGCGGTGACGAAAAGCTTCTTTACGTCGTCTGGAACGCCATCAATGCCCTCCAGCGAGCCTGTTGAAGCGATTTTTTCCAGAAGCTCGGCACCGTAGAACCCTCTCTCTTTGGCCACCGTTTCGAACAGCGAGTTAGTCTCGAAGAGCCTCGTTCCGCTCAATACGTTCCTCATGAACGAAATTGCGAACATGGGCTCGATTCCAGAGGAACAGCCTGCGATGATGCTTATGCTCCCTGTGGGCGCTATGGTAGTAACCGTCGAATTTCTCATGGTGTCATACTTGTCTTTCCATATGCTTCCGTCGAAATTCGTGAATGATCCCCTTTCGCTACCCAGCTCGACGGATTCTTTGTGAGATTCGCTTTCCAGAAAATTCATCAATTCTTCACCTAGCTCCAGAGCCTTTTCGGAATTGTAGGGGACGCCCAGTTTTATCAGCATGTCAGCGAAGCCCATTATTCCCAAGCCTATCTTCCTGTTGGCCCTCGTCAACGTCTGAGTCTCTCTCAATGGATACCTGTTAGCGTCTATGACGTCGTCAAGAAAGCGAACACAGTTCCGAGCAGTCTCCCCGAGCTTCTTCCAAGCTATTTTTCCATCTTCGACCATTCTTGAAACGTTTATTGAGCCAAGGTTGCAGGATTCATATGGGAGCAGAGGCTGTTCGCCGCACGGGTTGGTTGCTTCTATTCTCCCAACTTGTGGGGTTGGATTGTGCCTGTTGATTTCGTCGATGAAAACCACTCCGGGGTCTCCACTTTGCCATGCCGACTTCGCCATCAGTCCCCACACGTTTTTGGCTGGAAGCTTGTCCACTTTCTCTTTGCTCCTGGGGTTAACCAGCGAGTATTCCGCGTTTTCTTCAACTGCCTTCATGAAGTCGTCTGAGGCCGCGACAGAGATGTTAAAGTTTGAGAGAAAACCTGCTTGTTGTTTTGAGGTGATGAATTCAACTATGTCCGGGTGGTCGGCCCTCAGAATCGCCATCATGGCTCCCCGTCTTTTTCCCCCAGCCTTTATGATCTCGGTTGAGACGTCGAAGACGCGCATGAAACTTACTGGGCCTGAGGCCACGCCCTTGGTCGACTTGACTATGTCTCCTTTCGGCCTGAGTCGCGAAAAGTCGAAGCCTACGCCTCCGCCTGTCTGTTCGATCAAAGCCATGTTCTTGACCGTAGTGAATATGCTTTCCAGAGAATCTCCGACGGGCAGGACGAAGCAGGCGGAGAGTTGCCCAAGCCTGGTTCCTGCATTGAACAGAGTCGGAGAATTGGGTATGAACTCCAGTCTGGACATCATATCATAGAACGTTTTCTCTGCCTTTTTCCGATCGCCGCCGTACTTCCCTTCAGCTTTGGCTATGGCCCTTGCGATCCTCATGAACATTTGAGCGGGTGTTTCGACAATCTTCTCATTCATGTCTTTCAGAAGGTATCTTCTTCTCAGCACTTCCATGGCGTTGACCGTGAGTTTCGGTTCGATTCCGAGCTTCTCTCGAAGATTGCGTATTTCATCTTTCTTCTTTCTGTAAGCCTCATATTCAGCCGCAACTTTCTGGTGACCTTCTCTTTTTAGAACGTCTATTACGAGATCTTGAGCATCTTCGACAGAGGGAATTTTCTCCATGAATTTCTCTTCGAGAAGTCTGACTATTTCTCTTGTGAGGCTTTCAGCCTTCTGTCCGTCGGCGAGTTCAACTGCAATGAGGGCTTTATGAATCGCGTCTTTGATTCTGCTGGAGTCAAAAGCGACGATTCTCCCGTCTCTCTTTCTGATTTTAGTGATAGGCATACGTATTCAATTGAGATTTGACGATTTGCTGATATTAAAGTTTTGAAAAGAGATCTAGGCCTGCTTCAGGCCTTCTTGACGAACTGATCTTTCGTCGCCCCACATATGGGGCAGGTCCAGTCTTCAGGCAGGTTCTCAAAAGGCGTTCCAGGCGTTATCCCATGCTCTGGATCTCCTACGTCTGGATCGTACACGTAACCGCAAAGACTGCATTCCCATTTATCCAACTCATTCCACCGTTTTTAGCTGGTTAAGTCTGCGGAAGGGTATGAGGCTTCTCTATTTAAACCGTGTCATGACAGACTTTCGCTCGGCATCTAGATCCTTTCATTTTGGTGCAACCTATGATCCTAGAACCTCGTCTGTGACGTGAAACAAGAACTCGCTGAGGTCAAGGTTGGCAGCAGACGGTCCTCTCACTGCAGAAACTGTCGACATGAAAGCGTAAATAGGGGGCTTGTTGAGGCAGGTTTCGCGAGGAAGCCGTTAGACCAAGGTCTGGAGTTTCGCGATCAGTTCCTTCTTCATCTTTGGATCTGCTTCGATCTCCTTCTTCGCCTTTCTCCAGTCTGCGGAACATCGGCCGTAGCTTGATTGTTCACCTATGTACTTGTGGATTGCCTCGTCAACTCTCTTCTCGTTCTTTGCTGTGATCTCTATTCCTGCTTCATTGAGAACGTTGTTAAACCATTTCCAACAGGTCATTTTGATCGCCATCCCATGTCTTCTATCGTGCAAATTGCACAACTAAGATAAGTGTTACGTCCGCTTATTTCGTTTTCTTTCTCTTTTTCTCGTCGTATCGTTCGGCGCATTGCTCACAGCAGAATAGGTACTGCTTGCCATCAATGACTTTACTGTGGGCCGCAAACTCGCAGGTTTCTGAAGGAATCTGAGATTTGCAGAATTCGCATCGGACAAATTCAGGCATCACTTCGTCACCTCTTTGTGCTTCTTGTGGTAGTCCTCAATTGCAGCGTGAAGCGCATCTGCGGCGAGGTTGGAGCAGTGCATCTTGATCGGCGGCAAGCCTCCCAGGGAATCGGCCACGCTCGCACGCGTGATCTTCATCGCTTCTTCCAACGTTTTTCCCTTTGCGATCTCGGTCACCATGCTGCTGGTAGCAACTGCCGCACCGCAACCGAAAGTCTTGAACTTGATGTCTTCAATGTGATTATCCCTTACTTTGATGTAGATCGTCATCATGTCCCCGCAAACAGGGTTTCCGACGCTGCCCACGCCGTCAGCATCTGGGATCTCACCCATGTTCCGCGGGTTTCTGAAGTGATCCATGACCTTCTCTGTATACATCACTCATTCAGCTCCTTTGGCGTCAACGGTGACATTGTCCTCAACCTTTTAACGATCCCAGGCATTAAGCTTGCTACGTAGTCAACTTCCTCTTCATTGTTGCCCTTGCCCAGAGAAAACATGAGTGAGCCGTGGGCTTCTTCATGCTTGAGGCCCATTGCCAGAAGCACGTGCGACGGCTCTAGCGTCTTCGCAGTGCAGGCTGAACCTGACGAGGCAGCCACGCCCATCATGTCCAAGCCGAGCAACATCGATTCACCCTCAATGAAGTTGTACCGCACTGAAACGTTGTTCGGCAACCTTTTCGTCGGGTGCCCATTTACGAACGAGTACGGTATTGGATCCAGAAGCCCTTTGATCATTCTGTCCCTGAGCCTGGTGAGCCGCGCGCTTTCACCCTGCATTTCTTTGCCTGCTATTTCAGCGGCTTTTCCAAGGCCAACTATGCCAGGTAAGTTTTCGGTTCCTGATCTGAGCCCGCGTTCTTGTCCGCCCCCATGAAGTTGCGGCTCGACGCGTATCCCCTCTTTGATGTAGAACGCTCCTACCCCTTTCGGTCCATACATGTCGTTTGAAGAAAGCGAAAGCAGGTCTATGCCATCGCTCTTCACGTCTATTGGAATTTGCCCATTTGCGGCTGTTGCATCAACATGCAAGTAAGCTTTCTTGCTGTGCACTATCTTGCTGATTTCATTTATCGGCTCAATGGTCCCGATTTCGCCGTTTGCATAAACTATGGTGACTAACGTGGTCTTATCGGTGAGCTCCTTTTGCAACGCTTCAAGACTGACGGTGCCACAGTTGTCTACTGGGAGAAAAACGACTTCAAACCCCCTTGTAGTCAAGAATTTGCAGGAGTTGACGACTGACATGTGCTCGACGCTTGAAGTTACTATGCGTGTTCCGCTGTCCTTGTAGCGATAGGCAACGCCTTTGATTGCTAGGTTATTGCTTTCTGTTGCGCCTGACGTGAAAATAACAGATTCTTTCTTCTCAGCGTTGATCAGCCTTGCAACTTTCGCCCTGGCCTCTTCGAGCGCTTTCAGGGCTTCTTGGCCGAAAGCATGCAGCGATGATGGGTTGCCATAGAGCGATTGCATGAAGGGCAACATCTCTTCTATGACTCGGGGGTCGACGGGCTTCCCCGCCGAATAATCCATGTAAACTCGTTTTTGGGTCGGCATCAGCTTTCGCTTCCCGCGATTTCTCGATCATTTAACCTTCTTGATCAATATGCGAACCGTGTTCCCATCTTTGCTTATGCTCACTATTTCTTGCATCAGGTTCTTGACGAGACTCTTTATGTCTTCTTCCGCGGCTGGGTCATCGGCCAAGACCTCAAGGACTTCACCCTTTTTCATTTCGTCCAGTTCCATTCTGGTCTTGAACACGGGCTCCGGGCAGTACAAGCCGAGACAATCCAATTTTCTATTGGGCTCTGCTACCATGCTTGTGCCTCTTTAGAGAGTGCGAAAGGGTTAAGATAAAAAGGTTTTCCGTCAGCATCATCTCTCAAGTAATCAAAGTATCAGATCGCAAAAAAGGGGGGCTAACGACACGATGATGTGCCACACGTGCTTCAGATTTTGATTTTTATTGCCTGAGTTGGGCATTGTGTCTCGCAGGCTAAGCATTGAATGCAGTCTTTCTCCCTTGCTGGGTCAGACTTCTTTGCAGAAGTCGGGTGCCCTGGAGCTTCGCCCCAGTCAAACAGGGTCACGGGGCAGACTTCGATGCAAATGCCATCTCCGGTGCAGATGTCCCAGTCGACAGCCACGTTTGTTCCATGAATGCCCTGTTTTTTAGGAGGTTCAACGGGTCCCCAGATGTCGTGTCCATTGTGCTGACCAACTACTTTGCGATTCTTTTGGAAGTCAGGATCAATTGGCAAAGCATTCTCACCTTCCCATTACTCAGTGAATGTCCAGATATTAGACTTTCTGGAGACACCCATATTCCTGAATATTCAACGTTGATCCCTGAAAGCGGAATAAATCAAATTGAGCTTCAAGGATGTTTGAGCATCGAGGATAAAAAGCATGGGAGTGATCGGGTTATCCATTGGCGAGGCGCTGCTTGAATGGAACCGAGCATGCTTTACGTATACAGCGCGCGCTAATTGACAAAGCATCTTTGCATTGGTTAGAGGGGTTCAGGATCGCAAAGATTCGTAGAGCTTGCTGCTGCGCGTCCACATTGTCTGCAGACCCATTTGGCGTCTCTGACCAGCTTTTTATACTCGTCCAAGGTCATTCCAGTTTCCACTTTCATGCATAGATGCCTCGCATGATCTGAGTGTGGCTTTTCGAAGAGTGGCAATTCTTCACCTCCTGGATTGTTGACGACGCATTTTCGGTCACCTTGTGTTACTTTCATTCATATCACATGCTCCCCCTAAATATCCCTTGTTTCTTCAGGCATGATTTCAGAAGTCGTTTGAAGTGACCTAATCCTTATCTGAAGTTATGTTACTCATACCTGAGGTTGAGAGATTCACATGGAAGAGTTTGATGTTCTCGTTATTGGGTCGGGATCAGGAATGATCGTTGCCGCTCAGGCTGTTGCAAGTGGTTTGAAGACGGCCTTGGTTGACTCAGGTCCGATGGGCGGAACATGCATAAATCGCGGATGTGTGCCTTCAAAAATGCTGATGTACCCAGCAGACGTTTTGGAGACGATCCGTGAAGCTGAAAAACTTGGAATAAACGCGTCTGTGACCGCGATCGATTTTAAGCGAATAATGAAAAACATGCATGAAACTGTGATGGGTGACGTTGAGCAGCAAACCAAGGCTGTGAAGTCTGAAGCCAACATCAATTGCTTCAAGGGCGTAGGCGAGTTTGTCTCAGACCACACTCTGAAAGTTGGGGACGCAACCATAAAAGCAAAACGAATATTCATAGTTTCAGGCGCAAGGCCCGATATACCGGAGATTAAAGGAATCAAAAACGTGGACTACTTAACGAGTGACACGGTGTTGAATCTTGAGACTCTGCCCCGCAGCATGATTATCATCGGCGGAGGCTACGTTGCAGCTGAGTATGGTCATTTCTTCTCCAGCATGGGAACCAAAGTCACGATAATTCAAAAAAACGCAAGACTATTGCCTGGCGAGGAACCTGAAGTGTCAGACCTCATCAAAGAGGAAATGGAGGAAAGAATGGCGATATTCACGAACTACGAAGCCATTGAAGCCACACAGAAAGGCGATGCAAAGGCCGTCCTTGCCCGAAAGGTCGGGGACGGCAGCCTCAAAGAATTCACTGCAGAGGCAGTTCTTGTAGGTACTGGACGAGTTCCCAACTCAGATATTCTGAAGCCGCAGAAAACTGGCGTTGAAGTTGACAGGAGGGGATACATAAAAGTCGACCAGTACCTTGAGACTCGAAAGAAAAGCATCTGGGCTTTCGGCGATGCCATCGGCCGACAAATGTTCAAGCACGTAGCCAACTATGAAGCCCAGATCACTTGGCACAATGCGATACACGATCACAAGATCGAGATGGACTACTCAGCTGCGCCTCACGCCATTTTCACGCATCCGCAAGTCGCTTCAGTTGGCCTCAAAGAATCTGAAGCAAAAAGACATGGAAACAAGATCTACGTGGGCACGGCCTACTACAGGGACACGGCGCTGGGAGCAGCAATGGGAAGACCCAAGGGATTCGTCAAAGTCATCTTGGATGGCAACACTGGAAAGATTCTCGGCGGACACATTGTTGGACCGTTCGCGTCCGTGCTAATACAGGAAATCGTGAACGCGATGGCCACAGGTGACAGAACGTTTAGTCCGATCCTCAGAAGCATGCACGTCCACCCTGCAATGTCAGAGGTCGTCCAGAACGCGTTCGTCAACTTGGGAGAAGCCTAGGACAAACTTTTATTGCTTAGACTCCACATTGCACACCAATTAGCAATCACTGAGGAGCGTGAGTGAAAAAGATGAAAGTAGAAAAAGTGCCTGGCAATAACAAGAAGAACAAGGTCTTCCTCTATGCGTTGAGCACGTGTGCATGGTGCAAGATGACGAAGCAGTTTTTGAAGGACAATGAGATCGAGTACGAATACGTTGACGTTGATAAATGCGATGACGAAGACTTGGACAAGATAAAGAAGGACGTTCTCAGCAAGGGAGGAAGCCTGAGCTATCCGATAACAATAGTGAACGACAAGACCCTGATAAACGGCTTCCGAAAGGACAAGATTAAGGAGACCCTTGGAATTTGATAATGCTGGATAAGGTAAGGCAGAGGGCAGAGTCGGACGCCAAAACCTACGGGTACTATTTGAACCCCGACCAAAAGTTTCTCCAAGACCTCTTGGAAGGACTCAAACAGAACGAAGAAAGATTTGGCTACCCGGCCTGTCCATGCAGACTCGCATCAGGAAACCTTGAAATCGACAGAGACGTAATCTGCCCCTGCGATTACCGAGATCCCGACGTTGCAGAATTCGGAGCCTGTTACTGCGCCCTGTACGTCAAAAAAGAGGTGTTCGAAGGAAAAATGCAGGTGCAACCCGTTCCAGAACGTCGACCGTTGGAAAAGCAGACAAGATCGTACGCCACCACTCCGACGGCCACGACGGAGAAAACCGAGTCTGGCGCGACAGTTGCCAAGGAGGCGTCCAAGATAAAGAAGAAACTCTGGTACTGCAAGCAATGCGGCTACGTAGTGTTTCGGGAAGACCCGCCATACGTCTGTCCGATCTGCAAGGCAAAGAGGGAAATGTTTGCCGAGATGACCATAGAAGCAGAAGAAAGAGGATAGTGACTGGCCGACCAGCAACCTTTCATCCGGTTACTTCTATCTCTATTCGCTTCCAGTCTTTTTTTATTCCTCTAAGGGAAGTGACTGCACCAATTATTGTTCCGGTCAGAATCTTTGACGCAAACTCGTTCAACTCAATTTTTTCTCCATCAACCAGAAGTTTGAGGCCCAATCAAATCACCGCATAATCATCATTGCCTTGATAAGAGTAAAAGCTTTCTGCAAAATGTTGAATAGTATTAGATCATCAGGCAGGTGAAGATAGAATGCCCAAAAAACCTCTGACAACAAATCTAGGCGACGAGACTCGGTTGGCCAAAATCATCACGTTGCTTGAAAGAGAGCATCCAGACGCCAAAATAGCGCTTGACCATCGCAATCCGCTGGAGCTCTTGGTCGCCACCATCCTGTCAGCACAGACCACGGACGAAAGAGTGAACATCGTCACGAAGCCTCTTTTCAAGAAATACAGGCGAGCAGAAGACTACGCAGACGCTGACTTGAAAGAGCTCGAGCAGGACATAAAGTCCACTGGCTTCTACAGAAACAAGGCCAAGAACCTGAAGACATGCGGCAAGATGCTGGTTGAAAAATTCGATTCAAAAGTTCCGAACACCATGGAAGAAATCGTTGAACTGCCGGGGGTTGCCAGAAAGACGGCCAACATCGTTCTTTCAAACGCCTATGGCGTAGTTGAAGGAATTGCGGTCGACACACACGTTCGAAGGCTCGCCCAGAGGCTCGGGCTTACAGAAAATGACAACCCTGTGAAGATAGAACAGGATCTGATGAGGATAGTTCCGAGGGACAAATGGAAGGAGTTCGCAGACCTGCTGATATCCCAAGGCAGACGAGTATGCACTGCCAAGAAGCCCAAATGCGAAGCATGCGTCCTGAACGAGCTTTGTCCTTCAGCATTCACTTTCGGATGAGTTGCCCCGAGGAAAAAATTTTAAGCTCAACCAAGACACTTGAAGAACATGAAAAGCGTTATCACGGTCTTGGGCTTTGCGGGAAGCCTGAGAAAGGACTCCTACAACAAGGCCGTATTGCACACGGCTGTTGAGTTGGCACCGAAGAGTATGAGACTCGAAACCTTTGACCTCGAGGGCATTCCGCCATTCAACCAAGATTTGGAAATGAGACCGCCGGCGAGAGTCAAAGAGTTCAAGGCAAAAATCTTGGCAGCCGATGCTCTGTTGATAGTCACGCCCGAGTATAACTATTCGATCCCAGGTGTTCTAAAGAACGCGATCGACTGGGCTTCAAGACCATACAGAGACAACGTCTTCGAAGACAAACCAGTCGGCATCATGAGTGCCTCCAGCGGAATGCTGGGAGGCGCAAGAGCACAGTATCACCTCAGGCAAACGCTAGTATTCCTCGATGCCCACGCCCTCAATAAACCTGAATTCATCATGCCCCACGCAGGCCAAAAAATCAACAAAGACGGCAGAGTGACAGACGAAGACTCGAAGAGAATAATCAGAGAGCTACTTGAGGCACTCGTCGCGTGGACTCACAGATTGCACAAATAAAACGGACAAGACGAATCAGTCGACCGCATAATGCTCATTCTATCTTGGATCTTCTCGCGCCGACCCAGTCACGACGGGCTAGCAGATTTCTTGCAGAGAGCGGCGTCGTCAGTAACCTGCACATGACTCTCTCGAAGAGGAGACATGACCAAAACGCGCCTCCTCAGATCTCACATTTCCCTTCCAAGCAGCTTCTGTTCAAAACTCAATTTGATCAAGATCGCCAAATGAGAGTTTCCGCCATGAGGCGATTCTCCAGCAAGGGTTGCGGGACTTTTCGAATCGCTATGTACGCGTTTATGCCTAATGGCAGAGTCCACAATGGTTATTAGCTCTGTCAAGTGATTTCAAGTCGACAAGGCGGGCTAACTTAATTGGGATTTGAGATTCAAGAATTACCCGACATAATAAGAGTCGTCGTGTTGATGAACCTCAGCGGGGGAACTGCCTCGGACAAGTCTTTGCTCAAGAATCAGATTGACAAGGTGTGCACGGGCTATGCATGCGTTGAAATGAGCGACGTTGACAGGACGCTGGACGACATGGCTTCTGACGGGCTGATTCACTACGATAACAGTTCTGTGAGGCTTACTGACCAGGGCATCAAACTTGGCAAGGAATGGAGGAGTCTCCTCTTGAAGAAGGAACCCATACTTGAAACTGTTGCCGGTCTCGTTGATGGCTCCATCACTGGCCTCGTGGTCATAATCTCGGCGTTCGTGGCAAGGTTGTCGATCGCGACTGCGGCTTTTGCAGGATTTCTGACACTTGCAGCCGTGGCGATAACGAATTTCTCCAGCTTCCTCCTGGGCGGAATCACCGAAGACCTGGCTGACATGCTCACGCTTCAAACGTTGATGAACTACAGTCTAAGCAACATCGCTGATGGTGAGGAACGGGACAAGTCGCTGATGTTGGTCAAACATCTATTCGCTGTGCTGCACAAGGAAATAAGCAGGTCAAACATAACCGCTGCGATAATCTGTGGCTCAACAACTTTCGTAGCGGGGATAATCCCAACGTCGACCTACTTGCTCTTACCTAAGCCTCTTAACGTTATACTGTCTCTGGCCATAATCGGGGCTATCGTGGGCGTGTTCCTAGTTCGATACAGGTCAAAAAGGACGAAGGTTCACTGGAAGGTAACGCTGATCCAGACCGTCGCGATAGTGATTATTGCAACCGTCGCTTCACTGGTAATTGGGAGTGTCTAGACTCCCGCTTACTAGATCCGAATCTTCCATTCACAGTTTTCGTTCTACATCTTCCCGAACAGCTGCTGATGCTGCTGTCTCATGCACTTGTTCCCGACAACTATCAAGCCTGCTTTCTGAGCCAATTCAGCCGCTTGCTCGTTGATTACCCCGAGCTGCATCCAGACTACGCGCAAGACGCCGTACAGTTTCTTCATCTGAACGGCCTGTTCAACTATTGGGGGAACGTCCTCAGAACGCCTGAAAATATCAACGATCTCGATGGTTTTCTGTATTTCCGCGGGCATTTCCAAGAGGCTTTTGTAGCTTTTCTCCCCCAAGACTTCCGTAACGAACGGGTTTATTGGAACGATGCGAAAACCATGATTCTTAAGGTATTCTGCCACTCCATAGCTCGGTCTCGCCGGATCGCCAGACAAGCCCACAACGGCAACGTTCTTGTATTCGGAAAGGATCATTCTCAGCGTATTTTCATTCGTCCGTCCAGTAGATTGCATGAAACCAATCCTCTTTTACAGATAATTACACACGTGGTTTCTTAAACCTGAGGTTTGCCAAAGACCCTTTTGCGTTCGTCACACCCTGAACTTGTTGCCAAGAGCACTCTGGACTAATTCTTTTTCCTGAGGAGCTGGGCAAAGTAGCTGACGATAACGAAGAGGGATACTAATGCTAAGGCGGCTGAGACGACTGTCACGGTCACGTTGATTCTTCGCAGCAACACTGCAATAGAGACCACTGCGAGAAGGATGCTGAAATAAACGCTTGCTCTGCTACGTGTTAACCCGGCAAACTCGGCTGTAAGCACGCTTGAGTACCTAAAGAAAAGTGCGAGTAGCAAGACGATCGTCAAGAATATGATTACGAGGGTGTAAGTGATTCCCGTCCAATAGTTATTCCCAGTGAGATTTAGCCCGACTTCGTCTCCGAAGATTCCACCTCCTGCCCCAAAGAGAATCGCGGCTACGCGGCCTATTCGCGCGCCCTTGTAACTGATACCCAGCCAGCCTCCGATGGCGATCAGGGCTATACCGTACCAGAAATGGTGAATATGAAAGCCTCCGATCCTCAACAGGGCATGTGGCATCAGAATCGTGAATGCCCTCGTGACCAAGAAGGCGACTATGAAAGAGATTATAGCCAGTATCGAAAGGCTGGGTCTGCCCTCCACCTTTTCTTCAGTACGCGCGTTCATTGAGCTACTCTATGATATGCGTAGCTGAAAAAGGACTTAAGTCTTGGTCTTTGCCAAACCGAGAAGATGGTTTCTGAAGCGATTCTCAGGACTGTTAGAGTGCGGAGTCGCAGTCATGGCATGTAATTGTTGAGGGCTGACGCACCTACAAATGAGTCGCGCTCTGAGAGAGCGGTTCACCGAAGGCATTTTTCCATGAGTCAGCGGCACCACCGAGCTTGTGCCCTGTCCATGGCTATGGCACCTTGCTTAGGACTGCCTCGAGTGATTGTTCTCGTCCTCTGCGGAAGATAGTCAGTCTGACCGTGTCTCCTATTTTTCTGTTATGAATCTCGCTGAGAAGGTCTTCGACGCTGTTTATCGGCGCGCCATCCATTCTGACTATCAAGTCCCCGGCTACTACTCCGGCACGCTGCGCCGGACTCGCATCGACGACTCTCGTGACCAGAACGCCACGTTCCAGTTGGAAGTTGTAGTAACGAGAGATCTCATCGGTCAGACTCAAGCCGATTATGCCGAGCCAGGGTCGAGTAGGTGGCTCCCCTTTGATGGCGTCAGCCATGCATTCCCTTACTGCGTTTATTGGAATGGCAAAGCCTATGCCTTGTGCGAAGGGAATTATCGCCGTGTTTACCCCGATGACTCTTCCTTCGAGGTCCACGAGGGGGCCTCCACTGTTACCGGGGTTTATTGCGGCGTCAGTCTGAACGAGATTCTCCAACAGGCCTCTCTGAGAGTCTATCGTTCTTTTCACTGCGCTTATGACGCCCGAAGTCACGGAAGGGCCGCCTGCAAGCCCGAAGGGATTCCCAATCGCGTAAACTCTTTGCCCGACTCTCAGCTTGTCCGAGTCCCCGAGCTCAGCGGTTGGCAAACCTGTTCTTTCCACCTTAACGATGGCGGTGTCATGCACGACGCAGGAGTTCGCCAGCTCTCCATGTAACATGTCGCCGTTCCACAATACGACGTCTATCTTCCCTGTGCCACCGACCACGTGATTGTTCGTCATTATGTAACCATTTGGGTCAACAATAGTGCCTGAGCCCATTCCTTCCACGGGGATCGTCTGATAGAACATTCGATGGACAAACTTTACAGTGCCGATGTTGACGACGCTTTTGGTCACTCTTTCCACGATGTCAAGAACTGTCTTTTCATCGAAAGAGGATAAGTTCTCACCTTCTGTCGATGGGCAGATCGTGATCCAGGCAGAATCTGCACTGTTCTATTTCAACCTTAGGGTCCATTCTTCGGCAGAACTGACACATTAGACCAGTTTCCCGCACTAGCGCGCATGTTTGACAGAAGTAGTCCATGAACTGCCGCCCTTGATACGCGCCGTCAAGAAGAAGCAGAGTCATCTTAGTTATCAGCGGTTTTAGTTCTTCGATGTCGCCGGCACGTATCGCTTGCCCTCTGTTCTTTCTTGTGTACCTGCTGACAGCCGATTGGGATATACCCAGAATCTCGGCGACTTCATCCTGTTTCAAACCGTGCTTCTCGACCAGCTGCGTTGCGACTAACGACCTAACCGCAGGCACCACTGATTTCACGGCCACTTCGCATGGGAATATCAGGATGTACCACCGTATGCCCTATTTGTGAGTGGAAAAGTATATAAACATGACGAGTGTCATAAGACTATGACGTATGTCATGATGGGAACCAAATAAGCAATTTTGACACAATCACCCTCTTTCTCCTTCACCATCATGACGTGCGCCATGGATGATCACGTATGCAAACAGAAAGCTGCACGGGTCCCCTAGACGGGGCAATGGAACAGGCAAGCCTAGCAGAAACAGTCAAGAGAATGAAAGAAACCTGCAATGAATGCAACCCTCTATCGATAATTACCTGCATATCAGGCTGCACCATTTGGAGAATGAAGAACGAGTTCAGAGACCTGCACAAGAAGATGGAAGACGCGGACTACATGACGCGCCTGTTGAACGCGTTGAAAAACAGGAAAAGACTCCAAGTCTTGGAAACCGTCTCCAAAAATCACACCACGATAAGCCGACTACAACAGGAACTGAAGAAGCTCAATCATCATCACAGCCAAGAGACAATCGTCGAAGAATACATCGGGCCTCTAATTGATGCGGGCCTTGCAGTTCACGATGTGGCCGATTATTCCGCAACACTGCTGGGTCAAACGCTCAGCGAACTGACGAAACGCTTTCCAAGCTTCGTTGAAGCCTTGCCGCCCCACTCCGAAGGTTATGATGAGACGGTTCTAGGTGCCCTGCTCAAAGAGTCCAAGACTCATGAAGCCTTGGAAGAACTGATCCCGTTAGGAAGCATTCCACGCGTCCTGAGCAGGCTCGAATCAGCAGGGTTAGTCGCCGCATCGAAAGAAAACGATCACATTTTCTTCTTCAAAACACGGAGGAACCCAAACAAGGAAAGTTTCTCGCCCACAGCAAAAAGAGTGTACGAGAATATCCATGAAGAAGGCATACCTGCTCGCAGACTCGCCGAAAGAACAGATATCTCGCTAAGGAGAACCTACAAGTACCTGAGAAGATTGAAAGGGAAAAAATTGATTTTCACGCGTGAAAAACCGAAATCCTACGCTCTGACCGAAAACGGGGTGCAGATGGCCAGATTCTTGCAAAGCGTTCAAGACTTGACCAGAGAAATCTTGGAAGCATCTGCACAGATTCTGAACAACGGCAAGACCAGTGAGTTTGCCGCAACGGCATGTGATACGGAAAGTCAGGCGGAAGGACAACCTCAAGCGTAGACGGATGATTCTCTCGAAACCACGCCGCAATTCCTCCCTGGATGTGATCATGCTCGAGCATTCAAGACGTGTTTCTAGCCGACGAGTTTTTGATAGTCTGGGTTGATTTTTCCGTACCTTGCCTGAATCAGAGAGTTGGCAGCGCGCCAGTCGTCTTTCGCCTTTGACCACGATCCCGTTTTTGTCAGTTTGTCAACATGGTTCTTGATTGCCGGTTGCCGCTTGATGATCCCTCGTTGCCAATCAATGGTTATGAGTCCTGCGTGTCGAAGACTGTGCAGGCCTTGTGTTATTTGATCGGGGTCTATTGGGTAGGTTGCGATTCCTTGGACGTCGCTACGTAACGAGTCTATCGAAATCTCGTCCTCAGCCCTCAGGCATATGAGAGCTATTGTAGTCTGAAGGGATCTTGCGGTCGGAGTGATGTATGCCATCGCTCGCTTCGGAATGGGAATCTGCTCCAGTTTTTGCGCGTGTCGTTTGTAGAACAAGCCTTTGACAACCTCGACGAGGACCAAGTAGGTGCCGACAAATGCCGGCAGGATGATCATGAAAATCATCAGCGTAGGCTCGCTTAGAGGCTGTGCAAACCCGAACAGGCGACCGATCACTGTGAATGGCAATATCAGCGCGAACGCAACGACACTCAGACTGCTTACGATCAGGGGTAGGCTTGGCCTGCTCCTGAAGAAAGGTCTCAATCTCGTCCTTATGACGAAGATCACGAGGGTCTGCGTGCTCAACGATTCGAGGAACCATGCGGTCTGGAACACTTGGGCCGAGGCGTGAAAAGCATACAGCATCACGAAGAACGTCAGGAAGTCGAATATTGAGCTTATGGGACCGAAGTACACCATAAAACTTCTCACGAAAGAAATGTCCAGCCTCTTGGGTCTTTCAATGTACTCTTCATCAACGTTATCCGTCGGAATCGTCAGCTCAGACAGGTCGTAGAGGAGGTTATTCAGAAGAATCTGTGTTGCAGTCATGGGAAAGAAGTCTTTCAAGAATATGGATGCCCCAGCGGCGCTAAACATGTTTCCGAAGTTGGAGCTGACCCCCATCATTATGTATTTCATGGTATTTCCGAACGTTTTCCTGCCTTCAAGGACTCCTTCGTTAAGCACTCTCAAATCCTTGTGCAGAAGTATTATGTCAGCCGATTCCTTGGCAACGTCCACGGCGTTGTCCACGGATATGCTCACGTCTGCCACCCTCATTGAAGGCGCATCGTTTATACCGTCTCCGAGGAAACCGACGACGTGCCCATTAGCTCTCAACGCGTTGATTATCCTGTCCTTCTGGGCAGGCGTGACTCTTGCAAATATGTTAGATTGTTCAACAACCCTTGCCAGTCCATCGTCGCCCATCTTGGCGATGTCGCCCCCAACGACCAAGCCCTTTATCTCAAAGCCCAACTCGTCGCAGACCTTTCGCGTCACGAACTCGTTGTCCCCTGTGAGAATTTTCAGCTCTATTCGATTCTTCTTGAACATCTGCAAAGATTCTTTTGCACTTTCCTTCGGGGGATCCATGAAAGCAACGAATCCTAGGAACACCATGTCGCTTTCGTCGTTGACATTGTATACTGTCTTCTCTTCTCGGACTTTCTTGTACGCTAAGCCGAGGACTCGGTACCCTTCAGAGCTCAAGTCGTAGTAACGCTGCTCGATTTTTCCCTGCGTTTCACTTGACAGGTCGAGTATTCTTCCCGAGAGCTCATAATAGGAACAGACTCTGAGGATCTCTTCGGGAGCCCCCTTGCTGATGAAGAACCTTTCACCGAAGTGTTCGGTCACAACTGAAACTCGTCTTCTAACAAAGTCAAATGGAACTTCATCTATTTTCTGATAGTCTGTGACATCCATTTTCTTGTGCGAGAGTATAGCCTCGTCAAGCGGGCTGATTAGACCGGACTGGAAATGGCTGTTCAGGAAAGAGTATAACAGAACCCTGTCATCGTCCTTTCCCTCAATGTCCACGTGCAGCATGAGCGTGACTTTGTTCTCTGTAAGCGTTCCCGTCTTGTCCGTACACAGGACATCCATGCTGCCGAAGTTCTGAATCGATGCTAACCGTTTGACTATGACGCCTTTTTTTGACATTCCAAGGGCGCCCTTTGACAGATTCACGGTCAGGATCATAGGCAAAAGCTCGGGTGTGAGACCTACGGCCAATGAAACAGAGAAGAGCAGAGAATCGATTGGTTGACGACCCCTCAGGGCATTTATGAAAAAGACTGAAATGACTAGAAGGAAGGTCACCTGCATAATAAAGTAGCCGAACCGTTTTAATCCTCTTTCAAACTCGGTTTCAGGTCTCCTTTCGACGATTCTCTTGACGATTTTCCCGTACTCGGTGTTGCCCCCGGTCTTCACGACTACGGCCGTGGCTGAACCACTTACCACTGAGGTGCCCATGAAAAGATAGTTGCGCCATTCAGTTATTGTAGGAACGCACTCAGGTGTAACTGGCAATGCTGTTTTTTCTACTGGAAATGATTCGCCAGTCAGGGCTGACTGGTCAATGAAGAAGTCTTTGTGGGCAATGAGCCTGGAATCTGCGGGCACTATGTCCCCGGCTGAAAGACTTACTATGTCCCCTGGGACAACTTCTGAGAGTTTGATCTCAGTTTTTTCACCTTCTCTGACCACGGTCACCTTGGTTGCAACCCTTTCCCTCAGTTCTTCAGCTGCCTTTTCAGCTTTGGATTCCTGCAGGAAAGTGAGAACCACACTCAGTAGGACTATAACAAAAATGATGGTTGAGTCCAACAAGTCTGGTACTCTGCCAGGCCACGGCACACCGGCTATCAATCCGGCAACAAGAAGTATTATCACAAGAGGATTCTTAAAGTTAAGAAGAAACTTGACTAAGGCTGTCCTCTTCTTCTGTTTCGCCACTTCGTTAGGACCATAGACTCCGAGTAGCCTTACCGCTTGCTCAGACGTAAGCCCCGACTGAGAGCTTCCGAGTCCTGCAAGAACGCCCTCTATCGGCTTGCACAGAATCTCCTCATTCTCCAGAAATGGTGTGCCGTTCAACTTTTTTTCTGTTTCGTCCTTTGAAACGGCATCTTGGCGGTCTTTCTTTTCACTGACCATAATCAAGCGCGACCGGAGTGCTGCTTCACACAAATATTTCAGAAGTTGAATGCACAGCGAAGCCTTATAATGGTTTCTGGGAGATAACCGGAACCATATTCAACTAAGGCGTGGGCTGGTTCTCTTTGCCTGCTTCCCCCTAGCCCCCAGGAGACCCGTGGAACGGGACGTTTTTCCACAGAACGTCCCACCAGTCGGATTCAGTGATAGTTTCTCCGCGGACGATTATCTCCAGCACCATCTTCAGAAGCTCATGATGCCTCGTCTCATCGGCCAATATTGCTTCTAGGAGTAGCCTGATCTTACCGTTTTCGATGGTAGGAACGACCTTACCAAGTTTTTCGATGAGTTCAGCTTCCAGTTCTATGTGCTTTTCGACGAGTTTCCTCTGCTCGTCGAGATTCTCTTGTTGTAGGGCTTGCGATGTGCCCGTCAAAAGCTTGATTGCCGAAGCGTAAAGCTCCGCGTGCTTAACAGAGTCCAACGATATGCCCTTTAAAACTCCCTTGACCGCCGGATTATGAATGTTGACCAGCGCGCTGTTCAGCGAATCGACGATCTCGTTTTCAATGCCGATCTGCCTCTTCATAAAAGAGACCAGCTTGTCGCTCGAACTCAAGATTCCTGTCCTCCGCTGCTTAGAGCATGTTGGGCAGTGTGCATAAGTCTTTCGGCAAGGGTTTTTCCCAATTCTCGGCACTTGTCTAATCCAGCTGCATCTGGCGCATACTTCACAAGAATCGGAGGACCGATCACGCTCATTTCAAACTTGTTCTTCATTATTTCAAGGACCATCCCTGGCGCTTCACCGCTCCAACCATAAGAGCCGAAGGCGGCGCCCAGTTTTCCTCTTAGCTCGACGTTCTTCACGGCTGCCTCCTCGAAGAGCCTCTTCATTTCAAGAGTCATATCATGATGGTATGTTGGCACTCCGACAGCTATGGCATCAAACTGGCTCAGCATTTCTGCGCTCACGTAGTAGCTCAGCTCCACTTCCAATTCTTGTACTGTCTTGGCGCCTTCCATCACGGCCTTAACCATCTTCTCGGTGTTGCCGGTCTGACTGTAGTATGAGACAAGGACCCTCAGAATCGCCACCCGCCCGCTTCATCCTTATCCGAAAATTTGATCGCCAGCGCCTGATCCAGCTTGCCCCGAGACAGCTTGGATATCGATGACGCAAAGGCTCGCTGATTCCCGAATCAGCACGCGCCGAACGCTTCGGCCAGCGTGACTGTAAACGGGCAGACTAGGGCTTACTCATGAATTCAAGGAACTCTTCGAGAGTACGCGACTCCAGAGTGTAATTGGTGCGTTTCTCGTCACCCATGGTCGAGTGAGCTTTCCGTCCATAGTCGTGTCCAGGATAGACCTCTATGTCGTCGTCGAGTTTCATCAACTTGTGAAAAAGGCTATCATACATGCTTTCTGGGTCTCCGCCGGGAAGATCCGTCCTGCCGCATTCTCCTACGAATAGCGTATCGCCAGTCAACAGCTTATGGTCAATCAACAGGCATATGCTGTCCGACGTGTGTCCCGGCGTGTGAATGACCTTGATTGCGACTTTTCCAAGTCTTATCGTGTCCCCGTCGACTACGCCTATGTCCTTGTGCACGCTGGACAGCTGATGCGCGACCAGCTTCGCGTGGAAAGCCGACTTGATTTCTTCGTTGCCTGCAGTATGATCGGAATGATGATGGGTGTTGATCACGTATTTGACCATTAGATTATGATCTTTCACTAACGCGATTATCGCGTCTGCGTTGAAGCTCGGGTCGATGACGGCAGCTTCTTTGCTGGCTTCGTCGGCGACAACGTAGGAGAAGTTGTCCCCGTTCCTCTTCACCTGTCTGAAAAGCATGGAAATCAGCTTATGCAGTCTCGAACTCTCCTTTAAAGGATTCTGGCCAAAGAGGTACGCAACTTCCTCGTGCCATGAACCGGCTTTGTCCTCACCTGCGAACGTACTGCTCGGTTGGCAAGTGTTCCATTCTCATGCCAAAATCAGCCAGGCTCTTAAGATCCGCCACGCAGCCTATGCTTGCGTCTATGTTATGATGCACCGGATGACCCCACATGTGTCTTGGGTCAAGGTTGAACTGCAATGGAATTCTCGTGGCCGTGCCGTATTTTTCGTTCAAACCCCTGACCACCAGATCCTTGGCACACGCCATCCGGGTTGTCGTATAACTCTTAAGCAGCTCTGGCGCTCCGAACGCTCCGATGCCATGCCACAAAACCGCATCTTCAGGCGATGCCAAAGAATAGAGAAAGAACTGGGGTGAAGAAGGAGTCTCCGTGAAACTGTAGGCACCGAGTTTCTCTCCGGCGACAGTGAAGCTGTCATCAGCCTGTACGACGCTGACGTCGCTCGGATCGATCGCGTTCGGATAAAGCAGAGCCGTACGATAGTCCACTTTGACGCTTTTCAGCTTCGACCCTTCAAAGTAGATTCTGCCTCGAACGGCACGTTTGGAACCGTAGCCTTTCGCAGAATGCGGCACTGTCAGGAGCGTCGTCAGGTTCTTCATGCTCCTACCCATGCACTTGTAGACGCACTCGATTGACTCGTAGTCCGCGTTAGTCTGCCTTATGACATAATGCAACAGGCCATCGGTCTTCTCCTCCGCCAGCTTCGTCAGTGGCAACCGCAACGAATAGAGGCATAGGTCGATCCCAAAGGATTCCGACAGACCCTGAAGACTCTCATATTTCACCGCGTCCACAGAATCCATGTAGCTGTTGCCGCTGCTTTGAAGATGTTGGGCTATCTGCTCGGTTTCAGGCCTAGAAATGAGTGTGCCCTCGTACTTCTGCACGAACTTTTCATCTATCCGCAGGTTCTCGGTCTTCACATTTGCAGTTGGGAACGCGCTCTGGCCGCTGGTAACTATGGACTCTTTAAGAGGGTTCATCGAATACCTGTCTGGCTCTATGTCATCGGTGTTCAGAAGAAAGGACACCACGAGCCCCTGCGTGGGCTTCTTCAAGAGTTCACACAGAGCGTTAACGTCTTTGTCGTCGGGTTTGCGCAGTCCATACTGATGAAAATAGTTGCTGCACACTTCCAACATGCGGGCAGCTATGATCCCCTGAACCTCCTCTACCGTCAATTGAGGGTTTGAATATTCAACGGAAGACCTCAGGAAGAAGTGGCCGCCGCTCATGCTGACGTCGACCCTTCTCCCGTCCTTGAAGTAGAAGAGCGGGGGATCTGCACGTTTTTCTTCCTTGAACCCTACAAGCTCTCCCACGACGGTCTCTACACACGACCAAGACTTCTCGAGGAAGTCGCCGACTAATCTTCTCGACAGGTCTGAAGACATTCTAGGAATCAGCCTCGCTCCAAGGATTCAGCCACGTACACGCAGTCATTGACAGTGCCCGGGTTGAGAAACATCCTCGTCACCGGAAAACTCTCGACAAACCCATTCTCCATCAGCCTGCTAAGAACCGATTTTTCCTTCTTCGGCAGGCAGAGCGAGACCTCGGCATCTTTCAGCCTGTGAAGCACAGCTTCCAGAAGACCGATCGCAACGTCACTGTGTCCTTTCGGGCACACTAGTGGTCCCAGATCAGCTACGCCGTCGTACACTTTTGCCCACGCGTAGCCTAGCATTCTTTTCCCGTCCATGTACGTGTAACCGACGTTGCCCGGATCGCCAAGCATAGGCTCGAGTACCTTCCTCCGCGAAGCGCCGAAACATAGAGCGTCGCAGTCGATAATCTGCTGCGTGTCCTTGTTTGATGCCTCTACAACGTCTTCGCGCTTTGCTGAAGAAAAACCTTTACCCCTCAAAACCGTAAACTCCGAATCATACTCGAAGCCGAGTCTCCGGTAGAAATCGACCTTGTCAACGTATGCATACAGGCCGACCGTCTGTACGCCCCTGCTTCTCAAGTAATCGACGGAGTGCCTCACCAACAACGAGCCGGCTCCCTTCCTTCTGTGACCCTCCTCGACGATCAGGTTTCCGAACCAGCCCAAGTTGCCGAAGCTCACTGTCGTGGCGATCCCGACCCTTTCCTGGTCGTCGAACAGCACGAAACATCCTTCCGGCTCAAGCTTCAAGGCGAACTCGAAATCCTCCTCCACCATGCCCCAGTTCATCTGATCGGTGATCTGAACAGCAAATGCGGAGTCCTGCCGCGTCATGGTCTCTACGCGAAACATATGAACAGACTCGTTTCTGCAGAAGGATAAGCTTTACTAATCCACCCTGGTTGAAGTATAGGCTAAAATCGGAGCTGGAAACCATCGACCCCCAGTTGAAGGTTAAGATAACGCGTGACGTAACCGTTTCAACGCATCCGTTCATGAACTACTTTAAAGGCTTCGAAAAAGTCGAGGCTGTCAGGAAAATATTCGGAGAAAGAACAGAGCAGGTCTTGAACGATCTCAAGGTGGAGTTTGCAGGAACAAGGGGCTACATGGGAGTCAACAACCACGACGGCCACCTGCTCATAGGCGCCAACTACCTAAAGGAAGGAGACATAGTGGATATCTACCTGGACATAATCCACGAGCTTGTCCATGTCAGACAATTCATGGAGGGAAAGGAGCTTTTCGACGACAACTACAGCTACACGGACAGACCCACAGAGGTAGAGGCTTACAGGCACACCGCAGATGAAGCCCACAGACTCGGGTTAAATGACGAAAGAATTCTCCAGTACTTGAAGACAGAATGGATGACGGATAAAGACGTCAGACGACTCGCCAAAACTCTAGGACTCAAATGCCTCTGACTCAAGTATCGTAAGTAGTACAGCAAGATATTCTCAACGACTCTGAGGCACTCAGACCTGGTTCAGGTAGCCCGATGAAAAAACGCCCACGATACTGACTGAGACGGCGCGCAGCTCGCGCGTTATCATCATGCAAGCGCTTTATGAAGCAACTCCCGCGGCTTTTTTCTTTTTAGTTTCTATTGGGGCCGACTGCAACGCTAACGATTGGGCAGCATAAGCAGAGGTTTCGAAGCATACCATGTCGGACGTGAAAAGGAAAGTTTAATCTCCCGGGGAAAGGACAAAAAACTATTAGATGTAAAAGGGGACTTTGTTGGCTCACTTGTCCACGCTCAAACTGACGATGACTATGACTATTCTCTTAGTCGGGATCGTTTTCGCAGTCTTTCTGGCCTTCTTGATGTATGTGATCAGCCTCCTGTGGCAGTTGCCGCCGCTTGAGATGTACGGAATTGCGGTGGTAGGCGCAGGATTTTTCATCCTTATCGAGTATCTGATCGGGCCCTCGATCGTCTGCCGTGGCACAAGACTCGTATACTTGAATCCTGGCGAAAACCCGTGGCTGGAAGACACAGTCAGGAAATTCGCAGAGAAAACTGGATTCCCGATGCCCAGAATAGCCATTGTGCCAGATGAAACGCCGAACGCGTTCATCTTCGGGCGAACGGCAAGAAGCGCAACGCTGGCCGTGCATGCAGGTCTGTTGAAGCAGTTGAGTGAACCTGAGGTGGAAGGAGTAATCGGTCACGAATTTGGGCATCTGAACCACAAGGATTATCTCGTCATGACCGCGCTGGCAGCGATTCCTCTTCTGGCCTTCTTGATTGCCCGCGTGAGCTTTGCCGCCATGCGGTTTGGAAGATTCCGCGGCAGAGGAAAAGGAGCTGGACTTGCTTGGGCAACGATACTTGTCTCTGCAGCCATTTCCTACGTCATCTACTTGACCACACAACTGTGCGTCATGAGACTAAGCCGCCTGCGGGAGCATTACGCAGATGCCTATTCCGCCTATTTGACCGGACAACCAAGACAGTTAGAAAGCGCTTTGACGAAAATAACATACGGGCTATCGCTCTCGCCTGACCCGCCTCATGGAGCAAGAACCCTATTTATCGCGGACCCAGCGTGGGCCAAGAAAGAGTGCCAAGACCTGCTCTGCAACAAAGAGGAGTACGACCTTGACAAGGATGGGGTGCTGAACGAAAGAGAGCTCGAGTCGGCAATGGAAAAAGAAGCGAAGAACACATGGATGAAAATCAATGCGCTATTCGCCACGCACCCACCGACTTACAAGCGCATCCTCCTACTTCGCGAAATCGACAGTGAAATTGAAAGTGGCAGATTCACCAGCGACCGTCTGTACAAACACATTTGAAAGCATGTTCTCACAACTCGTTCTTTCGGTAAACACTGTTTTGTAAGTGTACACTTAGAGAGGGCTGAGAAGGAAATTGAACCCAAAATAGACTAAGACTGCTCCAAAGATAGCCATGAGGAACCTGTACCATCGTAGTCCCGCAAAGCTCAATCCAACCTTCGCGAAGTGCGCAGTGGCCGTGAGCCAGACATAATCCATCCAAACATGACACAGGTACATGAACACGACACCAGCAAACGAGGCGAATTCCAGAGAAATGATGATCAGTTGCGAACCGGCAGTAAGCCACCAAACGATAAAGAAAGGATTGAACCCCGTCAGGGCAAGACCCAAGAGAAAGAGCCTGCCAGAACCAAGCTTGACCCGCTTAGACTCTGCGAACTTCGACGACAAAGAGTTGCGAATCTGCAATGCACCGAAGCCGATCAGAACGATTCCTCCGATGACTCCGATCACGTGCTTCACGACCAAATCGTGTGCGAACGTCAAGAGCCCAAGAGCCAACGACATAACAAGCGAGAACTCGACAACGGTGTGCGCGAAGGAGAACACCAGACCGCTCTTAGCACCGGACCTCGCACCCTGAGACAGATTTTCAAAGAACAATGGACCGGGAGCGAGCGCACCGGAACCCGTCACCAGAATAATGGTGACGACGAAGCTGAACACTTCCATAGTCGTAGAAAATGGAGGAATCGGAATAATAATGTTCTGCAGAACTGAAAAGACTCATAACGAGCGGCTCTTCCCAGATGAACCAGTGGGCTGGCGTACGCCCACCCGCCAACGACGAATGCTCACCTTCTTGTCGAGCGATCCATCCCCGTCGACGAGAAACATTAGCGCGCGCGACTTACGGATTAAGACGTTCCGACAGCAGCTGAGGGCATCTCCCGATGATTGATTGGTCAAGCCCTTCTCGACCGAGCATAAGGCGAGCTATCTCGAAAGCGAGGCGACGTACTATTCCCTGCATCAAACCGCGTTTTGGGGATCGCATTTGAGCGTATTTGACACAGCCATGCGGCCACGGGAAGGTTAATTTTCGCCTTTGTGGTAGTTCGAATGGGGCGATGTGAATGTTTGAGTTTGCAGGCCTCAGGTTCAGGCCTTTGGAAAAGGAAGACCTGAAGCTGCTGCACGTTTGGGAGAATGATTCTGAGCTGATGATGTACAGCAGGAGCCAACCCTTGAACATGGCTACGATGGCTCAGCTGGAAGAAAGGTTTGCCGAGTGGACGAAGAATGAGAAGAACATCTTCTTCATCGTGGAGAACATGGAATCAAACGAGCCTATAGGTTTTGCCAGCATTCGCAGGGAGGTTTGGGGTAACGTTCCAGGGGCGGACGTTGGCACGTACATCGGAAAGAAGGAACTGTGGGAGAAAGGCTTCGGAAAGAAAATAACAGTCGCTCTGCTCGAAATGTCCTTTATGCACTTAGGCCTCGAGCATTGTCAGGCCTGGAGCGTGGAATACAACACGCGGGCTCACAGGGCGCTCGAGTCCTGCGGCTTCAAAAAAGGCGGAGTTGTGCGAAACACCGTTTACGTTGCAGGCAGGAAATGGGGATCCTTCCATTTTGACATACTTCAAGAAGAATACATGAGCATACGGATGAACCTGCTGGAGAAAGCTCTCGGAGACGGATTAGACGGCTATTTGGAGAAGACAGGGCCAGATCTCAAACCTGCCAGATGAACGAATGACTGCGCAGAGACAATCACAGGATCTTGAATCATGCGCGCTGTTATAGTCCTATCATTGCCCCGTACTTTGAATAAACTTCTTTAACAAGCTCGCCTGCTTTTGAATTTCCCCAATCGTGCATCCATTCCGACACTAATGACTCCACAGTGATTGGAATTACTCCCGCTTGTAACATTCTCTCGACGCCATATTTGTGCGCATCAGGTGTAGAATCACCAGCAGCATCGATTAGTCCATAAACTTCGTATCCTTCTTTCAAGGCGTGAAGAGCAGTGTATGCAAAACACATGCTTGTCCACAATCCAGAAATGACTAGTTTCTTTCTCCCTGTTTTTTTGACAGCGTTCCATGTTCTCTCGTCTTCAAAAGCATCAAAACTCGGCGTCTTTCGTGCAAATACTTCCTGCTTGGGAAACAAACTTGCAATTTCTGGAATAAACTCTCCCATAGATTTAGGATTGATCGATGACAGAACGACGGGAACTCCTAGGATGTTTGCAGCTTTTGCTGAGCATATTGCCGCTTTCTTGATTATGGCTTTGTCCCCTGAACTGACACTCTTGAACATCGAAGGTTGATAGTCAACTAAGACCAAGACACTGTTCTTATCAGTCAGCAGGTCCAACTTACCGTCTTTAGGGTTTGCCGTTCCAATCCCCAGATTGAAGTCATGACTAGAGTATTTTAGATTTTTCGTCATCTGCACCTGACGTTTTCCAAAACAGTAAACTAAACATGACATCATTTTCGAATATTCTTAGAGGACCCAAACATGATCAACGAAGCAAGGCCGTTACCATACGCTGTCTCACAGGCTAATTTAGGAACAATCTAGCGCGCTTCATCTATAACTCTTACCAGCATCGAAAGAGCGTGCTGGTTTTCTGCCTTCTCCAGTTCGGGCACAAAATTGACTACCTCGCGGGAGCATGTTCTCCAAAATGTGAAGACCAGAAACATTCTACGGGACACTCAAGTCTGAACTGAAAAAAGAGGCGTACTCAGGGTTGCTTTGAAAGATTGCGCAATGCTCTCGGTAAGTTGGCAAGCTTGCTTATGGTTCTGTCAGGTTTCACGTTGCTCTTGCCTTCTTTGATGTAGAATTGAAAAGTGTCTGTTACAGGCTGTTTCTTGTCTTTTTGGACGACTAAAACCGTTTTCATGTTCAGTTGCCCAGCGCCAACTACGTCGGCTCTGGGAGAATCACCGACGAAAACTGCTTCTTCAGCCTTCACGCCTAAAGCGTGGAGCGCCTCTCGGAAAATTCTGGGACAAGGCTTTCGCCATCCAAGGACGCCGGAGACTATTGTTGCGTCAAAATGCTTGGCGATGTCAAATTCTCTCAGGCTCTGGAAAATGGCTCCAGCAAAAGACATGTTGGAAACAACCGCCAACTTGTATTTCCTGTGCAGTCGTTCTAAGAGTGAAGGTAAATAACTGTCTAGCATCAGCGAGTTGGCGAAACAGTTAGAAAACGCTTCAGCGGCTGCCCTTATTCGTTCATCGTTGGCGCTAAGCTTGATGTCGCAGGATCTCAAGGTTTCTCTGATTCTTTCTTCGAAGTTTTGCTCCTCCAGAGTTTTTTCCGTTTCTTTGTAGAATCTGTCTCGCGACTCGAGGTAACCTCGTTTGAAGCTTTGGAAAGGCACGGATACTCCATTTTTGCCGAGGCTCTGGACCATCTTCCCAAGGCACGTGTCGTAGTCAAACCGTTCAGTATGGACAAGAGTATCTGCGAAGTCAAACAGGACAGCCTTGACAGTCAACCGATTCAGCCTCGACCACCGTGAGATACTTGCTGATTATTCTGATTATCAACGTTTAGCATTATCGTTGCCTCTTTTCAGCAAAGAACATGCAGTAGGGTGCACGCGACACTTTTACCAGTTTGAAGATGGCCCTAAGTGGAGATGTCTTCCGCGACTCTCGTTTCCTGTCGTTCAGACAGTGTTCAGCTAGATATTTAGGGGTCTCTGCCCCTATCTTTTTAGCGCCCGCGCGCGCTCAGGATTCCATTCACCGTTAATCTCTATTCACCATTTCTGAAAATCCTCAATGGATTCGAACAGTTCTTTCTTGATGTCGTCTTGGCTTATGTCGCCAAGGCGCTGCTTTGGCATGTGACCTCTCAAAACGCATGAAGTTGTTCGATCCAACTCACATTCATTCAAATAATTCCTGTAGGTCTTAGCTTCCACAATCAAGGCGGCATCTTTTCACTTCGGTGGACGCAGCGCCCTACCCAAAGCCGTCCTTCCAGCGCCGAGAGCTAGGCCTAAACTGCCTTTGCCGCAGGCTTCATCAAGCGCTTCAACCGCACGGTCAATCTCTTCCTTTTGAACAATAAGTGGAGGCTGAAGACGGAGCATATCCGGTCTGTGGTCAAAGTTACCAAGGATAATGTGATGCTGGTTCAACATCCTACTAAGAATAAAGCTTGAAGTGTTTTCGCTGGGGAATTCGATTCCCAATATAAGACCTATCCCCCGGACCTCCTTGATATTCTTATGGCGCGTCTTCAGATCCTGTAGCCTTTGTAGAGCGTACTCCCCCATTTTCCTTGCGTGCTCAACCAACCCGTCACGCACGAGGACCTCAATAGCCTTAAGGGCTGCTGCACAAGCCTTAGGGTTACCACGGAACGTCGAGATAAGAGAATCCCACGCATCCTCCGCGTCGTAAGCTTCTTTCCAAATCTCATAGCTTGTGACCGAGGCGCTCATCGGCAACACGCCTGCACTAAGCGCTTTGCCAACAACGATAATGTCTGGTTTCACGCCTTCATGCTCAGCCGCGAACATCTTGCCAGTCCTGCCAAAGCCCGTCTGAATCTCGTCAAGAATCAACAGCGCATCATACTTGTCGCACAGTTCTCGTGCGCCTGGCAGGTACCCTTTTGGGGGTATGTTGCAGCCCCCTTCTGCTTGCACCGGCTCTACAATGAAGGCGGCGACATCGCCCTGCCTCATCTTCAACTCTAATGCTTGGAGGTCACCGAAGGGCACGTTTTCGCAATTGGGCAGAAGAGGTTCAAAGCGACGTCTATATGCGCGTCCAGTGACGGAGAGACTTCCAAAGCTTTGCCCATGATAGGACTTGTCGGCATAGATGAGTCTTTTCTTGCCGGTAGATGCACGGGCAGTCTTTAGCGCGGTCTCAACTGCCTCTGCTCCTCCGCTGCCGAAACACGAAATATCGGGGTGGCCTGGAAGAAGTCTATGAAGGTTTTGAGCTAAGGCTCCGACTAAAGGATGCATACCAACATGAAACGAAAATACAGTTGGCAAAGTAGCAGCTTGTTGTATCGCTGTCAGTACTTCTGTCGGATTGTGTCCGAGGCTAAGGGTGCCATATCCGGCGGTGAAATCGAGGTATTCCTCACCATGCTCGTCGAAAATGCGAATCCCTTCAGCTTTTACATACCGTTTATCTGCGTTTAGAAGCCTGAAGATCCTCGCCTCTATGGGGCTAACGTGCTTGGAGAACCTGTCGACCATTTGACGTCGGGTTGAAACCAAAGCCTCTTCAAGCGTGATTAGTTCTGCCTCTTTAGTCTTCAATCTACAACGACTCCAAAACGTTTCTGGAAACAATATCATTGCGTAAATGGATTAAAAACTTTGGTAGCAATCATGGAAGGGTAGGAAGTAAGGGTAGGTATAGGCGTAGGCGTAAGAAGAGTTTGGGGGGGGTAAAGTTTTATCCAACCAACCAACCACTCCTACTACCACTGACTACCACTTCTATTACCACGCCTACTCTTGCCTCTATCACTCATCCTTCACCTGCACCTACCTACCTATACCTACACACCTATACCATCACACACACGCGCACGCACACGCACACGGAGTGAGAGTGTGAGGGGCACATGTGGATCATTGAGACTGATGCAAGACAATGAATGAAGTGAATTGAAACTGCAGATGAGGCTGATCATAGAAGATTGTTTCACAAACCTTTTATCGGAACAAGTTGAATTAGAGCATGGCGAAGGGAGTTGAAATGCAAGGTAAACCCGTTTCTATAATCATACTATCTTTACTCGTAGTAAGCGCATCAGTATTGGCGTTTTACTGTCAACCCGTCAAATCCGATTATGCTTGGACCGAAACCATCTACATACGGGCTGACGGAAGCATACAACCCTCAACAGCGCCGATTTCCAGCGTTGACAACGTGACCTACACGCTAACAGACAACATCACTGGAAACGTTCCAGATTATGCCAGCGCAATCATCATACAAAGAGACAACATCATAGCAGAGGGAGCAGGCCACACGCTGAACGCTAGCACGGGATGGGCTTCACACTCTAAAGGAATAGAGTTGACGGGAAGAAGCAACGTAACAATCAAAAACATGAAAATCACGGTATTCTATTATGGCATCTGGCTCAATTCTTCTCCTTATAATAGTGTGAGCGGAAACAACATAATAAGAAATACCTTTGGCATCTATCTCGGTTCTTCTAATAATAACAGCATAAGCGGAAACAACATAACAGACAACCATTTTGGCATCGAGCTCGATTCTTCTTCTAATAACAGCGTGAGCGGAAACAACATAACAGCAAACAACGATGATGGCCTTTGGCTCGATTCTTCTTCTAATAACAGCATAAGCGGAAACAACATAAAGACAAACGCCTACGATGGCATCCAACTCTATTCTTCTTCTAATAATAACAGCATAAGCGGAAACAACATAACAGACAACTATTTTGGCATCGAGCTCGATTCTTCTAATAACAGCGCAAGCGGAAACAACATAGCAAACAACCTATGTGGCATCGCGCTCCTTTTCTCTTCTTTTGGCAACACTGTTTACTCTAACAACTTCATTAACAACACCTACCAGACTTATTCTTCTGGCTCGGTGAATTTTTGGGATGATGGCTATCCAAGCGGAGGCAACTACTGGAGTAACTACACGGGCTTGGATCAGAAGTGCGGTCCCAGTCAAGATCACCCAGGAAGCGATAGAATAGGAGACACGCCATACGTAATCGATGCGAACAACACAGACCATTATCCACTCATGCAACCTTGGGTTCCATATGAAAATGGAGCTATTTACATTCGTGCTGATGGAAGTGTTGACCCCTCAGGGGCGCCAATCGTGCGAGAAGGAGACACGTACTCCTTGACAAGCAACATCACCAGCAATTCCGATGGAATCATGATAGAAAGAAACAACATGATTTTGGACGGAATTGGCTACACGGTTGAAGGCACAAACGCTTCTTCTTCTAGGGGCATAGACTTGAATGGAAGAAGCAACGTAACCATCGAGAATATAGGGATCAAAGGGTTCATTAGGTACGGCATCTTCCTCAATTATTCGTTTGGTAACATTATTTCTGGAGACAAAATAACAAGCAGGTCGGGCCTATTCCTCCTCAATTCTTCTGGAAATTACATTGTTGGGAACAACATAGTAAATAACTGGGAAAATGGCATCTATCTCGACTATTCTTCTGGTGGTAATTCCATCCATGGAAACAACATAACAGACAATTTTTGGGGCGTCGATATTCTACGTTCCTTGGGCAACAACATAGCTGGAAACAACATAACAAACAACAGACGAGGCGTCAGTCTCATCTCTTCTTCAAGCAATACCATTTCTGGAAACTATGCAGCAAACAACAACTATGGTATCTATCTCTCAAATTCATCGGTTAACAGTGTCTTCCATAACAGTTTCGCCAACAATACAGTCCACGCCTATGCCGAGGCATCCGCAAACGTTTGGGATGATGGCTACCCCTCGGGGGGAAACTACTGGAGTGATTACATGGGTACCGACACGGAGAAAGGTCCTTATCAGAACATAGCTGGCTCGGACGGAATAGGCGACACGGCATACGTCATCGACGCCAACAACACTGACAATTATCCGCTCAGCCCTTCCACGCAGCCTCCTCACGACATAGGGATATTCAATCCTGAACAGTGGAAAACGGTAGTTTTCCAGGGCTTCCCCCTGTGCACTTATGGAAGCACGATAAACTACGGAAACAACAGTGAAAACATCAGCATAATAGCCTATGCCAACGGGATTCCCTTCGATAGCAAGAACTCCACGTTACAAGCCAAAACCTGGAATACTACAGGCTTCACCTTCACTTCTAAATTTGGCTGGAACACCACAAGCCTAGCCAAGTCGGTCAACTACAGTCTGAGTTTCTATGTAGAGCCCGTTCCTGGCGAAACCGACACGGCTGACAACAACTTCACTAGCGGCTGGGTCGTAGTGTCGATGCCTGGAGACCTGACCGGCGGCACTAGTAATCCATGGGACTTTGTTCCAGATGGGAAGGTTGACGGCAAAGACATAGCCATAGTGGCCTTGTGCTATGGCTCCGCCCCAGGGTGCCAACCGCCTTGGATCTGGAATCCCAACAGCGACGTAAACAACGATGGGAAAGTGGACGGTAAAGACATAGCATTAGTAGCCATACACTTTGGCGAAGCAAACTTTCCATAACCCCCTTTTCTGACTTTTCGTTTTCATAACTACCTCGTTTTTCTTATTGCGTACAGGTGCACGCACTAGTTCTCATGGTTGATACTCCGGGTGCGAAAATCTTAAGAGCAAATCTACTTGTCATATTTCATGAAATGGATGAGTTTGCTGTTTTCTTTCCACTTTTGATTCTTGTCTTGATCCTCATATTGGTATTGATATTAATCTGGGCGTTTTCAAGCGCACACGCTAATTCAAAACCAAAACAAGAATATGGAGTAAAATCTGTCACTCTAAGAGGAGAAACAGTGAAAAGTATTGGAGAAAGGAGAATTGCAGATTACTTTGAGAAAAACAACATTAGTTATGTCTATGAGCATGAACGCGCGCGCGCTAAAAAAAGAAATGCGTGGATAAATTCATATCACATCAGAATCATATTTGTATGGACAACGTCTATAGTTCTTTGTCTTTTTTGGTCTGTTAGGGTTTGTCTGCTACTTTGTTTCCAATGTAAGCTGAGTGGCTGATGCCCATTAGAACTAGTAAGCCCGATCCGATGTCTGGGAGTTCGGGTCGGTTGTTTGCGAGGTAGCTTGCGACGACTATCACGTATATTGTTAGTGTGACGATGGTCCACATGAACATTTGGAGTTTTGCTATGCTCAGTTCGTCGGGTTTTTTCTCTTGGGCTAGTAGGCCTCCTGTTCGTGGTGGCGGTACATTGGAGGCACGTGCAGGGATTTTTGGTTGTTGCACTGTTCGAATGCTTGTTGCTGCAACAATGGAGCCTGCGCTTATGCCCATTAGTTCAAGCAGGTTGGAGTTGATGTCAGCTAGAAATCCTTGTTTGAGGATGGCCATAGCGATGTAGGTTCCAGCTATTACTCCTGTCCAGAGAATCACTTGTACATTGGATAGGCTTAGGTTACCGTCTACTCCCCGTGCGAATCTCTTTAGTCCGATGGTTATGAAGGCAATTGCAAAAATAAAACCGACAAAACCGCCGACTATCGCCAGAATTGTCATCCTTGCATCATCTCGATTTGGCTTAGTTTTGGTAAGGAATCAGAATGCCTACCCCTTTGATCAGCTCTCATGTAGGATGACGTCAGAACAACACCTTCCGGGCGTTATCCAAGGCTTCGATAACTTCTTTCGCAGCAAGCTTGGTTTGTTCTTTTTGCCACTTACGGCAGCAATAAACAATCTCATTTGTATCTTTGCCCAATAATCGATTGGTGTGCAGGTGGCATTTAATGGTTATCATGCATGATAATGGCGCAGTGACAACTCACATTACAATATTCCATCCAAGAGGCAAGAGCATGGTCAGGGGAGGCATCGGAGGCATTTCTGCAAATCTGTGACCCGCCTTGTTCCAAGCTTGGGGCACCTGACAGTTTACGCAGACGCGCGCGCTTTGACTTTCTGCCACGCAAATATGCTACTTCTCAGGGTTTTCCTTGCGCCTGCATTCAGTACTCGCACTTCAATTCTGTAAGGAAGATTCAAAAAACCTAGGGACTATCGCGCCTTAGAGCGCCGCTTCACCATGTATACTCCGTCTTTACCAACTTTGAAAGCATCTCGACAGTTCCTGAAAGGTAGTTCTTGATCCTACGGAAATGCCGCAGCCAGATCTGGCATACGGTAAATAAGAGCGCGTTTTGTCCCGTTTCAGACATGGCGAAACGCTGGCATCGTAGCTTGAAAAGAAATATTAACAGGGAGAACCCAACAGTGTACTGGGAGGTCAAAAATTGCCAACACAGATTTGCCCGAAATGTGGGGCCAAAATGACAGCAAACAAACATGGGGCATACTTGTGTCCATCCTGTAAAGGAGTCTTCCTTCCAGACAGCATCTTTGGAGTTACATAAACGCGTCTCGTCTAAGAAAAAGCTAGTAGAACGACGCATGTTGCTCGTGATATGCGCGCGCTTGTGGCATATCCCTCGTAAACTAAGATAGCTTCGGTGGCCAAGCGTAGTCAATAGAGTACGGTGTGAGTCAACGGATTTCGCTCAATCTAACCGTAGCGCAGACTATGCATCGGTGTCACGCACGAAAGTCTTTCATAGTTGAAACAGACAATTGTTTTTGATAAACAATGTCTCAACCAAGCCTTCCACCGTTGCTGGAAAAGGCTAGAAGACATGAAAAAGAATACAAGTGGCTGGAAGCCGCAGAATCGTATCTGCAAGAGCTAAATTCCTCATCAAAGACCGGAGCCTTGACACCTTCTTTTGAACCAGAGGTCTGGGAGCGAATAGGCTTCTGCTACAGTTTGGCTTCCAGACAAGCTAAACGCATAGAGGAATTCAAAAGACTCATACGAATGGCAATCGAAGCCTACAAGAAAGCTGCATGGCTCTTTCAGACACAGGCCGGCTTCAAGAATCAAGGAAAAAGTGCCCAGTGCAACGCAGCAGCCGCATACTTAGGCTCTTGGTCGGCGTCCAGTCCCTTGAAGAAGAGGGAGAAGCTCGTTGAGTGCGTCAAGTTCGGGAAAATGAGTCTGGACGCATATGAAAGTGCAAAAGACAGACTAAATTATGCGAAGATGTGCAACGACTTACTGCTGCCCTTCTTCGAGAGATTATATATGGCAACCGATTCAAAAGACATGAAGGAAATCGCCAAAGATGGAGCTGACTATGCCACCGAGTCTATTGCGATTCTTTCAAAACTGAAAGACAGGAGCGAACTTCTTCGGGCATGTTTCGCAGCAAGTCTTCAAGCTTGGTACGCGGCAAACGTCAGCGAACATGAAGAGAAAGGCAAGGAGCTTGCCCAAAGAAGCTTGAGTTACTCAAAAGAGGCGTTGAAACTCTCCAAGAGTGTGGAAAATTCCTACTACGCCGCCATGTCCAACTGGGCGGCTGCCTTTTCCACTCTACTCTTTACAGGGAACATTGAGTCTTCTTTGAAATTTGCAGAAGAAATGTTGAGGGAAGGCAGAATTGTTGGAGACAACTACCTGCAGGGAGTCGCATCTTATGTTCTTGCATTCGCTACCAACTGGATGATGGTCAGGGAAGAAGACCCTGACAAGAAGAAGCAGGAAAACGAAAAAATCCTCGCGTACGCCGAGAACGCAGTACACCATCTCAGTCTGGTCGGCCAAGATCTGTTCATCGCTGAAACATACTTGTTCTACGCTGAAAACTACTCTTCTCTGGCAAACAACGTTGAATATACTTTCGCACAAAGAAGACACATGCTGAGAAAAGGCGTAGAAGTTGGACGAAAAGGACTGAAGCATGCAAGCCGTTCGGGCTCGCCAGACGCTTTGCTTTCCAATCTCCACGCGCTGAGCAAAGCATTGCATTTCCTCTCCAACTTTGAGGATAGAAAAGACGAGAAGATGAAGCTGCTTGAAGAAGCCTTGACTCACAGGCAAGAGTATGACAAGCTTGCAGAGAGAGTAATTCCAGCAAATGACTGGATTCGTGGGGTTGGTCAGAATTACGAGGGCCTAGTAAGATTGGACACAGCCAGGCAGGAAAGAAGCAGAGACAAAAAGGTGGGCATTCTTGAAAGCGCTGTCAAGAACATGGAAGAAGGCTTGAATCGGTGCCAGACATCGATATCTTCTCGTCCCATACCGACCCGCGTAGCTGCGGTTGGAACGTTCGAAAATGGATTTGGGACAATACTGGACGAACTCTACCAATTAACGAATGACAAGAGAATCCCAGGCAGGGCCGTTGAGGCTTACAAAAAGGCAGCGGCGCTGTACGAGAAAGCTGGTTTGGTGAACCGCACCGCAGAGTCTTACTGGAAAATGGCAACATTGCAGGATAGTCTTGATGAGCATCCTAAGGCAGCCGAGAGCTTCGAAAATGCGCAGGCAACGTACAAAGCAGCGGCTCAGAGAACCCCTCATTTTGAAGGCTTCTACGGAGACTATGCAGCTTACATGGAAGCATGGGCTGAAATTGAAAGAGCAAAGTCTGCACACCAACGTGAAGAATACGCAGTCGCAATGAACCATTACGCGAGGGTGGCTGGTCTTCTTAAACAATCAAAGGCTTGGGGTTATCAATCCTCGAACTTCATCGCATGGTCACTTCTCGAACGAGCCGAGGATTCAAGCAGAGAAGGGAATAGTATCGAATCAGCAGAAACCTTCAAGAAAGCAGTTGAGCTCTTCAGGACAGCAGGAGAAGTCTTCAAACGAGAAATTGAAAAAATCCAGAACATCGACGAAAAGAGAAAAGCCGCTGAACTCTGTAAGGCTTCGATAAGAAGGATGGAGTACTGTCTTGCAAGAACAAACATAGAAGAGGCCAGATTACACGACCAGAATGGAGAGTATACCAAAAGCGCAGAAAGATACGGTTTGGCTACCTCGCGCCTCGAGAATATATTAGAGGCTCTTGAAACTGAGGATGACCGAAGAGAGATAAAGCCCATCGCAATAATGTGCCGTGCATGGCAGAAAATGAAAATGGCCGATGGAACGCTGTCACCAGAACTTTACCACGAAGCTTCCGAATTGTTCATGGAAGCAAAAGAATATGATTCGAAAGACAGAACGATCTTGCTAGCCCGCGGCAATGGTAGTTTTTGCAAGGCTTTGGAGTACGGAGCTAAGTTCGAGACAACTCGTAAAAAAGATGATTTCTTCAAGACAAAACAGTATCTGGGAAGCGCAGCTAACTATTACTCCAAAGCTGGACACGACAGTGCTTCCATGTGGACGAACGCCACCGAGATTCTTTTTGATGCTAACAATTACCTGATTTGCGCTGAAACTGAAAGTGACCCTGAAAAGAAAGCGAAGCAATACCTGATCGCAGAAAAATGTTTGGAGAAATCAGCCGGACTGTATGAAATGGCACGTTACACTGGCAAGAGAGACGAAGTTCTTGGAATACTTAGAAAAGTCAAGCAGAAGCGCGAGTTTGCATTATCCCTGGGAGAGCTATTGGCTGTCCCAATCGAAGTGTCGAGCACGCAATTAGTCCGAGCGCCGCAACTGACGATTGAAAAGCCCGTGGGCTTATCAGAATTCGAACATGCCTTTGTGAAAGCAAATGTGATTGCTCCCCAGAGAGAGGTGAAAGCGGGCGAAGATCTCCACTTGTGTATAGAGCTTATTAACGTTGGCAAGAGCCCCGCGTTCCTAGTCGAAACTGCTGAAGTGGTTCCACAGGGTTTCGAGCTAGTGCAAAAACCTGAGATGTACAGTGTCGAAGACAGTAGTCTCAACATGAAAGGAAAGCAACTAGCCCCTTTGAAGGCTGAGGAAGTCAGAGTGGTCCTAAGAGCATTTCAAAAGGGCAGCTTTGCGATAGAACCGAAAATCATCTATCTAGACGAACAGGGTCGCCGAGTGTCCTGCGAACCTGAATCCGTGTCAATCAACGTTTCTGAGACTGTTCTTCCATTGCGTGTCTCTACCGGATACGAGGATCTTGACAAAATGCTGTTCGGAGGAATACCAGAAGACTATGCGATCATACTGACCTCACCTTCATGTGATGAAAAGGAATTGCTGGTTAAGAGATTTCTCGAAGCAGGAGCCAGAAAGGGCGAAATCACACTCTGCCTTTCAACTTTGGATGAGATCAAGTATCTCGCAGAAGAATTTCCGTCAAACTTCTATCTCTTCGTTTGCAATCCCCGAGTTGGGACGATAGAAAGCCTGCCTAATGTCTGCAGACTAAAGGGTGTGGAGAATCTTAATGAAATAAACATTGCATTGACCAAAGCTTTTCAAGGATTGAAGAAGGGACCGAAGAGAGCGTATCTTGGGATAATATCAGATGTTCTGCTCCAGCATCATGCCGTTCAAACCCGAAGGTGGTTGGCCGACCTCGTTCCAAACCTAAAGTCGCGAGGGTTTACAACGCTAGCTGCAATGAACCCCCAGATGCATCCCCCACAAGAAGTTCAGGCCATTCTGGATCTTTTCGAAGGAGAGATCAGCATTTACGAGCGAGAAACAGAAAAAGGTCCGAAGAGATTTCTCAAAATCAAGAAAATGCACAATCAAACATATCTTGAGTCTGAATTACCCGTAGGAAAAGAAAGAATAGAAAGATGAAAAGTGCGCGCTAAGTGCGCGCGCTAGCCCTCTGATATTGCAGTGAGAAACCATTTGCTTGCCGCGTGATATTTCGATTGAAGTTCCTTCTTGTCCTTGACGAAATAGAGGTTCTGCAGTTTGACGACAACTTCTGCTGGAAGTTCGTAATGTATGTAGCGCATTTTGAAGTCGTAGTGAAACGAGTTGTATCTGGCTCGAAGAGCCTCCACCAAAGAGGCGAGTGTTACGTTGTAATACAGATCTAACGCTTCTAGCCAGTTGCCCCTGTTAATCTCCTTCTGCACAAAAATGTTAAACAGGTCGAAACGCGCGTTCAATCTCTCCAGTCTTTCGTCCATTCTGTCTTTGAATTTCTGCTTGTCAAGGGAAGGCCTCTTAATTCTGGATGATTTGTTGAAGTAGAACACATTGTCTCCGTGAATATTGGGCTCCAGAAATTTCTCTCCGCTTCTCTGCGTCAAGACGGCAAAATCAACCAGCAGATACCTGCTTGTATTCTTGAGTCTGTAGAAGACTTGAGAGACGCCAGGCCAAGGCGGCTGGAGAACAGGATATTTCACGTCAATCTGATGAACCGAGTTTAACGCTTCCTCTACAACATTGAAAGTCTGTTCGACTTTGTCATCGTCCACGATTGCATAGAGGTCCAAGTCCGACCATTCGTCGATTCTTCCGAATGCTGCCGCTCCTCCCTCGTAGAAAGCGTGCACGTATTCAAGCGGCTTCAAGAAGCCCTTGAGAGCTGCTACTATCCTTCTCCGGTCCGATTTTCCGTCAGCTTTCAACTGAAATCCCTTCACAGAACTGAGTGGAAAGCTCTTTCAGAATACTTAACTTTTTGTCGCACTGAGCTATTTTCCAGACGTGCTGCTTTCTCTGCCTGTTATTTAAGAAACCCGGTTTTCCCTGCGCAAGAATTCCTTTGGCAGCTCGTTTCTTTCCGCAATCGGGATACTCATAACCTTACCCTTCTTTTCCTCTCGAAATGGGGATTCGTGTTTGTTTTCCGCAGTTGAGAGAGCGCGCGCTCATTGTTTTAAAAACAGCTTCAGTGCACCAGAAACAGCCGCCCCCAACGTAGCAACTTTCGCTTCCTGCTGCTTCTCTTCAGAACTGATTTTTGGCATGCTTTTCAAACCCTCATCTTGAACGCTGCTGTACGCGCGCGAGCGAGCAAACGGTGAAACTTGGGATCTACAAGCGCGCATCGATAGAGTGCGAATCGGAAAAAGGCATTGGCAATTTTGACAAGTTTTAATTAATAGCTTCTGGACTGGATATAAAGAATGGAAAGATTTGAGATGCCAATGGAAGGAATAACGCTAGAATCTGTGAAGAAATCTTTTGGCGATAAGGTGGCAGTAAGAGACCTGACATTATCTGTGGCACCGGGGGAAATACATGGTCTTCTCGGTCCAAATGGATCGGGGAAGAGCACGACCATGAAGATGGTGATGGGCATAGTCAGGCCCGACTACGGTAGGATAAGCCTTTGCGGCATAGATGTGCTGCGGGAACCTGTCGAGGCCAAGAAGCTGGTGGGCTACGTTCCGGAATTTCCCTATCTCTACGAATACCTGACGGCTTCGGAGTACCTTGACTTCGTGGGCACCGCTTATCGCATCGATCTGAAGAGCAGGCGTGAGAGAGTTGATGAGCTTCTTCAGGCGCTGCAGATGCACGAGCACATCAACGAAGTAATGAGCGGCTTCTCCCAAGGGATGAAGCAGAAGATAGCCTTCACCGCGGCCCTGCTTCATCGGCCCAAAGCATTGATCCTGGACGAACCGCTCAACGGCCTAGACCCCCGATCAGCCAGGATCGTCAAGGATATCCTTCAGCGCCTTGCTGGGGAAGGTGTTGTAATTATCTTTAGCACTCATGTATTGGAAATCGCTGAGGCTGTGTGCAGCGGGATTACTATATTGAATGAAGGAAGCATCATAGCTGAGGGGACGGTGCAAGAACTGAGGGCAAAAGCGGGCATGCCGGGTTCGACGTTGGAGGATATATTCCTGAAGCTCACCGGTGGCGAAGACGCTGAGAAGATTGTAGAGGCTTTACGGCTTTGAACCGGTCAACGATTCTTAGCCTTGCGAGTGTTCTCTACAAATCATATTTCAGAGCGAGCAGCCGTAGGGGCAGGAGCTTCCTTTCTAAGCCCATCGCACTGGTCATTTTAGATGCAATCGTTTTCTTGGCTCCATTAGGGCTGCTTTCTTATGCGCTCCCTTTGATTCCGAGTGAATATGCGAGCACGGTTCGAACGATTGCAATGCAGGCACTTATTGTTTTGCCTGTTATCCTTACTTCGGCTGTACTTTTGGCGGGTATACTCTTTGAGCTTGGGCAGACCACAAGCCTGTCTACGAGCGAGGCGGTGAACTGGCTTCCGGTGTCTCCGAATGAATACATTGTAGCCTCCAGCTTTTCATTGGAGTTCGCTTACTCGCCAGTTCTGTGCTTTAGTCTTGGGGTCGCTGTACCTCTCGCCTTGAGCCTTGGTATGCTGTGGGTTGTTCCTTTTTTCGTCGCGATAACGCTCCTTGCCTTCATCTGGGGAGCTGTGCTCGTTGAGGCTTTGAGGGCGGTGATGAACCGTATATCCTCTGGTCTTTACAAGAAGAGCGGAAGGCTCGGTGTTATCCTTCGCATCGTCCTCGTTGTCGTGTTACTCGTCGCAGTGCAAATAGCCTTTAATCCTTACATTCTTTACACCGCACTGTCAAGCATCGTCTACGGGGTCAATGTGGCTTGGTTTGTGCCAGTGATCTGGCCTTCAGTTGCCGTTGCTTCTTCGCTTGTTCCCGACGCGGTGAGGACCACCGCGTTTACGTTGCTTTCTCTCTTATTCACTTTTCTGATTTTTGAGGGTGCAGCCAGACTCAGAGCCAAGTATTGGTCTCCGATGCCTGTCACTATTACGGTGTCCACTTCAACCGTCTACATTCCCAAGGGTGAGTCTTTTTGGTGGTTGGATCCAACAGCGTTTGCATTAGCCTTGAAGGAGTTGAGGTCTCTTGTGAGACGGAGGGATATGGCGAGGTTTCTTGCCATTCCAGTTATGCTCGTAGTGGCTTCCTTTATCCCCGCGTTGACGAGTGGAGAGAGTGCAAGTAAGACATTGTCGGGTGTAGGTTTGGTTCTTATGGCTGAAGCATCTTTTATCATGCCGATGATGCTCTCTTCCATTTCCATAGGGCAAGAGGGAAGATCGATTGCTAACATCTACATGCTTCCCATATCAGTCGATGAGTTTGTGAAGGGGAAGCTCTTTCTTTCATGGGTCATTTCAGGCGTAGGAGTCTTGGTGATTGCTTTGCTGCTGCAGTTTCTAGCTCCTCTTTCGGCGTTGCTGTTCTTGGCTACCTTGATTGCAGTGATTTTCAATGTATTCGTACAAGGATATGTGGGTCTTGGGGCAGGTTCGCGTTACCCCAATTTCACCGTGGGGCCCAGAGCGAGATACCTCACATTTACAGGATTCATTATCGCCTTCACTATAGGAGGACTGGCGACTTTAGCGATTATTGCCCCGTTGACAGTATACCTAGTGACCGGATTCTCCTCGCCATTGGGCGGAGGCTCTATGGGATCAATCTTGTTGTCCACTATTTTGACGATGGTCGTTGGCACAGTCATTCTCATTCTCACGCGTTCTTACTGCATACGAGGCGTAAAGAAACTCCTTTCCAACATGGAAGATTAAATTTCAGATTCGTTGCTACTTCATATGAATTCTGAGCGAAAAGTCAGGAGAGAACTCGCTGAAAAAAGGGAATAAAAAGGTGGACTGTTTCGTCCGTTTGACGCGCGCGCCTCCCGTGTGCGTGTGCAACGCAAGTGATGTGTAATATACTTTACTGAAATTATCCACACTAATTCGAATGTCCTCGACAGTTCGGAATCTGATAAGCGGTCGCTATACGTATGACGTAACGTCTGCTAGACGTACACTTGTTAGTTAGTTAGTAGTGTACGCTTAGCAGAGTAACGTCGGTAAGTGTGAGTCGAGTCCAACTTATCCAACAAAGAGTATACCACTGACTACACCACACGTGTGGTAGTTTTTGGTTGGTTGGATAAAACTTTACCCCAACCTTAATTTTGTCACTGTTAACGAGTCATATTAATTCAGAACATAGAACTCGATGGAATCTTCCGATTGGTTCATGAACATTTCGCGCGCGTTGAAAAGCCGGGGATGGGAGTTGAACCCATATAGAGCGGCTCTGCAGGCCGCCGCTTCAACCGTTCAGCCACCCCGGCAATTCAGATATCCTCACGACTGGGATAAATATGTTATTTGGCCGGTTTCAGCCTTTTCATAACTTGTCTGTAGACGCGCAGAGCAGCCTCTTCGTCCTCAGCGTTTTTTATCAGCATTCTTCCGCCGTTAAAGAGGCTGATCTCATAGTCCTTATATGCGAATATTATGGCCAGTTGGGACTTTAGATGGACCTTGAAGTCGCGCCTGATGGTTTCATAGGCTTCGCTCAGCTTCAATCTCAGCGGTTTCTCAGGGTTAACGTTTACCGTGTTCCGGCCGCACAGCCAGACAAGCTTCTCAACAGTCTTCGGGGATTCTCCCCTCGCTTGACATGCTGGGCACGCATCTTTTCTGGCAACGTCGATCACGGCAAAATACATGTCGCTGAAATCGCATATCAGCAGTTTTCCCTTCAAAGGTGAACCCATCCCCGTCAGCACTTTGATCGTTTCCATGGCCTGCATGGTTCCGATTATCCCAGCCGTGGCGCCGAGGACTCCCCGCACGTCGCACGATAGCAGTTCGCTGTCATGGATGTTGGGGAAAACGCACTCCAAGCAAGGAGTCTCTGGCGGAGCGAAGACGGAGATATTTCCTTCAATTCCGATGGCCGCGCCGAATACGTATGGGATTCGAAGTTTTGCGCAAGCGCGATTAATCAGGTAGCGCGTCTCCATGTTGTCTAAGCCGTCAACGACGCAGTCGACTCCTGAGAGTAATCTCTCAACGTTGCCTTCGTTCAAGTTTTCAGGAATAGCCTCAATCTTCACGAACGGGTTGGCCTTCTTCAATTTCTTGGCTGAGACCTCAACCTTCGGATAGGACAGATCATCTAGATTGTACAGAATCTGCCTGTGCAGATTATCCATTTCCACGGTGTCTTGGTCGATTAACCGAAGACGTCCGACGCCGGCAAGCGCCAAGTACAGCGACGAAGCCGTGCCCAACCCGCCCAGTCCGACCACTGCGACTTTTGACTTGACAAGCTTCCTCTGCCCTTTGCGACCGAGCTCCGAGAGGATCATTTGGCGGCTGAAGTACTCGTCATAGCTCATCTTTGCAGTCTTGGACATATTCAAGGCTCTCCCGATCTACTTCTGCGGTAAACCAGTTTTATATCTACCCTTTTTCAAGAATTGCCTCTCAAAGATCTCCTCGACCCTCTGTATCGTGTCTGCTTCTTCGGCAGTCTTGTCGTCTCTGATGCGGGTTATCCTTGCAAACCGAAGGGCCATGCCACACTTGTACTTCGGGCTTTTCTGAACCTCGTTGTAAGCTATTTCTACGACTATTCTTGGCAGGACGACGACCTTGCCGCGCTCCTCACGTATCGTGAGTTCCTTGAGATGCCTCGTCATGTCCACGATTTCCGCGTCCGTCAACCCCTTGAAAGTCTTACCGACCTCCAGGAAATCTCCGGTTTCAGCGTCGCGTGCAGCCAAGTAGTAGTCCGAAAGCCACCCGTGTCTGCGACCGTAGCCGTACTCCGCGGCTACGATGACGAGATCCAACGGTTCAAGGATGGGCTTAATTTTAAGCCAGTGTTTTCCCCTTAACCCCGGAGTGTAAGGGCCATCGAGCCTTTTCGCCATTAACCCCTCGTGGCCGGCGCTCATAGCTTCGCCCAGGAGTTTCTCAGCCTCTCCGACACTGTCAGTCACTATCTGCCTTGTCAACGGTATCTTCCCAGCTCTTTCTGCCAGTATTGCCCTTCGCTTGAAGTATGGGAGCGAGATGAAATTCTCCCCGTTGGCGTACAGAACGTCGAACAGGTAAAGGATAACAGGTATTCTTTCACTCACTTCTTTCACTGAATGAACTCTTCTAAACCGCCGCATTAGATGCTGGAAAGGCATGGGATGCCCTTGATCGTCAACCGTTATGATTTCACCCTCAACTATTGCCTCTTTCGCTTCGATGTTTTCTCTAGCAGCTTCAACAACCTCAGGCAAGCTTTCAGTCACGTCTGTCAGTCTTCTACTGAAAATCCTCACATCGCCGCCTAGCTTGTGAATCTGCACTCTGGCCCCATCGTACTTATACTCAAAGGCAGTTTTCCCTCCATGCTCAGTCAGGGCCTCTGCAACGTCGTTAGCCATCTGAGCAAGCATTAGACTGACAGGCCTGAAGGTCCTGAAACTGATCCGGGACAGTCCGGCTACTCCTTCCAGCTTGGCTGTGGCAGCGACTTGGCCAACGTCGCCCACTATCATGCTTGCTTTCTGAACGGTCTCGAGCGGAACCTGAAAAGCCTCAGCCACGGCTTGCTCCATTAGACCTTCATGGAAACCTGTCCGCATTTCGCCTATGAAGACTTTAAGCAGATACTTCGCTTCAACTGGCGAAACAGAACTCAGCAACGCCTCGACCAAACGTTCTTTCTTCTCCCTCGAACCGGCCCCCACCGCTTCCGCTATGGCTTCGAAGCTTCTCCTGACCTCCGAAATCGTCAAAGTCTTCTCGAAAAGGACTGTTTGCCTCTTGACCTTGCTCCCTTCGAAAATTGCCTCCGTCGCAGAGCCTATGTCACCAGTTTTCCTGAAAGCCTCAGAGAAGACTTCCCAACGTGCCCCGGTCACGCGGTCTATGATTTCACTCAAAGTCGCCCAACTCACGTCAAGGGTCCGGGGGCTCCACTTTGGAAACGGTCTGCCAAGAACCATGGACACGGCCGGTTCAATTTCTTCAGGTCTCAGAGTCTTCAAAAACTCGGCAGCAAGGTGAATCATGAGCAGTCGACTTCTTGTAGCTTCAAGCTTTTCACACAATTCCGCCAAGGCCTTGAAACTCGTCTGCATGTCTCAGAACACGATTTCCCAAGTATGGACCATGCCAAATAAACATTGTTCACGATTCCTCACGAGAGAGAACAGCTACTGGCATGTGACGCGCGGCCATACGGGGCGTATGGCTTATATCATATTAGACTTTTTGAACACGCGCGCGCAGATTCATCCGGGCAAAGAAGACCCTGAAGCACCACTATGGACCGTCATCAAATACATCAAGAAAAAAGACAAGAATGAACCCTTAAAAATTGAGTATCCGGCCATGCATTGGCAGACACTTGATTCTTTGCTTAAACTTGCGGCGAAGCACGCGGGCATTGCAAAACGAGTGAATCCACACTTTTTCAGGCATTCCAGGCTTACGGCTACAGCAAAGTTCCTGCCAGACGCAAAGCTACGAGTCTTCGCCGGGTGGACGCCGGACTCACGTATGAGCGGCACCTACATTCACCTTAGCGGCGCTGACTTGGACGCTGACTTTGAGAAGCAAGCAGGCATGGAGCCGGAGACAAAGCCAGAAAAGTCGGTTCTAGCACCAAAAACATGCACCCGATGTCAAGCCGCCAGCCCCGGAACAGCGGAGTATTGCATTCGCTGCGGCCTACCATTCGACCCCACCCAAATCGTCGACATGAACGTTGAAAGCTTGCAGACCCAGGTAAAGAAACTGAATGCGGAGATGCAACATATGATGGGCCTAATCGCCGGCAAAACTATCGTTCAAGAATTGCCAGACGGAACCGTCGTCAAAACAAGCATCAGTCCCAAAGCAAACTCGGCTGTCAGAATCGTCGAGAGACCAAAGAAACCATGATTTTCTGTAATAGTGTTGAGGAGAAAGCCTCTTTTTTAGCACGCGCGCGATATATACGTGCAGTTGATAACAAGACTAATTGTTGACAGGAGATGTGGCGATGATCGCAAACAAAAAGGCAGTTCAGTCCACGATCGGTCATGTCAGTATCGAAGTGTCTAGCTTGAAGAAGTCGAGGGAATTTTATGAGGTTTTGCTGACGGGACTAGACTGCAGACTCATGGTTGATGAGAGAACAACGATGGCGTTTGCCAATAGAAACTTTCAAGTCTGGGTGTGCGAGTCGGAGCCTTCAAGAGTCAAGCGTGAACGCCCGACGGGTGAAGAGGTTGCAGTTGCTGACCATCTCGCAATATTGGTTTCTGACGAGAAGACTGTGAATGCCATAGCCGCAAAAATGAAAATGAGCGGTTTCGCTCCGTTGTTTCCTCCTGAAGAGCATCCGCAGTTCACACATGGATATTATGCTGTTTCCTTCTGCGACTCGGATAACTATGTGACCGAAATCTACACTGCGCCCCAAGAAACAAGCACGGTGGTTCCCATCTGATTTGGGTTTGGATAAAACTTTACCCCAACCAACCAACCAACCACTCAACTCCTACTGCCATGCAATCCGTTGCTTGCAGTAAACTAATCTCTTTGGAAACCTCCAACGACAATAGTTTACCGCAAATTGCACAAAACAAGGAGAAGAGACTTCTGAAAAATCCTAATGAATTATAAAAAAAACAAATGAAAACAAACGGACAGGGTGGGGGGTGTCGAGGACTCTTCCAGGATTTCACGATTGAGTATGAAAAAGAGATTTATATACAATTTTTGACTAATAGAGCTAGCAGCAGTTCATCTAGACAAGATGACAGGGAGTGGAAATATGACGAATTATATTTATGACGGCGGGGGGAGTGCCGTGGGATTTTGGAGAGCGCGTTACATATACAAACTCGATGGAACGCCAATAGGTCAACTCGAAGGAACACATGTCCATAAACTGTCTGGAGGGTATGTGGGTGAACTCTACAAAGATATGGTGGTCGATAAACATCTTGGTAACCTTGGCAACATAGGTAATCCAGGCAATCCCGGAAATCCAGGAAGCCCTGGTAATCCTGGCAATCGTGGTGCTGCCAACTACGGATGGCCTGATGCATTCTATAGACTATTGGAATAGGCAGGTGCTTGCACGCGCATTACATGTTCTCCATGTCGAAATTGAAATAGCGGAATAATTCCTCAAACTCTTCGAAGTCTTCCCTCGTAACTATTGGCCTGTCGTTTGCAAGAGCTATTGCTTTGACGTAGCAAATGAGCTGTTCGAGAGTTCTTGCGCCAATAAGGTCTGGTCTATATTTGACTAATTTATGGTCTTTTTGGTATATTACAGTCGTGAAGTCCGCGATGCTTGCCGCAAGAAGCCTAGAGTATGGTATCAGTTCTTCTTTAAACTTAATGGGCATTACTACTTCTTCTTCAGCTGCAATGCTAATGTTGAACTTCTCTTTCTGCACTTTCTCTTCATGTACTATGAATTGAAATATGTCGGCACGTTTTTGGTTGGAGTAGTTATAAGAGAATGGTATAACTCTCGAAAGAAATGACTCGCGCCTGAATATGCTGCGCTTGTCTTTCATTTCTCTTGGTGTTGCGCACATTATTGCACCTATTACTTTCGGCTTCTGGAAGTTGACATGAGTATATCTGGTAGTTGCATGGTAAAGCCCTTCTTGCATAGCAACCTGTAGCGTTGCGAGTAATTCTTGCTTGGAGTTCCAAGATCGCGCTCCTATCCGTTCAAGGTCGGGTATGATTATATGGTGAAAGACCTCTCTTTCAATTTGGCCCATATTTACGAGTTCTTCTTGCAAACCGTAGGCTGTGAGGTCATTGAATACTACTACACCAAGCGCATTGAACTTCATGACTTCTACAGTCTTTCCTCTTTCCGGTTCTGCAAAGATGAGCGTAGAAACTGGCTTATGTCTCTCAACGAACCCGGTGTATATTATGCATTTTATGTGCTTCTTGAGCGGGTCGTTGCCGAAAGTCTTTCTCTCTTCCAAGGCCATGTCTTATTCCTCTCTTTTTCTAAAGAACGCAACAAATTCCACCTCGTCGTCTGGAAAAATGCTTCCACAATCTTCGCACTCGGTCCTCTTAGTATCTGCAGCCCCGTTCGGAAATGGTAGAATATATTTGGACACGTTGACGGAACCGCACTTCGGACAAATCTTCTGAGGTATTGCCGTTGGCAGGTTCTTCAGAGGTATCTCCATTTTCTTCTTTGGTGTCATTTTATTTTCGTCTCCAAATCTTTCACGTTAATCTTTGAACCTGTTTTGTATCCTTGCACTTCCAGCTCTGTATTACCATCCGGTTTCGCAAGTCTAATTTGTGCTCCGTAGTAATTCAGAAAGAACAGTCCGTGAGCTTCAGACTGCAAACGACGGCCGTTGTAATTTGATTCGATGGAGTAAAGGTACTTTGGCTTTGGTCTATTTCCTTTTTCCAACGCTCGTAAAATCCAAGTGCGATATTCGTTGATGCGAACGCCCTGTTTGAAATTGAAGTCGCATGTTGAGGTGTGCACTACTTGCAAAGCTTTTCTTAGGGGCAGCCTATCAATGCAAGCAACGTGTCGGCCAAATTCGTTTGTTGCAAATACATGGAAATCGCCGAGGTGGTGTAGCTCTTGAAGGTAGACTAATTCGTCTCTCAGCCTCGGGTCAACTACATTGTCATAATCAAGCAGAATTACGTATTCTGTCGTGTGAGGTATTCGTGCACTGATGCCAGCTGTGGGCTCTATAGGTGTGTCGAATGTTTGGAACTTCAAATGGAACGTCTTTCCAAGAAAGGACAGCGCGCAGGATGCTCTCATCTTCTCCAACCTCTCGGCCTTTCATATATTCGTCTTCTTGGGTATTCTTTTTGGGCAGGTGGATATCTAACTCCAACTCTCAGATACGCCATTCTGGCTCTTGCTCTTCTCTGTGCCAAGATTCTTCTGGCCTCTGCTCTGCCGTAAAACAGCGTTAAAAAGATAATGCCTCGAGGATCCTTGTTTGCTTCATTGATCACTCTCTCAGAGAAGCCTTTTTCTATAAGCTTATCGTACTGCTCTGCGAGATATGCCGACCTCTGTCTTGTCATCGTGTTCTTTGTTCTCTTTGCCTTGTTCTTGCACTTGTCCCTGGCAACTTTAAGCCTATATTCGATCTCTGCTGCGTCTAACGCTCCTTGCATATCTACGGTTGCGGAAATTCTATCGAACATACTTGCTAGTTCAGGGCTCGAAATAGAATCCATTCGATCATTCCTCCGTCTTAATTTCCTTCGTGTCGCGAATGAACCCTAGCTCGATCATTTTTCTTCTGAGAACTTCAGCTTCCTTTGCAATTTTCTTTCCTCTACTGCCTTTGCCGTAATTCGGACACCATCTGTCTCTGCCTGAAAGTCTCCAAACCATGACAGCCTTTCTGCGCGCTTCTCTCCATTCTTCGGTGCCAGGTCTGACGCCTACCATTAAGCCGTTCAGCAGTCCGTCGTTTACTATTTTTCGCTTTTTGGGCAATACAAAATTTTTGAGGTCTAGACGCTCCGCTAGTCTTTTTTTATCTTGCATAAAAACCACTAGTGTCTGTTATACGATAACATTCGCGTTTATAAACGTTTTCTGGCTCTCTTTTTGAGACATGATAGGCGTTTATATAATCGTCGGTTTTCGTTCTATAAAGAAACGGATTTCGTTCTATATTCGCTCTCTAAAAAGCTCTCGATTGAACTTTCCATTAGAACTAGTGCTGCTAGACTAAAGTTTATATAGTCGATTTCTGGGGTAGCCCGCCCGTAGAATTCTACATGTAGATTAGAAGGTTTCGAAAAATGGAAAGATATAGACTTGCAAAGAAGAGAAAGCAGAAACGAGAGCAGGTCAAACGCTACAGAGACAAAAAGCGATCTCAAGGTTTTCGAATGAAGACTACTTGGGTCCCGTTTCGAGGTCTTGAGAAAATAGGCACCGACAAAGTCAAGAGAAAGGCAAGCATGGTCCCAGAGAAGAAGTGGACGCACGCAAGCCGAAAGAGAGGCAACAAAATCCGCGGGGCATTCTAATGGAGAGCAAACACAGAATGATAACTCTCGGAAAGCCGATCAAGCGGCCGAAAGTTCGCTACAAAGATTCTGAGAGGCTCTGCAAATGAGAGAGCAATGGAAAACCCGAACTCATGGAAGTAGGCTTCAAAAGGGAAAGCACTTTCTCTTTCTCGGCCAAAAATCGCACATGCCTGCAAAACACTGGAAAGCACCCAGGTCGAATTTACAGAGATCAACTCAAAGTCAGAGATCAGCTCAGAGCCCAATTCCGCTTGCAGATCTTGAAAGACATGCAGACGCACATGAGACAAAGCTGCTGATGAAAGAGTCGGAAGAGCTTCGCAAAAAAGGCTACAAGCCATGGACAATTTCCGTTGCTTACCTTGATGGGACTGAAGAAGACATAGACATAATTGCCAGAAGTTGGGTTAGCGCGCTGAACCAGGCCAGAAGCCAAATGAAGCACATTGACTACAAAGCAGTCGATAAAATCATAATCGAAGACCCTGATTTTGGTGCATTCTTCAAGAAAGTTGGCGCAACAGCAAGAAAAACTGTCAGCATGGCAAAACGCGGAGTAACTAAAGGCATCAGCATTGCAAGGAAAGCGAAAGCCGAAGGCATGAAGGGCGCACATTTGCTAGGCAGAATTGCAGCAACTCCTGGCGAGATTACAGAATCATACAGAGCTGGAGCCGAAGGCAGACCGGTAGAAGCAGAACCAATTCCAGTCTATGCAAAACCGTCAGCCGGCGAATTGACTTCTAGAATGAGAGCAAACATTGCAAAAGACAGATTGGCGCAGGCACGGGCAGAAGAAGAGCTTGCCAAAATTGCAGAAAGGAGAAGGCTTCTAAGATGAGAAGAAAAGTAAGTCATGGCCTATGGAAAAGCCGACACGATGACGGACGCCATTTCAGAGTTCAATACCAAAAGGCTGCAATGGCACCAATGAGGTTCAAGGGCACAGCATTTGCTTCAGGACATCCGCATGAAAAACAAGGCTTCAAAGACAGGGCTCTAAACAGACTTCATATGATTATCGCCAGCGCAAAGATTCAAGCAGCCTCAGGAACTCCAAGCGGACTCGACAGGGCTCTGAAATATTTGGAGCGAGAATTCAAAGTAGGCGTTCATGGGGCACAGGCGGCATTCGGCAGTTACGGAATTGGGTCTATTGAAAACGAGCAATTCTACAGGGATGCAAAGCAAACTGTAATCAATTCTAGGTTCATGTTCAACGAAGCTTTGCAAACAAATGATGAAAGCAGAAGAAGCGCGCTATTCGAAGAAGCAGCTGCAACAATTTTGAATCTTGATGCAAACATTCCGTTCATCCCGAAACCAATAACGCCTAAAGAAGAGAAACCGTCAGTCAGCGTAGAAGTCTCGCCAAAAATATATACGCAGAGACCAAGAAGACGTGGAAAACCTAAAACTGTATCAGAAGCCAGTCTGACAATCGAGAAAATCAAAGAGAAAATAAAAGGAGCACCCAAGAGTGCAGCAGAAGCTGCGCAAAGAATGAAACTGCCCGAAGCTAGCTGGAGAATACGCAGTCGCAAAGAAGAAGAAAAGTCTGCCACTACAAGGGGATCAGCAAGGAGTTCTCCAAGCGGTGAAATGCTATGAAGCGAAAGTTGAAATGGCTTTCGAGACATTCAGACGGCCAACATTTTCCTATCGGACAAAAAGCTGCAATGAGACCCAAGAAATGGCAAAAACCAACAGGACTGGCGCAACCAAGAATACGGACAATACCAATATCTGCAATTATTCCAAGAGAACTCAACCCGATAGACCTTGAAAACAGAGTCCAATACTTCATAGAATTGATTAAGGAAGGCAGAGTGCCAATAGGCCCTATTCTTGTGCAAAAGCTGCCCGGAAACAAATACTATCTCATTGACGGAAATGCTCGTGTAGAAAGTTATCGCAGATTGGGCTACCATAACATCCAAGCTGTATTATCCAAAAACCCCACGGAACTTCCGCAATTGGTAGAATAGGAGGCGATAACAAAATGAAGACTGGAAAAAGCAAAGGCGGTAAGAGCAAGAACTACGGCGCTTTCGTATTACAACCACTTCGAAGAAGCAAGAGCCCGCGCAGATACTGACAAAGACGCCAGAGAAGGCTTGGGAGTGGGACAGCATCCTCTAAATCAATCTCCAACTGTCCCACTCTCCGGCTATTCTTACCTCTTGAGGCACATCCAACGTTATTTCTTTCCTTGCACCTGCCCAATTTGCGGAGACCATGGCTACTTAATACTCATGGTTTTCTTTTACAGAAGAGGCAAAGGAAATGCGTATTTCTACTGTCGGCACAAACGAGGAAAACGTCTGCTCAGAACATGTTATCTTGGTCATCTTCCTAGGAGCAAATTACCAAGTCCAGTATTTTTGAGGAGCTGGCAAAAATCATGACTGAACGAAGTGAAGTCCCTGAGCGAAGCGAAGGGAAAGACGAATTCATAGAAATAAAAGTAGGCAATACAAAATGGACTGCCAAAGTCTTAAAGAAAGAAGGCAATCAGATAGTAGTCAGGTTCCTGGAATGACATGCCCGGTCTGCGGCTTGTGCGCAAGAAGAAATGGGACGCGCATAACCCAGACTGCTATTAAACTTCGATTTCTCTGTATGGCGTGCAAAATAGCCGGCAGGCAATACACTTGGTATTTGCCTTTTGAATACGATATTATTAAAGCAGAGAGAAAAAGAAAAGAAAGAGAAAGAACCCGCAGCCTCAGATTATTCATAAGAATGTTTCCTGAGCTCGATCATACGAATGGATATGTACAAAAATGGTAAAGAAAAAAGGTAACAAATATTCTGGCTTCGAGTCAGTCATGAATGATTTAACATCAGGACGACACGACGCCCCAATGCAATCAGGAATATTTTCAGCAATGGGCTGCAAAAAAAGAAAGAGGAAATATGATGACTAAGCTTCTTTCTTCCCGTTTTCTTGCTTCTGTTTTTTCTTTGCGAAATATCGCTTTAGCAATTCCCGGTATTTCTCCGGATTTTTAGCCCGCCAAATGTAGCTTCTGACTACTCGCTCCGATAGTTTCATTTTATCGCCTATTTCTTTGATACTTTTGCCTTCCTCACACAATTTGAAGACTTTGGCTACCTTGCCCATTTTCTTCAGCTTGGGCTTGTTTTCATTTTCCATTTTATCACCCCTGCTTCTTGAAGCGCGGGCCAACCCTGCACTCCGCTATTTAAACTTCAGCCTTTTAGCTCGCGCAATAAATCAAAAAAAACACGCTAAATCTTTCTTTGAATAGAAAGATAATTAAAGAAAAAACTCAACATGATAACGGTGAAATAACTGCCAGCTCTAAGAGAAGAAGTCCTAAATGTGAAGCTCGCAGAGTTGCTTTCTAGAAGCGGTCTTTTATCTGTCCCTGAATCAATAATTTCTGCGGGTTCCAAACGTAGGCTACCTGACGTTCTTATTGCCAATTTTTGGGGAGTAAGAGTAGTCATAGAGGGAAAAATCGATGATAGCGCAAACATTAAGGCTGCTCTTGAAAGAGCTTGTGTTAAGAGAATTGAAGAAGGTATAGCTTCAATCGTAATTGGAGTCTTATATCCTCCAGAACTCAGAACTGTAGACTGGGCTAATATCGAACAGATTTTCTTAACAACTCCACTTTCTATCAAGGTATTTTCTGAAACAGAACAAGGCGATTGGACTAGTTCAAACCTTGACGGCTTATCTGCTGTGCTCAGGCGGTCTTATGAATCTCTGGTTCAAGAAGATGTTGTTAATTCTGCTGTAGATGAGCTTCGGGAGAGCATAGAGGCAGCCACGTGTGACTTAGCCATGTCACCAGGCACAGCAGAACGACTTAGAGAAATTCTCATTCTACCTAAACGACAGGAGCCAGGACAAGATGACGAGTGATGACCTAAAAATTTTCAGAGTTGCCTCGTTAACACTGGCTAATGCCATGATCTTTCAGGAACTTCTTTCTCAGAGAACGAAAGTCAAAACATTGCTCCATACTGCTAATGCACTACACATTGCTGACGAATTTGTAAAGCAATGGAAATACATTGAAAAAGAGATTGACTTCATACCGATTTTCAGAGTTGCAAGGGAAATTCTGTTAGCACTACCTGCGACTCCAGAAACAGAAAGGGCACTGAGAAGATTAGCTCAGTCAGCTATCAAGATTTCTCGGAATAGAAGTGCTTTGCGGCATGACCTTATGGGACGTATTTTTCATAGACTCTTGGCTGATGCGAAATTCTATGGAGCATTCTATACGAAAATACCTTCAGCAACACTATTACTCAAACTAGCTGTTGACAAAAATGATTTCGGAGTAAACTGGTCTGACGAAGAATCTGTGGGTCAAATTCAAGTTGCTGATTTTGCTTGTGGAACTGGAACCCTACTTAAAGCAGCAATGGGGGCAATAGTTGATAAGAATATTGAAGCAACAATCTTGTCAGGCAAGACAGCTCATCCAGGTCAAGTACATAGACACCTGATTGAAAATAGTCTGTGGGGTTTTGATGTTATATCGTCAGCAGTTCATTTGGCAGCAACCGCTATCGCAATGCATGACCCTAACGTATCTGTGAAAAATATGCACCTTTATGCATTACCATTAGGTGGAAGAGCCCCTAGACAGAATTTAGGTAGCATTGATTTTGCACTTGGAAATACATTGTATGTTCAAAAAACTTTGATCGGTGCATCTATAGGTCCAGAAGACACCACAACCACCAAGAAAAAAGCAATTTCAGTTCCGTCCTTAAACATCTGTACCATGAATCCGCCCTTTACGCGAAGTGTCTATGGCAACCTTCTTTTTGGAAACATTACTGAAACTGAACGAGGAGACCTTCAGGGACACCTACGCGAAGTATTAGACAAAAGCAAACTTGAGGCAAACATAACGGCTGGGCTGGGTTCAGTTTTCGTTGCAATTGCTGATAACATGATGAAAGAAAACGGAGTTTTGGCGCTTGTTCTTCCCAAGGCTGTTTTGTCAGGGTCAGCATGGGAACCTACGCGGTCCATATTTAAGAAATATGAACTGCAATATGTAATATGCAGTCATGAACCAAATAATTGGAACTTTTCATATTCTACAGAGTTAAGTGAAACATTGCTAGTCTTATCAAAGAAAAGTTCAGATGAATTAGCTGAGACGGTTTTTGTAAACCTTTCTAATCAGCCAAAGACGAGTATTGAAGCACTAGCTGTAGCAAGAGAAATCCAAAGCAAAACGCCAGGTGACTTAACTTCGAATACAGGAACCTGTGAAATTCATACTGATGGGAAAAAGTTCGGTGAAATGGTTCATCTATCCATTGAAAAATTTAATAGTGTCTCATGGGCACTTCCAGTCGCCTTTGCTCAAACCGACCTCTGCCGAATAGCATTTCATCTTTCACAGGGAGATATTTTCCTGCCTCATTTGGCTAAAGTTGGTACCATCAAGACCAAAAAGTTGTCAGATATTGCCGAACTTGGACCAGATGGAAGAGATATTTATGACGGTTTTAGCTTAACTAACTCTCAAACATCTTACCCTGCATTCTGGGGTTATGATGCCGACGTTCTTCGCAGAATTACCCAAGTTTCGAATCAATATCTGAATCCTTTAACCGCTCCACTTCCAGGGCGTCATCTGCGAGGAGCAAATTTGCTTTGGAGCCGTGCAGGTACATTGATGCTGCCAAAAGAACTTTGGCTCACAACAAGTCGAGTAGCTGCCTTTGTTCTGCCATCGCCCGCCTTGTCTAATGTTTTTTGGCCAACGAAATGGCGGTCTAATATACTTGCTTTGTGCATTTCTATGGAGCGCCGCTTAGCACTGTGGTTTAACTCGACGCTTGGGTTATTTTCCTTGCTCATGCAGAGACAAGAAACGAGAGGGGCGTGGGTAAAGTTCCCGAAAGCCTGGTACAATGATTTACAGGTCTTGGATCTGGGTTCTCTAGATTCTGACCAATGTTTGGTTTTAGATAATCTGTGGGCTCAAGTTCAGAACTGCGAGTTTTCACCATTTCCAGAAATGTCTAAAGATCAAATAAGAAAGAGTATCGACGATGCCTTTTCTCAAGTTCTTGCGATTCCATCATTAGATGAATTGAGAAATATGTTATCGCAGGAACCTATGATAACCATGCAGCCTCCTTGATTATGAATGACGAGTCATCAAACAAAATAGGCAACGTTTTTAAATGGCGGTGCTGGGGCCAGCCGCGCTGGTAAATTCAAATGAAGACAAGAACAGCCAAGATATTCCTTGACGATAGCGGCTCTTTCCTTGGCAGAGGCGAAGGATGTCTGATAGTCAGAGATAAGAATAGAAAGGTTGAGAAGTATCCTCTTTTCGAAAACGAGATTGGAGAAGTACATCTCCGAAACGGCAATTCGGTATCTGTTGCCGCATTGCAAACATGTGCATTCTGGGGAATAGATACCCTAATTCTGACGCAAAGAGGTAACCCGGTAGCCGTTGTTAAAAGCCTTGAGGATGACTCACATGTAGAGACAAGAATTTGCCAGTACGAGGCCTTGAAGAACGGCAAAGGAATCAAGGCTGCCAAGCAAATAGTCTTAGGCAAAATCAAGGGGCAAGACTATCTTTTGCGAAAAAACGGCTTCAGACAGCACGATTGGATGCAGATCAAGAATAGAACATCCAGCGTTGAAACAAAAGACTTGAAGATTGTAAGAAAAAAGTTGCTTGCAATTGAAGGGCACGCTACTGAGAAGTATTTCGCACAAATATTTCAGCTGTTGCCAAAAGCAATAAGCATAGAAAAAAGAAGGACATTCAAGGCCTATGACGGCATCAATAACACTTTCAATCTGGCCTACACTGTTCTTAAATGGAAAGTCTACAGAGCGATAATAAAGGCCAAACTAGAACCATATTTGGGCTTTTTACATTCAGAGCAATTCGGTAAGCCTTCACTTATATGCGACCTTATGGAGATGTACAGATTCTTAATTGATGATTTTCTAATACAATATTGCAAGAACTTGAGAAAGAAAGACTTCTCAAGAAAGCACGAGCAATACTCTTCCAACAGGCAAGGTGAAAGAGAATATTTGAACAAAGCTTCGGCGAAAGACTTTATGAACAAGCTAAACGCATTCTTTGAATCAATAGTCGAAATATCGCGAGTAAAACACGGAAACAAACAGACCGTGGAGACTCTGATTAATGAAGAGGCTTTGCTGTTGGCTATGTTTCTGAGAAACGAAAAGCAGTCATGGAAACCGAGGATTGCCGACCTAACATAGAAAGGCGGCAATAGTGGAGATATCTTTCGAAACCCCTACTTTCAATCGAGTTTCCCATTGAAAACGCGCGAGGAATTTAGAGGGGGGAGGTGTTTGAACATTGAACATCCAGAGAATACAGGTCGTAGGGTACTTCATCTCTCATAAGAGATTTTGTCTTTTTGCATTTTGCCTTATGCGAAGTGTAAAGCAAATTCAATAGATTTTTTCCAATAAGGATTTCTCCAGAGTCTGCTTTATCACATATTTTCTTGGCAACATTCATAACATCACCGAAAACATCAACTTCTGTGTAAATCCCTTTAACCCCCACATTGATGACCTGAACTTCACCGCAATCTACCCCAATCCTGCTATTCATAGCAGGCAAACCTTCTGATTGAGCAATTGGACTTATTGAATATGCCATTATTTTTTGCATCATTTGAACACATAAAAATACACTATCCACTTGCGGCGTCCAACCAGCACTTGGTAAAATAAAGAACCCTATTACGCAATCGCCAACATATTTTAGAACCCGCCCGCCAAAATCGTTTATAACCTGAGTCATCTCATTCAAAAAGATAGGATAAAAACGCCTCACTTGTTTGGGATTTAGATTTTTCACCGCTCTTGTTGAACCCACAAGGTCGGTATATATTACAATTAACTCAAGTTGTTTGTCTTCCATTTTCGGAAGACCCCCATCATTCCTTTCCCTCTTTTACCCGTTTCTTGCTTTTTTCAATGTATTCTTGCTCATTTCCAATTGTTTCAGATGAAACAGTAATTGGGATGCTTTTCGTATTTCTCACAGATTTGGCAAAAACTCTGTCAGAAATGAAGGTATTGTCAAATTTGTTTAGATATCCTTTCTCTCCATTTATCTCAATCCGTTCCCATGAGCGTCTATCAGGCACCATTTTGATTCGGTAATATTTTGCATCTTTATCTTCTCCAATGGGTGTGATTTCTTCAAATGTGAAATCAATCCGAATCCTGTCCTGGGGTCTATTCATTTGACCACTTCCTAATTATTTGCTTCCTGAAATAGCATCTGTTGAGTCCCCTTTGTCCATGACTTCTATATATGCTGTTTTATGAGTTCTTCGTCGCACGCGCGCGCTGACTGATTTGCGCACAAACTTATTAGCGGATAACGTTGAGCTACATATTTGCAGGGTGATACCGCGAATTTGAACCCTCAATTTGAAAAGAAAACTGACATAATAATCGAAAGAATTGAAGAGTTGATAAACAACTTCAAGTACCGAGAGGGCCCAGATCTCTATTTTTATCGAAAAACCATCGGCCTAAGAAGAGCCAAAAACATCAACGAGTTGTTCGACGATAGCGAAGACAGGTTCATTGAGCTTCTGTATGCCACTTTGGTCTCTTGGGACATGAATTCCCGCGGAGCCAAGATGGCATATTTCGATGAGTTCAAGCAAAGCATCCTAGGTTGCAGCAGCCGATTTTCGGAACTTTCTACGTATGTGCTCGACAAACTCGCCGAAGAGGAATTTAGAAATGTGAAGAAACTCCTGTCTGGCATATATTCCAACCTGAATCTGATGAAAACAAGTGGAAGGCTAGTTTCAAACTCAAAGGTCATGCACTTCATACTGCCTGACTTGGTTATGCCGATGGACCGTGAGCACACCTTGAAATTCTTCTTCGGAAATACAGGTGAATCGCCAAGCAAGTTCTTAGACATCATGGATTGTGCCTATCACATCGCCCGAAAGGTCGATTTGAGAAGCTATCTCGACACAAAATGGCACCAGAGCATAGCAAAGGTGATCGACAGCGCAATAATTAGTTTTATGAACCCTAAGTATAACATTCGGAAATGAATTTGAAGCGCGCGCTAAACCTTACCTTCTCACACTCACTCGCCGTGTGCGTGTGTGCGATATCTATGTGTGCGATATAGAGTTATACACTCCAACCAACAAGACAACAAGAGTGCATTTCACCGAAGCGCAGCGGAAGCATTATTCTTTTCAATTATTCTTTTCATTTGTTTTTTTTTATAATTCATTAGGATTTTTCAGAAGTCTCTTCTCCTTGTTTTGTGCAATTTGCGGTAAACTATTGTCGTTGGAGGTTTCCAAAGAGATTAGTTTACTGCAAGCAACGGATTGCATGGCAGTAGGAGTTGAGTGGTTGGTTGGTTGGTTGGATAAAACTTTACCCCCAAGAACCCAAACGAGGTATGCGGAAAGCGCGCGCTCAACAAGCGTAACTTCTATCACTCTTTCTAAGCGCGCGCTATTTGTATCCAAATATGGTCAAAGAGACAAAACCTCATCAAAAGCCATGTTAGAAGCGAAGAAACGCGCGCGCCGCCCGTCAAGTCTCCGACCATCGACACTCGACAAGGTGCACGTACTTTGAATATGAAATAAGGCCAAACTGAAATAAAAAAGAGGGGTTTGAAGCGTTTTGTTCCCTTGTTTCTATGGTGTTATAGTGTAGTAGTAGCCGTCCGTGTATAGAATGAAGTCTCTGGTTGTTTCTTGTGCAGCGCTTGGTAGTGTGAACCAGAGTGTTACTTGCTGGCCGTTGACCAATTTTACGCAGTTCTCGTCGTCGTACAGCAGCTTTTGGGTCACGGGTCCCTTGGTCGAGTGAATGGCCAGCGCGGGCAATGCAGTGGTCGCTTTCACTGGGGCGAGTGGCGAAGTGTCCAGTCCCACGTAGTCTAGCCTGTGAGTCGCAGTCCAGAATAGTCTGACTTTGAAGTCGCCAGTCTTAGGAACGTATGCAGCCATGTTTACGGCTTCCATGCCCCAGAAATCTCTGGGATGTAGCACTTCGACCGTCTGCCAGTTACCAGAGGAGTCAAGCACCTGAACATTTATGCAAACATCACAACATTTCTGGTCGTCTCGCAGGATAAGCTTGGCATAGGAGCCTGTGACTTTCCCAAAGTTGAGAACTAGCCAGTCGCCTTTGTAGCCTTGGAAATACGTGGAAGCATCATTGACATTACCGTTCATCGTGGTTATCTCACTCAGCCTATCAATGTCGTGGTTGTCAATGCACGAGAGTGGACTGGTTGGAGTGGCGTATGTGAGGACTTCGCCTTCAGGGGTTACCGCGATGTTCGTGCCCTGAGAATGGTCAACTGCTATGAGCTTGATCTGGTCGATGTGGTCTATCTCGTTTTCAAACTCGCGGATCTGAAGCGAGTACCAACACGCCTGTGGAGTGGTGAAAACTGGAACGAGTGGTTGTTCAAGCTTGTAGTAGTCCTTAGTGTCGGTGCCGTTACCCGTTTCAGACACGGGCAAGATGTTGTTGTCTTTCGCGAAGCTTGTGCCGTTCCAATCGTAAACGTAGGGGCATCCTCCACCTCCACCACCTGGCGTGGTAACAGTGACGGTAGCAGTGTTGGATGTTCCCACGTTTCCCACACTGTCTTTGACTTTCAGATAGACAGTGTAAGAACCTGTGGAAGATGGCGTGAAGGTCCACGTTGTGCTTGTGGCTCCTGAAACGGCACCGCCGTTGAGATACCATTGATAGGTATAGGGCAAAATGTCGCTCGAAACGGTTGAAGTGAAGGTTTGCGAATAACCATTGTACATGTAGACTGAAGAGGGCGAGATCGTGACAATGGGTGCTGCATTGACGGTTACTGTTGACTCGCTGTACTGTGTACATGTAGCCGAGTCTTGGACTAGTGAAGCAACATAGTAGAAGCCCGAAGCTGATGGAGTAAAAGTCCAAGATGGACCAGTGGGTTGAGAGTGCGCAGCGTTGACTAGGGCTAGGAACGAGTCGGTGCTGTAACCCCACCTATAAGTGTACGGAGGCGTGCCCCCTGAAGCTGTCGAAGCGAACACTTGAGACTGGCCAACATCCATAGTAATCGAAGAAGGCGAAACAATTACGGTAATCGCAGCGTTTACAGTAACTCTGGCGGTATTAGACGAAACAATGATTCCTCCTGCATCTGTGGTTTTCACATAAATAGAGTTTGAGCCTGTCGAGGAGGGAGTGAATGTCCAAGATGAACTCGTAGCGCCGGAAACACCGAGACCGTTTAGATACCACTTGTACCCGTAAGGCGAGACACCGCCTGTAACGCTTGTAGTAAAGGTTTGAGATTGGCCAACATCCATAGTAACCGAAGAAGGCGAAACAATGACAGAGAGCGCAGGCGCGAAAACAGGTTGCAGAGTGTGGTCCGCATTCATCGTAACACTGTATGGATTGTTGCCGGTACCAGTTATTGTTGTCGTTCCATCAAGAATCCAATAGTCAAGAATGTTTCCCGCGTTAGGGTAGGCCGTGACTGAATACGTATTAGGGGGTGACCTGATCCCAATTGGACCGATCTTGCCAGGATTGGGGATAGTGGTGCCACCCGGGCTGCCGTACAGATCCAGAATGTAGCCGTTGTGGTTGTCGTAGACTTGTATGTTTTTCCATTGCACCTCCAAGTTATAGCTCGTGCTTCCCATCCAACCAACTGTTCTTCCAACGCCAATCTTCACAGTTTTTCCCGCATTCAAAGCTCCAACAGTAATAGCCCTGTGAATCCAATTAGTCCCATCATTTGGGCCAAGAATTTGCTTCCACGCGACCACTTTGTTGAGGTTGTCAGAATACATAACATAGACGTATGCTGATCTGAACGACCCCCACAGACTAGAAGGAAGATTGTCGATTTGCTCGAAATCTCCTTCTACACGTATGGTTCCATCAGGCCGGACTATGTAATCACCAGTTGAAGGCACCATATCCGTTCTGTTCCAGCCCATTATCGTATACGAGGAAGCGCTTGAATCAGTAAGGCTCATAGCGTAAATGTCACATACGTGCTCATTGCTCGCTGAAAAGTATTGGTTAAAGTTGTAGGTGCCGCCATCGGGGTTTGTTCTTCCATACCAATCAAAAACATTCGGATTCAAAGCAATATGTATAGGCTGCAGAAGAGTCAGAGTATGGGTGTTGTAATTGGTATCTTCGTAGCCAACCTCAACGCTGAAGTCGATTTGTTGGAAGAAATTTGGATCGTTTGTCACGAAGACGAATGTGGCAAAGACTGCTTCATCATGTGGGCCCCAACTAAGGTGACCTGGAACATCGGCGTTTATTCCCACCATCTTGACGAAAGCAGTGCTATGGCTATAATCTGCTATCTGAACTTCGCTTTTCGGTGCAGGGTAAAGATCATTGAAAAACTCCGCCATATCAATCACAAAACCCACAGGCCCAAGGAACTTGCCCAGTTTTTCTACAAGTGACAATCCGTCGATTACCATTTTTACGGCCGACCAAGCTGGCTGGTATGAGTTGTAATCGTGTTGCTCTGAAGACATCTGGTCGACGTTGACTCCTCCAGGATAGTATGGGTCGCCGGATGTTCCTGGGATGCCGTAGATGCTAATCATGGCTTTGTCATTGTTGCTACCGCCTGTTTTGGTTTTTGAAGCAGAGATTTTAACGTAGTTGATGTACTCACAATTATCTGGAAAGTTCGGCGAGAAGTATATGGATTCGCCGGGGGAGGGAGCAGCAGAAGTTATCGATTTGCCTCGATTGCAAGTTTGATCCTGTATTCCAATTGTGGTTGCTGGAATATCGTTTGAAATAGCTTTGTAAATGAAGGATATACCTGAATCGTATATGACGCAGCGAGGATCTTCCACGAATGGGAGGCCATTGCCTATGCAGACGGCGAAAGTCTGTGGTATTCCATTGTCAGAGTTTGGGACATTCTTCCACTCGACGACGAGTTCGTTGGCATCAATAATGGAACCATCCCCGTATATTATCTGTCCTCCCCTTGAGATGTCAAGGTGTCTCCACAAGGGGGCAATCACACAAGGTGGAGCGTTAGGCGATGGAATGGAAGTTGGTGTCGGGCTTGTCCATTTCCCGCCGCCGTCATTTGTGGCTCGTGGATCTAAGACCAAGAATCCGTTTGAAGTGATGAAGACCTTGCGGTATGTTGCTCCATAGTAGCCGATAACGAAGGCATGTGCGAAAATGCTCATCAGATCAAGCCAGCATCCAGAATTTGGACCGAGGGTTATCGTATGTGGATTATAGATAGTGATGTCCCAGCCGCTTTGTCGGCTAATTGTGTAGTCACTCTTACGCCGAGTGTTCGCGGCCGCCGAAACAGCCATGTTGAACTGATACTGACCTGTTCCTGGCGAATTTACTTCAAAAGAGTCTAGATTAGCAGACAAGCTGACTTCTGCGTAGTCATCATGGCTGGTGCTCAGGAGGGTTTGATTCAAGGAAGCCGACACTGCTGGAAAGGCTCCCTCCCAATCTGACTGACTGCTCGCGCTCGCATGCACTTCAAAAGGTATCACCAGTAGTGGTGCAAGGATGATTAGCAAGACTATTGTTCCGAGAATTATCCTTCGCATGTTTGGTTCTCCATTTTTTCCATTCTCTTTCTGCCCTTCAATTGGGGCTAGGCGGTGAAACGCCTCCAACACATATAGCGTTGGCTTAAGAATAAATGGTTAACAAGTTGGTTAACGGGTTCCTGCTAGGATATAATTAAAGTTTGTGGAACTATCTTCTATTAACCGCTCACGCTAACTTGCTTTCTCTTGCTTCTAAGCAGGATCAGCATCAAAGCGTTGAAGGATAAAAGAACTGCCAGAATCTGCAGCGCGCGCGCTAAGAATGAGAAGTTTTAAAAATGCTTGGTCAAAATAATATTCAGGAATCTTTCATGTCCAAAACCAAGAGAAATGCATTCGCTGTCTTGTATGAGGCAGGGCCCATTATACTTGGCGTGATTTTCCTAGTTATAATAAGTTACATCTTTCTTACGCAAGGAATGCAACCATACGAGTTCATCGTATTTGTTGGCATTGGACTCATGATTCTCATCGGGTACCTAGCCGTATCTGGAATGTCAGATCGATTCTTCCGTCAGAGTAGCGTGCGCGTTTATCGTTTTGCTTTCAATTCTCATATACTGCAGAAGAGAATTTTTCAACTAAGAAAGGAATGAGCTTGTTCTTAACTGAGAAATATTTGGCAGGAAGATTACTTTCTTCGTGTTAGTACGCGCGCTCAGAATACACAGAATCTTACAACTATGTTCAGCATATGATTTCTGCATACTATCTTCTATAGGAAAATAGCGCGCCAGACGTTGAGATATTCGAGCCCTCGTGATCGCGTGCCTCAGCGAGAAAAGCTATATTAAAGGAGCCGTATGATCAGCGAAGAAACAGAAGAAGCACTAAAAGAATACATGCAGCACCACGCGAAAGAATAGCGTATAAGTTACTGATGTTTCAAATTTGATATCATATTAGCTACGAAGGCCTAGTCATCAAGTTGAAAGGGCCCCGAAGAACGCGGAGCAAGAGCTCGAAGTATCGGTTTGAGAAGTAATGCCGAGAAAAAGGTGAGACAATGATGGGGGTTTCGGTGGTCATTAGGACCCGCGACGAGGAACAGCATCTCAGTGACGTACTGAAAATGCTGCTCGAACAGACAATTCCACCGTCCGAAATCATCCTCATCAACAACTATTCTTCAGACTCAAGCCTTGCTTCATTTGAAGACAGGATGAAAAAGGCCGCCGAGTTTCCAAGGCGCAAGAAGATCAGGATGAGACTCGTGAGTTTTCCCGACCGGGACTTTTCGCATCCTTACTCCACAAATCTGGGAGTCTTCTTTGCCCAGAATGAACTCGTAGCCATAACCAATGCGCATTCTATTCCAGTGTCACGTTTTTGGTTGGCCTTCGGCCTTAGGCATTTCGCAGACCGCAGGGTCGCATGCGTTACGGGTCATTCTTATCCGCTCGAGAATAACACGCCCTTGTCCAAGGTCAGTCGACTCATGTATTATTTCTCAGAAAGAATCGTCCTGAGGTTCAATTGGACTTCTACCGTGGATTGCATAATCAGAAAATCTCTTTGGCAGGCGTATCCTTTTGATGAGAACCTGCCCAAAATCATTCCCGAAGCCAGAGCCCTCGGCTGCGAAGATTACGACTGGAGCAAAGAGATGGAAGCAAGAGGTTTCAGGATAGTAGTCGATCCACAATTCAGTGTCTTCCACTCGCACGAAAGCGGATTTGAAGAAGCAAAACGGAACGTGAGAAACTACCTTGCACAAAGGGCGATTCTGCAAATCGTTAACGGGTTTAAGAGGCCTAGAAAAGCCTTCACCAGACTGGAACAGATTAAGAAACTAGACATTCGCACAGTGGAATATTAGAATCCTGTTCTACAGTATCTGCACGTTTCTTGTGAAGACTGCTCAATTGTCCGACAGTTAGCCTATTAATTGTGTAACTTGGGATTATCTATGGCCCCCATGATGGATAACATTGTGAGCTACGTGCGTATGGTAGGAAGACGTAAATATCATTACAGACCAACAGGCAAGGTGATGAACATTTGCATTGTCTCTGACCTGTTCGATTCTTCCTACGGAGGCGTACCTGTAGTGGTAAACAGGTTCATTCAGAGACTCGTGGAAAGAGGACACAAGATCACGATAGTTACGTCCAAGTGCAAGAGCAGGGAAGCGGTGGAGAAGAAAGAGAACTTCACGGTCTACAGGTTCTCCTCATTCACGCTCCCAAAGTCAGAGGGCGAGTACGCGCTTTCGTTTCCGAGTTTCCACCGGATACGGAAGATTTTCGAAAGAGAGGGAATCGACGTCATTCATTGTCATGTTCCTTCGTTTCTGTCTCTTGCCTGTGTTCTGGAAGCAAGGAAAATGGGTGTGCCCTCGATAGCGACGAATCATCTCCTTTCTGAAACATTCTCCCGAAATCTCTTCTTCGACAGCGCAAAATTCAACGAATTCTTCTACAAGATGGTAAACGTGTTCTACAACTTGGTCGACATAGTATTGTGTCCTAGCACTTACGGATTGAGAACGCTGAGAGCAAACGGGCTGAACACGAGAGCCTTCGTCTTGAGCAACGGTATAGAACTGTCCAAGTTCAACCCGAACCTGAACCATGAACAATTCGACCGGCAATTTGGACTGAAAGAAGAGAACAAGAAGATCCTTTACGTTGGAAGACTGATGGAAGAAAAAGGCTTGGACGTCCTCATAAAGGCATACAGCATAGTCAACGCGAAGGTTCCGAACACGAACCTCATCATCGTAGGAAAAGGTCACATGCGAAATAACCTCGAGGGCTTGGCCAACAGACTCGGCTTAGAAAACGTGATCTTCACGGGTTTCGTCTCAGACTCAATGGTGAGGCAGGCGTATGCTACTTCTGATCTCTTCGTCCTGCCGTCATACGCGGAGATACAGCCCTTAGTATTGCTGGAGGCCTTGGCCATGGGACTGCCCGCGATTGGAACCAACGTAGGAGGCATCCCAGAAATGATTACAGAAGGGCAAAACGGCTACATACTGAACCCAGGAGATCACGAAGGCCTAGCGGAGAGAATCATAACAGTCTTGAGTGACGACGGACTGAGAAAGGAATTCTCACGCAACAGCCTCAAAATAGCCCGAGACAACGACATCGAGAAATCCGCTGACAAACTCGAGAGGCTCTATCATAGGCTCACGTCACGAATCAGTGCGAGGATGTAGAAAGGCAGACCCGACAACACGCGCGGCGGGCAATAGGCACCTTCGAACACTTCGAGATGAGCCTACTCAGAAGCCGAAAAATGAGTTTAGTTTACTAGACTAGAATGAAGCCTCTAGTTTGGCTTTGACTTCCTTTATCTTCTTCTTCGTCTCTGAAACCTTTTTTTTCTGCTTCAGGGCCGCGTAGCAGTCTCTAGCGTACTCCAGTGCACTGACCCCGAACCTGTCGAACTTTTTTTGAAAGGACAAATCCGCAGATTTCAGAAAATGCTCAACCGCAACCTCGTAATTCTTGAGCGCATAGGCGCACTCGCCGGCCTTATAAAGCATGGACGCCGAGTCGAAATAATTCTGTCCCTTGTGGTACAGCTCTGCAGTGCGCAGAAAGATTTCTTCCGCCTCCTTATACTTGCCAACGTCGTAGAGCGCTCCTGCTTCTTTATGCAGCTTGACCGAATCCTCTTTCACTTCGCTCATGTCCATCAACCCACAGTTTGTACCTATCAACATTCCACTCACATTTAGACTTTCCCATCGCAAGCCTCTAAGTCTGCGCGCGCGCCTGTTGCTGTGACACTCAGGGCATTCTCTACCTTGCTCCTCACCCCCTCTAAATTGATCCTTATTCTCTGTTGCCAACTCTGAGACCTCCTACCAATTCGGGATAATTTCAAAAGGCCGTACGCCCCGAAATGCGTACATAGATCAGGTCCCAGCAACAGCCAGCTACGCCGTAGTACCCCGATCTACCCTACAGAGCATTGCCCGCAATTATGGGAAGTCTCTAGTTAGGCCCAGCCCTTGCAAAAAGTATGCTCTAATTGACCTATAAAGTTGTCTAGCCTATTATTATTAGTAGTAATATCTAACTATCAGGTGAAGCTGATCTCTGCAGCCTCTACATGCGAGAGGGGGAGCGATGGCTCAATAGGTTTTAGCTGTTCACCCATGTTCCCCAAAGCCTCCTTTTCCTTCCCTTCCCGAAGGGAACCCTCCCCCCTCTACTGATACACCCCCAACGAAAAGATGAATGAACAACTAAGGCATGAGATGTTTGGCTCTCGCCAAACTCCCAACGATCCGAGCAAGGCCGTTTGCCCTAGCTCAATGGGATTCACTGTCAAATAGCAATTTATAAGCACGTAATAGTTTAATCTATCGTGATCTGGATGTCATCGCTGAAAGAGATAGTTGATCCTAAATACTCAGTGAAGGCCTATCAAGTCAAGTTTGGCAATGCCATCGTCAATCCTCAAGGAGAGACAAAAATCAACGGTTCTCAACTGAGGAAAAAAATGGAAAAATGCTTGGAATCATCACCTTTGATAACTAAGGTTCACGAAGTTGGCCTCGGTGCAGAAGTTGCGCAGGGATTCTCGAATGGCGGTTATGAGTTAAAAGATCAGTTAGCATTCGGTAGTTTCAGACCTTATATATTTTGTAGCATTAACCTGCCTCCAAAAAACCAAGAAATCGGAAAAATCAAAGAGAGTATAGCGTCACCCGCAACAGTTGATTGGACGTCTGAGTTTACTTTAGTTCACGATGGAAGTATTTACCTGATCTTGAGAGAGATCACCCTCTCAAAGGACATTTACCCTGGGGCGGAAGACGTCAGAGACCTGGTTTTGGAGACATTCAGAAAAGAGAAATCATTGAAAGTAAGCTCAATAGCCCCCAACCCTTTGAGAGAGGAGTTGATTCTTGTTTTCTTAGCAGAAAGTGATGAAACAATCAGCTTTCTTGGTAAAACCTTTGAGGAAACTGAGGCATGTACATATTTCTATCTTTCTGAGAAGCTTCTGAAGAATTTCGATCAATTAGGAGCCCTACTCATGAGAATGGTGAATTTCACACTTGCCCGTTTCTACGAAACCGCTTCTAAACATGCCAAAATAGAAGAATATAGATCAAGACTGGAGGAAATTCATGGCTCGATGAGAAAAATCATAGCAGAAGCAGAAAGGATCCCCTTTTTTGACCTATACAAACACTACAAAGAATCCAAGAAGCTTGAGCATCTCGTCGCCAAACATTTTTCAAGCCTTTTGGATTACACGTTGGGACTTGAGGAATTAAGAGAATGGACCGAAAGTGTACAGGGGATGTTGAACAACGACATTTTGCTAAGGAATTTTCAAACGAGACTAATGGCGGATTTAAAACACGAGAAAATTGATGTTGATACTCTCACAAGATGTGCTGATTATGGACGTGAAATCACCCAGAGATCCTATACTGGCAAGATAACTTTGGTCGGGATCTTGCTCACTATCATCCTCTCAATAGTCGGATCAATTATCATCGACTACTTGAAGTCAATTCTGTAGCACGCAGGCGCTAGAGCGTCGAGTTATTGCTTGATAAAACTTCCGTATTTTCCGAAATCCTGTTTCCACTCACGCTGTGAGCGATTCTCCCAGATTTCAAACGCTTTATCCCGATACTCCTCAAAATCCTCCTCTGTGCAACCGTTCACTCTGCAAAAATGCTCTATCAAATCATCATAGTCAAGCTTACCCTCGCCAGCGAGTATTCCAGCCAAACCAATATGTTTGACGTGATGGCACATCTTGCAAAGGAGTATGAACCCAACAAGCTTTTGAATGTGCTTTTGATCATCATATTCCCATATTTCATGCAGATTCATAGTACCTTCTGTTTCACCGCAGATTTGGCATTTTCTTCCGTTGCTCACGATGATCTCGCTTCGTATATTGTTCCATACATCATTTGGCAGCAATCTGTAGAGGGAGGAATACCACACAGTAGAAGGAACAAGCTCTATTTTCAATCTCATCTCGCTCATAATCGACACACCATAACCTACATTTTCACCAATCGACTCGATTCGTTTCTGAGAGATACTAGCGCGCGCTTGTTAGGCCGTATAGGCTTTGTCAGCCTTTTTATCGCTCGTGCCTTTTGTTGGAACGGGCGGTATTGGAGCATAGAATGTTTTGTCTTTTGTTTCAAAATCCATCCTTAAATTTGCATTGACATTGTATATGGGTGTACCATCTGGGTTTTTTCTGTCTACCGCAACACCAACTCTGCCTAATTCAACATGAACTTTCACCAATGTTTCATCTTCTAGACGAAAAGACACGACATTGCTTCCAACAAGCTTAGCAGAGATTTGCCTAAACTTGATTTGTTCATCTGACATGGTACTAATCCCATGTCGCACTGTCTCTTTGCGCTATATATAATTAGTCATTTCAGGCGCGCACGTAATTGGGTTTTTGGCCCGAATTGGATTATTAGTGGAGGGTTTGTCGTTGATGATGGAGTGCATCCTGTGTGAAACCGTGTTTAGCCTCAAACAGGCTGACCAGGTACTTTGTTATCTCATATTTTGTGTGTCGTGTAAGCATATGTCTCAACAGAGTATCCAACCGCTTGGACTTGCAGACGCATCCTTCAATCGGACATTCAAATAGCTTTTGTGAAGTCAACTCCCTTCTCCCTCTCTTCAGTTTTCAATTGACTGCTGCTGCCTACCTTTCTTAATCCTCCTAGTTCTTTGAAACCCTCAAATGTCGACAGCGCACCCCCCTCGACTATTCGTTTATGGTTCTCAAAATTGATAGTCTCTTTCGAACTGTTGTCTTAGACCAAATGTTTCGATGAACCCTCTGAGATCTTCGAATGCCCATCCATGTTATAGTTCTGCAAACAATTGTGTTTACTCCAATACTCCTAGAGATCTTAGTCTCTCTATGTTAAGATTGATGTCTTCAAATGTTATTGGTGTCACTCTTCCTTGGTTTGTCATCTCTAGCAGAGATCTCAGCGCTTCTAAGCTTGCTCTCTCTGATTCTTCGACAACAAGGATCTCTTCAAAAACTTCCTTGATCTCTTTCGGAAACTTCATTTGCTCTAACTCCTAATCTGGTTTTAAGACTTCATTTGTATAAGCGCTGATTTTAAGACCTTTTGAGAAGCACACTTTAGGAAATAGTCAAGATTGCTTGGAAAGATGCGTTTTCTTTGAATTATTGCGTCAAATCATACTGTTCTCATGTAAGTGGTAGCGCGCGCTGTTCGAGTTTACCGTTTAACAAGAGCCGTCAACCAAATGCTTCGTTCTCTTGTTCTCCAAGATCCTCATAGAGCGCGCGCGTCAGTTCGAATACTCTCCAAACAAGTGCCCGTAATATCCGAGATCGATGTCCTTTGTTGATAGTTTCACAAAATCGCCAAAGACAATTCCTTCCTCTTCGCAGAAAGCCCTCAGTTCAGATGCAAATGTTGAGCCTTCGTATTCCCAAGTTGCACTTACTCTATGGTGATTATCAAGTAAAGGGTTGACGTCCAAGGCTGTTCTCGCGTCACCAATGCTGAAAAGTCGTTTGTTGCTGGCAAAGAGCAGGGCTGAGTACACGTTTTCAGTCGAATCCTTCAAGTTTGTCATTGTCTTGCTTACGTATTTCAGAATGTAGCTCAAGCTGTTCACTTGCCTGTCTTGTTCTACGCTTTTGAACTTGCATTGAACACCTATGTCATACTTCTTGTCCCACAGCTCATGCATCTTGTCATAGTCAATCCAGTCAGGCAGTACCGCTAAGACGTGAAGATGTGGTCTTCCACTCTTCTGCAACTCAAGAACCCTAACATAAAAGAACTTGCCCTACCGCTTTCGCAGCCAGCTAGCTATTTTGCGCCATCCCTTGTTTAGAGCCTCAAACTCCGCATGCAGGTTAAAGAACCTGTTCGGATCAACCGAGAACGAGAGGAACTTGGTGAACCTGACGAAATGCAACCATGCAAACTTTGCCTTGAGCATTTCTCTATATTCTTTCATGAACCTGCAATACATCCTAATGAACAAGTACTGGTCAGAATCTTCTATGTTCTGCATTCTTGCATACTTGTCTTTCCATAATCGTTGAACCATGCTGAGAAAAGGTTCGGTATGCTCCCAAAGTCAAGTTGCTTTCTTCCTGCATCAGGGATTTTGAAGAACTGTTCATGGGCTATTACGTACCATTTGCTCCTATGCTTTCCCCGATGCATACCGCTCAAGCAACATACGCTAGGCAAGAAGAACAGCCCAAAGCGCACAGTACAGAAAAAAGGGGAAGATGCGGGAGATGTCTCCACTTTTTAGTTTTTCCCATCGCAAAGATTAAAATGGGCTTTCCAACGAATAGCCACACGGTATATTCAGGAGACGCTGTTGATGAGAATCTGCGATGCGCATGTTCACCTCGGAAAATCTGGACCTTGGCAGCCTTATGGAGACCCCACGATCTACGTTGACGACCTCATCCACCTCTTTGACAGGTACGATGTTGAGCGGGCAATAGTCTTCCCAAACCCAAACGTGGGCGACGAGTATCCCCAAATGAACGATTACATCGCCGAGTCCGTCAGAAAATACCCGAAACGCCTCGTCGGGTTCGGACGCGTTGACCCCAGAAGAGACGACGCCATAGAAGAATTGACCCGTATGAAGAACGAGTTGCAACTGGAAGGACTGAAACTGCACCCCATGGTAGAATGCTTCAGACCGGACCACCCGTTCTTCGACAGGTTCTTCAAAGAAGCCGACGAATTGAACCTGCCGATTCTGTTTCACACGGGCGATGGCTTCTCCTCGCCAGGACTCGTGTCAAAAATCGCCAAGAAACACCCAAAACTACGCATTATACTCGGCCACCTGAGAGAAGGAGCCTTGAACACGATGGAACAATTCGACAACGTTTACGTCGAAACCTCGGGCACACTGCCTGACTTTATTGAACTCGCAAGAGACATAGACGAAAACAGAATACTCTTCGGCTCTGATGCACCGTACTATCGTTATCCGACACAGATAGCAATCGTTGAAGCCTCAGAAATCACGCAAAAAACCAAGAAAAAAGTCTTCTACGAAAACTTCCAGAAGTTGCTCACCCGAACGATAGAATAAGGGATTAAGCTCTTACAGATGCCAAGGTGTCTAGATCGGCGCGAAAAAACGCTGAGAGAGTTGTCAAGCTCATACTTGATGAGCCATTTGCATCTGGAATGTTCGATGCGATCCGCGTAGCCTCTATTTTAAAATCTCCGGTAGTCTTCTCCGCACGACGTAGGCGACTGGGATTCCAACAGCGGCACCAATGAGTACTTGACCAATGTTTCCGGGGACCTCCCCAAGCGCACCTATCCATCCCCAACCTAGAACACCCCAAACTGGAAGCACAAACAACTCGACCAGGAAATAACCAAGAATCATCTCGACTCCGCCGACGCACCCTGCCAACACGTCACGAGAAGTGCTCTTCCTGTTCGCAATCAAACCGGCAAGGAGTCCCTCCAGTCCTTTAATGACCAAAGTCGGAATGACAAACACGGGAAAACCAATTGCGTCGGAAATAGCCGAGCCGACGCCCCCGGCGAATCCTCCGATAACTGGCCCAAATGTCAAAGCCACGGCAAAAATCATCACATCACCGAAATTGAAGTAGCCACCCATTGGATTTGGAATTCGCACTATGAACGTTGCCGCAGCAACCAACGCAGTCATAATAGCCATGAGAGATAGCCGAATTGCAACAGTTTCTTTCTTCGGAAAACGCGTTTGCATAATGTATCCTATCGTTGACACTTTGTATAAAAATCTGACGATGAAAAAGAATAGAAGCTCACTTCAGGTGTTGGGAAAGTTGGAATTACAGCTTAAAAGCTGAGACTGAAAATGTATTATGGAAGTGCTTGAAATGAAACTGCCCAACGGGAAAATTCCAGTAGACCTCTTGAGGGAAGTTGTCTTCAAAAACCTCGGCGTCGAACGGTCAGAGGTTGTTCTGGGTCCGTCTGCTGGTATTGATGGTGCAGTGATAGAAGTAGGGAACCGGTCGTTGATCGTTTCTATGGATCCAATTACTGGCGCATTAGAGCGGATCGGGTGGCTTGCAGTGAACGTTAACGCAAATGACGTAGCCACTTTCGGTGTTGAACCTGCTCTCCTCTTTTCATGCATTTTGTTGCCCGAAGGGGCAGACAGCAAAATCGTTGAGACCATTTGCGTCCAGATGAATAAGGCGGCGAAAGAATTGGGAATTGCAATCGCTGGAGGGCATTGTGAAGTGACCCGGGGCCTGAACAGCCCGATAGTCATAGGCTGCACGGTGGGTATCGCGGAAAAGGGCAAGTACGTGACGGCTGCCGGTGCCAGGGAAGGGGACAAGCTCATCCTGACGAAGAGCGCTGGAATCGAAGGAACGGCTATTCTGGCATCAGACAGAGGGGAACTGCTGACAAGAGCGTTGGGCTCCGAGACGGTGCAAGAGGCGAACAAGCTTTTCAATCAAACGAGTGTGGTCGAGGATGCGATCACGGCATTCAAGACAGGCGGGGTGAACGCCATGCATGACCCAACAGAAGGTGGCATAGTCGGCGGAATATACGAGATGACCGACGCTTCAAACCTGGGTGTGAGAGTTTTTGAGGAGAGAATTCCCGTTCGCCCGGAGACAGCGAACGTGTGCAGGTTCTTCAAGATCAGCCCGCTATGCCTCGTCAGCTCTGGAGCGCTGCTGATAGCTGCAAAGCCCGAAGCCGTCGAAGGCATAACTGAAAACCTCGAGCAGAAGGGAATTCAAGCCTCGATCATCGGAGACTTCGTGAAGAATCTGGAAGACCGAACTCTGGTCGGAAAACACGGTAAGGTCCGACCTCTGCCCAGACCAGTTTCTGACCATCTTTGGCTTGCCCTCTCGAGGAGCTTGGGCACTGGCCAGGCCGGGCTTCTTGCGAAACGTGAGAACCCACGTGGTTTTGCATTAGGTTAAAATACTAATGTGAATTTCATGAGCACTCGTAGGATGAAGTGACGCGTCTTTGGTAATGACGCTGGAGAAAGCTGCGAGAATCGCCAAGTGTTCTCTGATGCCTAACAGGCCCTACCACGTTCAGTGGTTCCTTACGAGCAAGTGCAACTATCGATGCAGAGGCTGCAACGTCTGGAGGAAGCAGGCGGGAAAAGAGCTATCCACGGAGGAAGTGAAGCAGGGTTTGGACACCCTCAAAGACCTCGACGTCATAGAAGTCGTGCTTTCAGGCGGATCGCCGCTCCTGAGAGAAGACATAGGCGAGATCATAGACTATGCCTCGCGCTCCTTCGTCACCACAGTCTACGACAACGGAAGCCTGGCGGCGGAGAAGATCGAAGCCCTACGCAAGGCAGACTTCGTGGCCATATCACTCGACACTCTGGACGCGGAAAAGAATGATCATGCCAAGGGGGTCAAAGGCTCCTGGGACAAAGCCATGAGGAGCATCGAAACCCTGCACGAAGAGGGCGTGCGGGTGAGCATAACCCCCACCATCTCGCAGCTCAACCTCCACGAAATCGTTCCCTTCACCAGACACTTCCTCGGAAGGGGCATCCCAGTCTGGTACAGCTTATACTCCTACGACTCCTCTGCCGACTCGAACCAGCTCTTCAAAATAGGCAAGAGGACCGAAGAGCTCGAAATCGCCGACAGAGACGCCATGGTGAAACTCTGCGACTCGCTGGACGACCTGAGAAAGCGGTACAGCAACATGCTCGTGACCGGGAAACTTCTACAAGCCGTAAAGCAGCTGTACCTTCATGGCGAACGCACATGGAAATGCCGGGCCCTCCAGAATTTCTTCATAATAGACCAAGTGGGAAGAGTCGCAGGCTGCCACCTCCACAACCCAGTAGGATCAATATTCGACCTGCCCGAAAAGTGGCACAGCACCACCTTCGAAACCCTGCGCAGGAAGTACAGCAGATGCTCCGAATGCACTTACCTCTGCTACATCTTCTACTCTCTACACGGCACCGTCCTCGGCAACCTACAAATCGCCCAAGACAGATGGCGAAACGCAGCAATGCTCCTGAGAAAAAACAACCCCGCAACCTAGCCACCACCAAAAGGGCCATAACGCCCGCGAGCCTCCCGCAGAGATTCAACCATCCTCAGCATAATTCTCATCGAGAACAGCAGAGGATCAACGCGTCACCGGTGGAAACTTCTAACAAGACCCAGAAGACACAGGCACAGGCAAACTAGGCGACAGCCTCAATGTCCACTAGACCCTCAAACTCAGCCCACAAGAGCGACAACGCTTCAGAAACCCCCTTCTCCTTCACAAATCTGTCCTCGAGGTCGAAAATTGCCATGCTGATCATGCTGTTACGCGCGGTTCATTTAAAAGAGTTGCGGAACACTCAAGACTTCCTCGACAAGAAAAGGACAAACACCACAGAAAAAAAGAGACACGCCGAAAACTTCCAGCACCCCTTCCAAACGCGTCTCGACCCAACCGACAAAGGACCAGGCCCTCGAACCGAGCAGCACGGAAGGCCAACAACCAACCTAAGAAAGAACAACCGCCTCAGCGTTGCCTCATCCCCGAGCAGCAGCAAAAGCCAAGAATCACAACGCAGGGGTCCACACCACGGTTGAAACAAGCTCCACACCGGAACAAAGAAGAGCCCACGCAACGCACGCTTGAACCAACCGAAAACATGTCGAAGACCCAGAAAAAAACGACCGGTAGGGGGGTAGGTGTATTTTGACTTGATTTTAGCCCAAAATACAGATGAAACCCTGAAAGCGTCGTACGAGCATCTACACAAGAATTCTGAGCAAGGTTGAGAAAACGACCGGTAGATAGGGGTAGGTGTATTTTGACTTGTTTTTAGCCCAAAATACAGATAAACCATCGGCGCCTAGCTCGAGCCTTCACAGAGTGGGACCCCCAACCGACGGACGAAGGCGTGTTCGCCGCTGTCAACACGGTTCCGAATTATCCAGCACTCAAAATCGACTGCTTACCGATGGTTGCTTGGCCCATCTTCGGAGCAGGTACTCGTCCATCACCATGCAGAGAACGCCGAAGACCTCCGAAGCGCCTAGGCTGTCAGTGTCCAGGATCAGATGAAAAGGCCCAAAGTCTTCGCCGAGCCTGAAACCGTAAAGCCTCCTGTAGATACTCCTCGTCCGCGCCTCCTTCACCCTCAAAGCCTCCAAAGCCTCATCAAAGCCCATGCCGTCTCTCCGGGCTATCCTCTTTGCCCTCTTCTCGGGGGAAGCCCCCAGCCACACCTTGAACCCACCGTCAAACAGCCACGGCATCGTCCAACTGTCCAACACCACGTTCCCGCCCTTCGCAAACTCCAGAAGCTTCCCATCGATCGCCCGGTCAAACCTCGAGTCCTCACCCCTCCTCTCAAGAAAACGCAATCCCTCGACGCTCTCCCACCACCCACGCTCAACCTGTCCGAAACCCTCATCCACCGCCAGCGCCTTGAGCGCGTCACCGCCCGAAAAGTAGCCCAGACCATACTTCCTGGCAAGCCGCCGCCCCAACGTGCTCTTGCCGCTCCCAGCCATCCCGCAGACGCAAACCACAACAGGCTCATCAGCCCTGCCAAGCCCGCGCCCGCCAGTCATACGCCCGCCTCGAACACCAGACATCAGACACTTCTCGCGGCCTGCCTCAAACCACGCTTGAGGCAATCGGGGCACACCTGACCGCCGAACGGTCGCAGGACCGTCTTCCTGCCCCGAGAAAGCTTGCTCCCGCTAAGCCTGGAAACACGAGCAACCCCGGCCAACGGCCGCTTGCAGACGCGGCAACGCTGCACGGCCCCAACCTTCAGCTTATAATGAACGGCTTGTCCAGCCCCAGGCAAACTCTTGTAGACCCGTTTCCGACTCCTAGTACGCTTACTCCGTCTCGGCATCTTACTCACTTATCTCCACTATACCAAGTACATGTGAAAAGAGCGTCCCAAACAGCATCGAACACAGGAAATACCACCACAACAGCGAGGAAAAACTGAAGATGACCACCTGAAAAACAGGACCCACGCCTGGAAGATACGCAATCGGGATCGGCGTCGGAGGCTGACTAGCATTGTTGGTGTAGAACCCGCCCAGGATAGACCATATGATAATCAAAGGAACAATGAATATCAACGTCACCTTCATCGACTGCCACATCATCTTGGACTGAAGCTGAAGAATCTGACTCTGCTTCTTCATCACCTTCTCCAACCTCTTCTTGTCCCCCGCACGCCTAGCCTCCTGAAGCTCCTTGTTCCACTCCGAAACCTCCTTCCTCACGGCCTTCGACTTCTCCGGGTTCGTCAGAAGACGATTCGTCAAAGAAGTCAACATCGAAATCAGAGCAGCCAACAGAAAAAGGAAGATCGTCGAAAAAGGAATGTTCTGAAGCACCTCAAACAACTTCAGCCCACTCCATAAACTTCAAAAACATCCCTGCAAGCCCTTCACTAATCGACTGAACAGGCCGCACAACCGCATCGCAGACCGTGAACACCAAAGTTCCCAGCGTGCCGTCAACAACTATAGTAATAATCATGACTTACTCCCCGAAAACCCGCCTAAACGCCGGAATCGCCTCCGCAGCCTGCTCTTTCACCAACGTCTCATAATACTGATAGATTATTCCAACCGAAAGCAGAACCCCCATCCCAGAACCGAAAACCCCAAAGAAGTCCGAAACACCCGCAACCAACGCAACAAGTATGCCGCCCACGACCGTCACCGCAGGGATGTACCGCTTCAGAATCGACTCAACAGCCCTTCCAGATCGCCTATACCCAGGAATCTCCATGCCCGCATCAACCAACTGCGCAGCAACGGCTGAAGGCCCCAACCCGCCGACCTCAAGCCAAGTAAGCGAAAAAACAACGCAGAAAACCATCAGAATCCCCAGATACGCAAAAGCCTGCACCGGATCCACCATAACACCCAGGAAATGGCGAGGCGCAGTCACGTAGTACACCAGACCGCCTGAAGGGTTATACCCCGTTATCTGAGTCGGATTACTCGAATTACCGTACACGGCCCTAAATTGTCCGACAATATCAAGCCAGAAATTGGTGCCCGCATGAGGCTGGCCGCTCATACTCCAGAAGATCTGTGAAAAGAAGTACACGTTAGCGAACAGCGCCGACGCAAAGATCACCGGCAAGTTTGAAACATAAAGAAGCTTTATTGGATATCTGCTACGATACCCCTTGTAGCCAGCATAAGACAAGGGCAACTCTAATCGCACCCCTTCCATGTAGATTATAACGAGAAAAGCAGCAACCGTGGCTATTAGACCAAGCAGAGACGGGTTTGCAGGGTTGAACGTGAGCGGGCTATTCGTCGTCAGGGCCGCGCCATTGAGCAACGACCAGTTGTTGTATCTCAGCCACATCAACGACAAAGGTTGGCCTGAGGAGAAAACCTGTCCCAAAGCTACGAAGAAACCATAAGCCCGAGGCTCTGCAGGGGCAGGCACGGGGGAGAAACTCTGCCAGAATATAGTCTGCGCGACTCCCGCCACTATGAACAGGCTTATTCCACTCCCAAAACCCCAGCCTTTCTGCACGAGCTCATCCAACAGCAGAACTATTATTCCAGCTGCCAAAAGCTGCAAAAACACAATTAGAGCTGTTGCCCCCGTTAAGGCCCCATACATTCCGCCGATTATGTATGCTGATGCTTGAACCCCAGTCAGCAGTATCGAGAAAACCTTGCTTGCAGTTGTGAACAAGCCCCGATCCTCAGGATTCGACATGTCACACTTTATCATCGATGAACCAGCCAAAAGCTGAAGGATCAACCCAGCCGTCACAATAGGACCTATCCCAAGCTCCATGAGGCTACCACGGTGAGAAGCAAAGATTACTCGAAGAGCAGCAAGCTCTCCTAACGGCGCAGAACTCACCCCAAAAAGCGGAACCTCTGACATCACCAAGTAGATGATCAGCACAAGGGCCGTCCAAAAAAGCTTCTCATTAAACCTTACTCGACGTTCAGGCGCCTTGATTTCCGGGATAACCCGTGCAATGGGCTTGAACAGGTTTAGAAATCTTCCAGCCATTGGCTAGCAACTACTCTCCCTTTTCTTCGGCTATCGCTAAGATCTCTCCGCCAGCGTCTATTATCTTCTGGGATGCTGATTTTGACCAGGAGACTATTCTCACAATCAATGGCCTGGTAACCCTACCGGTCCCCAGCAGTTTGCTGTAACCAAACGCCTCTAAATCAATCGAGTATTTACCATTATCTGCCGACAGTTCCGAAGCCATTTGATCCAATTCCCCGACATTAATCGCGCGGACATTCTGCCTCAAGCTTCTAGGACACGTGAACCCTCTCTTGTCAAAATAGTCAGGCTCGAATCTCTGAACATAAGACCATTTATGCTTGTGTCTTCCACACTTCCGTTCTGGCTTTGATCCCTGATCTCTATGTTGACCCACTTTACCGTAACCACAAGTTCTTGACCCGCGATTTTTCCTACATTTTCTAAGTCGATGAGGCATATCTTAACCTGCGACCTTGTCAAGCGTTCTCTCATGCACAGCCTTTTTCAACTGTATCTCCAGCACACCATTCTTATATTTCGTACGAATGGTGTTTGGAATCACTCTCTTAGGGAGATTTAAACTTTTGTAGTATTTGCGATTTAAAGCCTCAGCGCATAAAGTCAATTTCTGACTTTTCACATTGACCCTCAGGCTGTCCTTCATGAAACCTGCGAATTCAACAACAACTATTATTTCATCTTTTTCCTCAAAAACGTCCAAAAGAGGTTCTGGCTCCCTCACTCCCTTTCGTAAGTATACTTCAGGAATTTCTTGCCTATTGGGGTACAGTCTTTTCTTGACACTCCACCCGCTCAAATAAGAGAGTTCTCTTCTTTTCCCTGCGCTCCTAAAGGCTCTGAAAATGCTTAACGATTTTGGATTTCTCCTGCTCCTACGCCATTTTGCGCTCAACCTTTCTCCCCTTAGGATACAATGGCATTTGAAAAGTTGCTATAAAACGTATCGCCCCGAAATATGTTAAAACTGGAGTCTAAACCATCCTCTTTACGAGCTCGTTGATCTTCTCCCCCTGATATCCGAGTTCCCCGCCTGATCGGTAGGCTTTCTTTATGTTGCCCCTGAACCCTTTCGTTGGGGGAGGCAGTCTAAAGGTCGGCTGAATATTCGGCAATCTCCAGTACTCAACACGGCAATCGAAAACTGCGTCCGCAAGGTCTTCTAGCGTTCTGTAGCCAATCTTCTGCAGATACTCTTTCGTAGGTTTCTTGTTGCCCAACAGCCGCCCTTTACGTTCTATCATCATGTGGACAGCTTCCCTAGAAGCTTCACCCCAAGCCACGTAGCCTTGTACTGCTCTCAACATCCCGACAAATGACGGGCGATTATCGATCACTAATGCGTGGTTATTTCGGGTTAGGTGAAGCAGCTTCAAAGTGTCCCTTGCCTCTTTCCGGGCGCTGATCGTCCCACGTACCCTCACAGCTATGACACTTCTGCTCTCAGTTGCTTGCTGAGTCACTCACGTCACCCAGTCCATCGGAGTTATGAGACTATACGTTTTCTTTAGAGCATCAAAAACAGCGTATGCAAAAGAAGGAACGGTCCTGGTTGAGCCGTAGCTTCTGGTCCAGCAGTCTTTTATCCCTGCGAGACCCAACACTACTTTTGCGACTTCACTCGCCACCAAACCCAAGCCACGTGGGCCTGGAATCACATCAATTCTCACACTTCCACATTTTCCTTCGGTTCTAAATGGAATTGAATGAGGTTTACCGCAACCACACTCCCAGCTTCCACATCCTCTTCTCACAGGGACAATTTTCAGACGTGCATCTGCAGCTGCTTTTTCTATGGCATTCCGAACCTGGCTTGCTTTTCCGAATCCCATGCCTATGTATCCATCTCTGTTTCCTACCGCGACCATCGCCTTGAATCTTGACTTCTCGCCAGCATCAGTTTGCTTTTGGACAAGATTGACGTTTATGACCTCTTCCTGCAGGTCTGGGAGCAAAGAATCGACAATCTGTGGCTCACGCAGTTGAAAACCACTCATGAAGATTTCTTCAATCGATGTGATTTTGCCTTCTTGAATCATCTTCCCAAGACGGGTCTTGGGAACCCATTGCTCCAAGTTCTCAGCGGGTCTCCTTCTGTCAGATCCTCTGCGACTTTGGCGTCTCATGTTTTCTTACCTCCGTTCTTGAATGCGACCAGAATCTCTTTCTTGGTTTCAGCAAATTTCTCAGCGAGATCCTCAGGATGAAGCTTCTGCTCGATGTATTTGGAGAACCTTGCCTGATATTCCTCTGTGTTGGAAGAAAAGCTTCTTGCGTACTGTGCAATATGCTCACCTTTGAGCCTTTTTTCATCAGGCAGCTTTTCTTCGTCAACTGGCACGTGCACTCCTGCGTCCAGCAGCCCTTTCAATACCGCGAACACTCGTGCACCTTTCGAAGGTGAATGCAACCCTATGTCAGGGATCGCCTCTTCTAGTCCCTGAGACTTGGCTTTCAGCCCGCAAAGAAGCCCTGTCAAATATGCTGTTGGCAGGTTTCCTCTTGAGGCTTTCCACCCGTATTTTCTTGCCAGTTCGCGACTGTGAGCTGATATTACGAGTCTGTCTCCTTCAGGTCTGGCAATGACAACCTGGGCAATCACGTTTTTCAGCGAACTCCGAACTACAACTCGAGGCCTCCCCGAAAGTATAAGCGCCCTTCTCGCAGCGTAGTTCGTTTTGCCCTCTTTCCTCCGCCTGTACGGAGTGCAGTACCGTGAGTTTCTCGCCATTTATCTTTTCCTCCATCCTTCATGAGCTTTTAAATGTCGTTCCAAGTCAGCCACTGACGTGAACCGTCCACTGCTTGCCATCCGGTACAGTTCTCGGTAGGCACTCTCGGTAATGGTTTTTCTGGCCTTCAATACTCTAAGTCTCTTTCTCAAGGCTCGAATCTTACTCATCCAAGTTTCCTTCTTGGAAACCCTTGCGTAAGGCGACCCTGATCTGCTGCCAACACCGCCACGCAAGCCCTTCTTCTTTTTTTCATGCAATACTCGTGCTCTTGCGCGGCTTACTCCCTTTTCGGGGCTTGACTTAATGACGCCTTCGTGGATTAGTTTTCTTATATCGTCTCTAGTTATCGCTGTTTCTGCGTCGTCTGCTTTTTCAGGGTCTATCCAAACACGGTTTTGGCCGACTTTGAGTATTTGCGCTGCAAGACGACGCTGGGTCTTGAGACTGGTCATGATTGCTTTGTCTCCTTTTTGCGTTTCCTAGTCTTATCTGGTTTCTGTCCAGGCTTAGAGGATTCTGTTTTCTCTGTTTCTGCCTTTTCTTCGTCGAGCTTCTCTTCTGTCACTTTTTCTTCTTTTGGAATTGCTTCTTTCAGGTTCAAGACAGTGAGTCTCTTCTTCTTCGCCTCCGCTAAGATCCTAGCCTTCTTTCTTCTTCCAACTGTATGCGCAATTCTTACAACTTGGGTCTCGGGGTCGATTCCCTTAAGCTCTTCAACATTATGCACTAAGACTTCTCTGTAGCCAGAAGGGTGAAGCCCCCTAGTCGCTTTAAGCCCTCTATATCCAATGCTCACGCTGGGAGGCCACCCGTCATATTTGAGCCGCATCTTATGGTCTAGACCGCGTGGTCTACGCCAGTTCTCTTTGATGCGCACGTAACGCCAACTCTCTGACCTTACAAACTTCGGCTTCCGCTGTCTCATATGCGTCGTGAGCTTCAACTCTCTCTCTGTAACCTGCCGGTTTGGCTCTGTCATTCTCTCATCCCCTCAGTTCGTTCGTACACATAGATGCCGTCCAAAAAGATCCTAGGATCTTTTCTCTTCACTTTAGTAGCTTGCTCAATGTTCGCTGCCGTCTGGCTCACGTTCTCTAGGTCGAGATCCTGAACAACTATGTCTTCACTTTCAATCTTCACATTAGCGTTGCCGGCTATCTTTGCTTTTCTCGGATTTCGCTCCCCCGTGAAATTTTCAATCAATACTGTTTTTTCTCTAACCTTGACTGATATCGGAAAATGGGAGAAGACTATTTTGAGCTTGTAGGTAAAGCCTTTGGTGACTCCCTTAATCATGTTTTGAATGTGAGAGTAAATGGTTCCCACAAGTGATGCTTCTCTCTTTCTAGGCCATTCAGCCCAAATGCGCACTGTCTTGCCATCGACTTCCATTGATATCGACGCATGTTGAAAGTTTCGGACCAATGTTCCTTTGGGACCCTTAACGCTGACCTTTCTGCCTTCGAGAGTTACCTCAACATCTTCTGGGATTTGAATGGTTCTTGAGACTTCTATGGCTCGCATCAAGAGACACCTACTCAGTACACGAATGCTAACAGTTTACCTCCAAGGTGTTTTTCTCTTGCCTCTCTGTGAGATAAGATACCCTTTGGTGTTGAAATAACCATCGTGCCCACCTCTCTTGATGGAAGCACCTTTTTCTCCCACTCTTCGAACTCCTCTATCCTAACGGAATACCTTGGTCTGACGGCCCCGCACTTGTTTATTCTTCCTAAAAGCTGAACTTTAAACTTCCCTGATCTACCATCGTCTACGAATTCGAATTCTCCGATGTAACCGTTGAGTTGCATAATCCTCAAAACCCTGCCCAATAGTTTAGATGCAGGATGGATTATGCATTCGTGTTTGTTACGCATCTCATTATTGATGAGCGTTGTTAAACCATTTGCTAATGTGTCCATGACAATCTTCCTCGTTACTCATATTTCTTGAATCCGAGTTTTTTCGCCACTTCCCTGAAACACTGCCGACAAAGGTACAAGTTGTAACGGCGAATCACGGGTCCGTAAGACCCGCATCTGCTACATGGTCTGGTTCCTTTCCCGTACTTTCGTTCTTTCTTCGGTTTCTGCTTGGCCATACTACGGTCCCCCAATCTACACTATTTCGACTTTCAGCACATTCTTCGCGAAGGCCATGGATTCCTCTGGCCTTAGAACGTGCCCCGACCCGATTCTTGCCTTTTCCCTCCGCCTATTCTTAATACGATATCCAGGGCGCACCATAGACACACAGACATCCATGCCGAGTATGCCCACGTCAGGGTCATATTTCACTCCTTGAATCTCAATATGCTCCTTTATGCCAAACGAGAAGTTGCCCTGCCTGTCAAAGCTTGTCCCCGGGATTTTCCTATCAATCACAGGTAGAACTCTATCAAGAAAATCCATTGCGCCCTGCTTTCTTAACGTCACGATACAGGCGATCGATTCTCCTTTCCTGATGCCGAAATCTCTTATTGTTTGCTTGGCCTTTCTTCTACAGGGAGTCTGACCTGTCAACTCCTCCAAAACCTTCACGGCCTTTTCAAGAGGTTCTCCAGACTTTCCGACGCTGAGGTTCACAACAACTTTGTCTATTTTCGGCGCCAGCATGGGATTCTCTTTCCATGCCTTGCGAATTTCATCCTCAGACAACCTAACCTGCCTCCGGAAGAGATATCAAGGGTTGTGTCTCCCCTATGGCAAAAACAAAGTCCAATGTCGTTTGGTAACGATTGCCTTTCTCGTCCTCGATTGTTACCAACGCGTTTCTGCGCTTCTTCCCCGATGCTTCTTCAATTTGGACTATGCACCCATGTTTCCCAATGTTTTTCCCGCCTGTAATGATTGCATAGTCTTTCTCCTTCATTTTTATGGATCCAACAATCTGTCTTTCTGGAAGAGTGATTTTCACAGTGCCTATAGTCTCGAAAACGTCCTCCTGCCGTTCCTTTGCATTAGCGACCTTAATAAGTATGTTCGAGCCATCATGACAGTTAAGCTGCACGTTTCCATTTCTAGCATCCGTCTTGTTTTCTATTCTGCACAGTTTGAATTTTGCCTCTTCTCTGTCAATCGGTTGAAGAATCAATCCTTTTGCAGAGGGTAACACTCGGAAGCTTTTGTCAATGTCGGGCACTGAAATTACATCCGCCAAGCCCACAGGAAAGCCGTCATCTCGCCTCACCTGCCCATCAATACATATTCTACCCTGTGAAACTATGGTTCTAGCTTCCTTTCTGGTCTTAGCAAATCCAAGAATATCACGCAAAACTACGACGAGAGGTAAGCAGTTATTCCCAATGTGAGGGCCAGGAGAGGGCTTTACTACCCAAGTAGATTCCTTTCGATGAATCGGCCAGAATTTCGGCGCAGGCTTCCTCTTCAGACCAGTGGATGCTCCTTTTCGTCCCATTCTATGTTCCTCCGGGTTTCTTCCTGGCCTTTTGTGTTGGTCTTTGCTCCTTTGCCTTCGACGCCTGCTCTGCTCCAGTTTTTTCCTTTTCCTTTTCAGGTTTCTGTCCCGCTGGTTTTCGAGTTGCTATCTTTTTCCTTCCTGCAGGTTTCTTTGGCCTTGGTTCCTTTCTTTGTGCCTGCTCTCTGTCCGGAGCCTCTTTTTCAGCCAATTTCTCTGGTTTAGCAATTTCCTCGGGTCGTCTTGCTTCTGTCTTCCTTGCCTTCTTGCGAGTCTGCTTTTTCCTTTCCAGAATATTCTTTCGCCACTTGTCGTCAAGGACTAGACCTGTGATTGTTACCTTAGAAGGATGTATAGGAACGAATATCGTAGTGCCATCCACCTTTTCGCGAGTGAGCCCCTCAACGTAAATTCTGTAATTGGTTCGGTCTATTCTCGAAACTTTGCCTTCGAATCCCTTATGGTCTCCTCGCATAATGCGAACGGTGTCGCCATTTCTTACGGGAATGGACTTCGTTCCGTGTGATACCCGTAGTTCTGCCGAGAGAGGTGCCGCGAACAACTTGCGACGTATATGATCCGGTGCTTGATAGATCATTCTTCTCTGTTTCGTCGGTTTGGCTGTCAGTCTAAATGTCTGCATTCCCCTTCCTCCTGCTATACGATTATGCTGGTGGCACTTGCTATTCTTGGCCATCTCTCTGCGGCTTCTTTTGCCACTGGACCACGGATTTCTGAACCCTTCATTTCTCCTTCGGGAGTAATTATCACTGCCGCATTGTCCTCAAACTGAACCCAGATGCCATCGATTCTTCGATAGGGTCTCTTCTGTCTCACGATCACTCCTTGGAAAATCTTTTTCCTCATGTCTGGTGTTCCTCGTCTGACAGAAAGGGTTATTTTGTCGCCCACCGCCGCAGATGGGTATCTTCGCAGTCTCCCGTGGTAACCAAAGACCTGTACCATCCGTAGCATTCTGGCTCCTGTGTTGTCAGCGCATCTCAGCATGGAACCAGGCACTAGTCCTCTTGCTACTTTCGGTCCTTGCCCAACCATCCCCTTTGCGACCAACGCTCTGTGCTTTGCCTTTGCTGCCATTTCAGCTCTCCTCCGTCTTTTCGACGACAACAAACGAGACAGTCTTGCTTATCGGGCGGCATTCGGCTATCTTCACTCGGTCTCCTTCCTTCGTCTGCAAGCATGACGGACTATGTGATGCAATACGACTGTGCCTTCTTTCATACTTCATGACTTTTGGAACATAGTGAAGATAATCACGTTCAACAATGACCGTCTTATCCATCTTCGCACTGATAACAACTCCTTCTAGCACGTGTCCCCGAACTGACAGCTGTCCGTGAAATGGACAATTCCTATCCTCACAGGTTTTCTTTGGCTTCTTGAAAGAAAGCGACATTACCATAGCCTCCTGATGTTCCTCTTCAGCCTATCTTCGGGTCTTCCGGTCAGAAGCTTTCCATCAACTTCGACTACCGTGCCATCATCAAAAGCAAGATGAAAAACTGCTGAACTCTTAGCTACGATTTTTCTTTCGCCTCTGTCAAGAATTGTGAAAGTATTTCTGGTTTCATCCACTATTTTACCGCACGATCCCACACAGTCAATATTCGTGCTCTTCCAGACTTTCGCCTCAATTCCGATTAATTCATGGCATACTATTTCGGGGGTTATCTTCATCTCTTCTTATCACTCTTCTTGTCCGGGTTTGCTGGAGTAAGGCTCTGCATTCTTTCCATCGTCAAGATTCGAGCGATGACCTTGCGCAATTCCTTGATTCTACGTGGGTTCTCAACTGAGCCACCAGCCTTGACCATTGTTCTCAGTCTGAGAAGTTCCGTTCTGAATTCGCCTAGTTTTTTAGTTCGTTCTTCAGAGGACATGTCTCGTATTTCCTTGACGCGCAGTATCGGCACCTATTCAGTTGCCTCCGCTCGGTCATTCGCGTCCGCTTCTTCGACTGTGTTTCCAATCTTTTTTTCTGTTGGTTCTTCCCCTGGCGGCATAGTCTCCGCTATTTTGATTTTGTCAGGGAATTGTGCATCGGGTGGCATTATTCTGACTCTTATGCCAAACATTCCTGGTTTAAGCTGAACGTGAACCTCGGCTTTTCGCATGTATTTTTGAGGCGGGTCCCCACACTTTGGCAAATAGCCTGCCTTGAACTTTTCATACCTCGCTCTTTCGGTCCTCAGCTTACCGCTTATGATTATCTCCGCGCCCAAAGCACCAGCTTCAATGACCTGGTTCAGCGCCCAGAATCCTGCCCGCCTGAAATGCACACCTCTCTGCAATGCAGAAGCAAGTTTTGAAGCAACAACATAAGCGTTCAATTCTGGAATTTCAATCTCAGAAACGGAGATCTGAGGGTTCGAAACATTAAACTTCCCTTCTAGAATACTAGATAGTTCTCTTATTGTTTCTCCGCCACGTCCAATCACCAAACCAGGGCGCATAGCATAGATCACAATGTGCGTTCCAAGAGGAGTTTTCGAAATTGACACGCCTCCGTATCCTGCTTTCTCAAGTTTGTTCTGAAGAAACTCATCAATCTCCGTCCTTTTTAGGGACTCCGTCACAAAGTATTTGACCACCGACATTATGCTTCAGCTCCCTTCTCTGGTTCCTCCTGCAGAACTACTTCAACGTGAGATAGAATTTCGAAACGCGGTGTGGCTCTCCCTTGTGCTCTTGGTTTGAATCGCTTAATTTTCATTCCTTGGGATGCAGCAGCATGAATGATGCGCAATCGGTCAATGTCTAAACCTTTATTCTCCGCATTTGCCTCTGCTTCCTCAAGCACCTTAAGAACATGCTCTGCCGTTTTGACTGGGTATCTGCCCGCATAGGCCTTCACCAATCCGTGACGGTGCCCAAGTTTCTTTGTAAATCGCCTGTATGGAACTGGCTTCTTCTTGTCAACGACATCCCTGAGATATCGCTTTGCCTTGGTGAGCATCATCCCTTTTATCGTGCGGCAAACTTCTCGTGCTGACTTATGGGATACTCTGATCTCCCGTGCACTTGCTTTCACGGTTTTTTCCGGATCTAGCTCTTCCTCGATTATTGAGTATCCCCATTTTGGCACTTTGTGCCCTCTCCAACTGTGCAATTCAACAGCAACATGGCGATTTATATGGCTTTCCTTCACTCCAAAGCTTTTGAAACTGACTAGCATTTGTAAGCGACCTACAGATACGGATGCATACACTAGAAAGTGGAAACAATCGTCTACCTTCTTTGTTTGTTGTTGTCACAACTTCAAAGCATGCTATGATAGCTTAATGAAGCGCGCGCGCTAAAATGGAAACTTGTACGACTCAAAGACACACTGTGTTAACTTGTCCTTGCCGTTGCCCACACTCGACAAGTTCCTTCAGTGCTCACCATACAAGCTCCGACTGGTTTTTGAGGCGTACAGTCTTTCATGAACAGAGAACATTCTGTTGGTTTGATTCCGCCGATCACTACCAGATGGCAGCGGCAACCAGGCTTCAAGTCAACACCATTCTCAATTTTCACGCCATATCTCAGGTGGGCATCAAACCGTTCATACTCATTCTTCAGATTGAATCGTGAAGAAGGTATGTTTCCCAGCCCTCGCCACTTCCCATCTACGATTTCGAAAACTTCTTCCATGATTTTCTGTGCCTTAAGATTTCCTTCAGGCTGGACAGCCCTTGTATATTCATTTTCCAAAGCAGGTTTGTCGCGACCTAGCTGCTTCATGATCATATAGATGCTTATCAGAACATCGAGAGGTTCAAATCCAGCCACCACAACTGGCAGGGTATACTTCTTCGGAAATATCTCGTAAGGTCTCAGTCCAATAATCGTGCTGACATGACCCGGTGCTATGAAGCCATTCAGATTTAGACCTCTCATTTCAACAAGCACTTTCATGGCCGGCGGTATCAAACGATGCGAAACAAGAAAGCTCACGTTTTCTGGCGGCTTGCCCAGTATTTCAACGGCTGTTGACGGTGAGGTCGTTTCAAAACCTACTGCGAAGAAAATCAACTCTTTAGTAGGTTCTTCGAAGGACATTTTGATGGCGTCGGCCACGCTATAGACAACGCGAACGTCGGCTCCTTCTGCTTTGGCATCCAAAAGAGACATCTTTGATCCTGGAACCCGCAAAAGATCACCGAAGCACGTGACGATGACCCCTTTTAATGCCAGTTGCACTGCCTCATCTATTTCTGAGGCTGGAACTATGCAGACTGGACATCCTGGTCCAGCTATCACTTCCACGTTCTTGGGTAACAGACCACGCAGACCATAATGAGTTATCGTCCACTCATGAGTGCCACAGACGTGGCAAATCCTCACAGTTTCTTTTCCCTTTGAAAGCTGGCTTATCTTGGCCGCCACGCGCTTTGCGAGACCTGGATCTCTGAACCTCAGTCTCTCTGCCATGCCAATTCAACTTAACCATTGTTCGGAGGCTGAGTCTCAGTTTCAAAAACCTGATTCCACAATTTTATAGTCTCCTGAGCTTCTGTTTCATCCAAGACCTGAATTGCGTAGCCCGCATGCACTAGTACGTAGTCGCCGACTTTGACATCCACAAGTGTAACGTCGACCTCTCGGGTAACCCCTTCTCCAAAATCAACACGCGCACTGTTTTCCCTAACGCTCACAACTAATGCCGGAATAGCCAGACACATCTTTATCAATAACACAGGCAGAAGTGTGCGCCGATAAATCAGTTATGGTTCAAGAGCGAAAGAATCCACCTACCGCGGCTTGACCAAACGAAATGCCGCCGTCGCCTGGCGGAATTGTCTCGTTAACCAGAAATTTCAGACCAGCATCTTCCACTGTTCTCCGCATTGCTGAAGCTAATATTTCGTTACATGCGGCTCCGCCTGAAAAGCCGATTGATTTGATTCCATTTTCCAAGGCTTTTTCGACAGCCAATCGTGACAAACCATTTGATAGGTATAAATGCACGAAGTTCGCCAGATCTGGTTTCGAATACTTGCACTTATTTTCAATCAACTCGTGTAGCATTTGCGTAGTTTGCAGTGTGTCATCGTTTATTATTGGTTCTAGCCCAGGGACTTTCTTGCCTCTTTTGGCGATAGATTCGAGTTTCATGGCTGGCTCCCCTTCGTAGGTGCGTTCGAAGCATACGCCCAGAATAGCCGAAGCAGCGTCCAAGACTCGCCCGCAGCTCGTTGTTTGAGTCATGCTTCGATCACTACCTAATTGTTGCAGAATTGCTCGAATCTCTCTCTCTCCATGCGGAAAATGTTGCTCGTGTTCCATTAACCACGATTCTACGTCCATCGCTTTGTGCAGTATTCCTGCGGCCATTCTAAGCGGATAACGAGTTGCCAGATCCCCCCCCAAAAGCGGTTGTTTCTCCAAGTGCCCGACGCGCTTGAAAACGGTTGATCCTCTCGTGCAAAGCAATACTTCGCCTCCCCATGCTTGACCATCTGTACCATATCCGTATCCATCGCAACATATGCCTATCAATTCATCAGCTCCATGTTCAAGCATTAACCCTGCAATGTGGGCATAGTGGTGCTGAACCTGGGCAAATTGCCAACCGTTTTCGTCTGCCAATTCGTGGGCTAAATGTGTGGTTATGAATTTTGGGTGCAGATCGCATGCGATGAGTTCTATCTTGCTGTTTGTTAGGTGGACCAAGTGTTCGGTGGCTTCTTCCAAGAAACCTCTCGTCTCAATGTTCTGAACGTCTCCTATGTGTTGAGAAATGAAGGCCATGTTTTGGAGCAATATGCATGAAGTATTGTTGAGCTCGCCCCCGATCCCCAATACGCAGCGTTTTGCTCTTTCTGAAAGTCTCAACGGCGCAGGTGCATAGCCACGTGAGCGTCTCATGAAAACCGTTCTGTTGCCATGCATACGGACTACCGAGTCATCGCATCTATGTGCTATTTGCCTGTTATGAAGCAGGAAATAGTCAGCCGTATCACTGAGCGTTCTTAGAGCCTCTTCATTATCTTTCGTAATTGGCTGATTTGGGGGATTTGCGCTCGTCATTACGAAGGCCGTATCTTCAACGTTATCAAAAAGCATGTAATGCAGACCCGTATAGGGCAGCATGACCCCCACGTTGTGTAAACCCGGGGCAATCAGATCTGAAAGAGAGAAGACCTTGTTCTTGTTCAGAAGCACTACGGGGCGAGTGTGAGAAGTCAGAAGCGCTCTTTCCTTTTTACTCACTCGCGCAAACGTTTCTATGGCCCTTACGCTTTGCGCCATGATCGCGAAGGGTTTTTGGCTTCTATGCTTGGCTTCTCTGAGTTTAAGCAGAGGCTGTTCCTTCATGGTCGATGTGGCCAAATGGAAACCTCCATATCCCTTTATTGCTACTATCTTGCCCTCTGAAAGAAGCCGGCCTGCTTGCCGTATGGGATCACTGCTCTCGATCGTCCTACCCTCTGGAGTCACCAGGTACGCCTCTGGCCCGCATCTCGGACATGCTATTGTCTGCGCATGGAAGCGCCTGCTAGATGGGTCAACGTATTCGGATCGGCAAAAGTTGCACATTGCAAACTCGCGCATTGTCGTGTTCTCGCGATCAAATGGAAGCCTTTCGATCATCGTGAATCTTGGACCACAGTTTGTGCATGTAATGAAGAAATAGTTGTGCCTTGGATCTTTTTCATCTTCGAGTTCCTTTAGGCATTCGCCACATGTCGCAACGTCTGGCGGAATAGTCGAGCCAGAAATCTCTGCTTCATTCGAACTCTTGTGAATCGTGAATTCTTCGTATTCTGGTTTTCCACCGAGTTTCGTTGTCGCAATCTCACAGATTCGTGAAAGAGGAGGACTCTGGTTCTTCAAGGCATACATGAATTTCTTGATAGCACCCTGGTCTCCTTCGACAAGAATTTCTGCACCTGCATCACCTTTGTTCTTGACATAGCCCTTCAGGCCATTGCGCACTGCAATGCGATAGATGAAAGGGCGGAACCCTACCCCTTGAACTATGCCCGTTACGATAACCTTCAAACGCACTACGGCCATCTCTTTAACATAGGGTCGAATGACAGTTCTTATACATTTTGACTCTCGCAGACTAAGCGAGTCTATGCCATAAATGCTCTTGAGCACCTTTACTTGAATACTCTAAATATCCATTTTGTCAGGATTTGAGGTCTCGTCTTGTGCAGGCCTAACTTCGAACATATGCGCACAATATCGGTGTGGCTAGGAAATCGACAACAGCTAGCCTGCCTCATGTCCTAGCAAATGGCCTCAGATAATTAAGGATATTAACAGCTTTCGAATTTAGCTACTGGACGAACCTATCAGAGGTTGATTCAGTGGCGAAGCAACAACAGGAAACTGCAAAGTTTGAGGCATATTCTACCAGCCTGTGTCCAGAATGTATGAGCAGGATTCCCATGAGAGTGTACGAGGAGGACGGTGTCATTTATCTGGAAAAGACTTGTCCCAAGCATGGGAAGTTTGAGGACGTTTACTGGGGTGATGCTGAGCTTTTCAAGTGGTTTTATGACAATTGGTACAATGCCCGGTACGTGGGCGCTGGCTTGGAGAATCCACAAACTAAGACCGTGAACGGTTGCCCTTTTGATTGTGGAGTCTGCCCTCAACATAAGACGCCGACGATTTTGGGTATAATAGACGTCACGAATAGATGTAACATGGCCTGTCCGGTTTGTTTTGCTTATGCGGGGGCTTCGAATTACGTCTATGAGCCTTCGTTTGAGCAGATTGTGAGCATGATTAAGCTATTGAGGAGAAATAGTCCGTGGGCTTGCAATGCTTTGCAGTTCAGTGGGGGCGAGCCGACGATTCGAAATGACTTGCCTGATCTTATCAAGGAGGCGAAGAAGGCTGGGATCACCCATGTTGAGGTCAATACTAACGGTCTGCGCATTGCTGACGATGTCGAGTATTTTCGGAAGATGCTTGATGCTGGTTTGAGCACGCTTTATCTTCAATTTGACGGTCTAAGAGAGGAGATATACAGGGCGACAAGGGCGAGGATGGGTCTCGTTTCGATAAAGCAGAGGGTCATTGACAACGCTAGGAAGATAGGCTTAGATTCGGTTGTTTTGGTTGTGACCTTGGCAAAGGGTGTGAATGACAAGGATTTGGGGGCTATTATCGATTATGCGGTGAAGAATCATGATGTAGTGCGATGCGTGAACGTTCAGCCTGTTTCGATGGCTGGCAGGCTTCAGAAGGACGAAATGCGGAAGATGCGCATAACCATACCTGATACGATCAAGGAGATCGAGGCACAGACTAACGGGGTTGTCTCCAAGTGGGATTGGCGACCCGTCAATTGGCCGGTCCCGATGACGAAGGGGATGGGTGTCGTTAAGGGCAAGGTTTACCCGGACTTTACGATGCATCCGATGTGTGGTGCTGCTACGTTCCTGGTTGTGGATAAGGACGGCTCGTTTAAGCCGATCATGGACTATGTTGATGTGGACAGGTTTGCCGACGTGTTCTGGGACGTCTATTATTCAGGTGCCAAGGGCAAGAAGACGATGGCTAAGCTGCAGATGCTGAAGCTGTTGCCGATGGCAAGGTCTGATTTCGTTCGGGGTTTGATCAGGAAAGTGATTACGAAAGGAAGTTACGAGGCGCTGGGTGATTTCATGGGCAGGATTGTGATGATTGGGATCATGCATTTTCAGGACGTTTGGAACTTTGATCTTGAAAGGGTTCAACGATGTGCCATTCATTACGTGACGCCGGACATGAAGATAAGGTCGTTCTGCACGTACAACAGCATACACAGGCCCAACGTGGAGAAGCAGTTCGCGGTTCCAATCAGCGAATGGATGAAGAGAACTGGGAAGAAAGTGAACGAGCCGGCATGATCAGTTCATCCGTTTTCGATCGGCGCGTTCAAGGCTAGACTCGCGTACTCATGTGTGCTGATGTGGTGCTGGTGTTAGGTTTTTGTGGTTTTCTGTTTTTCTTCTTCTTGTAGGACCCTTCTGAGAACCTTGCCTACCAGTGTCATCGGTAGCTCTTTTCGGAATTCTAGTTCTCTTATGGCCTTGTAGGGGGCCACTTTTTCGTTGACGAACTTTTTGATTTGATCTTCAGTCGCGGTGGCTCCGTCCTTGAGCACGACGAATGCTTTCGGTATCTCGCTTGCTATTGGGTCTGGCTTTCCTATTACTGCGCAGAGCTTCACGTCTGGGTGTTCGTATAGCACGTCTTCGATTTCGCGTGGGTAGACGCTGTAGCCTTTGTATTTGATCAGGTCTTTCTTTCTGTCGGTGATGAAGAAGTATCCGTCTTCATCCATCTTTCCGATGTCGCCGGTGTAGAGCCATCCGTCTCTCAGAACGCTGGCGGTCTCTTCGGCTATTTTCCAGTAGCCCATCATCACCTGTGGACCCTTGACTGAGAGTTCTCCGACTTCGCCTGGTCCCAGTTCGTTCTGGCCTGTCTCTATGTCCATTATCTTTGCGTCTGTGTCCGGCCAGGGCAGGCCGATGCTGCCTACCTTGACTGTTTTCATGGACCTGTCGAGTGGGTTGCAGTGTGTCACGGGCGATGATTCGGTGAGGCCGTAGCCCTCTACGAGGACGCCGCCTGTGGCTTCCATCCATTTTTTCTGCACTTCGGGTGGAAGTGGAGCTGAGCCTGAGATGCAGAAGCGCACGGATTTCATGTCGAATCTTTTCATGTTTGGATGGGCAAGCAGCATGGCGTACATCGTTGGGGCGCCGCAGAAAACGGTGACTTTGTGTTTCTGTATGGCTCCCAGTGTGGTCGCTGTGTCGAACCTCGGGAGAATTATCATTTTTCCGGCCAGGTATATTGGGGCGTTCATGCCTGTTGTCATGCCGTAGATGTGGAACAGGGGTAGCACGGTTAGGAAGGTTTCTTCGCTGTTCTCGCCTCGTAGCCATTCGGCGCATGCGACGGCGTTTGAGACGAGGTTCATGTGTGTGAGCATGGCTCCTTTTGCGGTTCCTGTTGTTCCTCCTGTGTACTGTAGGGCGGCCAAGTCTTCTCTGGGGTTGATTTCCACTTTCGGAGGGTTCGGGGACTCTCGGGTCATCAGTTCTTGGAAGAAGTGGATGTTTGGTTTTGGTTCGATTTTGAGCCGGGGTATCTTTTTCAAGAGTGAACCGATGATGACTGTGAGGTGGGGCATGTATTCTCCCAGGTTTGCCACTATGGCTCTTTTCAGTTTGGTTTTTTCCCAGACTTTTTCGACGATGGGATAGAGCACGTCCAGGACGATTATTGTCTCGGCTTCGGAGTCGGCCAGTTGGTGTTCTACTTCGCGTTCTTTGTACATTGGGCTCACGGCGGTTTCGATGGCGCCGATTCTGAGCGTACCGTAGTATGAGATTATGAACTGTGGCATGTTCGGCAGGAAGAGTGCTACTTTGTCGCCTTTCTTCACGCCCAACGCGTTGAGTGCTGCGGCGAACTTGTCCACGGCGTTGTCTAGGTCCTTGTAGGTTATTCTCCTGTCAAAGTACACTGTGGAAGTGTTGTTCGGATGTTTTTGGGCTGCTTGTTTTAGCATGTCGGAAAGGGATATTTCTGGGTAGTCGATGTGTTTGGGGACTCCTTCAGGCCAGAATTTGAACCAGGGTTTTTCGGCGGGCGGTTCCTTCGCGGTCTTCTTTTTTGATGACATTATCGAGAACCTGTCTTGCGTATATCTGGAAGAACGTGTAATAACACTTTCTGCGGGCGACCGTTGCCACATCAGCTTGCAGTGCGCGGCTTCCTCCTTTCCTGAGTCACCCCAACTGCTCGACACGCGCCGAGAATCTGATGCGGCGACACGTGGTTCGGCAGGCGAATCACCGTCTAAACCACACCTCTCCTCGATGGTTTTTCAGTAGCGCCTCATGAAGGCTGTGCGGACCCTGAGGGCTTATCTGTATTTTGGGCTAAAAACAAGTCAAAATACACCTACCCCTATCTACCGGTCGTTTCTAGGCTTTGGTCCTGAATTCTCGTGTACATGCTCGCACTCCGCTTTCAGGGTTTCATCTGTATTTTGGGCTGAAAACAAGTCAAAATACACCTACCCCCTACCGGTCGTTTTTTCGGTCTTCTATTTGTGTTCAGCAATTGCTGGTTGGATAGTTGCTTGATTTCTCTGGTCTTGGGTGTTGTTCAATTGGGTGTTGAACCTTTCGGTTTTGTTTCGGGTTTTTCGTCGTGTGTTGGGTTTGGTTTCGTCGTGGTTTTCTGGAGCGCGGGAGGGGTCGGTTTTCGCGATCATGCTGTGAATGTGTGGTGATGGGGGGGAGTCTCCTTATAGGTTGGTTGGGGTATTGTTGTGCGGGTCTGTGCTTGCGGGTTGAGCAGGTCTGGTTGCAGTGCGGGAAGGTTAGGCTCTACGGTGAATTGCGATTTCCAGACGTCGCGCCGGCGCCTGCGGTGCTTATCTGTCACGGGCTGAATGCGATGGGCTTGCACGGTCTGAGAGTCTACACGCGTTTGGCGGAAGAGGCTTGCAGGGCGGGGTTTGTTTCTCTTGTTTTTGATTTCCGCGGTGTCGGCAGGAGCACGGGGGCTTTTGATTATGGTTTCGGCGAGCAGGAGGACCTGAGGTGCGCCCTTGATTGTTTGGCTTCGAGGCGTGAGGTTGTTCCGAACGGTGTTTTTGTCGTGGGGCACAGCCTCGGCGGGGCTGTTTCGCTTTACTCGCTTCAGGGTGAGACGCGGGTTCGAGGATTGGTGTTGTGGTCCACGCCGAAGAATCATGATTATAACGTTAAGAAGTTCATCAGGCGCAAGGATGGGGTGCTTGGACTGTTCGCTTTCCGGGTTCTTTCGAGGGTAGACAAGGTCTTCGATGTTTCAAGATTGTACAAGCTTGAGGTTTACGGTGTGGATCTTCGTCCGAGGTACGTCCAAGAGAAGCTTATGAAGCTTGACGAGTCCGAGGCCGTGTCGAGGCTTCACGATGTTCCTCTGCTCGTGGTGAACGGGCGAAGTGACGTCATAGTCGGCGTCGACGAGGCCGAGGAGGTCTACCGTTCGGCGAACGAGCCGAAGGCTCTCGTCATAATCGAGTCTGCAGATCACATCTACAAAGGAAAAGAGCAGCAGGTCATCAGCAAAACGCTGGATTGGATGAAAAGTCTCAGCGAGCGATAGGCAGAAGGGTCAGCAAGTCTGATAGCCCGCGCCTTCCCCAAACTTCGTCCAGATAGATGGCAAAGCACGCTTTGAGCACGTGTTGACGCGTGTCTGCGGTGTCTAGGCACGGGATTTCTTGGTAGTTGCCGCGATGTTTGGGCCGTAGGAAGACTAAAATGCTGGTTGTTGAGTATACCAGATTGTTGAAGATTTGGGTTAAGGGTGAGTTGATGAAGGATGTTGAATTGAGGCTTATGGCTGAGCTTATGAAGAACAGTCGCAGGAGCGACAGGGAACTGGCAAGAGTTATCGGAGTCTCTCAGCCCACGATCAGCAGGACGATTGCCAAGCTGAAGAGTGAAGGTTACATCAGGGAATTCACTATAATTCCTGACTATGAGAAGCTCGGGTATAAGCTCGCAGCTTTCACACTCATAAAGATGAAAAGCGGTCTCAGCAAAGAGGAGCTGCAGAAAACAAGAGAGAACAGCTTGAGAGACATGCAGCAGGCACCAACAGAAATCGTTCTCGCCGAACGAGGACTGGGCGAAGGCTACGGTGGAATCCTGGTCTCCTTCCACGAGGACTATTCGGGTTATGCCACGCTTAAGGAAAGAATGAAACAATATCCTTTTCTCGATTGTGCCGCCACCACGAGCTTCATAATCGATCTCGAGGACAAGATCCATTATCGATACTTGACGTTCTCGACTCTTGCCAGCAAAATGCTTCAGCCAAAAGAAGAAAGAAAGTAAGTGCGCACTCCGACCCTTTCTATTCACCCTGGCCTCTCAGTCTTCAGAGTGCGATCTTCAGTTCTGCGTCAGGGCGGCACGAATTCGTATGTTGGGCTTCCATCCTGTGGGACCTTGGCTACTAGTTTGACTTTCAGGCCCACCTTGATCTGGGACAGCTTGAAGCCGGTCAACCAAGCAAGCACTTTCACGCCTTCCTTGAGCTTTCCTATGGCCACGGTGTACGGTCTCTGCTCGATGAACGTTGTCGGCCTGACCACGATGTGCGTGAAAGCCTCGACTTCCGCTTCGCTGCTCAGTTGAACCCAGTTCATTTCTGAGCAGATGCAGTCTGGGCAGTCGGCAGACGGTGGGAAATACAGTTTCCCACACTTGCAGCATTCTGTGGCGAGGATTTTTCCCTCTCTGAGGCCTTCCCAGAACCTCAAGGTTTTGCTTATCGGAATCTCCTGCACTATCGTTATCGGCCTGGACTTTATCGAAGGCATAGATGCTGAAGACACGCTATTCATCTCCTCAGGATAGTTACGTAGCAGTAGTGTCCTGTTCCGCCGACGTTGTGGGCAAGTCCGATGTAGTTTTTCAGCGGAACCTGTCTGCTCTTTTCAACAGCCTCTCCTCTAAGCTGGCGGGTCAACTCGTAGATCATTGAGCACCCGGTCGCGCCTATCGGATGTCCTTTGGCCTTCAAACCGCCGTCCATGTTTACAGGTATCCTTCCGCCGATCTCGGTCTGGCCATCCCGGAGAAGCTTTACGCCCTCACCGCGGCCGCAGAAACCAAGATCCTCGTAGGCCATTATCTCGGCAATGGTGAAGCAATCGTGAACCTCGGCGAGATCAACCTGGTTCGGCGATACTCCAGCAGCCTTGTACGCCCTCTGGGAAGCAAGCACGCTCGCGTCCAGACAAGTAAAATCCTGTCGCTTACTCAGGTTAGCCGTCCCTGACGAATAGCCTATCCCGGCAACCCACACCGGCGTGTCAACCTTCAGCTCTTTGACCTTTTCCTCCGAAGCGACTATCACTGAGGATGCGCCATCAGTGATCGGAGAACAGTCGTACAGCTTAAGCGGCGAAGCAATAACCATGGACGAAAGGACATCATCCACGGTGATCTTGTTCCGGAGGTGTGCAATCGGGTTCATAGACGCGTACTTGTGGTTCTTGACGGCCACCATGGCCAGGTCTTCTTCGCTGGTGCCGTATTTGGCCATGTACGCGTTGGCATACAATGCATAGTAGGCCGGAAAGGTCAGGCCAAAGTTGTGAAACTCCCAAAAGTAATAGCCTGCTCTTCCGATCCATTCCATGGCCGTCGGCGTGTCAATCTCCCTCATTTTCTCAACGCCCAAAGCCATGGCGATCTCGGCATGTCCACTCGCAACGGCTGAATATGCGGTGAAGAAGGCGGCGCTGCCGCTTGCACATGCTGCTTCGCAACGTACGAGACCGGCTCCGGTTAAGCCGCAGTATTCGCCGACGACCACCGCCGGAAGCAGTTCCTCGTACCATGCTCCCGCGCCGACGGAGCCCACGGCGGCAATCTGAACGTCGCTTGAGGCTATGCCCGCATCTTCAAGAGAAGGCCTAACGGCCTCAAAGGCCAACTCCGAAATGTTGACGTCGTTTCTGACGCCGAATTTTGAGTTCCCAACGCCGATAACTGCCACTTTTCTCATGCTATTCACGTTCTTGACTTCTGGTTCAGGAAAGTGCAGATATAAAGAAAAGGGATGAGTGAACCGGCTATTTACCTTTGAATTCTGCTTTCCGCTTTGCCATGAAGGCCTCTAGTCCTTCTTTGAGGTCGTCCGTGGAGAACGTCAGCCCCATGAGTCCAGCTTCCAGTCGAAGCCCGGTCTCAAGTGGCACTTGGGTTCCGAAGTTCAAAGCGTGTTTCGCATACTTCGTGGCTACGGGTGGTCCTTCGGAAAGTTTCTTGGCCATCTCGCGAGTTTCATCGCGCAGCTTCTCATAATGCACGACTTTGTTGACTAAGCCTATTCTCAGTGCTTCATCAGCCTTCAGTCTGTTCCCCAGCATCACTATCTCCTTTGCCCTCGCTAGCCCTATCAGCCTGACCAGCCTCTGGGTTCCTCCCCAGCCCGGGATCAGCCCTAAGGATATCTCTGGACTTCCCAGCTCCGCGTGTTCAGCCGCTATTCTGAAGTCGCAGGCCAAGGCCAACTCCAAGCCTCCGCCAAGCGCAAAACCGTTGATCGCCGCGACCACAGGTTTGGACATCTCTTCTATTTTGCCGAAGGTTTTCTGCCCCATTCTGGAGAATTCCTCAGCCTTCACAGGCGTGGCCTTCGGGAACATGGTCACATCGGCACCTGCGCTGAATGCCCTGTCGCCATCACCCGTTATGACTACGCATCTTATGCTTGGGTCCTTTTCTGCCGTGTCTAAGGCGTCGTTCAGTTCTTCAATGAGCACGTCATTGAAGGCGTTCAGCCTGTGCGCTCGGTTCAGTGTGATCCACAGAATATTCAGTTCTCTCTCAATTTTCACGGTTTCATATGCTTTGCTCATGTTTGTTCACCTAGCCTGTGTTTGGTTCCGCTCGCCTATAACACTTTAGAATTTCCTGAGGAGGTACTTCAGCACTGTCAGTTTCTGGATTTCCTTTGTGCCTTCGTAGATTTCCGTTATCTTCGCGTCGCGGTGGTATCTTTCAACGCGGTATTCGCCCAAGTACCCGTAGCCGCCTAGGACTTGTATGGCGAGGTCGGTTACTTCCATGGCGATCTGGCCAGCGTAGAACTTGGCCATTGCCGTAACCATGGGGTCCATCTTGCCCGCATCAACCAGCCACGCCGCGCGGTAGGTCATCCATCTTGCGGCTTCGATTTTGGTCATCGCTTCAGCCAAGCCTGCGCCTATGAGTTCATGCTGTAACAGTGGCTGCCCGAAGGCTTCCCTCTGTTTAGAGTATTTGAAGGCGATTTCGAAGGCTCCTTGAGCCATACCTACGGCTTGTGACGCTACTCCGACGCGTGTCTTGTCGAAGAATTCCATCGAGCTGTAGAATCCCTTGTTCAGTTCGCCGACGATGTTCAAGTCGGTTACTTTCACGTTGTCGAGTCGGACCTCTCCGGTCACTGAGCATCGGATGCCCATCTTGTCGTGAAGCTTTGAAGTTTCAAGCCCATGGGTGCCCTTGTCCACGACGAAGAGTGTTTCGCCCCTGTATGTAGGTCTGACTTTTGTGTCCGTCTGTGCCAACACGACTATGAAATCGGCAATCGTGGCATTGGTTATGAAGGTCTTTGTTCCGTTTATCCACCATTCGTTCCCGTATTTTGTGGCCGTCGTCTCCATGCGGGTGATGTCGCTTCCACTCAAGTTAGGCTCAGTGAAGGCTGCCGCGCTGATACAGTCGCCCTTGCATATCGGTGGCAGATACTTTTGCTTCTGTTCCTTGCTGCCCAACGTTGCAATAAATTCGCTTCCGAAGGTTCCGGTGGATATAGCAACGCCGAGAGAAGAGTCCGCCCTGCACATTTCTTCAATGGCTAGACATGTTTCGAGAAGCCCAAAGCCTTGGCCCCCGTATTCTTGGGGCAGACTGAGGCTAACGAATCCCAGTTTGGCCGCCTGCTTGTACAACTCCATTGGGAACTCTTCTTTTCTGTCAAGCTCCAACGCTAATTCAGGCTTGAACTCTTTGGAGCAAAATTCCTTCACGGCTTTTACGATTCCGATTTGAGTCTCATCAAATTCAAACTTCATCTAGTAGAACCCCCTTCCAGCTTTCTTCCCTGTCCAGCCTTTGCTCACGTACTCCTCGAGAACGGGACAGGGCCTGTACATTTCCATACTGTACTTCGTATGGAGCTCCTTAAGCTTGTTCAGAATCACTTCTATTCCGGTTCGATCCGCGTATTCGCATGGGCCTGACGGCCAATATGTGCCAAGTTTCATTCCGGTATCAATGTCCGCTGGGGAGGCGGCATCGTCATGGATAAGCCAGGCAGCCTCGTTCACAGCGACTGCCCAGGATCTGTCAACGTCGTATTCGTCGAGAAGGTTGAAAGGTATCCTGGGCCTTCCTTTTGTCCAGTCGTAGAAGCCTACGCCGGTTTTTTGTCCCAGCTTCTTTTCCTTGACTAGTGGTTCAATCACTTCCGTGCATGGTTTGAATCGCTCCCCGTAAGCTTCGTAGAGTACTTTACCGACGCCGTATATTATGTCGAGTCCGACGAAGTCGCTGAGTTCGAACCATCCCATCGGAAAGCCGCCGGTATACTTGACTGAGGAGTCTATTCCTTCTTTCGTGGCTTCTTTTCGCTGGTATGTCCAGTAGGCCTCATTAAATGCTGCCCCGAGAATGCGGTCTACTATGAAGCCGCGGACGTCCTTCCGCACCGTTATCGGTGTTTTGCCAATTTTCCTAGCGAGTTCAGCGACTGCGATGATCGTTTCTTGGCTTGTCTTGTCGCCCTTTACCACTTCAATCAGTGCCTGGAGTTGAGGAGGGTTGAAAAAGTGCATTCCCGCAACTTTGTCTGGGCGTTTGGTAGCGTTTCCCATCTCTGTTATG
>Ga0315279_10000111_pt1 | contig 173698 bp, 151 predicted proteins | sample YL17G06_20_MG_FD_203694 | JGI IMG/M metagenome (GOLD analysis project Ga0315279, IMG submission 203694) | Sediment microbial communities from Yellowstone Lake, YNP, Wyoming, USA - YL17G06_20 | ecosystem: Environmental > Aquatic > Freshwater > Lake > Sediment | place: USA: Wyoming | collected... | reverse complement strand
TCCCCTCCTATGTTGGTATTGCCGTCTAAGCCCCCGTTTGTATATCCGGTTATATAAATGTTGCCGCTGGTATCTACTGCTACACCGCGTCCTGCATCGCTGTTGCTGGTTCCAAGCTGTCTGGTCCACTGTTTTACCCCGGCAGAATTGTATTTAACCAAGAAAACATCCTGACCACCAGAATTGGCATTTCCCTCTAAGCTGCCATCTGTATATCCGGTTATACAGACGTTATTTCCTGTATCGATTGTTAAAGAATTAGCCCAATCCCCTTCTACGGTTCCCAGTTGCCGCGTCCACTGCTTGGTCCCGGAAGGATCGTACTTGGTCAGGAAAATATCCCAACTTCCCCATCCCACAACTCCGGCATTTGTGTTTCCATCCAGGTTTCCCCCCGTACCGCCGGAAATGTAAATATTTCCGCCGGTATCAACCGCCACGCTTTGGCCTTCGTCATGTTCGTTGGTCCCCAGTTGCCTTGTCCACTTTTCCGATTCGGAAGAGTCATACTTGGTCAGGAAAATATCGTAGTTTCCCGTGCTGTCCTGTATCCATCCGGTTACGCAGACATCCCCGTTTCCGTTTACTGCCACTCCAAAAGCATCCTGAAATTCCGATACGATCGGAATGGTGGTGGTCGATGACGAAGTGGTTGTCGTTTTTTCTACAACTGTTGCATTTAAAGAGAAATTTTTGCCCGATAAAGCGGCGCCGGCGTAATTAATAAGGTCAGCATGAGTGCTCCCCCCTCCGGCGATCGGCATTTGACCATCGGAATATTGGCCAATTTTATCTCCCGCCGCAGGCTCATCAAATGGAGAAGCAATTCGTTTTGCAAACAAAACCGCCATCATATAATAGTTGGCGGCACTGGCAGGGCTAAGCTCGTAATCTACACTAGTTTCGCCGGTAGTAATATTATAGATTTTATAGGTTGATTTATTTGACCAATCAAAACTCTCATTTGGCCAGAGACCTACCAGAAGCGTTCCCCATCGGTCAGAAGTGTTGTAACCGGTCCAGCCCCAGGAAATTTCTCCCTTGATCCTGCCGGATGGACCAGCTGTTGTAGTTGTTTCCCCTCCTGTAGTTGTGGTGGTTGCAATTACTTCCTGTTGCGTGCTGGCGCACCCGCCAATCCAAAATCCCAAGTTCCAAATCACAAAGGCTAAGCCAATCAAAAGCAGCAGGATCCAAAATAGTGTTTTTTTCACTATTTTTTCTTGGCCAGCTCGTAGGTTACTTCGATTCTGGCCTGGACCTTGACTTTCCCTGGAGTGATGGGAGTTTCAGCCCCTCCGCCCGCTCCGGCGGCCATGACTCTTGCCTCAGCCAGCGGAGAAATAATTCCTACTTCGGATTCCTGGATTCTTTGGATCTTGTCCAATATCTGGCCGCTCGAGGAGGCTAAGATCTCTGCTTTTCCTTTGGCATCTTCGAAAGCTTTCTGCAGGGCAATTTTCTTGTAAGGGGTTTCATCTTTTACTGAAAAATTGAGCCCGCTGACATTGGTCGCTCCGGCCGCGATTGCGGCATCGATGACTTTTCCGATATCCTCCGGGTTTTCAATGGTAACTTTGATCTGATTGCTGGCGGTATAACCGATGAATTTACTTTCTCCTTTTTCGTATTCATATTTTGGATAGAGGTTAAAGCTTGCCGTTTCGATTTTATCTTTCTTGACGCCTATTTTTTCTAAGCTGGCCAGGATGTTTTGTGATTTCCTGGCAACCGTATCCTGAGCTTCGGTCGCCGTTTTTTCGGTGCGCTCAACTGCTATTTGCAGGTAAGCAATGTCGGCGCTGGCTAAGACCTCACCTTTCCCCGTGACCGCCAGCTCCGGCTTTTCACCCAGCAGGGGGAGGGCAGCTTGTGAAGGAATAACCGTTAATAATAAAATTATCAGAATCCAAAAATATTTTAACATTTTCATCAACTCCCTTTGCGCCAGATTATACCACCCCATGCTTGAATCTACAATGGAAATAGGGTAAAATTACTTAATCATGCCGGAAGAAAAAATCCCCCCGCAAAATTTGGTCGCAGAGCAGTCGGTTATCGGTTCCATGCTGCTGGATAAGAATGCAGCGATAAAAGCGATAGAAATTCTGCGCCCCGATAGTTTTTACCGCGATGCCCATCGTTTTATTTATGAAACGATATTGGAGCTTTTTGACCGGGGTGAACCGATTGATCTGGTGACCGTTACGGAAGCTTTGAGAAAATCGGGAAAGTTAGATGGGGTGGGTGGTTCAGTTTATGTTGCCGACCTTATCAATTCGGTTCCCACCGCGGCGAACGTTGAGTATTACGCCAAAATTGTAGAAGAAAAAGCCACCCTGCGCAGGCTGATTGAAGCTGGAACTAAAATTGTGACCAATGCTTTTGAAGAGCCGGACGACGTAGACCAGATCCTGGATCAGGCGGAAAAAGCCATCTTTGATATCGCTCTGAAACGAGTCCGCGAAGGTTTTTATAAAATTGATTCCGTTATTAAGCGGGTCCTGGATAAGATAGACAGTCTTTATGGCAAAAAAGAGGCGATAACCGGAATTTCTTCAGGTTATGCCGATTTGGATCAGCTGACTGCGGGTTTTCAAAATGCCGATTTAATTATTATCGCCGCGCGGCCAGCGGTTGGGAAAACGGCTTTTGCTTTAAATATTGCTCAAAACGTCTCCATCAAACAAAAGATACCGGTGGCTATCTTCTCTCTTGAAATGAGCAAAGATCAGTTAGCGCAAAGGATGCTTTGTTCTGAAGCGGAGGTAGACGCTCAGAGATTGAAAACGGCCAGCCTCTCAGATACCGGCTGGAAGAAATTAACCCGCGCCCTGGGACGCCTTTCCGAAGCCCCCATTTATATAGATGATTCCGCTACCATTACAGCTATAGAAATCCGCGCCAAGGCCCGTCGCCTGAAGCTTGAACGTGGATTGGGCCTGGTGGTGGTTGATTATCTTCAGTTGATGCGGGGTAAGGCTCGGGTGGAAAACCGGGTCCAGGAGATTTCCGACATTGCGCGGTCGTTAAAGACTTTAGCACGCGAGTTGGATGTCCCGGTCGTAGCGATTTCCCAGCTTTCAAGGGCGGTTGAGCAGAGAACCGATCGTATTCCGCGGCTTTCTGATCTGCGTGAATCTGGAGAAATCGAGCAGACGGCCGACCTGGTCATTTTTATTCACCGGGAAGATTATTACAACCCTCAATCCGAGCGCGGCAACGTTGCGGAAATTATCATTGCCAAACAGAGGAACGGTCCGGTCGGGACGATCGAGCTGGTCTTCCGCAAAGAGATCACGAAATTCAGCAGCAAAGAAACGCGCTATGAAGAAGTCACTTAGCGGGCTTTTCATTTTTTGGCTTCTGGTTCTGCCTCTTTATGCCCAGCCAAAAGATTTAAATATCACCGCCGATAAAGTTTCCTTTGATAAAGAGAAAAATCTGATCGAAGCCGAGGGGTCGGTGGAAGTTACCTACAAAGAAGTGATGATTTTCGGCAATCATTTAATCTATAACACTTCAACTGAGAGCGTGTTCGCTGACAGGGGCTTCAGATTATATCATGAGGGAGTGATGGTTGAAGGAGACACTCTTGATTACGCCGTAAAAGATCGAAGCGGTCAGGCGTCGAAAGTGAAATTCGGTTATCGTGGAATTCAGCTTAACGGAGAAAAGCTTAGACTTGATTCGGATAAATTCCGATTAAACAACGCCAGCTTCTCAACCTGCGATCTTGCCGAACAGCATTATCATGTAAGCGCTTCCGAAGTGACCGTTTATCCAAATTACGGATGGTTGGTGGCTTACTGGGGACTTTTCTGGCTGGGACGCTATCCCATCGTTCCAGTTCCGACCTACATTTATGATTTTAGAGCGGAAGAGCGGGGCCATAAAAATCTGCCGCCGTTCCCCGAAGTGGGATCGAATGATGAGGACGGCGCTTATATCAATCAGAGGTTTGCCTGGTCGCTGCGACGCGAATTGAACGGAACCGTTACCTTGGGATATATGGGAAATAAGGGGATAAGCGGGGGAGTGGATGCGGATTACATTTATACTGAAAACAATGAAGGAAATATACGATTAAGCGGGAACTTCAAGGATGGTTTCTACGGAGGATTAACGCATACTTATTCATTCGGAGGCGAGGTCGAATCCTCCCAAAAGGCACCCTTTAGTTTTTTCGCTTTGCCTCGTTATCGCCGTTATGAATTAATTACCACTCTTTCTTCCCGGGAAAGAATTAATTACCAGAGGGTTAGCTTTATGCCTAATGTTTCACTGCGTTCACGCGCGGGGCAAATCTTAAGCAAAGAGGCTAAGTATGATTTTGAAATTTTGGGAGGGTTAGTGGCGGAACAGGGGAACACCGATCTGTTCCGGGGAGGAGCAAATGCGAAACTTTATGTTGATTTCCAGGAAACTTCGATCGGATTTATCACTCCCAGCCTGGGCATCGACGCCCTCTATTATTCAAATGGATTAAAGTGGGTAAAAACCGCGATGGAAATAAACCTGGTTAAAAATTTAGTGGTAGGTCCGACCATTGAATTGGGATATCAGCATTATTTTTCGGTGGACGGGCAAAGCCCTTTTAATTTTGAAAGGTACCGCTTTAAAGCGGCAGATCGTTTGAGATCAAGCCTGCTTTTCAGGGTAGGTGAAACCGGGGTAAAAATTGCTACTTCTTATTTTATAGATGACCGATCGCCGGAGGATATAGATTACTCTTTATTTTTTAAATTACATTGTTATAATTTAATAACAACTTATCGTTCACTGCGAAGGGAGTTTACGCTGGGCTTCAGCCTGGCTTCGAGCCCATAAAATGTTAATTACTTTTGAAGGACCAGAAGGCTGCGGAAAGTCGACCCATTCAAAAAGGTTAAAATCCTATCTTGAAGGGAAGGGGCTGGCCCCTCTTTTAACCCGGGAACCGGGGGGAACGCAGGTGGGGAAAGAAATCCGGGATCTGCTGCTGCGACCGGAAAGCGTTCTGGATGAAACTACCGAAGTTTATCTTTTTGCCGCGGACCGCTCGGAACATGTCAGCAAAATAATCTTGCCTGCATTAAATGAGAGAAAAATCGTGATCTCCGATCGTTTTATTGATTCAACCGTGGCTTATCAGATCGGGGGAAGAAAATTGCCGGAAGATCTGGTGCGTTATATAAACATGATTTCTTCCAAAGGCTTGATTCCAGACTTAACTGTTTTGCTGGATGTTTCGCCTGAGATCGGTTTGAAGCGGGCGACTTTGAATAGTTCGGCAGACCGGTTTGAGAAAGAGCTTGTCGATTTTCATCGGCGCGTTCGCGATAAATATCTGGAAATTGCAAAGGAAAATCCGCAGCGTATAAAAGTTATTAATACGGATGATAAGGATATCGAAGAAGTGCAAAGGCTGGTGAGGGGGATAGTGGATGAAAAGCTCTGAGATCAGAGAGAAATATTTAAAGTTTTTTGAAGCAAAAGGGCATAAAGTCTTGCCCGGTTCCTCTTTGGTTCCAACCGATCCCACTGTGCTTTTAACCCTGGCCGGGATGCTTCAGTTCAAACCGGTATTTCTGGGACAGGAGAAGCCAAGCTTTCGCCGGGTGACGACGGTCCAAAAATGCATCCGAATGATCGATGTTGATAACGTGGGGAAAACGGCGCGGCATCACACTTTTTTTGAAATGCTGGGGAATTTTTCTTTCGGTGATTACTTTAAGAAAGAAGCGATTCAATTCGCCTGGGAACTTCTAATTAAAGAATTCAAACTCCCGATAACCAAGCTGAAAATTGCGGTTTATGAAAAAGATGATGAAGCGTTTAAGATCTGGCACGAAAATATCGGTCTTCCGCAGGAGATCATTTTCAGGCTGGGGGAAGATAATAATTTCTGGTCGGTTGGGCCAACCGGGCCCTGCGGACCCTGTTCGGAGATTTATTATGATCTTGGCCCCGATTATGGCTGTGGCAAGCCGGACTGCAAACCGGGATGTGATTGCGACCGCTTCCTCGAGGTTTGGAATCTGGTTTTTATCCAGTACAATCGAGATGAGAAAGGAGAGCTGATCCCATTAAAACAAAAGGGGATTGATACGGGAATGGGGCTGGAGCGGATCGCTGCCGTTTTGCAGGGGGTCGATGACAACTTTAAAACCGATCTTTTTGTTCCCCTGGTGCAAAAAATTGAATCCCAGGTTTCGGCGGAAAAGCTGCCGGCTTCGATCAAGATCATTGCTGATCATATTCGCGCCATGACCCATCTGATCGCGGACGGCGTTTTTCCGTCCAATGAAGGCCGCGGCTACATCCTGCGCCGTTTGATCCGAAGGGCTTTTGTCCACGGGAAGTATTTAGGAATGGATAAGCCTTTTTTGTTTGAGCTGTCTTCCGAAGTGGTGCGACTGATGAAGGACGCCTATCCGGTATTGTCCGAGAAAGAATCATATATCAAAAAAATAATAAATGAGGAAGAGAACAGTTTTTTTGCTACTCTGGAGCAGGGAATGAAATACTTCGATGAGCTGGCGGCCAGGCATGACCGGGATAAAGTAATTTCAGGCAGGGAAGCTTTTAAAATCCATGACACCTACGGTTTCCCCATCGAGCTGACGCTGGAATTTGCCGAAAAGAAAGGTTTGAAAGTTTTGGTGGATGAGTTTGAAAAGGAAATGGAGCGGCAGAGAGAGCGGGCCCGCACCGCAGGACTGCAGGCTGAAAAGAAAATAGATTTATCGACCTTGGATTTAAGTTCGCTTCCTCCCACCAATTTTGTTGGATATGAAAAGACCTCAGAAGAGTCAAAAGTTTTGGCGATCTTTCCCGGGCAAAAACTGGTGGTCTTAGAAAGGACTCCCTTTTATGGGGAGAGCGGCGGCCAGGTAGGGGATACCGGCATACTTTCTTGGGACGGCAAAGAAGCGCTTGTTCTCAATACCTTCGTTTCCCCCAAAGGGGTGATCCTGCATCTGCTTGATCGGGTTGAGGGCCTAAAAGAAAATGTTAAGGTTAAGGCCGGAATTGATGCTTCGAAGCGAAAAGCGACCGAAGCACATCATACCGCTACCCATCTTTTGCATAAAGCTCTGAGAGAAATCCTGGGAGAAGAAATTAAACAGTCGGGCTCATACGTTGGACCGGATAAGTTGAGATTTGATTTTACCCATTTCCACGGTCTTTCTCCCGAAGAACTGCAGAAAGTCGAACAGCTGGTAAATTCAAAGATAAAAGCAAAGCTGAAGGTTGAAGTCTTGCAAAAATCTTATAACGATGCTCTAAAGATGGGAGCGACGGCTCTTTTCGGAGAAAAATATGGTGAGAAGGTCAGGGTGCTTAAGGCTGGCGAATACAGTTTGGAGCTCTGCGGCGGCACCCACGTTAAATCGACCTCCGATCTTTTATTTTTCAAGATTATTTCTGAGAGCGCGGTGGGCGCGGGAATGCGCCGGATCGAAGCGCTGGCCGGTCAGATCGCAAAAGTTTATATTATTTATCGGGCAAAATCTCTGCGCGACGAAGTTGATGAGCTTATCCGCAAATATCGCCTGCTGCAGGTTGAAAAGGAAAGACTGGGCGGGATCAAAAGCATGGAAACCAATATTTTTGAGATCGAGGTCACCGAGCTGGAGAGTTTATTAAAAGCGGTTGACAATCAGGATGCGGTGAATGTGGATAAAATTTTAGATCACCTTTGCGGCCGGGTGGATTGGTTGAAAGAAAGAATGGTTAAAGCCGAAAAGGAGATTGAGGCCCTTAAGTTAAAAAAGATCCAAAGTGAGGCTCGGTCTTTTGTGGTCGAAGCGAAAGAAATCGCGGGTAAAAAGGTCTTGCTTAAGGAATTTAAGGACTACAACATGGATATGCTGCGCACCCTTTCGGATGCTTTGCAGTCGGAACTCAAATCGTGCGTCTTAGTTTTAGCTTCTGCTAATGCGGGGAAGGTTAATTTTCTGATCACGGTGACAGCGGATTTGGTGCAGAAAGGCTTCTCCGCTAAGAATATGGCTGAAAAGTTTGCCGAAATTATTCAGGGGAGAAGCGGAGGGAAGGAAAGCAAGGCCGAAGGAGGGGGAAAAGATCCAACGCGGATTCAAGAAGGTTTAGCTGCCGTAGCCGGGAGGCTGCGATGAGGAGCCTCGGGATAGACTACGGAAGCAAAAGGATAGGGATTGCTGTTTCCGATCCGCTGGGGATGATAGCGCAAGGGGTGGCGGTGATCGGCAAGGGGCCGGACTTTGAATCGGACATCCGGGAAATCAAAAGGATCATAAAGAAATATGGCGGGGTGGAGGAGATCGTGGTGGGTTTGCCCAAGACCATGGGGGGAGCAATAGGAGAGGCTGCGGAAAAAGTTTTAGAGTTTGTAGAAGCTCTGAAGAAGGAATTTAAAATTAATATTACTACCTGGGATGAGCGCTTAACCACGGCAGAAGCGGAGCGGACTTTAATTTCGGCCGGGCTTTCTCGGGAAAAGCGGAAAAAGGTCATCGATAAATCCGCTGCGGCGGGTATCCTTCAGACTTATTTAGACCGAAAACGGAAATGAAAGTTAGAATCGTAATTTGGTTTGGAATCACCCTGCTGTCTCTTTTGTGCGCCGTTTTATTTCAATCTATTAATGTCTTTGATTCTTCTATAACTAAGCTGACGATTCAACCGGGATCCTCAGCCCGTTCAGTTCAGGCGATACTGGAGGAGCATAAGGTGCTTCCGCCCCGCAGCAGCTTCCTTATGATGGTGAGGCTGTTTCGCCTGCAGGATCGTCTGAAAGCGGGAGATTATAGCTTTTCCCCATCGGATTCCCTTCTTAAAATCATATTGAAACTGACGAAAGGGAAAACCCTGCCTCCCAAGCAATTGAGAGTGACCTTTCCCGAAGGAACCTCGATTTATAAGATGGGATTAAGCTTAAAAGATGCCGGTTTCAGCAATTGGGAAGAATTCCAAGCTCTGGCAAATGAGGGAATAACCGGCGGCCTTCGCGCCAACCACTGGAAGATTTTCAAATATGTCCCTTCCGAATCTTTAGAGGGGTACCTGTTTCCCGATACTTATCAATTTTATACCGGCGCTTCAGTTGAGGCTGCAGCGGAAATCATGCTAAAAAGATTCGAAGCGGTGGTAATTCCTTTCTGGGAAAGGTCAAAGAAAGATACAAAATTAAATCTGCATGAGATCCTGACCTTAGCTTCGATCATTGAGAAGGAAGCCAGGGTGCCGTCGGAGCGAACGATTATCGCTTCAGTTTTTTATAATCGCTTAAAAGTTGGAATGCCATTGGCGGCGGATCCGACCATAAAATACGCTCTGGAGCGGCCGACTAAAAAAGTTTTTGTTGATCAACTTTCGGTTAAATCACCTTATAATACTTATAAAAGGAGAGGTTTGCCGCCGGGGCCGATTTGTAATCCAGGATTAGACTCTATTAAAGCCGCAATTTATCCCGCAAAAACCGATTTCTTTTTCTTTGTGGCTAAGCCGGATGGCAATCATACTTTTTCAAAAACCTGGCAGGAGCATCAGAGGGCGCGGTTGTTAGGAAAATAACCCGCTGAACCAGCCCGCAACTTCATTTCCGATTTCTTCGGCTTTATAAAAAGCGTCTTCCAGACCATCGATCACCCGCAGAGTGGCCGCGAAAGTATCTGAGATCTTATCAGTTGGCAGATGAGTTCTAAGTGCTGACTCCTGGAAAGTTCCGCGCTTGGCCATAGCCATATAATAGCGGTGACCATTGGGAATGACGTTACTATTCCAGAATTTATTCATAAAATCGGATGCCGTCCAGCATTGAGTGGTGCTCCGATTCGGATCATTAAAATAAATGTGAGTGATTTTGCCCAAGTCGTCTTTTTTATACCCGGTGACGGTCATCCAGTGGGCGCGGGAAGCGTTATCGATATAGCTGGATAGCGAGGAATTGGATCCCCCGCCCCAGATGCCAAGAACCATCGGCGGGATCCCTTTATCAACCAATGCTGCCAGATCCTCTAAACTGCCATAATTTTCCTGCCGGACAAGCATGTTTTTTGCCACCGCTTTTTCTTTGAGGGCCAGAGGTCCGTGACCGACCGTGTCGGATTTAAACATCTCATGATAATTTCCCGGATCGGTCCCGTAGTATTTCATGATCATGGCTAGGGAAGTTGGCCCGCATTCGTTCTTCCCCTGGATTAGATTCGGAACCGGCAGTTTAATGTCTTTTCTTAAAGTGAGAGTTGCAATGGTAGGCTCATCGGTTACGGTCGTGGTTTGAATTGCTGTAAGTTCTCTTCTGGCTACTTGAGTTAAGGAAGATAAAAAGGATGAGCCGGAAGGGCTGGGTAAATTTACTTTTGGTCTTTCCAAAATATTGATGCCGGAAGTAGCGAGGTTATTGTAAGCTCTAAAATTATACATGGCTTATCTCCTTATTTTTATGAGGCGTTTCCCAGTTATATTATCGCATTTTTAAGGCAAAAACTTGCGTTATTCCCACTCAATGGTTGAAGGAGGCTTTGAGGAGATATCATAAACTACGCGGTTAACGGTGGGGGTTTCATTTACTATCCGATTTGAGATCTTTTCTAGTAACTCATATGGTAATTTTGCCCAATCGGCGGTCATGGCGTCGGTGGAAGTCACCGCCCGCAAGGCCACCGTGTTTAAGTAAGTCCTTTTATCACCCATAACGCCAACCGTTCTGATGGGCAGCAGGACTGCAAAGGATTGCCAGAGCTCTTTGTAAAGGCCGGCTCTTTTGACTTCAGTTGCCACGATATCATCCACTTCCTGCAGAATTTTAACTCGTTCGGGCGTAACCTCTCCAATGATGCGAATCGCCAGGCCCGGTCCTGGGAAAGGCTGGCGGGTGATGATTTCTTCCGGAACGCCGAGCTCTCTTCCTAAAGCGCGAACTTCGTCTTTGAATAATTTTTTTAGTGGTTCAACCAGCTTAAACTTAATGTCCTTTGGCAAGCCGCCGACATTGTGATGGGTTTTTATGCGAACGGCTGTGGTTGCCGTCAATCCTGGAACCGCCGATTCAATCACATCAGGATAAAGTGTTCCCTGAGCCAGAAAAGGGAACTTCCCCTTCAATTTTTTGGCCTCCTCCTCAAACACGCGGATAAATTCATTCCCGATCCGATGCCTTTTTTCTTCCGGATCAGTGACGCCCTTAAGTTTTTCATAAAAACGTTTGGAAGCGTCAACGTGAATTAGATTGATCTTGAAATGCCGGGTGAAGACTCCCACAATTTTCCTGGCTTCATTTTTTCGCATAAAGCCTTGATCGATGAACATGCAGGTCAGCTTTTTTCCAACCGCTTTGTGAACCAGGGCGGAAACGGTAGAAGAATCCACTCCTCCAGAGAGAGCACAGAGGATTTTATCTTTTCCTACAAACTGTTTGATTTCTTTTAACTGTTCCTCGATGAAATATTTTGTCGTCCAGGTCGGTTTGCAGCCACATACGACATAAACGAAATTCTTGATGATTTCAATTCCCTTTTCGGTATGCACTACTTCCGGATGGAATTGGACTCCGTAAAGTTTTTTCTCCGGGTTTCCAATAGCCGCCAGCGGCGTATTTTTGGTGTGGGCTAAGACCCTGAAATCTTTCGGCAGTTTTACTACAACATCGCCGTGGCTCATCCAGCAGATAATTTGTTTGGGCAGTCCGGCAAAGATATTGGTTTCGTCATCGATGAAAAGCTCGGTTTTGCCGTATTCTCTTTTCTTCTCGGCCTTGACGCTGCCGCCCAGATCTTTTGCCATCAGCTGGGTGCCGTAGCAGATCCCCAGCACCGGTATCCCTGACTTCCAGATGGTTCTGTCCAGAGTCGGGGCGTTCTTCTCGTAGACCGAAGCCGGCCCGCCGGAGAGGATGATCCCTTTGACTTTCATCTTCTTTAATTCAGCCGCGGTTATATTGTGGGGCAGTATCTCGCAGTAAACATTGCACTCTCTCACCCGCCGGGCGATGAGCATGGCGTACTGAGCGCCAAAGTCAAGAACGGCGATGAGGTCGTGTTTCATTTATACATTCCCAATTGTTGCGCTTTCTGATAAACTTTGCCTTCTGTCAAGATCGAAGGCGCAATCACCACTTCCACTTGCTGCATCTCTTTCAGATTAGCGGCGCCGAGGGTACCCATAGAAGTTTTCAGCGCGCCAACCAGATTCATCGAGCCGTCATCAAATTTCGCCGGACCAAGTAAAATTTCCTTCAAAATTCCAATGGTTCCGACTTTAATTCTGGAACCGCGAGGAAGGGTGGGAGACGGGGTCGCCATTCCCCAGTGGTAACCGCGACCGGGTGCTTCTGAAGCTTTAGCAATCGGGGATCCAATCATCACCGCGTCAGCACCGCAGGCGATCGCCTTACAGATATCACCGCTGACCGCCATACCGCCGTCAGCAATGATCGGAACATAAACATTGTTCTCTTTAAAATATGCGTCGCGAGCCGCCGCGCAGTCAGCGATCGAAGTAGCCATCGGGACGCCAACTCCGAGGACTCCGCGGGAAGTGCAAGCGGCGCCGGGGCCGATACCAACCAATACTCCTGCCACTCCTGTCCCCATTAAGGTTAAAGCGACTTCATAGGTCACACAATTTCCGACCATTACCGGGACCTTCATAGCAGCACAGAATTTCTTGAGATCGAGCGGTTCGGAGGTAGTGGATTTATGTTTGGTTGATAAAACCGTTGATTGAACCACAAAGATGTCAGCACCGGCATCGCGGGCGATCGGCCCGAACTCGATCGCGTCCTGGGGAATGGAGGAAACGGCGGCGATCCCGCCGGCATCCTTGATCTCCTTGATCCGCTTTTTGATCAGTTCCTTTTTGATCGGTTCAAGATAAAGTTTCTGCATCAGGGGAACATACTGATCTTTATCGACCGAGGAAATTTGCTGCAGGATTTTATCCGCGTCGTCGTAGCGGGCCCAAACCCCCTGCAGATTCAAAACTCCCAGCCCGCCTAACTTGCTCATCAGAACGGCGGTCTTAGGGCTGACCACTCCATCCATGGCTGCGGCGATGATGGGGAGATCAAACTTATATTTTCCGATCTTGACCGAAACATCGGTGTCATCCGGATTGATAGTGACGATGGAAGGGGCAAGAGAAATTTCATCAAATCCATAAGCCCTTCTGGTTTTTTTTGCCCGGCCCAGTTCTGTTTCCATTATGGTTTCTCCTTTTTCTTTTTTGCCTTCTTTACGGAGGTCGCGGAGCTTCTGCGCTTGGCGGTTTCGATCATTTTTTCAAATTCTTCCATGATCGGCTCCGGCACCCAGATTTCGCTGCATTCCTGGCAGACATAAGCCGGAACGCTCTCCATCATATAAAGCTTGCCCCTCTGATAGTCTTCCAGGTTGACTTTTTCCAGCACCAGCTCCCCGCCGCAGGCCTGGCAGGCTCCCGGTTCCCCTTCGGCCAGAAGATTTTTGTATTTTTCAAATTCTTTATCATTTGTCATGAGTTAATTAACCGAGCATTATATCGTAAATTTAGTTGCTTGACAAGAGTTTGAGAATTGATATAATGCAAAAGATACGGAGGTGAATTAATGAGAAAAGTTTTGGGAATTATTTTGTTGTTTGTTTTCTTGCTGAGCATGTGCGGAATCGGTTTTGCGCAGGTGGAAGGGAAGAGGGCTGAATTAAGCAAGATCCAGGTTTACATCAAATCATTGGACAGCAAAATTGAAAAAGCCCGAGCGGCCAAACAGATAAATAAAGTTGCGGAGCTCAGAGAACAGAAAAGAAAACAGCAGGAACGAGCTGATTTGTTAAAGAAGGAGATTGCAGCACTGGAGCAGGCTAGAGTAAAAATAAAGCCAGAAGGTGAAAGAAAAAGAGGATTTCAAGTGGGAGCAGGATACGGTGGAGGTGCAGGAATCATTGGGGTTGGATATGCCAGGCCAATCTCTGAAAGTATCGGATTGGTTTTTGACGCAGGCTATGGCATTGGCAACGGCTATTCGGTCATAATAGCAGAGGCTTCCGGAATTTATTCATTTGGTAAAGCTTTTGCCGGGCTTGGTCTTGCCGCCACCAGCTATTCCAATAAGGTTACCGATATTCCGGGTCTTTCCGGCACTTTTGATAAAGGGACAAGATTCGGGGCGGAATTATTCTTTGGGTATTCGTTTGGTTCATTGATGGGCAAAATCGGATACAATACTGGTCTAGCCGGCGGTTTAACGGCCGGGGCATCTTATTTATTTTAGGAGGTGAAGTATGTATAAAAAATGGTTTCTGTTAACAGTTGGGATTCTGTTTATTGGGATCGCGGTTTTGGGTTGTGGAAAAGTTGCGCAAGAAGCTACCAATCCAAACATGAGCACCACTCCAGCCACGCCTCCCGCCGGAACCACGGCACTTAAAATGTCTACCGGCAACATCTCAGCCAGCGGAAATTCTCTGAATTTCAACTTCCTGGCTTTGAATCAGGATAATCAGGCGCTGACCAATCTTACATTGGGAAACTTACAGGCGCAGATATATGATTCTTATCCCACCGGACTTTCGGTGTCTGAGGTTAAAGCCGAAGCGATCATCGATGTGACTTTTAGTGAAATAACCTCAGGAGCAAATACCGGGAAACCGATTGCGGTAAGTTTGACTCTGGATAAGAGCGGAAGTATGGGTTTTGATGACTCGACTTACCGGAAGGTTACCACACTGGAAGTGGCAGCCTCCAAGTTTGTTGACCTAATGGCTTCGGATAGCATGGCGGCGGTGATCCTGTTTGATAACTATGTTTCGCTGGAAGCTGCCATGACATCCAATAAAACATTATTAAAAGACAGGATTGCTACGCGAGAGGCGTACGGGGGATCAACGGCAATTTACGATGCCATCAAGGTTGCACTTGATGAAACCAAAAAGGTAAGTTCAACGAATTATGTAAGAGCGATCCTCGCGATGACCGATGGGCAAGATAACTCATCTTATGTTACTAACGAAGCAGGGATAACGACCGAAGCGATTGCCCAGGGGCTTCCCATTTATACCATCGGTTTGTTTAATGATTCATATGAAGCGGACAGCTACCGGGCGCCGTTGGTGAGAATTGCCACTACTACTACCGGCACCTCGGATTCTTATTACGAAGTGATTGCCGGAGTCACTGGTCTTACCGCACAGTCGGTTGCGGCCTTAGGTGTTTTGGAAAACGTTTTTACCAATCTGAACCAGGCGTTGACCAATTCCTACTCAGGGAGCTGCACTTTATCCGCCAATCTGGTTGCAGGCCAGCAATATTGGTTAGTGCTCAAAGCGCAGAATTACGGTAATTTAAGTTATACGGTAGTTTCGCCTTTTATTGCGCACTGAATTAGTCAATAGTTTATTTTCAAAAAGGCCCCGATTTATCGGGGCCTTTCCATTTTTGACGGGTATAGTTGGTTGTGATATACTACCATTGAATGCATTTCAATATTGAACATATACGTAAGGTAGATCCCGAGATCGCCGAAGCGCTGGATCTGGAGATCGAGCGCCAGCGCAGCAAGCTGGAGATGATCGCCTCCGAAAATTTTACCTCTCGCGCCGTGATGGAAGCCTGCGGATCGGTAATGACCAATAAATACGCCGAAGGCTATCCCGGCAAACGCTACTACGGCGGCTGCCAGTTTGTCGATATCGTGGAAGCTTTAGCCATTGAGCGGGCAAAGAAATTATTTGGCGCCGATCATGCTAACGTGCAGCCGCATTCCGGCTCTCAGGCCAACTTTGCGGCTTATTTTGCTTTTATCAAGCCGGGAGATACTGTTATGGGCCTCAACCTTTCTCACGGCGGGCACTTGACCCACGGCAGCTCCGTTAATGTTTCCGGCATGTATTTTCACTTTGTTTCTTACGGCGTGCGGCAGGATACCGAGACCATTGATTTTGACGAGTTAAAAAGGCTGGCGGAAGAGTTTAACCCCAAAATGATAGTAACCGGAGCCACCGCTTATCCGCGCATCATCGATTTTGGAAAGTTTAGAGAGATCTGCGATGATGTGGGAGCGGTTTTAATGGTGGATATCGCGCATATTGCCGGACTGGTTGCCGCCGGTCTTCATCCTTCCCCCGTTCCCGTTTCAGAAGTGGTAACTTCAACCACTCACAAAACTCTGAGAGGGCCGCGTTCCGGCTTTATTCTTTGCAAGGCGGAGTATGCCAAGCAGGTTGACAAAGCGGTCTTCCCTGGTATTCAAGGAGGGCCCCTGGAACACATTATTGCCGCTAAAGCAATTTGTTTTAAAGAGGCGATGGCGCCAGAATTTAGGAATTACCAGCAGCAGATCGTAAAAAATGCTCATGCTCTTGCGGAGGGATTGATCAAGAATGGTTTAAGGTTGGTTTCGGGCGGGACCGACACGCATTTAGTTCTGGTTGATCTTAGACCCTTTAAAGTTACCGGAAAAGTTGCCGAAACCGTTCTGGATGAAGTGGGTATAACCGTTAACAAGAACACCATTCCCTTCGATCCCGAGAAGCCGACCGTTGCTTCCGGAATCAGGATCGGAACGCCGGCTTTAACTACGCGGGGAATGAAAGAGACGGAAATGAAATTGATCGCCGACCTGATTTCAAAAGTGCTGAAAAAAGTGGAGGATGAGAAAATTAAAAAAGAAGTGGCCGGGGTTATTTCTGATCTTTCCCGAAAATTCCCCCTCTATGAATCATGATTGAACTTATCAGTGCGACTAAAACCTATCCCAATGGAATTGAGGTGTTGTTTGAAGTTAACCTCAATATCGGCAAGGAGGAGTTCGTTTTTTTGGTCGGCCCTTCCGGCGCCGGCAAAACCACTTTGCTGAAACTGCTTTATCGTGAAGAGGTGCCAACTTCCGGAAAGGTGATCGTGGATCGTGTGAACGTGGCGGAGCTGGACGCGAATCAGGTGCCATACCTGCGCCGCAATATCGGGGTCATTTTCCAGGATTTTAAGCTGCTGCCGAAAAGGACGGTTTATGAAAATGTGGCATTTGCCCTGCGGGTTATGGGAGCTCCGCGCTCGACTATCCGGCGCAAAGCCATGCAGGCGCTGGAGCTGGTCGGGATGTTGAAGAGAGCAAATTCTTTCCCGGATGAACTATCCGGCGGAGAAAAGCAGCGGGCCTGTATCGCGCGGGCGATCGTGAATAATCCGCCGATCCTGTTAGCGGATGAGCCAACCGGGAATTTGGATCCTACCACTTCCTGGGACATTCTTCAGCTTTTGGATAAAATAAACAAAAGGAATACGACCGTATTAGTCGCGACCCATAATAAAAGCATTGTGGATGAGATGAAAAAAAGAGTGGTTGAGCTGGAGAGCGGAAGAGTGGTCCGCGACCAGCAGTTAGGGATGTACCATGTTCAGCAATCTTGAGTTTTTTTTGGTAGAAGCCTTCCGATCTTTTCAGCGTTCGGCGTTGATCAGTATGGTGACGATGGTGACCATCACCGTCTCCCTCACTATTTTTGGACTTTTTTTATTATCAGTGATCAATTTAGGAAACATGGTAGGAACCGTGTCATCCAAGCTGGATCTATCCGCTTACACTTCCAAGGACATTTCACTGGAGGATGCCGGAGCTATACAGGTTAGAATCTCAAAAATACCCGGCGTGGAAAAGATTGAATATACATCCAAAGCCGAAGCCTGGAAAAAATTTAAGGAGGACTTTAGCAGCAAATTATCCCTGGATGAGGCGATTCGCGACAATCCTCTGCCGCACACCTTTGCGGTCCAGATTCGTACCCCGGATCTTTTGCCGATAGTGGCAAAGCAGATCTCCGCCATGGAAGTTATTGATGAGGTGCGCTACAGCGGGCGGCTTATTGATCAAATAAAATCTTTGGTGAGCGCGGTCCGGGTGGGAGGTTTGGCCCTGATAGTATTACTTTTCCTTGCCACGCTCTTGATTGTGGTCAATACCATTCGACTGACCGTGCTGGCGCGGGAAACCGATATTTATATCATGAAATTGGTGGGAGCCACTAACAATTTTGTAAAATGGCCTTTTATCATTGAGGGGATTTTCATCGGGGTTTTGGGTGGGGTTTTCTCGTTCCTGATTTTAAAGTTTTCATATGATTCAGTTATTTCCCGATTGGCGCTGGCGCTTCCTTTCCTGCCGACGGTTACCGATCAGGGTCTATTGTCGGCAATTTATGCGGTGATGATCTTTGGCGGCATGGGTTTGGGGATGCTGGGCGGATATATTTCGGTCTCGAAAGTCTTGAAGAACGAGGAGGAAGGAAAATGTTAACCTGGTTTAGAAAAAAGATGAAGATGATTATGATAGTGGTTGCGGTTTTATTCGTGGCTTCCATGTTTTATGGTCTCGGATATCGCGGGCTTAAGGGTGATGGGGGAGGGGGCAAGTCCAAGGTTTTGGCAAAGGTCAACGGACAGGAGCTCGATCCTTTCCGCTTCCGAGAAATACTGAATCGTCTTGCTGGCAGCTTTGGCCCGAACCTGGGCCCGCAAGATTCGGCTTTCCTTGAAAATCTGGCGCTGGCGCAATCGATCGATTTTGCCCTGATGCTCGGCGAAGCCAAAAAGAGAGTGAGAGTTTCCGGCAGGGAATCGGACGCAGCCATCGAAAGCATCATGCGGCAGCAGAAGGTGCCGGGGAAGAGAGAACTTGAAAATGCCTTAAAGCGGATCGGACTCTCGATGGGGAAATTCCGCGATCTGATCAAGGATGAGATGCTGGTGCAGAAGCTTTCCATGAAACTGAGAGAAGCAGTCAGGGTAACGACGGATGACCTGCGCGAAGTCAGGGCCAGTCACATTTTGGTGTCAACCGAAACCGAAGCAAAAAAGCTGCTGGAAAAGATAAGAAAAGGAGAAGATTTTGCTGCACTGGCAAAAAAATATTCCAGGGATACAGGATCCGCTCTCAAGGGAGGGGATCTGGGTTACATTACAACTGGGACGATGTTGGAGCCGTTCGAGAAAGCCGCTTTCTCCTTAAAGGTGGGGCAGGTTAGCGGCATGGTGCAATCTCCTTTCGGTTATCATGTCATAAAAGTTACGGATTCCCGCCTGCGCAAATTTCCGGGCGAGCAAAAAGATATTGAAAAGGCGGCTTTGCAGGAAAAACAGGAGAAAACTTTTCGCCGCTGGTTTTCTGAGATCAGGAGCAAAGCCAGAGTTGAAATTATCAGTCCAGAGCTGAAAGGGCATGATTTAAGATTTAAAGGAAGAATGGCGGAGGCGATTGAGGAATACAAGAAGGCTATTCTTCAAAATCCGGCCAATCCATACTTCCACATTTATCTTGGAGATTCTTATATGTCAATCGGGCGAAAGGATCTGGCTTTTTCTGAATATGAAAATGCAATTAGGATCGAGGGCGGCAATCCATGGTTGTATATTATTTTAGGCAGGGCTTATGAAAGTGCAGGAGAAAAAAGTCTGGCAGCCACGCAGTACCGGAAAGCTTCACTGGTCGCGGGAGACAACAAAGTCTTGCATGAGCAGCTGCTCAAGCTTTTTCAGGATATGAAGCGGAGCAGTGAAGCGGCGAACGAGAGGGCCGAGCTGAAACGAATTGAGAAGAAAGAGAAATTTGAAAAAGAACTCAGCGGGCAGAAGAAGTAGCTAGATTCTCTCCAAAGCCGAGAATGGATCTTACGTCTTCCGGAGTTCTGCTCTCAACGTAAATTCTGAGCAGCGGCTCCGTGCCGGAGGCACGGAAGAGAATCCAGCTTTCATCTTCAAAATTGAGTTTTAGACCATCCAGAGTTTCAATTTTTACTATCTTCTTGCTGGTAAAAGTAGCGGGTGGAGATTTTATTAACCGATCAACTATTTCTTTCCCCTTTTCGGTATGAATATCGGCTCTATCGTAATAGAAGTACCCATGCTCTTCCATAATCTCATCTAAAATCTGGGCCAGGGTCTTCTTTTCGAAGGCCATCAGTTCCAGCAGCATAAGCCCGGCTAAAATGCCGTCGCGCTCCGGGATAAAGCCTTTGATCCCCATGCCGCCGCTCTCTTCGCCGCCTAATAGAATATCTTTTTCTAACATCAACTTTGCCACATGCTTGAAGCCAATGGGAGCAGTGTTAAGTTTAATTCCGTACTGTCGGCATAGCTTATCGATTAGATGGCTGAGGTTGAAGGTCTTTACCACTTCACCGGAAAGTTTTCGGTGAACCACCAGGTGCTTTAAAAGCAGGGCGAAAACATTATGGGTATTTATAAATCTGCCGGTGCTGTCGATTGCCGCTAACCGATCCGCGTCGCCATCCAAAACGATGCAGGCTGTCAGCTCATTCGAATACTTCAAGGCGGTTTCTTTAACAAAGGAGACCGATTCTTCCAAATTTACGGGCAAAGGTTCGGGATTGATCCCTCCAAACAGTGGATCGCGATTGCCGCGGATCTCAATTACCGGCAGGCCGAGAGCCTTAAAATAGCCGGCGCCGCTGCCGTGCATTGGGTCAACTATTATCTTTAGGTTGTGGGTCTTAATAAGGTCGAGATTAACCAACGAATTTATCTTTTCAAAGTAGGTTTTATCCGGGTCAAAGGTTTCGATGTTTAATGTAGAAGGTTTAAGGTTCAAAGTGTTTTTCAATCGTTTTTCAACTTTATTCGTGGTTTCCGGAAAAGCCGAACCTCCGAAAGACTCCTTAATTTTAAATCCGTTCCATTCAGGCGGATTGTGCGAAGCGGTGATCATGATTCCCGCTCCCAGTCCCATGGTTTTTACCGCATAAGATAATACGGGTGAGGGAACCGCATGTTCGGCAAGAAGGGTTCTGATCCCGGCACCAGAGCAAATTTCCGCCGCGGCGCGGGCGAAGTTTTCGGATTGAAAGCGGTTATCGTAGCCGACGGCGATTCCTTTCCCGGCCAGATTTGTTTCTGTCAGCGCCTGGGTTACACACTGAACATTGTGAAAAGTAAAGTCTTCGGCAATTTTTCCCCGCCAGCCGTCGGTGCCAAACTTAATTTGATTCATCAGACATTTCCTCAACTGGCATCTCCTCGCCGGGTTGATATCTATATTCTGGTTTTGGGAAATCAAGTACGGGTTGCCCTCCCAAAACCGTCTGATTATAAGCTTTCCAGATGCGGGGGCAGACCGCGACTTCGGCCACCCCTTGCATGGAGGAATTATCATCATTCCCGGTCCAGATGCCGGTTACCAGCTGCGGGACAAAACCAATAAACCATGCGTCCTTAAAATCTTGAGTGGTGCCGGTTTTGGCAGCTGCCGGCCGGTCAATTTGACCGCGGACCCCGGTCCCCCGGGTCAAAACTCCTTTCATTATGTCAACTATGATGGCATCAACATTTTCATCCAGCACCTTTTTTTCCTGAATACTGTGCTTATACAGAGTTACTCCGTCGCGGTTTTCAATTTTAGAGATGGCGGTTGGCTCAACCCGGATCCCGGAATTAGCAAAGACACCAAAGGCGGAGGTCATCTCCAGAATGGAAACTTCCGAAGCACCCAGAGCCAGGGAGAGACCGGGTTCGAGACGACTCTTAATTCCCATTTTCTGAGCCACGTCAATGGCGTTTTGTATACCAACCCGCTCCAGTAATTTTATAGATGGAATATTTAATGATTTTTCCAATGCATAGCGCATGGTTACGGGACCTCTGAATTTACCGTCAAAATTTTTTGGCTGCCAGGTTCCGTCCGGGTTCCAGCGGTTCGGCCAGACCTGGAAAGTAGTGGGGGTGTCTTCCAGAATCATTCCGGGCGATATACCCTGTTCAATCGCCGCAGTGTAAATGAAAGGTTTAAAAGAAGAGCCGGGCTGCCGCTTTGCCTGGGTGACACGATTGAATTTGCTTTCTAAAAAGTCCACCCCGCCGACCAGGGCTTTGATGTAACCGGTGCGGGGATCGATGGAGACCAGGCCGACCTGGGAAAAATTGTACTTTTTACCCTCTTCAGAAATAAAACGGGTGATGATTTCTTCCGCTGCCAATTGCATCGAAGCATCAAGTGTGGTATGGACTCTCAATCCTCCATGATAGACCATTTCTTCTCCGTATTTATCGGTGAGATCCTGCAGAATGTAACTTATAAAGTAAGGAGCAATTTCTCCAAACCGCTTTAAATTTTTCGGGGAAAAATTCAGGCTTTCGATCGCAGCCAGTTTTGCATCGCGTTCCGAGGCAAGGTTTTGATCCAGCATTTTATTGATAACATAGATCTGGCGGAGTTTGGACCCCCTAAAATTTCGATAAGGCGAATAAAGCTCCGGTCCGCGGATCAAGCCGGCAATCATGGCGGACTGCGCCAGGTCGAGTTCGGAGGCCTGTTTTCCAAAGTAAAGATTAGCCGCCGATTCGATGCCGTAGGCGTTGTGGCCGAGATAGACCTGATTTAAGTAGAGTTCGAGGATCTCTTCTTTGGTATAACGGCGCTCGATTTGCAGAGATAAGATCGCTTCAGCCACTTTGCGGACAATCGTCTTTCTCTTGTTTAGAAAAAGATTGCGGGCCAGCTGCTGGGTAATGGTGCTTCCTCCTTCCACGATGCGGCCGTAGGCAAAATTTTTTATGCTCGCGCGAAGGATGCTGCCAAAATCCAATCCATGGTGGTCATAGAAGTGCGGATCTTCTGTGGCAATAACAGCTTTTTGCAGATAGACGGAAATTTTTGAGAGGGGAACCACCTGGCGGTTTTCTTCGCGATGAAGACGGGCCAGGATCTTCCCATCGGCGGAGTAGATGAGGGTGCTTTCACTCGGGATGTAAGTGTTAAGCAGTTCAATGCTGGGCAGCTGAGTGATTACTTGAAGGGCAATTCCGGCAGCGGCGGCAAGAATTATCAGCAAAACTAATGCAATTATTCTTTCAATATTAGATTTTTTCTTTTTCGGCATAGCGCTAATGGAGCCTTGATTATAGCATTTTCGAGATGGCTTGATAAGGTTTTTAGGTTGTGGTATATTTGAGATATGGCGACAAAGATACTGGTTATTCATGGGCCGAACCTGGCGCTGCTGGGTGAACGGGAGGTCGCGGTATATGGACAGTTTACTCTGGAAGAAATCAATCAAAAGTTGAATGGCCTGGCCAAGCAAGAAAATATCGAGCTCGAAATCGTTCAGCTTGACGGTGAAGGTGAAATCGTCGAAAAAATCGGGAAAGCCCGAAAAAGTTTTCAAGCCATTGTGATCAACCCGGGGGCTTATACTCATTACAGCGTGGCGATTCGAGACGCCATTGCTGCAGTTGGAATTCCCGCCGTTGAAGTTCATCTTTCAAACATATATGCGCGGGAGGAATTCCGTCATAAATCAGTAATTGCTCCGGTAGCTATTGGTCAGATTTCAGGCTTTGGAATAAACAGTTATCTCCTGGGATTAAAAGCCGCGATTGATCTGCTCCGCAAATGAAGCCCACCCAACTAAAGGCGGTAAAACTTACTAAACGCATTTTTCGTAATTTGCAGATCCATGAGGGACAAACCGAGAAAGAAGTGGCCGATTGGATAAAATCACAATTGAGCAGATTTGGCGCTCATCCCGCTTTTCGCATCATCGTTGCTTCCGGGAAGAGATCCGCCAAACCTCACGGTTTTGCCACCAATAAAAAAATTGGAAAAGGGGAACTGGTGGTCGTGGATTTTGGGGCATTGTATAAAGGATACCGATCGGATATCACGCGTACTTTTGTGACTGGTAAGCCAACTCCAAGGCAAAGGAAAATTCTAGGGATTGTCAGGGAAGCTCAGAAAAGGGCCATAAGAGCGGTAAGGGCGGGAAAGGAAGGTCAAGAGGTTGACAAGGCAGCAAGGGATTACATAACCCAAAAAGGCTTTGGGAAATATTTTTTACATTCGACCGGTCATGGCATTGGGAAAAAGGTTCACGAGGCGCCGAAGCTTTCCCGCAAGAATCAGCATCTGCTCAAGGCGGGGCAGGTTATCACCGTCGAGCCGGGGATTTATATAAAAGGATGGGGTGGCGTCCGGTTCGAAGATATGCTGGAGGTCACAAAGACCGGAGGCAAAATTCTAACGCTATGAAAACCATCGCCATTATCGTAGCGGGTGGTCAGGGGAAGAGGATGGGGAAGCCTAAGCAGTTTCTGAGGATTGCCGGCAGACCCATGCTCGCATGGACGCTTCGGGCGTTTCAGGAATCCAGGGTAGTTGATGGTATTATCCTGGTAGTGGCAAAAGACCAATTGGCCAAAGCAAGAAGGCTTAAATTTTCAAAAGTTTTAAAAGTAGTGGCAGGTGGGAAAGAGCGACAGGATTCAGTTAGACATGGGCTAAAGGAGCTTCCTGCGTCAACCGAGATGGTGGTTATTCATGATGGAGCGCGCCCGGCCGTTAGCAAGGAACTGATCGAAAAATCCGTGAAAGCTGCGCGAAGATTTGGTGCCGCTGTGGCTGGAGTTCCGGTGAAAGATACTCTCAAGTTAGTGAACAGCGGACGGTGGACAGTGGACAGAACTTTGGATCGGGGAAGGGTCTGGCAGGCGCAGACGCCGCAGACATTCAAGGCTTCTTTAATCCGAAAAGCTTACGCAAAAGTGCGGGGGAAGTTTACCGATGACGCGATGCTGGTTGAAAGGATGGGGATTCCTGTTAAAATGGTAAGGGGCTCTTACGAAAATTTTAAGGTTACCACACCGGAAGACTTAAAATTGATGGAAGCGGTATTAAAGAACAGGAGGGGGGAAATTGGGATACATCAATAACTTGTTCATTTCATTGCTGGGCAACTTTGTTTTTGTGGCGGTATTTATTTCCTGGTTTCTGGCGCAAATTATCAAAGTGATAATCTATTGGATGCTGGAGAAGAAATTAAATATCTGGCACTTTTTTGAAGCGGGAGGAATGCCTTCCACGCACTCGGCTTCGGTTACCGCTTTGACCCTTAGTATCTTATTGACTCAGGGTCCGGGTTCCCCGCTTTTTGTGGTTTCTTCGGTTTTTTCTCTGATAGTTATGTACGATGCTGCCGGCGTCCGGCGATCCGCGGGAAAGCAGGCCGAGATATTAAATAAAATGGTAGATGATCTTTATTCAACCGGCAGGGTTAAGGTGGAAAAACTTAAAGAATTGTTAGGTCATGACCCGATCGAAGTTGTTATCGGAGCCTCAATCGGCGTAGTGGTGACGCTGATTGCTTTTTATGTCTACATTATTAGATAAAATAAAACTTCCTGAAACTCTAAAAGAGCTCTCAGCGAAGCAGTTAGAGCAGATTTCGGCGGAAGTCAGAAAAAAAATAATTGAAGTTACTTCTCAAACCGGCGGTCACGTCGCTTCCAGTCTGGGTTCAGTTGAGCTGGCGGTGGCCCTTCATGCCATTTATGAAAGTCCAAAAGATAAAATTCTTTGGGATGTGGGTCATCAGGCTTATGCCCACAAAATATTGACCGGAAGGCTCGACCGATTTGATACTTTGCGGCAGTACCACGGCCTGAGCGGTTTTCCTAATAAAGATGAAAGCCCGCATGATGTTTTCACGGTCGGGCATGCTTCCACTTCGATTTCCCAGGCCCTGGGTCTGGCAAAGGCGCGCGATTTAAGCGGCGATAAATATTCGGTGGTGGCTGTAATCGGCGACGGATCGCTCTCAGGCGGCCTATCATTTGAGGGAGTAAACAACGTGGATGGCCTTAAAAGCAACATGATCGTAATTTTGAATGACAATGAGATGTCAATTTCAAAAAATGTGGGGGCCATCGCCAGCTATTTAACTGAGGTTTCTACCAGTGATACTTATAGAGAATTACGAAACCGGATTGAGAAGTTAGTAAAAAGAATTCCCCGGGTAGGAGTTTCACTTTTCGAGGCGGCCAAAAAACTCAAAGATCGCACCAAGCATGTGGTCGTAAGTTTTAAGGTGGATGTGATTTTTGAAGAACTGGGATTTAAATATTTTGGCCCTATCGACGGCCACAATATTCCTCTTATTATGAGCACGCTGCATCACGCAAAAGAAGTTCAGGGGCCGGTGATTGTTCACGTTTTGACAAAAAAAGGGAAAGGATATGCGCCAGCCGAAGCTGAACCGACGCGTTTCCATGGGACCGGGCCTTATGAAATAACTACCGGGAAAGCTTTGAATGATAATGGCAGGCAAACCTACACCGCGGTTTTTGGAAAGACCATGGCAGAGTTGAGTGAAAAAAATTCTAAAATCGTAGCTATTACGGCGGCGATGATCGATGGGACCGGCCTTGAAGAATTTGCAAAAAGATTTCCGGAAAGATTTTTTGACGTAGGAATTGCAGAAGAACATGCCGTGACTTTTGCCGGGGCGATGGCCAGAGGTGGTTTTAAACCGGTGGTGGCAGTTTATTCTACTTTCCTGCAGAGGGCTTATGACGAAATCATTCATGACGTTTGCCTGCAGAATCTTCCGGTGGTTTTCGCGATCGACCGCGCTGGCATCGTAGGGGAGGATGGGGCGACGCATAATGGGATCTTTGATATCGCTTATCTCAGGTGCATCCCCAACCTGACTGTAATGGCGCCGGGTGATGATTTGGAGCTGGAAGAGATGCTTGAGTATGCCATCAAGCACGATGGTCCGGTTGCCATTCGCTATCCGAGAGGAACCGCACAAACTGCCGATCGAAAGTCGTTACGAGTCGCGAGTCAGGGGTCACGAGTAACGATAATTGCGATTGGCTCAATGGTTTATCCAGCCAGGGAAGCGGCGCAAAAGCTGGGTGACGCCAAAGTTGTCAATGCCCGCTTTATTAAGCCCCTGGACAAAGATCTGATCATCAACGCCGTCAAAGGAGCGGAAAAAGTCGTGACGGTGGAGGAGGGGGTTTTAGAGGGCGGTTTTGGTTCGGCAATTCTTGAACTTTTGGCGGAAAAAGGGATAAAAACACCGGTTATAAGGATCGGTCTGCCGAGCGAATTCATTGAGCACGGGAAGAGGGAGCAGATGCTGGAGAAATATGGATTGACGGCGGAGGGGATTTATCAGCAGATCAGGGAAGAGTTAAAAGCATGAAGACCGATGTCGAAATCGCCCAGAGCGTCAAATTAAAACCGATCGACGCGATTGCCAAAAAAGCAGGCCTTCTTCTACGCGAATTAGAACTTTATGGATTGGACAAAGCTAAAGTTCATCTGGATGCGCTTAGGCGGCTAAAAAATAAAAAAGACGGTAAGCTAATTCTTGTCACCACCATGACGCCCACCGCACAGGGTGAAGGGAAGACCACTACCACGATCGGCCTGGCTCAAGCCCTGCCGAATTCATTTGCCTGCATCCGCGAACCTTCACTGGGTCCGGTGATGGGGATGAAGGGTGGGGCGGCAGGCGGCGGATTTTCACAGGTGCTTCCCATGGACGACATCAACCTCCATTTAACCGGCGACATGCACATGGTAACCTCCGCTCACAATCTCTTAACCGCGATGCTTTACAATCATATTCACCAGGGAAATGTGCTCGGAATTGATGAGAATCGAATGGTCTGGAAAAGGGTCATCGACATGAACGACCGCGCACTGCGGGGAATGTTTGATATTACCGCTTCATCCGAAGTCATGGCCATCATGTGTTTGTCAAAAAGCGTGACCGATATGAAGGAGAGATTTGGGGGCATCATTGTCGCCTATGACTACAACGGGAATCCGGTCCGGGCAAGAGATCTCAAGGCGCAGGGAGCCATGGCGCTGCTGATGTGGCACGCCCTCAAGCCCAACCTGGTGCAGACCCTGGAAGGCGGGCCGGCTTTTGTGCACGGAGGTCCTTTTGCCAATATCGCCCACGGCTGCAATTCCCTGGTTGCGACACAAATGGCTTTAAAACTTTCTGACTATGTGGTGACCGAGGCCGGTTTTGGTTCCGAGTTAGGCGCCGAAAAGTTTTTTGACATTAAATGCCGGGTGGGAAATTTAAAACCTGCGGCCGCAGTGCTGGTGGTGACCAAGCAGGCTATTGATCGACACGGCTATGATAATGTTGCAAAACACGTTGAGAATATCAAGGTTTTCGGGATCCCGTTGGTAATTGCTATCAACAAAAAACTTAAAGACACAAACAAGGAACTTTTGGAGATTGAGAAGAATTGTTCGAGGTTTGATGTCCCGTGCGTTGTATCAGAGGTATGGAATGAAGGAGGCAGGGGGGGGAAGGACCTGACCAAAGCGGTGATGGATCTTTGCGATAAGAAAACAGAGTTCAGGTATTTATACGATTTAAATATTTCTTTGAAAGATAAAATTGAAAAAATCGCAGCCGTTATTTACGGTGCGGATGGGGTCAATTTTACCGAAGCTGCTTCAAAGGATCTGGAGCAATTGGAAAGAATCGGATTGTCCAATCTGCCGATCTGTGTAGCCAAGACTCAGTATTCGCTTTCCGATGATTCCAAGGTTTACGGAAGGCCAAAAGGGTTCAAGATCACCGTGCGAGAATTAAAGCCTTCGGCCGGCGCCGGCTTTGTGATCGCTTATGCCGGTGCTATAATGACCATGCCTGGTCTCCCTCTTCACCCGGCGGCGGAGAATATGGACATCACCGAAGAGGGGAAGATAAAGGGGCTGTTTTAATGATCAATCAGAAGAAAATCGAAAAAGCGATAAAGGAGATTTTAATCGCAATTGGCGAGAACTCTAATCGTCACGGGATAAAAGATACTCCCACACGGGTGGCACGGATGTACGCCGAGCTTTTTTCCGGAGTAGGAAAGGATCCCGGCAAAGAGGTGACGATTTTCCATAACGAAGATCACGAAGAGATGATCATAGTAAAGGACATCCCTTTCTATTCGATCTGTGAGCATCACCTGGTACCTTTCTTTGGCAAAGCCCATGTTGCTTATATCCCGACTAAAGGAAATGTCACCGGCCTGTCAAAGCTGGTTAGGGTGATCGAGGGATTTGCCAAAAGGCCGCAGGTTCAGGAAAGATTAACCAGTGAGATTGCGGATTGCTTAATGAAAAGGCTTAATCCGCTGGGAGTTCTCGTTATTATAGAGGCTGAGCATCTGTGCATGTCTATGCGGGGAGTAAAAAAGCCCGGTTCGATCACCGTTACTTCTGCCGTGCGTGGAGTGCTTCAGAAAAACGCCAAAACCCGGGCCGAGGCGCTGGTTTTAATCAAGCAATAATTTATTCGCGATATTTTTGTATTGCTGGACCCCGGGCTGGACAAATGGATTTTGGCCCAGCAATAATCCACTAAGTGATATTGCGTTCATTTCATACTGGAAGAAAGCTCCGATAGCAGCGGCATCCAGTTTGGGGAGGATATAGCTCATGGTTGGCACTCCGCCTTCGTAGTGCGCATCTCTTAATCCTTCAACGAAAGCTGTGTTTACAAAATGAAGAGTTTTTCCATCCAGATATTCAACCGGTGTTCCCTGGCCTGGGATTCTTACGTCAACCGGAGGATTTTCAACCATTAAGAAGGTTTCAATGAGATTCCTTTCGCCCTGCTGGATCATCTGGCCGTTGGCATGAGCTTTTTCGGTATAATATTCCGGAGCGATCCAGAGACCTTCTCCATTTTTCCCTTCGCTTTCCGGACCCAGCTGCTCCATCCAGGCGAGGGTGCTTCTAAAATCGTAGACGCCGGTGGAGGCGACTTCGATCTTCTTCCCCATATGCTTGTGGGCGATATAGCGCATCACCGCTCTCAGCATTGAGATATTTCTATCGAAGGGGAGGTTTCTGGTCTGTTCTTCTCCATGTTTTGCCCCTTTAATGAATTCTTTAATATCCACTCCCGCTACCGCCAGGCCAAATAGACCGACCGGCGAAGTGACCGAAAACCGCCCGCCCACGTTATCCGGCACGACAAAGGTCAGATATCCTTCTTTATCCGCTAGCTTTTTGAGGGCACCTTTCGATTTGTCGGTCGTGGCGACAATTCTTACAGCGACCTCCGCGTGAGAATAACTATCCTTCATGGCATTTTCAATAATGGCAAAGGCGATGGCGGGTTCAACCGTTGTCCCCGACTTAGAAATAACATTTCCTCCTATCCGGCGGCCGCGCATAAGTTCAAGCACTCTCGCAGTGTAGGATGGATCCATATTGTTTCCTATAAAGAAAATACGAGGAATTCCTTTCCGCTGTTCTTTGGATAAGAGGTTAAATAATTCCAGGCTGCCTTTAACTGCTTCTATGCCGGCTCGAATACCAAGATATGAGCCGCCGATCCCGCAGGACCAGAAATCATCGATCATTAAAGCCAATTTTGCGGCAGCGCTTTGAATGGCGTCCAGTTGATCATCTGCAATGAAAGGGCTCTCCATCTTCCAGCCGGTCATGACCACTTCGCCGTCTTTAAGCAGAGGCGATTTTCCTTCCAGCAGAAGATGATGTAGAGACACTGCTTTTTCGGCGGCAGTTTGAAATTCTTTCATTTCAGTTACATGCGGCCCGCCGAACTGACCAAATCTTTGATAGTCAAGTTTAATGGAGTTCATTCTTATCTCCTTTCATTTTATATGAATTTATTAAATTTGTAAAACTGCGATTTCCTCGTGGTATAATCTATACATGAAGGGGAAAATGCCGCGCACCAAATATCCGAAGCTCCGCGCCTGGGGCAAGCCGACCCGCAAGGTGATGACAAGGAAATCGAAGAAGAGCTGAAATGAGTGCCACTGAGGCTCAACTCTGCGAAATCTTTTCTTCCATCCAGGGGGAGGGTTTCTACGTAGGTGAGAGGCAAATCTTTATCCGCTTTGCCGGCTGTAATCTTTTCTGTCGTTATTGCGATACCCCTCAAGCATTAGAAATTCCAAAAACTTTTAAATTTGAGCCCAATCCGGGCCAAAAAAAGTTTGAACAATATAATAATCCCGCGACCATTAATCAGCTGATCGAATTTGCCGGTCGCCTGGATAAACCTTCCGGGCTGAACCACTCGGTCAGTCTGACCGGCGGAGAGCCCCTGTTGCAGGTAGATTTCCTGAAGAATTTTATCCCTGAACTGAAAAAGAAAGTGAAACTGCCGGTCTATCTCGAAACCAACGGGGTACTTCCGGATCACCTCTCTGAAATTATTGACCTGATCGATATTACAGCCTTCGACATTAAGCTTCCCAGCGCGACCGGCCTTTCTCCTTACTGGAAGGAGCACAAGAAGGCGCTTGAGGTTGCGTATACAAAGGAAGTGTTTGTGAAGATTGTTTTTACCAAAGACTCAAAGATAATGGAAATCGACGAAGCGGCTTCTTTGATCGCCGGGATCGATGATGAAATTCCCTTGATTCTACAGCCGGTTACACCGCATGGTCCGATCAAGCATCGTCCCGGGCCGGAGGAAATTCTGGCTTTTCACGCCATGGCTAAAAGGAGACTTAAAAATGTGCGGGTCATCCCGCAGGTTCACAAAATGTTGGGGATCACTTAGAAAGTTCGGAGACGATCTTCTGCAGCCATCTGATGTCTTCTTTGTGTGAGGTATTGAGTTCCATTGACTGCAGAGACTTCAGCAGCTTTAATTTATACGCGGCAGAGTCCAAGGTAAGTCTATTAAGTTCCTTTTCCAGCCATTCCCGAGCCTCGGGTTTGGCGATAGAAAGCGTTTCTTTCCTAATTTCATCAGTATAAGTTTTAAACTCTTCCTGCGTTTCGGAAAGAAGTCTTTTTAGATGGTGCTCTTTAATGCGGCTGACCAGGCCAAAAAGTTCTCTTTGTTCTAGATCAAATTTATCGAAAAGCTCCGAGGCGTTGAGTTTTAATTCTTTGGCAATGGCGATGGTTTTCTCTTTAACTTTCTTATCTTCTTCCGTTACCGTGGCTTGAACTCCGGGTTCAATCGAAACTGAGGGTGACGTGATAAATTCATCAGGCAGTTTACCCGAGATCTCTACATGCTCTCGTGGAATGTTCACGGTGGAGTGCTTTAGCATTTGACGATGATCACGGTAACGCCCTTCAAGCTCTTTTACATCGATCCCTTCTTTAACCGTGGTTTCTTCGTTCTCAACTTCGGGGGTCAACGGCCTTTGAGCAAAAACGTCAAGGAATGAACGCTTGCGGTCGTTAACTTCGCCGGTCCTTTCTTCTATGATCTTGCGGTCGGTGGCTGTAAAAATGAGGGCAGAGGAGCCGGCCACGGCTTCTCCCTGCAAGCTCATATTCGGTATTAATGGTGCTATAATCGGCTGTGCCATTCTACTATATTTATCGAGTTTTAAGGCTAAAAACTTGCATAATAAAAGTGTTGACAAGTTTGCAGCTAATTGCTATAATGTTCACATTATGAACAATATGTGAACATTATGGTTAACGACAAAGAAATAAAAATCATTGAAGAAATATCTAAAAAACGCGATCTAACCCAGAGAGAGATTTCGGAAAAGACGCAGCTTTCACTTGGCGCCGTCAATATCATCCTCAAACGTTTGATCAGGCGCGGAAGCGTCAAGACCATAAATTTAAACCCCAAAAAGATTGAATACATCCTGACCCCGAAAGGTTTTTCCGAGAAAGCAAAGAAGTCGTACACTTATATACTCAAAACGATTAAACTGGTTAAAATTGTTAGAGAAGAAATCGCCAAGATTGTTCTGGAAGAGTACAATCGAGGCCAAAAAAAATTTCTTATTCTCGGGAACGATGATCTGGCGGATATTATCGAACTCGCCCTGAAGGGCTTTGATTATGAGAGGGTGCAAAGTATTGCTGAGGTCAAAAATAAAAATGCGGTGGTTTTAAAAGGCAAGAATCCTCTGCGGGCGAATGGTTTTCGGGTGATCGATATTGCGGCCAGGCTTGGCGAATCCTATTGGGGGGTAGAGCTTTAATTTGATGGAAATGAGCGTAACCAAAAGAATCGCAAAGAATTTTTCCTGGCTGCTGGCCGGGAATATCGCCAGTGGCCTGATCAATTTCTTCGCCATAATCTACATAGCCAGGGTGCTGGGTGCGGCTGGCTTTGGTTTGCTCCAGTTCGCACAGGCTTTTTTGCTGTACCTGGTCATTATCGTTGATTCCGGTCTGTCCACTTATGGTTCACGTGAAATCGCCAGGGACCGCTCGCAAGCACAACAGATCTCGGTCAATATCTTTTCACTCCGTTTACTGATTGCCTTAATGGCTTTTTGCTTAAGTCTTTTTATCCTTTTGGTTATCCCGATCCCCTCAACCATCCGCCTGCTTTTCATCATCACCTTCCTGCTGGTGTTCTATCGCGCGCTGAACGCTGACTGGATCTTTCAAGGGTTGGAAAAAATGGAGTATGTGGCGGCTTCCAAGCTAATCTTTTCAATCACAACCTTCTGTTTTATTGTTCTTTTGGTCAAGCAGCCCGCTGACTTGATCAATATTCCCATGATCCAATTTGTTACTGGCTTAGCGGTAGCCCTGGCCATTCTTTTTGTGCTGTTCAAGAGATTTTTCCCTTTTGATCTGAAAAAGATCTCGTTCAAAAGCTGGCCCAAAGCTTTTTTCTTAGCAATACCCTTGGGGGCATCGACCATACTGATGCAAATCTACGATAATCTCGACACTATTATGCTAGGGATAATGAATAACCCTACTGCTGTCGGGATTTATAACGCCGCCTACAGGATGTTCTATATTTTTGCCGGGGTATTTTCGCTTTGGCTGGCGGCTGCTTTGCCGATCGCCTGTAAGAGAATGAGCGAAGACCAGGCTGGGACAAAAACCTTTCTGGAAAAATTCATGCGTTTGACTTTATTATTAATAATACCCGTGACCACCCTTGTCTGTCTCGCGTCTCCATTGATCATTCGAATATTTTTTGGTAATGAATATGGTGAGTCGATCCTGGCCTTAAGGTACTTGATCTGGGCCTTGATCCCCCTGGCAGTCAGCAATACCTACGGCAGTCTGGTTTTGATCCCGGCCGGGCTTTTTAACCAATTCCTGATTTCGGTAGGCGCCGGTGCACTGGCGAATATTGTATTAAACATTATCTTGATCCCGAAGTTCAGTTATATCGGGGCGGCGGTGGCGACTATTATTGCCCAAGTCGTTGCCAGCATGTTTGCCTTCAAACTTTCACAGAAAGTATTTGATTTAAGCTTTGGAAAATATCTGGTCAAGCCGCTGGCCATTTCATTTTTATCTTTTAGCGTTTTCTTTTTGGTTTATTCTTCGTTTTCCGGTCAGCATTCGATAATACAATTGCTTATAAGCAATGTTTTATTTTTTGCAGTTGCTGGTGTGTTGCTAATATATCTTGAATATGGTTTTATTGCCGGATTTATAAGGGAGATCTTAAGGAAATAATGGGGCAAAAAAGCGAAAAAAATAATATCATCCTCTCCATCTGCATTCCGACCTACAATCGGGCTTCGTTGTTAAAGGAGGCTCTGGACAGCATCTTTGCTCAGGTCAATGAGCTCAATCGGGACAAGGTCGAGATCGTTGTTGCCGATAATTCGTCCAACCGTGAAACGGCCGCGCTGGTGGAAAAAATCCGGGGCAGGGCGCCGGTCACGATCAACTACCACAAAAACGAAAATAACATCGGCTTTGACCGGAACCTTTTAAAAGTGGTTGAGCTTGCCCGCGGAAAATACTGCTGGCCGCTTGGCGATGATGACCTGCTGGCCGAAGGAGCGCTGGCTGCGGTTTGCAAGGAATTGGAGCGCTCGCAGGAAATCGACATTTTCCTGGGTGAGAAAGAGGACTTCTACCTGACTCCTGACCGGCCGATGCGCAGGCGCCGGATAATGGACCTTCAGGAAGCCAGGGTGTTTGATTTTCACCAACCGCAAGAACTGGATAATTATTTTTGCTCCAACCAAAAGCTGATAGCTTTTCTTAATTACATTTCAATCGTTGTTTTCAGCCGTAAAAGATGGCTGGGAGTAAAGCAAAAAGAAAACTTCGTCGGTACCGGCTACATCCATGTCTACGTGCTGCAAATGCTGCTTTGGGGACCGGAGCGCGGAATGCTCAAATACCTGCCGTTTGCGCTGACCAGGAGACGTTGGGGCACCGACCCAGATTATAATCTTGAGGAAAAGCTAAGGATGGATTTCCAGATGTTCCATCAGATCGCCGCGGCAGTCTTTGCCGAGCGAAAATATATCTGGTTGATAGATGATAGGGTTATCAGGAACGACGGCTTCTCCTGGGCGGTCAGGGTCAAGATCAATGAGCCGGTCCGTTTTTTGACCGTGCATCTTCCATTCCTTATAAAGCGTTACTGGGATCATCCGCTTTTCTGGGTTAAGATTTTTCCATTGATTTTGGCGCCGGGCTTTGTTCTCAGATTGCTGCGCGGAACTTATCGCCGTTTGGTTAAAGGGGAGTCTTTCGGGATGCGGGAATTTTTTGAAGGATGAACGAATTAGCAGAACTAAAAGAACTGTTAGCTTGTGAAAATGCGGGATTGATCCCGCATGTAGCATCGGAACTGGGGGTCAAGCGCTACATAAAGAACGCCGATCGGATCAAGCGATACCTGCCGAAAGGCCGGATATTGGATTGGGGATGCGGGCTGGGACAGATGACCTATCTGTTAAAGAACCGCGGCTTTGAGGTAACCAGTTATGATGTTGACTGCGGGGGACGGGCTTTCCTGCAACGCATCGGACAGCCGCTGATCCTGGCCGCCGATCCGGTTAAATTGCCTTTTCCTGACTCTTCTTTTGACGCAGTCCTGTCATCGGGCGTGCTGGAGCATGTTGCTGAGCCGCTGGCTTCGCTTAAGGAGGTCAGCCGGGTATTAAAAGATCAGGGCTATTTCTTTGTTTTTATGCTGCCTAACAAATACTCTTACATTGAATATATCTCCGACCGCCTGGGGCGGGGCGACCATCCGGTGAAATATTCTGAGAAACAGATCCGTGAGTTGCTAGAGAAATTCAATTTTGATGTGTTAAGCGTTACTTATAAAGGACTATTGCCTTATAACCTCAAAGGTCTCCCGGCCGGTGTGCGCGAATTCTATCATATTTTTGACAGGTGGATTGGATATCTTGACTGGATATTATCTCGTTTGCCTTTGCTCGGGCTCCTGAGCACAAATATTGAGATAGTGGCGCGAAAGAAATAAAGTATTATAATAGTAAGATAGGAGAGTGAATAAAATGAAAGTAGTTATTTTAGCCGGCGGTTACGGCACCAGGATCGGAGAAGAATCAGCGATAAAACCCAAGCCCATGATCGACATCGGGGAGAAACCCATTCTCTGGCATATCATGAAGGGATATTCCCATTATGGCTTCAATGAATTTATCATATGTTTAGGGTATAAAGGTTACCAGATCAAAGAATATTTCGCGAATTACTTTTTGCATGAATCCGATGTCACTTTTGATTTTGACGGCGGAGAGAAAAAGATCATCCACAGCCATACGGCGGAACCCTGGGAAGTGACCCTGGTGGACACCGGGATCGAAACCCAGACCGGCGGGAGGATAAAGAGGGTAAAAAAATATCTGGGCAATGAAACTTTTATGCTTACTTACGGAGACGGCGTTGGGGATGTCAATATAAAAGAGCTGCTGCGCTTCCATCGCTCTCACGGCAAACTGGCTACCGTCACCGCCGTGAGGCCGCTCGGCAGATTCGGCGCCTTAAGCATAAAAAAAGAAAACCGGGTGGATAAATTTCAGGAAAAAACCGAAGGCAATAATTCCTGGATCAACGGAGGCTTTTTTGTGCTTGAGCCTAAGGTCATTGATTATATCGAAGGCGATAACATGCCTTTTGAAAATGAGCCGGTCCGGAAACTGGCCAAAGCAGGCCAGCTTATGGCCAACAAACATAACGGCTTCTGGCAGCCCATGGACACCATGAGAGAAAAATCAATGCTGGAAAATCTCTGGCAGTCAGGTAAGGCGCCCTGGAAGGTTTGGGGGAAATGACTAATTACTAATGACGAATGACTAATTATGGTAAAATTCGGAATTGAATATTTAACAAATGAACAAACAATTTTGGGAAAATAGGAGAGTATTTATCACCGGTCACACCGGATTCAAAGGATCTTGGCTTTGTCTGTGGCTGCATATGCTCGGGGCTAAAGTTACCGGCTATGCGCTGGAGCCGCCGACCAGGCCGAGCCTGTTCAAATTATGCAGGATAGATCGGTTGGTCAAGTCCATTATTGCTGATGTGAGGGATCTCAAGGCTTTAAAAAGGGCCATGCTGGCGGCCAAACCCGAGATCGTAATCCATATGGCGGCTCAGCCTATCGTGCGCGAATCTTATAAAGTGCCGGTCGAAACCTTTTCTACCAATGTTATGGGAACCGTAAATGTACTGGAGGCGGCAAGGATCTGCAAAAGCGTTACGGCAGTAGTAAACGTAACTACCGACAAGGTTTATGAAAATGTTGGCAAAAAGCAAGGGTACAGGGAAAAGGAACCGCTGGGCGGCTATGATCCCTATTCCAGCAGCAAAGCCTGTTCGGAACTGGTGTCTTCCGCTTACAGACGTTCTTATTCTATGAATGTTGCAACCGCCAGAGCCGGGAACGTTATCGGGGGTGGGGACTGGGCCGATGATCGCCTAGTGCCGGATTTTGTGCGGGCGATTTTAAAAGGGCAAAGGGTTCGCATCAGGAACCCTAAAGCCGTCCGTCCCTGGCAGTATGTTCTGGAGCCACTAAGCGGATATCTTATGCTGGCTGAAAAACTTTATAAGAATGGCAGTAAGTATGCTGAGGCGTGGAATTTTGGGCCCGACCAGGATGACGCAAAGACAGTAGAGTGGGTAATAAAGAAATTATGTCAAGGTTGGGAAGGTAAAGTTGGCTATGTTATTGATCAGAGCCGGCATCCGCACGAAGCCGATCAGCTCATGCTTGATAATACAAAGGCGCAACGTAAACTTCATTGGCGGCCCAGGTGTGACATGGAAACAGCGCTTGAGAAGATAATTGATTGGACGGTTGCCTATGTTAAAGGGAAAGATTTACTAAAAATGTGCCAGGAGCAAATTAGAGAGTTCATGAAATGAAGATATTAATTGTGGTTCCGCGCATGCAGATAGAAGAAACGGCGAACTATAATTATATGTTTCCCCTGGGGCTGGCCTATATTTCGGCGGTCCTGAAAAAGGCCGGCCATCAGGTGACGTGCCTGAATCTTAATCATTATAGCGATGACGATTCAATGGTTATAAATAATTTTATTCAACAGCGAGGATCTTTTGATTTTGCTTGCACGGGAGGGATTTCAACCATTTTCCGGCAAATCAGATCGGTGGTCGAGACTTTACGCGGCTTTCACCCGGATATCAAGTTGGTGGTTGGGGGCGGGTTGATCTCGAGCGAACCGGAATTGATGTTCAATGTTTTGAACCCGGATTATATTATTATTGGGGAAGGAGAAGAAACGATATGCGATCTGCTTTCCTGTGTTGAGCGGCAGGGAGATATCGGTGGAGTTGCGGGGATAGGTTACCGTGACCGATCAGGGAAGATAGTTCTGACAAGCCCGCGTCCGCCAATTGCAGACATTAATTCCATCCCCTGGCCGGACTTCGAGGGATTTGAATTCGATGCTTATCTTGATCACATGCGTCCCTCGGATCAATTCTACCAGGATTTATACGACCACCCAAGAGTATATCCCATTATTTGCAGTCGTTCGTGTCCCTTCGCGTGCACCTTTTGTTATCACCCGATAGGAAAGAGATACCGCCAGCGATCAGTTGAGTCGATAATAGCGGAACTGTCCGTTATGATAAAACGCTATCGTATTAACGTGATCGGTATTTATGATGAATTGTTTTCCAATGATCGGGAATGGTTATATGAGTTTTGTCGTCAGTTCAAGACTGTTTTAAAAGGAATTTCTTGGGAGTGTAAGTGGGGGTGCCAGATGCGGGTTGATAAGTTGGATGATGAAATGTTGAAAACCATGAAGGATGCGGGTTGCTATATGATAAGTTATGGGTTTGAGAGTTACAGCCCTGCGGTTTTAAAAAGCATGAAAAAACATATTACACTACAGCAGATCGATCGTGCGGTAACGCTGACCTTAAAAAACAATTTAAGCCTTCAGGCCAATTTTATATTTGGCGATCCGGCCGAAACAAGCCAAACGGCCAAGCAAACCTTGGATTATTGGAAAGCAAATGTGAAAGCGGGGATAATGTTGACATTTATTAATCCTTATCCCGGCACGCCGCTTTATCAAAACTGCCTGGCAAAGGGGATTATCAAGGATAAACTTGATTTTATCGAAAATCGGATATTTGGTCTTTTTAATATGACCGACAGCATGACGGGTCGAGAGTTTGTCGGGTTATGGTACGAGATCAATAGGTCCGTGATAAAATATCGCGTCTACGCGAAAAAATTGGTTGTGATAAAGTCTAAGAACGGCATATTTGAAATTTCGGTCGAATGCCCTCATTGCAAAACGACCATTAAATACGGGAATTATCTGCTTAAATCAAAACAATATTTCTCCGTTATGATGTATTGTCGCTCCTGCCGTCGTCGCTTCTTTGCGGCATCGAAACTGTTCCGGTTGGTGTTCAATGGCCTGTTATTGCTTTACGCTCTCATGCCGGACTTTTCGTTTAGAGTTTATGAGCATATTTGGCCCAAAAGATATTTGCTTCGCAATGCATTCAATCGAATGCGGAACCTGCTCAAACGAGCGGTCGGGCTGAACAGGGTGGTAAAAAATGCGTAATAAAAAAACAGAAAGTGAATTAAGAAAAGAAACTCTTAAAGCTGCCCGCAGATATTTTGAAGCCAAACATAGCAAGCAAAGCGAATTTAAGCCTGGGCAACGGATCCCGTACGCGGGACGCGTTTATGATGATAAAGAGATAGTTAATCTGATCGACGCTTCCCTCGATTTCTGGCTTACCGCCGGCCGCTACGCGGAAAGATTTGAAAAAGAGCTTGCAGATTTCCTGAGTGTAAAATATTGTTCCCTGGTAAATTCCGGCTCGTCGGCGAATCTTCTGGCTTTTATGGCTCTGACTTCTCCGAAGCTGGGAGATAAAAGAATCAAGAGAGGCGATGAAGTTATTACGGTCGCGGCCGGCTTCCCGACTACCATCGCGCCCATCATTCAATATGGCGCTGTCCCCGTCTTTGTGGATGTGGCTTTGCCGTCTTATAACATTGACTGTTCGCAGCTCGAAGCGGCATGGTCTGATAAGACCAGGGCGGTTATATTAGCGCATACTTTAGGCAACCCATTTGACGTTAAAAGTATCAAAGCATTTTGCGAAAAACATGACCTCTGGCTGATCGAGGATAACTGTGATTCATTAGGGGCCAGGTATAAGCTGAATGGGAAATGGGATTACACCGGGACCTTTGGCGATCTGGCTACTTCGAGTTTTTATCCGCCGCACCATATTACCATGGGTGAGGGTGGAGCGGTTTATACGAACAATGAGCGGCTCAATAAGATCGTTAATTCATTCCGTGACTGGGGCAGGGACTGCTGGTGCCCCTCCGGAAAAGATAACACCTGCGGCAAGCGCTTCCAGTGGCAATTGGGTGAACTGCCAAAGGGATATGACCATAAATATACCTATTCCCACTTTGGATATAATATGAAAGCCACCGATCTGCAGGCGGCGATCGGCTGCGCGCAGCTGGAAAAGCTACCGGACTTCATTAAAGCAAGAAAGAGGAACTGGAAAATGCTAAGGGAGGGATTAGACGATCTTTCAGACGTTTTCATCCTGCCGGAAGCCGCGAAAAACTCCGATCCCAGTTGGTTTGGTTTCCTGTTGACGGTGATAGAAAATTCTGGTTTTACCCGAGAAAAGATCGTTAACCATCTTGAAGCAAACGGCATTCAGACCAGAATGCTTTTTGCGGGAAATATGGTTAAACATCCCTGTTTTGATGAAATGCGCAAGAACAAAAGCGGTTATCGGGTGGTTGGTGAATTGAAAAACACCGACACCATTATGAGCCAGACTTTCTGGGTAGGGGTTTATCCGGGGATGACTAGCGAGATGCTGGATCACATGATCGAGACCATAAAAGGATTTGTGAATGACTGCCAATAAGATAAAAATAATATTCCTGGGCACTAACGGCTGGTATGATACGGCTACCGGCAACACGATTTGCGTCTTGATCGATGCGCCCGAGGCGTATATTGTTCTTGACGCGGGAAACGGCATCTATAAGCTTGATCGTTATATTAAGGAGAATAAGCCGATCTATCTCTTCTTGAGCCATTTCCACCTTGATCATATCATTGGCCTACATATTTTGGCTAAGTTCAAATTTAAACAGGGAATTGACATTTATGTTCAACCGGGTACCAAAGAATTTATTCGTAATTTTATTAACCGGCCTTTGACCGCGCCGATTCGAATTCTTCCGACAAAAGTTAGGATTTCTGAGTTTCCATGTTGGGTAAACCGCCACACCAAAAATTTTGGTGTGGCGGTAAAAGCTTTGCCCCTGCGCCATGTTGAGCGCTGTTTTGGTTTCAGATTTGATTTTAATGGGAAAGTAATCAGTTATTGCCCTGATACCGGAGTGTGTGAAAACGCTGTAAAGTTATCCAAAGGTGCTGACCTGTTAATTGCAGAATGCGCTTTTAAGACCGGGCAAAAGAGCGATAAATGGCCGCATTTGAACCCGACAACTGCTGCTGAGATTGCTAAAAAGGCGGTTGCCAAAAAATTGGCTTTGGTTCATTTTGATGCCGAGGTATACAAGACCCTGGCAGAAAGAAAGCAGGCGGGAAAGCAGGCCAGAAAAATATTCCGTAGAACGATCGCTTCCGAAGATGGGATGATCATGACAATAGGAGGAAAGTAGTTTATGAAAGGCCCGGAGATATTTGATAAATTATTCATATTTGAAATGGCTAATAATCATATGGGGAGTGTTGAAAATGGGTTGAAGATCATAAGGGAGATCCACCAGGCAAGCAAGGGCTTTCCTTTTAAATTCGCCTTTAAGTTCCAGTTCCGTGACCTGGATACTTTCATTCATCCTGAATATAAAGGAAGAGCCGACTTTAAGTATGTAAAACGTTTTTCCGAAACCAGGTTAGAGGCAACACAATTCAAGACCCTGAAAGACGAAGCTGACAAGCTGGGGTTCATTTCGGTTTGCACCCCCTTTGACGAAAGATCCGTTGATCTGATAGAGAAAATGGGTTTTAACATTATTAAAATTGCCAGCTGTTCGTTCACGGATTGGCCTCTGCTGGAAAGGATCATCAAGACAGATAAACCGGTCATCGCCTCTACCGCCGGTGCCAGGTTGGAAGATATTGATAAAGTGGTCAGCTTTTTTGAGCATAGAGGCAAGACTTTTGCCCTGATGCATTGCGTGGCTGAATATCCCACCCGGGATAAAAATCTGGAGCTGAATCAAATAGATCTGTTCAGGGCCAGGTATCCCCAAGCTGCCATTGGTTATTCAACCCATGAAGACCCTAATAATTTTGATGCCGTTAAGATCGTGGTCGCTAAGGGGGCTTTATTGTTCGAAAGGCACGTTGGGGTCAAAACTGATAAATTTGGTCTCAATGCCTATTCCAGCACACCGGAACAAATAAAGAAATGGTTGGCTGCCGCCCAGGAAGCCTCTACTATGTGCGGCGTTGAAGACAAAAGGTTGGAGTTTACTCCGGAAGAGACTGCAAGTTTAAGAGAATTGGGCAGGGGGGTCTTTGCTAACAGGCCGATCAAAAAGGGTGAGCGGGTAGCGGTTACCGATGTGTTTTTTGCCATTCCGACGGTTGATGGCCAGTTGGTTGCCAGCGATCTTTCCAAGTATACGGAGTATTACGCGCAAACGGATCTGAACACCAATCAGCCAATTCTATTGCCAGAGCTTAAAAAAGTTGACAATAGGCAGAAGATCTATGAGATCGTCCAAAAAGTAAAAATGGTGCTTAAGGACGGCAATGTCAATGTTCCCGGAATGCTGGACCTGGAGATATCGCACCATTATGGGGTGGACCGCTTCGCTGAATATGGCTGTACCATTATAAATTTTATTAACCGGGAATACTGTAAGAAGTTGATCATCTTGATCCCCGGCCAAAAACATCCCGAGCAATATCATCAGAAAAAGGAAGAGACCTTCCATGTGCTTCACGGAGATGTGCTGATAAACCTGGAGGGAGTTGAAAAACAATGCAAAACGGGAGATCTTGTAACGGTTGAAAGGGGCAAAAAACACATTTTCAGCAGTAATAATGGCGCGGTCATTGAAGAGATATCATCCACCCATTACAAAGAGGATTCTTTTTACACGGATCCCGAGATCGCAAAGAATCGGCATCGAAAAACTTTGATAAGTTACTGGATGGACTAAAATGAAAACGATTGTCTGGGATGTTGATGATGTGTTAAATGACCTGATGAATGTCTGGCTGGAGCAATTTTGGCAGCCAAAACATAGGCTGGATTATGAATCTATTAAAGTTAATCCTCCGCATCAGCTATTAGGTGTGAGCAAGGAGGAATATCTTTCTTTGTTGGATGATTTTCGCCTTTCTGGTAATTATGATCGGTTAGAACCGATAAAAGAGATCAAGAAATGGTTTACTGTTAACGGGGCGAAATGCCGGCATGTTGCTCTGACCCGGGTGCCGATTGCTGCATCGCATATTTCGGCGGCCTGGGTGATGAGGAATTTTGGCGACTGGATCAGGTCATTCCATTTCATCCCTTCTTACCGGGCTGGAGAAAATCCCCCGGTCTATGATGAGAATAAAGGGGCATATTTGAATTACTTTGGCAGAGCAGATCTATTGATCGACGATACAGTGGAAAACATTGAAATGGCCGAAAAGGCAGGGGTCAAAACCCTGGTTTTTCCGCGGCCCTGGAACCAGTCAAAAATGACGATCGATCAACTGTTAGATGAAGTTTTGAAGGTTATAAAAGAATGAGTAAATCATGATAAAACTTTCTGATTATGTGATGAAATTTATTGCTGAGCAGAAGATCGGCCATATTTTCCTCTTGCCGGGCGGCGGCTGTATGCACCTTTTGGATTCCCTGGGCCAGCGCAAAGACATTAAATATGTCTGCTGTTTACATGAGCAGGCGGCGGCCATCGCCGCTGAGGCTTACGCCCAATACAAGCAGGATCTAGGCGTAGCGCTGGTGACGACGGGCCCCGGCGGTCTTAATGCTATAAACGGCGTAGCCGGCGCCTGGATCGATTCAACACCGGTTCTGGTCCTTTCAGGGCAAGTAAAAAGATCGGATATGATCGGCAACAGCGGCGTGCGGCAGATGGGGGTCCAGGAGGCGGATGTTATCTCAATCGTCAAACCGATGACAAAATACGCGGTTACCATAACCGATCCACAATCGGTCAGGTACCATCTTCAAAAAGCAACTTATATTGCCCGCAGTGGACGACCGGGTCCCGTCTGGCTTGATTTCCCGCTCGATGTCCAGGGAGCTATGATCGATGAGAGGGCGTTGGAAAGTTTCGATTCGGCCGAGATTAAAGAGCGAAAAGCCACCAACAATCTGACGCAACTGGTCAGGCAGGCGATCGATCTGTTGAACAGCGCGCAGCGGCCGGTAATCTTGGCTGGTAATGGTATTCGTCTGGCGAAAGCAGCGCCCGAATTCCTGAAACTTATGGACATTCTGAAGATACCGGTATTGACCACCTGGAAGGCGGTCGATTTCCTGCCGGAAGATCACCCGCTTTATTTTGGCCGGCCGGGCTCGGTTGCATCCCGCGGGGCGAATTTCATTCAGCAGAACTCTGACTGGATCCTGACGATTGGCGCGCGGCTCGACCTACCGCAGACCGCCCATGACCATAAGAATTTCGCCCGGGAGGCCAAAAAGGTGATGGTTGACATCGATCCGGCGGAAATAAATAAACTAAAAACGAAGATTGATGTACCGATCGCTGCGGATGCCAAAGTTTTCTTAAATGAATTTATCAAACAAATTGATAATATTAAGAAATCAGATAAGACTACCTGGCTGGCTCGCTGCCAGGACTGGAAGAAAAAATATCCGGTTATCCTGCCAGAATATCGAAAGTCGCAAGGCCTGGTCAACACTTATTATCTGATCGATGTTCTTTCTGACCTGATGACCGAAGACGATCTGCTCGTCCCGGGGAGTTCCGGCGCCTGTGCCGAGATCACCATGCAGGCTTTTCGCATTAAGAAAGGGCAAAGAATCCAGAATACTCCCGGCCTCGGCTCCATGGGATTTGGTTTGCCGGCCAGCTTTGGTGCCTGCCTGGCCAGCGGTGGAAGAAGGACGATCAGCGTTATTGGTGAGGGTGGACTTCAGCACAATATCCAGGAACTTGAGACCCTGGCGAGATTAAAGCTGCCGATCAAGATGTTTATCCTGAATAATAATGGCTATGGCTCGATCCGAGCAACACAAAACCGATATTTTGCCGGCCGGCTGGTCTGCTGTGATCCCTCCAGCGGCTTGACCATCCCTGATACCTGCAAGGTGGCTGCGGCTTATGGATTGAAAACGGCACGGATAAGAGACCAGAAGAACTTGCGGGAAGAAGTGAAAGCTGTGCTGGAAACGGAAGGGACGGTGATCTGCGATGTAATGGTTGATCCCGACTTGCAGACCGCTCCCAGGATCTCCTCCGAAGTAAAGCCCGATGGTTCGATCGTTTCTAAACCGATGGAAGACCTCTGGCCCTTTTTGGACAGGGAAGAATTCAAAGCAAATATGATCATAGAACCGCTAAAGGAATGAATTGATGAAAATATTAATTACCGGCGGGAAAGGTTTTATTGCCAGTAATCTGTTTGAACAATTGAACAGAGAATACGACATATTGGCTCCCAATAGTCAAGAACTGAACCTTTTGGATTCTGCGAAAGTATTAGATTTTATAAAGAACAACCAATTTGATGTAATAATACATGCGGCCACCTATGACGCCGCGCCAAAACATTCGACCAAAGATCCGGCCAAAGTCCTCGATAATAATCTAAGGATGTTCTTTAACCTTGCAAGATGCAAAGACCATTTTGACAAAATGATCTATTTCGGTTCGGGAGCGGAGTTTGATCGTGAAAACTGGATGCCCAGGATGAAAGAAGATTATTTTGACCAGCATGTTCCAACGGATCAATACGGGTTTTCAAAATATATCATGACTAAATATGCGCAACTGACCGACAATATCTATAATCTCAGGCTTTTTGCCATGTTTGGCAAATATGAGGATTGGCGGGTCCGTATCATTTCCAGCATTTGCCATGATGCGGCATTGAATTTGCCCATTAAAATAAATCAAAACAAATCTTACGATTTTACGTGCATTGATGATCTAGTAAAAATTGTTAAATGGTTTATTGATAACAAGCCCAAGAATAAAGTCTATAACATCTGTTCCGGAAATGTTCTTGATTTTAAGACCATCGCTGAAAAGGTCCTTAAAATATCAGGCAAAAAATTGGATATAAAAACTCAAACTGAAGGGCTTAACCAGGAATATAGTGGGGACAATTCATTGCTGGTTAAGGAGTTAAAAGGCTTTAAGTTCACTCCGATCGATGAGGCAATCAAGGCTTTATACGATTGGTACGATAAGAATAAAGATTCGCTATGAATTTACACGAAGCGATCGAGTCATTAAATAAACAGATTGCCGATCCTTCCTTGGGGTTGCCGGAAGAGCTGTTCCTTTTTGTAAGCAGGATCACGCCTTTGGTTAATGTGGATTTGCTGATAAAGAATGAACAAGGCCAAACCCTCCTGACCTGGCGGGATGATGGTTATTGGGCTCCTGGCTGGCATGTGCCGGGCGGGATTATCCGGTATAAAGAAACGATGGCTGATCGGGTGAAAGCGGCGGCTAAAAAGGAGCTTGGCGCTGAAGTTGAGTTTGATCCGGTTCCTCTGGCGGTAAACGAATGCATCATTAAGTCCAGAAAGGACCGGGGCCATTTTATCTCATTCTTGTACCGATGCAAGCTGACAACACCGCTTGATGAGAGTTTAAGATGTGATAACAGCAAGTCGCCTAAGCCGGACCAATGGTTATGGCATGATTCGTGCCCTGACAATATGATAGAAGTGCATGAAATGTACAGGAGATATATCTGATCATGTCAAAAAATAAAAAATGCAGAGTATGCGGCAATAATCTTTATGAGGAGCCGCTGCTTAGCTATGAGAACATGCCCAAAGCAGCGCAATATCTACCGGATAAAAATGCGCTTAAAAGCGATAAAGGGGTCGATCTTGAGGTTTGCCAGTGTTCCGGTTGTGGTTTAGTGCAGTTAAGTAACGATCCGGTCCCATATTATAAAGAGGTAATTCGTGCAGCGGGTATTTCTGAAGAAATGATGGCTTTCCGGAAGAAGCAATTTACCGATCTAGTGGAGAAATATTCTCTTAAGGGCAAAAAGGTAATTGAGATCGGTTGCGGCCGCGGTGAATACCTTTCGATCATGGCCCGAACGGGCGTAAAGGCCTATGGCCTGGAACAAGGCAAAGATGCGGTCAGGCAGTGTCTCAGTCAAGGATTGAATGTTTCCCGCCGGATAAAAGACGGGCCCTTTGATGCATTCTATATCTTGAGCTTTCTTGAGCATTTACCTAAGCCCAGCCGTACGCTGCGAGAGATAGGAGATAATCTGACTGATCATGCCATTGGGCTGGTCGAAGTGCCAAATTTTGACATGATTATAAGGAAGAAGCTCTTTGCCGAATTTATTGGCGACCATTTATTATATTTTACCAGGGATACCTTGGCTACCACCCTAAGGTCGAATGGTTTTAATATTATTGAATGCAATGAGGTCTGGCACGATTACATTATCTCTGCAGTGGTCAGAAAAAGGGGCAGACTGGATCTATCGTGCTTCAGTGATCAGCAAACAAAGCTGAAAACTGAAATCGATGGCTATATTAGTCGATTTAAGGATAAAAGAGTGGCAATATGGGGTGCCGGGCATCAGGCATTGGCACTAATTAGTTTGCTAGAATTGGAAGATAAGATAAAATATGTTGTGGATTCGGCCACTTTTAAGCAAGGGAAATACACTCCGGCAACCCATCTGCCGATAGTCTCTCCGGCTATGCTTGATTCAGACCCGGTGGATGCGGTGATCGTGATGGCCGCGAGTTATTCGGATGAAGTAGCAAGGATCATTCAGCAAAAATATGGCGCGAAGATAAAGGTTGCAATATTTAAGGGGGCAAATTTGTGTCGGAATTAAAACCAAGTGAAACGGAAAAGAGGAGCTTGCTGAAAAAAGAAAAGCATCGGGTCTATGAAAAAATCATGAAATTTGATGAGAAAGTTAAAAGGGGCGAAAGCATAGCTATAATTCAATTTCAATACGATTATACCTGCAATTTCAGGTGCAAGCATTGTTCGGTGAAGAGGTTCCAGGGGAAAAAAGAGGGCAGGTATTTTACGATCAATGATGTCAAGGAGCTTTCGCGGCAAGCCGATGAAATGGGCCTCGCGCATTTCGTGATTACCGGCGGCGAACCGCTGGTCTTCCCGGATTTTGACGATCTGGTTAAGGCGATCGACCCGCAGAAATTTTACATAACCTCTGATACGAATGGCTGGTTTTTGGATGACGAAAGGGCGAGACATTTGAAAAGCATCGGCATTGATAAAATTCAGCTCAGTCTTGATAGCCTTTCGACGACCGAACATAATAAATTCAGGCAAAAACCGGAATCGCATGAAAGAGCCTTAAGAGCCATTGATGCGGCGAAGAGCGCCGGGTTAAATATCATTGTCCAAACCGTGGTTACCAAGCAAAGGGTCAGATCAAAAGAATTCATTGAATTTATAGAGTTCTTGAATGGAAAAGGCGTGGGAGTATTTGTGACGTATGCCAAGCCGGTCGGTTCCTGGGAAGGCAATTTTGACGTACTGGTCGACCGGTCGGACATGGATTATGTCAGGGAATTAGAGAAGAAATACAATATCTTCACACATTTAACCCCATCATACGGCCTTGATCTTGGTTGCATCGCGGTCAAAAGGATGATCTCCATCACCAAATACGGAGATGTGATGCCCTGTCCCTATATCCATGTCAAGCTGGGGAATTTCTTTGAGGAGCCGTTAAAAGACATTATTGCAAGAGGCATGAAGATTAAATATTTTGGGAAATATGTTGACACTTGCCTTATTGCTGAGGACAGAAAATTTATTGATAAATATGTGGTAAATAGGATCTATGGCAAGCCGCTCCCGGTGCCATATAACGAAGTGTTTACCAAAGAGGATTTCATTGAAGAATAAGGCAAAGCGCGGTCACGAGAAACGGCGTGACACAAAGATCTGGGCCATGGGAGGTGTTTTGTTAATAATCGCGCTGGTCGCATCAGGTATTCTCCTCAATTCCCCTGAAGATGAGATAGTTTTTGATTATTCAAAACGTCTCGACAATTTGTTTGTAGTCCCGCTGAACAATTTGGACGCGGATTGGTACGATGTCTGTGAACTGGAAATGGCCACACCGGTCGCTTACGATCAAGGGCGGATGCTTTTCCTTTCCCCGTATAATCGCGATTTTAATTTTAATTTTAGATATGATTTTGATACCGGCAGGGCTAATCGCAATAACAGAATATGGATCGACCTGAAAAAACACAGTGCCTGGCAGGGATCGATCCGCGGCATATTGATCGTTCCCGCGGCGAACGCGGATACGGTTACTTTAAAAAAAATAAGGTTTGTGCATGGAAACCTCTGGACCGAGATCAAGGCCTGGTGGGGCGGTTTCACTTATTATTACGATCCGCTCCTGGGTACCTGCTTTGCCATGGCCTCGCCATTCTTTATCAAAGGCAGCTATAATGCTTTGTTTGTGCCTCTTCTTTGGGTAGCATTTATTTTGGCCGGGGTATTGGCGCTGTTTGATAAGCGAATAGCAAAAATAGCCATCGGCGCTTTCTTTTTGCTCGCATTTTTGATTTGGGGAATGCTCGATCTGCGTTATCATGTTTATTATCTAAAGGCGATGCGAAGAGATGCCAATCTATATTGGGGAAAGTCTTTGCATGAAAAAAGAAAAATCGTGACCGGAGATCCTGAATTCATTGATTTTATGAAGTTCTGTGACGAAGCTATCCCCCTGAACGGGAAAATAATCAATGGCGTCCCCACCAATCTCCCCAAGACACCCCCGGATTATTTAGCAAAAGTATAGTTCATTTTCAATTTGAGGCCGCGGGATATTGATCATTCATATTATTTTATTTATTACAAGCCGGAAAAGGATAAAGTCGGGACCATCATTCAAGAGCAACCGATATTTGGTGAGTATCTTGACCTTGCCCCCGGAGAGAAATTGACACAGGAGATAAAATTGTGGCAAGCTTCCAAGCATCTTTCTCAGATCAATATCTGGGCAAGGGAAAAAGATAACATTAAGGATTCAATTGAGCTGTTACTTTTAAGTGAGAACAAAAGATCGATCGCGGGGAGAGGGGAATATCTTTCTCATGCAGATAAGGAAGCGATCTTTCGCTTTCTCCCCATAATAAATCATGGCAAAAATGAAAAAATGCTTTTACAGGTCAGCAATAAGGGAAGCGTTCCTATAGGTATAGGCTATTATTATGGCGATCTATACAATGAGGGGAACCTGTTTCGCAATGATAAAAAGCTGGTTGGCGATATGAGCATCCGTTTAATTTACAAGCCGAACAACTTGCGCCTCTATAAGCGTTTCAATCAGGATGCTTTTATCCTGACTGAACAAGGAGAATAAATTGATCTTTTTGAAATTATTCATCGGCATCTTGATTGCCTGGCTATTTGGCTATGTCATTGTTTGTTGGTTTGATGCGGAAAAGAAAATTCAGGCCTTGGAAAGAATGGCATTGAGTTATCTGGTCGGCCAGGGATCGCTAACGCTTTTATTGTTTATGTTTTTTCTTCTGCCCATTGCCAACCGGATCACAATTGTTACTTTAATGGTATTAGCGCTATTTATCTTGAAAATGTTCCTGGATAGAAAGAGATGGTCATTTAGTCATTTTAATTCATTTATTAATATAAGCCGGTTGATCAAAATAAAGAATATTAGCTTGTTCGCATTAATAATAATTATTTTATTCGCCGGGATAACATTTAAGGTCTCATATTCTTTTATTGAGGCGTGCAGCAAGCCCGAATATTCCTGGGATGGGGCGGGCAATTGGACCGATGCCGGGAAAAATTATTTTTATGCCGATAAATATTGGCCGGATAAGATCGTCAAAGAACTGAGAAACACTGTAAATGGTTATCCGAGATCTCTTTCTCTGATGCATTATTGGTTGTTCAGCTGTATGGGCGAAGCTAATGACCAATGGTCAAAGATCATTTTCCCCATCGAGCTGCTGTGCCTGCTCATTATATTTTATTACGGTTTGAAGCCGGTGAGAGGGCATTTGGGTGCCTTGGCCTTCACTTACTTATTGTGTTCGACACCGCTCTTTCTTTATCATTCCACCATCGGCTACGCCGATCTGACCAAAACCGTTTATTTCGCGGGGGCAATGATCTATTTTTATCGCTGGCTGCAGACCAAACAAAATTATTACTTTTGGCCCTTTGCTTTCCTGGCCGCTTTCACTACCTGGATCAAGCTTGAAGGAAAAGCTCTTTACGCGATAGGGCTGGCTTTATTGCTGTTCTATCTCTGGCACAGCTGCCAGGAATCATTGAAAAGCAAAATCCTTTATATTGGGCAGTACCTGTCTCTGTTTGTGATCATTGGTTTACCCTGGCAATTATTTACTATGTTTATACGTGTGCCGGATCCGCAGAGCGTCATTAGCCTTTCTTTCTTTAAATATTTCGAGTTCCATGACAAAATGTATTCATTGATGTTCATGGAAGGGAGTTGGGGGCTGTTCTGGGTAATATTTACGGCAGCTCTATTATTCTTTTTCAAAAGACAAATGAAAGGCGAGAATCTATATCTATTTTTGGCGATCTTATTGTTCTATGGGAACTTGCTGTTTATTTATCTGTTCTTTCATAACGCGGTTAATGATATGGTTGCCACTTTTAACCGCGTCCTTCTGCCCATCTATCCGGTAGCCGTATTTAACCTGGGATGCGTGATCCCGGCTCTGACGATCAATCAAGAGGTTAAGATATGAAGTTGACTGTAATGGTGCCGGTTTATAATGAAGTAAGGACCATACTCCAGGCGATTAAAGATGTTGAAAAGATCAAGGTGCCGGATAAGGAAGTCTTTATAGTCGACAACTGTTCCACTGACGGCACCAAAGAGCTGTTGAAAGGGCTTAAACTCAACGAAAACTATAAGATCATCTATAACGAAAGGAATATTCTGTCCGGATCGTTCGTCAACGGAATGAGAATAGCCAGAGGAGAATATTTATACGTCCATCATTCGGACCTGGAGTATGACCCCGGCGCGGCGATGGAACTGCTGGCGGTCGCGGAACAGGGCGGTTACGACGTGGTGCTCGGCTCCAGGCTGAAGAACAATAAGAATTCAATCTGGAATATCATCAAGAAACGGCCGGAATACCTGGCGACGATCATCTGCACGGCTTTGATCAACAGGTGGTACGGTAAAAATTTCACTGATATAATCGGCTCCCGCCTTTATCGCACGGCGTCGATCCAAAAAATACCGGTCAGCACTACCGGGAACGGTTTTGAATTCGAGAGCGTGAGCCGGATGTGCAGGTGGGGGCTCAAAATGACCGAGATCGCGATACCGTACCGGCCGCGATCCTGGAAAGAAGGGAAAAAGATCAGGCCTTATCACTTGATCAATGCCTTGCTAGCTATGTTCCGAGTTAGATTATTTGGTTAGAACAAATGATAAAGCGGCTGTATAAAAAGCATCAGCAAAAGATAAATTATTTATTGGTTGGCATCTGGAACACCATTTTTGGCTATTCGGTCTTTGTCGCGTTGTATTTCCTCTTTGGGCAGCGCGTCCATTATATGTTGATCTGGCTGGTCAGCACGGTCCTGGCTATAACCAATGCCTATATTGGCTACAAATCCTTTGTTTTCAAGACCAGGGGCAATTATTTACGGGAATATCTTCGCTTCTACCTGGTATATTCGGGCAGTATGGTCCTTAATCTTGTTCTATTGCCGTTGTGTGTGGAAATGCTCAAGATCACGCCACCGGTCGCTCAGGCAGGCATAATTCTCATAAGCGTCATCTTCAATTACTTGGGTCACAGGCATTTTTCTTTTTCCTGACCCAGGCAAAGCGCGGCCAGGAACAGCGCCACCGGCACCTGATACATCAGCATCCTCTGGACCAGCGTGCCGTCCACCAGAAAGTTGTACGCGTTTTGTTCGGTGAAACCATAGGTCATCATCAGCAGGTTGAGCAGGATGATCAGCACAAGATATTTCAATTTTGACCGCCAGACCTTTTGCCAGCAAAGGACGAGCGAAACCGATAAAACGAACCAGAGTATCTGCCAGTCGGCGTAAAAGAACATCCTGCGGCCGAGTTGCTGCAGGATGCCGGCTAGGGTCGGTGGGCCGTAGGGGGCATTGATCGCTGCCGGCAATCCGGTCGAAATGCCGGCGGGTCGAAGCTTGTTCCACAGAATTAATACGTTGCTCAATAAAAAGCTTTGCTTGTTGATCAGCCAGGGCAGGGCGACCAGTGAAGATAGCAGGATAAATTGAATAAAGGGCTTTAATTGCCTTTTAGGTTCAAGCATAGAGGAAATGAACAGTACGGCCGCGGCAATGACCCATAACGGGGTGCCTAACTGTTTGACAAACACTCCCAGCCCCAGGAAGAGAGCTGAAACCACGAGGGCCGGCCTGTCTTCTGAGCTCAGCCAGTGAAAAAGAAATATGATGCCGGCGGTGTAGTAGAAGGTTTGCATCAAGTCGGAGTAAGCGGTCCCGGCATGGTAAACGATCAGAGGGAAAGAGGTCAGCAGATAAGTGAACAGCAGGGCTGTGAAGCGGCTCCGGTACCTTCTGACTCCTGAATAAAAGATAAAGAGCAGGCCGGTAAAACAGAGGGCAAAAACCACTTTGCCGAGGGCATCGTTCCACCCGCCGATCCCAATGTATATCCAGGCTTGAGAAAGAGGATCGAGATAAGGGTGGGGACCCGCCAGTTCAAGAGTTTGGTCGGTGATAACTTTACCGGTCGTAAAAATGATCTTGGCGATACATCCCTGCCGCCAGAGATCATCGAAATTCACGATCGGCTTGACCAGAGCGTCAAAAAACACGTAACTGATCGTTAAACCGATCGACAAGATAAGAATCTTTTCCGCGGTTGTTCGCCAGAGATTCTTGCTCGGAACCTGAGAATGAATTCTCGGTTCCTCGCGATTAAAGAAAATTGGAAGTTTCTTGATTAAAAGATAAGAAGTCAGAACTAATGTAATTAATGAAGTTGGAATCAAAACAGTTTTGAGATTGAGCAAGACGCCAAACAAAGACAGGGTGAACATTTCTAATCCGAGCAGGCCGATGCCAATGCCCCAGGCTAAAGCGAATCTTTCGAGGAAGGAAACCTTGGTCTTGTTCTTGAAGATCAGTCCAACGATCCCGTACCCTAGAAATACGGGTAAAGCTAAGGTTAAAATTAATCTAACTAATAATATCATTTCATCCCCTTCATAATATACGCGTTATCGTTCAATTTTGCTAAAAGGGAAAATCCCTTTTCTGCAGCAAGTTCTTTTTGATCGGGATAAAATACTAAAAGGTAGGACGATTGGCTTAGCGCGTCGTTAAGAATATGTGGGACAAGATAAATCCTTGCTTGAAGAGAGGCCGCATATCTTGAGCTTAACAATCCGAATTTTATCGGTTCTTTAGGCAATTTCTCTTTTGCAAAAACCAGAAAATCGTAATAATCTTTGCCGTAAGCGATAGCCCTTTTTTCTTCGATCGTTTTTCCGAAATACTTTGAATAATTATCTTTGAAGATATTGAAATAATTGTAATCCGCATTCAAAGTAAGAAGGATCCATAAGGCGATTGACAAGAATAAAGTCCGCTTGGCTGTTTCCGCAAAAACCAGATATATTCGGGGCGCTTTTGATTTTTTGGTTTCAGGCATCTGAAAGTACCGAAACAAAAAATAAATCACAAAAAATATCCCGATAATCCAATAAATATAAATATTTACAGAGGTTCCAAAAATGTTACTGCTAGGTATGACGTTGATGGTACTGCCGATCACGGCCCTTCCCCTCGGCCCCCAGAACTCCTGCCAGCCTGACTTTATATTGGTTATCAGATTTCCGGGGGTGGCCTGCGCGCTTTCAAGCTCAATAGCTTCCGGCCCGTTTTCAGGAAAAATCAAAATTTGCCCGATAAATCCTATCCAGGAGGGATTTTGCGAGCGAACATTGAAGTAATAACTTTTGAAGTAATCGGTTTTGTCCAGATGAAACCAGATGCTTTTTGGCTCATTCATCTGCGGATCATAATTCGAAGCCCAGAATAATCTTGCGGTGCCGCTTTTATTTGATTTAATCTTCAAAACGATGGTGCTGAATTCTTCTGCATCGATATTGATCTCGGGCTGGCCGATGAAGTAGGGGGCGCCTTTAGGTTGGGTTATGTTGAGGTTGACTTCAATTCGGGCCAAAGCTTGGATCTGAAATAGAAGTCCTATAAGAAGGATATTCATTATTTTCCGCATAACTTATTATATTATACCTCATTTTCGCCATTCTTTTGTATCGGCAAAAGAATGGCAAAGAAAACCTCGTTAAGGGCTCCGCCCTTAACAATCCCGAGATGGGGACTCCGTCCCCATACCCCTGAATTTAATTCGGAGTACAGAGGCGGAGCCTCCGTGAAAAGTGGAGAGAATAATGCATCTTATAAGAAAAAAATTGATTGAGAATGATATAATTAAGAACATGGAAAAAGTTGGGATTACGATCATCGGCGCAGGAGTAGTAGGGCTAGCGGTTGCGGTAGAGTTGAGCAAAAAACATAAGGACGTTGTTCTGGTTGAAAAGGAAGCTTCTTTCGGGCAGGAGACCAGCAGCCGCAACAGCGAGATCATCCATGCCGGGATCTATTACGAGAAAGATTCTCTCAAAGCAAAACTCTGCGTAGAAGGGAAGGATCTTTTATATGCTTTCTGCAAAGAAAACGGTATTCCTCACGCGAAACCCGGGAAAATTATTGTTGCGGTTGATGCTGAGGAGGAGAAGCAACTCGATCAGCTGGCTCAAAAGGGAAAAGCCAATGGAGTTTACGATCTACAACATTTAACCAAAAAGCAAACCCATGAACTGGAGCCTTCGGTTAATGCTTATGCCTCTTTGTTCTCTCCGAGCACAGGGATAATAGATTCCCATTCTTTGATGAAATGTCTGGAGCAGAAGGCGAAGGACAGGGGGGCGATTATATCTTATGGATCTGAGGTAAAAGGGATAAGGCATGAAGGAAGAAAGTACGTTTTAGATATAAACGGCGAAGAAGCGATTGAGACGGAAATTCTGATTAACTCTGCCGGGCTTTATTCTGATAAGATCGCCGCTATGGCAGGGATCAACATTGAGAAGAACAAGTATAAGCTTCATTATTGTAAAGGGGAATATTTTTCTTATAATAAGTCTTCTTTTATAAAACATCTAATTTACCCGGTGCCCGAACCTGAAACGATTAGTTTAGGTGTGCATGCTATTATTGATCTCGCTGGAGGGCTTAAGTTTGGTCCCAGCGCTGAATATGTTGAACAAATAAATTATGATGTAAATCTTCAAAACCGATATAAATTTTGGGAATCGGTGGTTAAACTATTTCCTCAGGTAATAGAAGAGGATTTATCGCCGGATCAGGCCGGTATCCGCCCTAAACTGCAGGGGCCGGGAGAGGGGATAAGAGATTTTGTTATCAAAGAGGAAGCTGAGAATGGTTTCCCGGAGTTTATAAACCTGATCGGCATCGAGTCGCCGGGGCTGACAGCGTGTCTGGCGATCGGGAAATTTGTGGCTGCTCTCACTTAGGTTATACTCCAACAGCCCTCATCCAAGTATAATCTTCTACGCCCTCACCCAAGCTTGTTTTTATCGACTATTTATTCTTTACGGCCCTCTCCCAGAGGGAGAGGGAATTGGGTGAAATACAATCGAAAATATCCCACCCCTGCCTGCCGGCAGGCAGGCCTTCTCCCTCTGGGAGAAGGCAGTAAAAGATAGACTTTGGTTTAATATAAACTTGGATGAGGGCGTTTAACTGTAACCCGGGTGAGGGCTGTAAGCGCTACCTTTTGACACATCTTGACACAATAAAATACCCCTTGACAACTCCTGACCCAATGCTATAATGACCGCAATGCAAATCTTCGAGAACGAGATCTACACTTCCGAAGAGACCAAGTCACTGCTTAAGATTTCCCAATCCACATTTCTGCGCTTGATCAAAAAGGGAATACTTCGCGCTTATAAAGTTGGAGGGCAGTACAGAATTTTAGGTCGCGAAATACTCCATTTGGTTAGCCCGCAGCTGGAAGAAAAGGCAACCACGGCTTATCGCAGGGTTCGCAACGGAGTTAAAAGAAGCTTGGAAAAGATAAATGAATAAGCGATGTCTCATTATAGGCGGCGCTGGTTTTCTCGGTCTTAACCTGACAAAAGGACTGCTGTCCAGTGGCTATAAAGTATTAATCTTGGATAAAACCATGGCAAAATCATCGATAATGGATCGGATTGATTTTGTTCAAGCTGATTTGATGAACGCATCGATTGTTAGAAATACGATACAAAAAGGCGATATTATATTTTATTTTGCGTGTGCATCATTGCCTGGAAGCCCTTTTGAAAAGATCGACGCTGATATCCATCAGGACGTGGAAGGCTTCATCGGGGTAATAAAGGCCGCGATCAGCCATGGGGCCGATAAAATCATTTTCCCATCGTCCGGGGGCACTGTTTATGGCAATCCTTTAAATCTCCCGATAAGTGAGGATCATCCAACCAGCCCGATATGCTATTACGGAGTGACCAAGCTAATGAACGAAAAATATTTGTATATGTTCAATAGAACACATGGATTGGATTATCTGATATTTCGGATCGGGAATCCGTACGGTCCGGGCCAGGATCCCAAGAGACTGCAAGGATTAATACCAAAAGCAATGAAAAAAATTATGGATGATGAGAAAGTCGAAGTATTTGGGGATGGTGAGAATATTCGGGATTATATCTATATTGATGATGTCGTTGAAGCAATGGTCAAGTCTGTTGATTTGGGTTTAAAGAACGATGTTTTTAATATGGGGACTGGGGTGGGGACTTCCATCAACGATGTTTTAAGGGTAGCCTCGTCAATATTAAAAAAGAAGCCCCAAGTAGAACATTTGGATAAAAGGCCAAGCGATGTCGCGACGAATATATTATCTAGCAGTAAATTATATTCTGAGATTGATTGGAAGCCAAAAGTACCTTTAAAAGAAGGCATGAAAATGACCCATCGATGGCTTGCAGGAGATGGCGGCGATATCTGATGACAAAAAAGAAGATATTATTTTACACTGATTGCTTTATTTTTGGCGGATGCGAAAAGCCGATATTTAATCTGCTTTCATCACAAAAGCATCGAGAGCTCTATGATGCTAAGCTGGTATATAGAAAAAGCAGGGAATATGAAGACGGCATGGCCAAAGCATATCCTAAAATAAGCGACTTAAATATAATCCCGGTCAGATTCCCTGATGCGACGACAATCGCATATTTTATACAGGGGAAAAGGCAGATTGGCTTTGCAACAAGTTATATTATAACTTTATTTAAAGTGATCATGAAGTTATTGGCCATTCCTATTTTAATGTATGAGATATGTGTATTATTCCAAATATTTAAGAGAGATAGATCGGAAATAGTGCATATAAATAATGGGGGATATCCTGCTGCGCTTAGTTGCCAGGCTGCTGCCATTGCGGCGAAAATGGTTGGGAAAAATATTATTATAATGAATGTCAATAATATTGCCTATCCACGCTGGAGCATTATCGAAAAAGCGATCGATTATCTTGTTGCTCTTTCGGTTGACAGGTTTATCACTGGGTCACAAGCTTCAGCACAAGCGCTATCAAAAAACAGGGGCTTTGACACAAGGAAGATAAAGAATATTTATCATGGTATAGATGTCCCGTTGGTTGAACATGACGATAAGATATATCAGCCATCTATATGCATGGTGGCTAGATTAGAGAAGCGTAAAGGCCATAAGTATGTTATTCAGGCATTTAAGGAACTTCTTGATGAACAGCCGAGTATGCGAAAGATTAAAATATATATTATTGGTGAAGGACCGATTCGATACGGCTTAAGAAAAATGGTATTGGTAAATAATATGCAAGATAATATCATATTTATGGGTCATAGGAACGACTATCTAAATTATGTGGCGCGCTCATTGTTTTTGTTGAACCCGTCTTTGGGCCAGGAAGATCTCCCCTTAATTATTATTGAGGCAATGGGGCTCGGGAAGCCGGCGATCGGAACTCCTGTGGCCGGGATACCTGAAGAGATCAAGCATGGAGAAAACGGGATTTTGGTTGAGCCTGGAAATGTCGGGCAATTAAAAGCAGCAATATGCAAATTAATTAAGGATGAGCAAATAAGGGATCAAATGGGCGTTAACGCCAGAAAAAGATTCGATGCCATGTTTTCGAGTGAAAAAATGGTAAGCGAGTATCTTGCTTTATATAAGGAAGTCTAAACAATTAAAGGAAAAAATAAGTGAATAGGAGGAGGAGTTTATGGCAAGAATAGTATCCTTGTTTATTACCGTTTGTTTGTTATTGCCGATGGTACCGGGGAGAGTTGTTGCATTAGATATCGAATCATTTGGGATAAACATACCGAATATAAGAAATTTATCTCCATCAGAGCAATCAGCGCCTAAAAGTGCTGGAGATATGGTCATGGAATCCCCAGTTAATATTGATAATTATAAATTGGGGCCGGGAGATACCTTAGCTATACATATCATTGTCGGGAATTCTGACCTGTCCATTGATCACAATTTATTTGTCGGAGCCGATGGCAATGTATTTTTTCCTAATATTGGGGCAATTTATTTATCAGGCTTAAGCCTTAGACAGGCAGAGCAGATAATAGATGTAAAAATAAAAAACATGTATCGTGAACCTTATAAATTATTTGTTCTCTTGAGCCAGCCCAAAAAAGTCAAGATATATATGTCCGGCATGGTTAAGAACCCGGGCCCGCTGGCGGTTTATGATAATTCAAGAATTTCGGAAGTTATTAGTCTATCTGGCGGCATGGCCAGCGGAGCTTCAAATCGATACGTTTATATAAAAAGGAAAGATTTAAACGGAGAAGAAAAAATAATATTAGCTGATCTGTTCGAAGCCTACAGAAGCAGGGATCTGTCTAAGGATGTCAGAATTGAAGCTGGCGATATTATTGAGGTCCCAGACGCAAATAACGTGCGTATAAGCCAGAATAAACCTTCCGACGCGAACATTGATAAATTGTTATTTGAAGGTAAAGAGACGTTTGTATATGTTTATGGCGAAGTGGCAAAAAGCGGGCGTTTTGAATATGTCCCGGGGAAGCGAATTTCTGACTATATCAGCTATGCGGGCGGGCCGACTGGCCGCGCTCTCCTTGGAGATGTCAGTTTAACCAGGCATGTTAATGGCAAACCCCAGCAGTTAAAGATCAATGTGTCGGATATTTTATATAACGGGAACTCGATAAATGATATTGAAGTCTTAAGCGGAGATGTAATAAAAGTCCCCAGCAATTTCTTTTATTTTACCGACTTCGCAAGCTTTACGAATACGGTTATTTTAGCTTTAACGCTTTATAATATGGCTGCTAAATAAGAAATATAAGATATAAAGGAGGATATAATGAACCAGCGTACTTATAACGATGAAATAGATCTGCGTGAATATATAGATGTTGTCTTGCGAAGATGGAAATCAATATTATTGATCGCGTTCGGATTGACTGCAATTGCTTTGATTTATAGTTTAATGCAAGAGCCAGCATATGAGGCTAAAGCAATTATCCTAATGAGAGGCTCTTCAACGGCTATACCTGCAAAATTCGCGGGTTTAGCAAGTGTTTTTGGTGTCAATCAACAGGGCATGGGAATAAATATTGACGATCTAATGAAAATAGTCAAAAGCAGATCGGTGGCGGAAAAAGCGTTAGAAGATTTAAAACTTGCAAAAAGAATCAAGGGATGGGACAACCCCAATATTAAACGAAGCAGTTTAATATCCGCCACCAGCGGAATGATAAAACAACCAAAAGTATCAAATAATATTGTGGAAATTGCAGCTGAAACAAATGATCCTCAATTGTCCGCGGATATAGCCAATGGGTTTGTCTCCGCGTTATCATATTACTGGAATGAATTAAATTATACTGAAGCGCAGAAAAAGATCAAATATATTGATTCTGCTTTGCCAAAAGTGGAAAAAGATTTGAGCGTTACTGAAGAGAAATTAAAATTAACACCGCGTTCATTTACCGGTTATTCAATCGCAGGACAGGGCGGAGTGCAGAGGGATTATGAGATATACAATTCTGTTTATATAATGCTTCGTAAAGAAAGGGAAGCAGCTAAATTGGAAGCGTCCAAGGAAATACCTCCATTTTCGATCGTTGATTATGCAGAAAAACCGCTTTTGAAGAGTAAACCTAAGACTGTATTAAATATTATTGTTGGCCTAGTTTTCGGCGTTATTTCTGGAGTGTTTATTGCCTTTTTTCAAGAATACTGGGATAAATCTTCCAGGTCCTAGCTTGTTTAAATAATTCTTTTACAAGAGGCTTTAAAAGCATTTTATGATCAAATATAAGATGAATAATGCAGATAAAATTAAAATTAAAAATAAAACTATTGGCGCCGGACAAGCTTGTTTTATCATCGCGGAGGTGGGTGTTAATCATAATGGGAGCATTAAACTGGCAAAAAAACTGATTGACGCAGCCAAGGCTTGCGGAGCGGATGCGGTAAAATTCCAAACTTTTTGGGCTGATGAATTAGCCTTGCAAACTGCGCCAAAAGCAAACTACCAAAAAAGATATGATTGCCATACTTCGCAGTATCATATGTTGAAAAATCTCCAATTATCAGAAAAAGAATTTATTGATCTTTCGGCTTATGCCCAAAAAAATCATATTATCTTTCTGTCGTCTCCTTTTGATTATAAAAGTGCTGATATTTTATATGAATTAGATGTCCCAGCTTTCAAGATTGGTTCCGGAGAACTAACAAATCTGCCATTTTTACAAAAAATCGCGAAATATGGCAAGCCAGTCATTTTGTCCACCGGAATGGCCTCCATGAGGGAAGTTAAAGAGGCTGTTAAAACAATAATATCTGCAGGGAATAGGAAGCTGGTTTTGTTGCATTGTACTTCTAATTATCCTGCAAGATACAATAATATTAATTTAAGGGCAATGAATGTCTTAACTGATTCTTTTAGTCTGCCGGTTGGATACTCTGACCATAGCGCAGGCATTGAGGTGGCAATAGCTGCTGTAGCTTTGGGGGCATCAGTGATTGAAAAACATCTTACTTTAAATAGAAATATGCCCGGTCCTGATCACCTGGCTTCTTTAGAACCGAAAGAAATGGCAGAATTAATTCGATCGATCCGTAATGTGGAGCTGTCTTTAGGCAATGGAGAAAAACGACCCGCTAAATCCGAGCTCGGGATAAGAAAGATTTCGCGAAAAAGCATTGTTGCTGCTAAAGATATAGCGAGCGGCCAAAAGATATCTGGAGATATGATCGCTATGAAACGGCCAGGTACTGGCATATTGCCAAAGTATTTTAATCAGATTGTTGGTCGTAGAGCCAAACAAAACATTAAAAAAGACAGTCTCTTCAATTGGAGAATGATATGAAGCGGAAGGTATGTGTAATAACCGGGACCAGAGCTGATTATGGAATTTTAACCTCAGTTATGCGAGCAATTGATGCATCTGCACACCTCAAATTGCAGTTGGTGGTGACGTGTATGCATTTAATGAAGGAATTTGGTTATACGATCAGAGAGATAACTAAAGAAGGTTTTACAATTGCGGCAAAAATTGATGTCTCTTATACAGAAGATACTAATCGGGCGATGGCAACTTTAGTGGGTCGGGCTGTAATCGGGTTTGCTCGTGCTTTCAGTGCGCTCAAACCGGATGTTGTGCTGGTTTTAGGTGACAGGGGTGAAATGCTGGCTGCGACTATTGCCGCTAATTATTTGGGTATCCCCGTTGCTCATATTCATGGCGGAGAAGTTTCAGGACATGTTGATGGTATTATTAGGCATGCGATCACAAAAATGGCACACATCCATTTACCGGCAACCAAACAGGCTGGGGTGAGGATAATAAATCTTGGCGAAGAAAAATGGCGGGTCTTCGTTGTTGGGGCTCCTGCCTTAGATCGTATTTCACGGGAAAAGTTGCCAGGGAAGAAGCAGCTTTTCCGAAAATATGGTCTGACAATGAATGAACCTGTCCTGCTAGTTGTGCAACACCCCGTGTCAACTCAAGAGGACCAAGCTGGGGAGCAAATGCACAATACCTTGGACGCCGTTAAAGGTTTTGGGTTGCAAACCGTTATTATCTACCCAAACGCAGATGCTGGTGGACGCAAGATGAGAAAAGTTATCGAGCAATACGCCGCCTTACCTAACATTAAAACCTATAAAAATATTCCACATAAAGATTACCTGGCATTATTGAAACACGCAGCTGTACTGGTTGGGAACTCAAGCAGTGGAATCATTGAAGCCCCGTCGTTCGGTTTGCCGGTCGTCAACATAGGCATCCGCCAGCAAGGCAGGGAGAGGGGCAGTAATGTGATCGATGTCCCTCATAATATTAATGCGATCAGCGCTGCGATCAGAAAAGCGCTTAATGATAATGTTTTTCTGGCCCGGATCAGAAAAAGCAAAAACCCTTATGGAGATGGTCAGGCCAGCCGACGGATCATCAAGGTGTTGAAGAATATTCCGTTGAATAAACGATTGTTGCAAAAGCAAATCCAATTTTAACGGTAAAAGGGAGAGGAAATGAACAAAAGATTTGAAAAATGGCGGCGGCCGGTTATTAAAAACAACAAACTTACCAAATATAATTGGCTGGTACAGCACAAACACGGGTTACGGCTGGGCGATTATACCGATATTGGCGCTTTCACGTATATCAACGCGAAAAATGGAGTGACCATCGAGAACAATGTGCAGATCGGCTCGCACTGCTCGGTTTACTCGGTTTCCACGATCGATAACAAGACCGGTTCGGTCCATCTAAAAAAGAACGCCTGCGTGGGCAGCCACAGTGTGATCATGCCCGGAGTAACGATTGGCGAGAACGCGATCATCGGCGCTTTTTCTTTTGTCAATAAAGATATTCCAGATAATTGTGTTGCTTACGGAGTCCCGGCCAGGGTCGCCAAGAGGATGAAATAATGAATATTCCATTATCAAATCCCGATATTACCCAGCAAGAGATCGATGCGGTTGTAGCGGTCCTTAAAAACCCGCAGTTGAGTCTCGGTCCCAAACTTCTTGAATTTGAGAAAAAATTTGCCCGTTATATCGGAGCTAAACATGCCGTGGCGGTCAACAGCGGAACGAGCGGACTGCATCTATGTGTCCGGGCACTGGATCTGCAGGATGGCGACGAGGTCCTCACCACTCCCTTTAGCTTTATTGCTTCAGCAAATTGTCTATTATTTGAACGGGCCCGGCCAGTTTTTGTTGATATCAGAGAAGACACATTAAATATTGACGAAACAAAATTGGCCGAAATGATCAACGCTAAAACTAAAGCGATCCTGCCGGTCCATGTTTTTGGTCTTCCTTGTACAATGCCTACGATCATCAAAATCGCTAAAAAACACCATTTAGCGGTCATTGAGGACGCCTGTGAAGCGATCGGGGCGGAGCTTGGTGGTAAAAAAGCCGGGACTTTCGGCGATTGTTCTGTTTTTGCCTTTTATCCTAATAAGCAGATAACTACAGGTGAAGGAGGGATGATCGTCACTAACAATGATCGAATTGCTGTCCTGGCCGCAAGCATGCGAAACCAGGGGCGTGATGAAGGGATGGGGTGGCTTGCCCATAATCGACTTGGTTATAACTATAGGATCAGTGATATAAATTGCGCCCTGGGTATCGTCCAGTTGGCCAGAATTGAAGAGATAGTTAATAAACGCCAGCAGGTCGCGCAGCTATACCAGTCGGCGCTAGCTGAGATCGAAGAGATCAGCCTGCCGCCAGCAAGCAGCGGTTTCCTGAAACGCAGCTGGTTTGTTTATGTGATCAAGCTCGATCGCGCGTTCAAGCAAAGACATCGGGATGAAATCATTAGACAGTTGCGGGCGAAGGGGATTGGCTGTAACGTCTATTTTCCAGCGATTCATTTACAACCTTTTTATCGAAAAAAGTTCGGTTACAAGCCTGGCGACTTCCCCATCACCGAATCGGTTGCGGATCGGACGATCGCCTTGCCGTTTTACAATAATCTAAGTAAGAAAGGCATTAAACATGTTGTTGACGCACTTAAATCAATTATAAATCAGGTGAAAAAACATGGATAAAAGTTACGCCAATTATTTTAAAGACAAAGTGGTCCTAGTGACCGGCGGGACCGGGTCGATTGGCAGCGAGATTGTCCGGAAGTTGCTGGCTTTCCCGTTAAAACAGGTCAGGATCTTCTCCCGCGACGAATTTAAACAGTACAATCTGGGAATGGCCTTGAAAGATCAACCGGCCGGGCGCGTCTCTTTCCTGATCGGCGACATCCGGGATCGCGACCGTATCTTTCTGGCGATGGAGGGGGTAAATGTTGTTTTCAATGCGGCAGCCATGAAACATGTCCCCCTTTGTGAATACAATCCTTTTGAAGCAGTCAAAACCAATGTTTTAGGCACCCAGAACGTCGTTGATGCCTGCCGGGCTAATAATGTAGAGAAATTCGTCCATGTAAGCACTGATAAGGCCGCTTTCCCGTCAAATGTTATGGGAGCAACGAAATTACTGGCGGAAAAGATCGCTCTGGCTGCCGCCAATTATAAAGGGCCGCATAAAACGATCTATTCCTGCGTCCGTTTCGGTAATGTTTTTGGCTCCCGGGGTTCGGTTGTGCCGTTGTTTGTCCAGCAGATCAGGGACGGCAATTCGGTGACCGTGACCGACAAGGAGATGACCAGGTTTATTATGCGGATACCGGAAGCGGCTGAACTTGTGATCAAGGCTGGCGTCCTTTCTAATGGGGAAGAGCTCTTCATTCTGAAGATGCCGGTCATGAAAATTAACGACCTTGCCAACGCGATGATCGACCTGCTGGCGCCTCGTTTTAACCGGCGTCCTGGAGAAATCGAGGTCAAGATCATTGGCCGTCGGGACGGGGAAAAATTATACGAACTGCTGATGACCGAAGATGAAGCGGGGAGCATTTATGAGAACGACGAAATGATATGCATCAGCAAAAAGCCGCTGGACGGCTTCATTCAATCGAAGACCAAGAATTATCGGAGCGACCAATGTCAGCTGATGAAGCCAGAAGAGATCAGGGAATTCCTAAAACCGAGCCTGGAAGCCCTGGAAAAACTTATTTGATACCAGTTTGTTTGAGTTATAAGGAGGTCGGAATTGTATAAAATGGTACTTGTCGGCGCCGGCAATATTGGCAGCCGGCATCTGCAGGGTTTGGCCACCCTGGACCTGCCGGCCAGGATTACAGTCGTCGATCCTAATTTGGCAGCGCTGGAAGAAGCACGGCAGAAATATGCAGAAAAGCAAATCTCCGAGACACTTCAGACTGTTAATTATTTGTCTTCTTTTTCGGAGATCGGAGAGCCTATCGATTTGGTGATAATTGCTACCAATTCCGATCGGCGTTATTCAATTGCAGAAATGTTGCTTAAACAGACTAAAGTAAAGAACATTATTTTCGAAAAGGTCGTTTTTCAATCAGCCGCAGAATTTACCCGAATGGGAATGCTGCTGGCAAAGCAAAAGACCAAAGCCTGGGTTAATTGTCCCCGACGCTTCTCCGGGTTCTATCTTCAGCTAAAGCAGTACCTTGGCAGTAAGCCGAAAATCAATTTTTATTTGCAGGGTGGGGAATGGGGCTTGGGTTGTAATTCGATCCACTTTCTTGATCTGATCGCTTTTTTAGCTGATAGGTCGAAGATCGAAAGAATGGAGTTTTCCGGCAATATTATTGTCAGCAAGCGCCCTGGTTTTATTGAACTGGCAGGTCTTCTCTCCGGTCGCTTTGCGGGTGGGAGTGAATTTTTCTTGAGCGCGGTAAGGGGGAGCAATATGCCGCACCAAATAATCTGTGCGGCAAGAGATTGTTTTGCGGTGATCGATGAGTCGGCCGGTAAAGCGGTTTTAGCATCAAAACTTGATCACTGGCAGAGAAAAGAACAGGTTTTCCGGCTGCCTTTCCAGAGCGAACTGACCGGCAAGATCGCCAGACAAATACTGACAGAAGGAAAAAGCGATCTGTCAACTTTTGCCGAATCGGCTGACCTTCATATACCATTACTTAGAGCATTTCTTAAAACGCTAAACCAATCAACTAAAAGGAAGCTTAACCGATGTCCAATAACTTAAAACAAAAGATCTGGCTCATCGGTGCGGGCCCAATGGCCCGGGAATATGCTAAAGTCATGAAGGCGCAGCGCCTAGATTTCCTGGTCATCGGAAGGGGAGAAAAGTCCGCCTCTGAATTTAGCAAGCAGGTTGGTCAACCAGTCATTACTGGTGGACTGACGCAGTTTTTAAACAACGCTCCGGCAATTGCGGACTTTGCGATTGTCAGCGTTTCGGTTGAACAATTGGCCGAAACGACCCGCCGAGTGTTGGATTATGGCATAAAGCATGTCCTGGTGGAAAAACCGGCCGGGCTGGAACTTAACGAGCTTGCCGAGTTAAAAAGTCTGGCTGCTGATAAAAAGGCCAGGGTTTATGTCGCCTATAACCGCCGATTTTACGCAGCGGTGATAAAGGCGAAAGAGATAATCGAACTAGACGGCCGCGTTACTTCGTTCAACTTTGAATTCACTGAGTGGAGTCACAAAATCGAAAAATTGCCCAATCCGGGGATGGTTAAGCAGCGCTGGTTCCTTGCCAATTCGACTCACGTGGTTGATCTGGCCTTTTATTTAGGCGGCAAACCGAAAAAGATCAATTGTTTGACCGCCGGAAAATTAAGCTGGCATCCCTCCGCCGCGGTCTTTGCCGGTTCCGGCGTCAGTGAGCGGGGGGCATTATTCTCCTACCAAGCCAATTGGCAGTCAGCCGGCCGCTGGGGAGTAGAGGTATTGACCAATGAGCATAGGCTGATTCTAAAGCCGCTGGAAAAAATAGCGGTTCAGACCAGGGGCTTGATCGATGTGGCTCAACTTGAGATCGATGATCAGCTTGACCGCGATTTTAAACCGGGGCTTTACAGGCAAGTTGAGGCGTTCCTAAGAAAAGATAATAAATCGCTTTGCTCGATAGCCGAGCATTACGCCAACGCAAAGAGCTACATTAAAATGGCCAATTATCAGGATCACATATGAAAATATTATTATTTGGCTTGGGTTCGATCGGCAAAAGGCATGTCCGCTTGCTGATGCAATATTATCAGCATGAGCTTTTTGCCTATCGCTCCGGGGTCGGCGACTCGGTTAATGATCTGGGGATTGCCGAGATCAACGATTGGTCGGCGGTTGAGAAGCTGAAGCCGGATATCGCATTCATCACGAATCCGACTAAATTTCATCTTTCAACAGCGCTTGAATGTGCTCAACGGGGTTATAAATTGTTCATCGAAAAACCGATCGGCCATTCTACTGACGGCCTTGACCAACTGCTCAAGATTGTCCAAGACAAGAAGCTGGTCACGTACGTCGCTTACAATCTGCGTTTCCATCCATTGATCCTTAAGCTAAAGGAGATGATTGCCAACGATCACTTGCTCCATATGCGGGTTGAATGTTCTTCCTACCTGCCTGATTGGCGGCCTGGCCGCCGAGTAGAAGCAATATATTCCGCCAGGCAAGACAACGGAGGCGGCGTGATTCTGGATCTTTCTCACGAGCTGGATTACATCTCATTTCTTTTAGGCGGTATGAAAGAATTATCGGGGAATTTCGCTAAAAGCTCTAATGTGACGGTTGATGCCGAGGATTATGCCGACATCCTAATTAAGACAGATAAAACGGCGGTCAACCTCCACCTTAACTATTTTAGTCGGATCAAAAAGAGGCAGATTCAGGCCGATTTCCAGGGAAAAACGGTGAATGTAGACTTAATAAATAATAGCTTGACCGAATACGGGGCTGAAGATAAGCCGACGCAATCCAATGTTCCCCTTGAACCTGATTATACCTATACCGAACAATTGCAGTATTTTTTCGCAAATATTAATAACCCAAAGATGATGAATAACCTCCCGGAAGCCGCCGGCCTTTTCAGGCAAATTCTTAAATTTAAAACAGGGGAGAAAAACAATGGCTAATATTTTAATTACTATCTGCGCCCGAGCCGGCTCAAAAGGAGTGAAGGGCAAAAATATCCGCAAATTGCTTGGGACGCCGCTGATAGCCTATACAATCAAACAAGCCAAAGAATGGGGGAAGGCAAACCAAATTGTGGTCAGCACTGATTCTCCAGAAATCGCCGCGATCGCCAAGAAATATGGCGCCGAGGTCCCCTTCCTGCGCCCCAAGGCATTGGCCAGTGATACCGCGGCTAAACTGCCCGCTATCAGGCATGCCTTAAGAACCTGTGAGGAACTTTACGGTATTAAATATGATTTTGTAGTTGACCTTGATCCGACCGCGCCCTTCCGCACTAAAAAGGACCTTGATAATTGTTATAAATTATTTATGAACAGGGGGCCGAAATCATTGTTCAGCGTAGTGCGGGCCAGGAAGAATCCTTACTTTAACATGGTTGAAGAAACCAGGAACGGTTGGGTAAAGCAATGTAAAAAGTTGCCTGGAGGCGTCGTTCGCAGACAAGACACTCCGCCGGTCTATGATCTTAATGCTTCTATTTATTTTATCAGCCGGGAACTGTTAGACGATGAGCGCCAGAACTCCATTATAACTGATCGTTCGCTGATCTATGTGATGGACGATTATGCCGCTTTTGATATTGATAGTGAACGTGATTTTACTTTTGTTGAATACCTGTTCAAAAAGGGAGTAGTCAAAATATGAAAAAATATTTAGAGTTGTTCTCCCTCAACAGTAAAACCGCCTTTGTGACGGGTGGTGCCGGCTTGATCGGCAGGGAGATTGTCTGGGCATTGGCTACCGCCGGCGCCAGGGTTATTATCCTTGACCTGGAAGAAAGCAAGGGCAAGAAGCTTGCCCAACAGATCAACCGGGCTGGATATAATGCGGTTTTTCATTATTTCGATGCTACGCAGCTGGAAAAGATAAACGATGAACTGCCTCTGCTGATAAAAAAATATCGAGCGATCGATGTCTGGGTCAATAATGCTTATCCGCGCACTGCTGACTGGGGTAAAAAAATTGAAGATCTTAAGCTTGAATCATGGCGGAAGAACGTCGATATGCAGCTGAATTCCTACGCCTGGCTAAGCCGCCAGGTCGCTTTACAGATGAAAAAACGCCAGATTAAAGGGTCGATCATTAACATCGGATCCATTTACGGGGTAGTAGGATGTGATTTTTCCGTTTATGACAAAACGAATATGACTTGTCCGATGGCTTATGCCGCGATCAAAGGAGGAATAATTAACTTGACCCGGTATCTGGCATCATATTTTGGCCCAGCCGGCATCCGGATAAATACGGTTTGTCCCGGCGGAGTATTTAACGGGCAATCGTCGCAATTTGTTCATAATTATGAGAAAAAAGTCCCTTTGCGGCGGATGGCTAAACCGGAGGATGTTGCCGCCTGTGTGCTTTTCCTCTCCTCCAGAGCGGCTGAATATATAACAGGCGCGACACAAATGGTCGATGGGGGTTGGACCGCAATTTAAATTATTATGATTAGCGAGGTCATTAAAAGAATTAGATATTGGATAAAAACAGATCGGCTAGGACCGGATATTCCATTAACGCATAGCTTGCTCTTTTTTCCAAAAAGCATGAAAAAGTTATGCAAGAAAAAGTTTAAGCGGTTTGGTGAACAGGCCGAATTTAGGCCGGGCGCTTATGCGATTGCCTGTTCAAAAATATCCATCGGTGATAGGGTCATTATCCGGCCCGGGACAATGCTTTTTGCTGATGGAAGAGAGAACGGTGCTGAAATCGTGATCGAAGACAATGTAATGATCGGTTCTGGAGTGCATTTATACTGCACCAACCATAGATTTGATAAAGCAGAGATACCGCTTATTGATCAGGGCCATCATGACTCAAAACAGATCACTCTGAAAAATGGATGTTGGATTGGAGCAAATGCAATTATTTTGCCGGGAGTAACCATCGGCAGGAATTCAGTTGTCGGGGCGGGGAGTATTGTGACCAAGGATGTGGCGGATCTTGTCGTAGTGGCTGGAAATCCAGCAAAATATATTAAAAAAGTCGGCTTATAGCAAAGAATTGGAGGAATAAATAATGAAAAAATGTCTAATCTGTGAAAATCAAATTGAACCGTTCATGTCTTTTGGCAAACAGCCGATCGCTAATGGCTTTTTACGGCCTGACCAGTTCCCGGACGAGTATTACTTTGAGATGCAGGTCGCGTCCTGCGGACGCTGCGGCATGTTCCAGCTGGTCGAGCAGCCGGACCGGGAGAAGATGTTCAACGAGAACTACGCTTTCTTTTCCGGGACCTCAAAGTTCATGGCCATCCATTTCAAGGAATTTGCCGATCACGTAATAAGCGATTATTTAAAATCTGATGACCCATTCGTTGTCGAGATCGGCAGCAATGACGGCATTATGCTTCAGAATTTTGCGGCAAGGAAGATCCGCCATCTTGGCATTGAACCTTCAGCCAACGTTGCTCAAGTTGCACTGGACAGGGGAATTAACACTGTATCCAGGTTTTTTGACGCAGCGCTAGCAAAGGAGATCGTCACACAGCATGGGCAGGCTGACGCTTTTCTGGCAGCCAATGTCATGTGCCATATCCCTTACCAGCACTCGGTGGTTGAGGGGATCGGCATCCTGTTAAAGAAAAATGGGATAGTGATGTTCGAAGAACCTTATCTCGGGGATGTGATCGAAAAGACCTCTTATGATCAGATTTATGACGAGCATGTATTTCTGTTTTCTGTCCATTCGATCGAGTATCTCTTTAAAATGCACGGCATGGAAGTTGTTGATATCGAACCACAGGAGACGCACGGCGGTTCAATGCGCTATGTGATCGCCTATAAGGGGGTTAGGCCCAGGTCAAAACGGGTGATGGATCAGCTGGCGAAAGAAAAGAATATTGGTTTGGATAAAATGGAAACCTATGATTGGTTCCGGAAGAACTGCGAAAAGTCAAAGGCCGACCTGATCGGGCTGCTCAAACAGCTTAAGGCCGATAAGAAAAGAGTTGTCGGTTATGCCGCTACTTCTAAAAGCACGACGATCATTAATTATTGCGGAATAACCCCTGATCTGATTGAGTTTATCAGTGATACAACGCCGATTAAGCAGGGGAAATTCAGTCCCGGCGCTCATATCCCGGTCAAGGCTTACGAAGAATTTACCCGGAGCTATCCCGATTATGCTGTCCTTTTTGCCTGGAACCATGCTAAGGAGATAATGGCTAAAGAGCAGGACTACATGCAACAGAATGGCAAATGGATCGTTCATGTGCCGGAGGTAAAGGTGTTATAAATGATCCTCTGCGGTAACCCACTGGCGCAATATCAGGCTCACCGGACGGAGATCGACCAGGCGGTTATGAAGGTGCTGGCAAAAGGATGGTATATCCTTGGTGAAGAGGTCAGCGCTTTTGAGTCAGAGTTCTCCACTTATATTGGCGCGGGTTACGGTATTGGTGTCGGTAGCGGGACGGAAGCTATCCATCTGGCATTAGCGGCCTGTGGGATAGGGCGGGGCGATGAAGTGATCACTGTTGCGCATACAGCTGTTGCGACGGTAGCTGCGATAAAACAAGCAGGTGCGACACCGGTCTTTGTTGATATTGAGCATGATTATTATACGCTTGATCCGCGCCGATTGGAGGCAGCTATCTCTTCCCGGACAAAGGCGATCATTCCCGTTCATCTTTATGGCCAACCGGTTGACCTTGAGCCGATCATGAAAATTGCAAAGGAACGCGATTTAAAAGTGATCGAGGATTGCGCTCAGGCCCATGGGGCCGAATACAAGGGAAAGAAGGTCGGCAGCTTTGGGCACTTCGGCTGTTTCAGTTTTTACCCGACCAAAAACCTGGGAGCACTGGGTGACGGTGGGATATTAGTGACAAACGATGCGATCTTAGCCAAACAAGCGAAATTGCTGAGGGAATATGGCTGGGCAGAGCGATATGTCAGCCATCTCGATGGCTGGAATACCCGCCTGGACGAGATTCAAGCGGCAATTTTGCGGGTAAAGCTAAACTATCTGGATCAAGATAACAGTAAGCGGCAGCAGCTGGCAGCGGCATATGATCAGGAACTTTCAGGGCTGGGGCTGCGTTTACCGGCAGCCAGGCAAAATTGCCGACATGTTTATCATTTATATGTTATCCGGATGACGGGACGGGACGGTTTATTGGACTATTTAAAACAGAAAGGCGTTGGTGCGCTTATCCATTATCCGATGCCGGTCCACTTACAGCCGGCGTATCGCGCCGAGAACAAGGCGGTTGTTTTACCAGAAACAGAAAAGGCAGCCGAGGAGATCATTTCGTTGCCGATGTATCCTGAGCTGGGTGCTGAAAATGTCAACCGGGTATGCCAAGTGATAAAAAAATATTTTCAGGAGAGAACGTCATGATCCAAGGCGTGATGATAAAACAACTAACAACTCATGTTGATGAACGGGGCTTTTTTCGTGAGGTCGTCAGGCGGACTGATGAGATCCTGAGTGAGGGTTTTGGACAACTTAGCCTTTCCCATATGTACCAGGGAGTGATCAAGGCCTGGCATATCCACCGGAAACAGGTTGATTGGTGGTATTTAGCCAATGGAGTGATCAAGGTTGCGCTGTATGACACCCGGCGCGATTCGTCGACCTATCGTGAACTGATGGAAGTGATGCTTGGAGACAACCAGCCGGCACAGTTACTGAAGATACCGACTGGAGTTGCCCATGGTTGTAAATGTATAAGCGGCCCGGCGGACTTGTTCTATATTACTTCCGATGTGTACAACCCTCAGGACGAAGGGCGGATTCCATACAATGACCCGGAAATTAATTATGATTGGATCAAGGGGCCGGAGATAAAATAATGAGTGAGTATCTTAACAAGTTTCCGAAACAAGTGATCTTGTGGGGAGGGACAGGACAAGCAAAAGTCGTGCGTCCGATTGTTGATTATTATGGTTCAAAGGTTGTAGCAGTATTTGATGACACACAAGGGCTTAAATCTCCTTTTCCTGATGTAGAAATATTTTATGGTTGGGAAGGGTTTATGAAATGGATAAAGGATCAAAAACGCATAGAAGTTGGTTTTTGTATAACGATTGGGAATCCGCATGGTCGAGTGCGGATTAAGTATCATGAAAGACTTAGTGCTGAAGGATTAAAGCCAGTTACTCTTGCTCATCCACATAGCTGGATAGCCGAAAATACAAAAATAGGTGAGGGGAGTCAAATAATGGCGGGTGCAATAATACAACCGGAAGCGGTAATTGGACGTCAATGCATAATAAATACCTGTGCCAGTGTTGACCATGAGGATGTCTTGGATGATGGAGTTGAAGTTGCGCCGGGTGCAACGCTCTGTGGAGCGGTACATTGCGGAACAAATTCTTGGATTTGTGTTGGAGCCAAAGTGCTGCCAAGGATTAAAATAGGCGCAGACGCAATTGTTGGGGCGGGGGCGGTTGTGACAAAAGATGTTCCCCCTGGGACAACAGTCATTGGAGTTCCAGCGAAGCCGATGATAAAGGGAAAGGAGAAAAGGGCATGAAACCAATATTTATGGCTGGGCCGTGGATAACAGAGCATGAAGTTAAAGTTGTTGAAGACGCCATGCGGAATGGTTGGTATGAAAACGCCTACTACTACGTAGAAAAATTCCAGAAGGAATTTGCCAAATATCACGACCGCAAATACGGGATTATGACCCCGAACTGCACGACTTCGATCCATTTACTTTTAACAGCTTTGGGGATTAAGGAAGGCGATGAAGTAATCGTGCCAGAATGCACCTGGATAGCAACGGCAGCACCCGTTACTTATTTAAGGGCTACGCCAGTCTTCTGTGATATAGATGAAAAGACATGGTGCTCCGACCCAAAATCGGTTGAAAAATGCATTACTCCAAGAACCAAAGCAATAATCGTCGTTGACCTTTTTGGCAATATGCCGCAAATGGATGAACTGACAACGATCGCTAACGAACATGGTCTTCCGCTGGTCGAAGACGCGGCGGAAGCCTTGGGCTCGATCTATAAAGGGACCAAAGCCGGCAAATTCGGCCTAGGCTCTGTGTACAGCTTCCACCGGACTAAAACCATTACTACCGGAGAAGGGGGCATGCTGATTTTAGATGATGACAAACTGTTTGAAAGGTGCATGTTTCTCAGGGACCATGGCCGGGTAAAAGGAATACCTTACTACAATTCTGAAGTAACTTATAAATATATGCCGTTCAATGTCCAGGCGGCGCTTGGTTACGCCCAGTTCCAGCGGCTGGACGAACTCGTTGGCAAAAAACGGGAATTGCTGAAGATGTACAAAGAACGTTTGGCCGATATTGAGGATCTGCAATTCAATGATGATGGGGAAGGGGTTTTTAACAGCGTTTGGGTGACCGGCTTGGTTTTTGGTAAGTCACATAACATGAGCAAGAAGGAAGCGATGAGCAGGATTGAAGAAAAAGGCCTACCGGCGCGGCCGTTCTTTTATCCCTTATCCTCTTTGCCGGCTTATCCCGGCTACCAGCAAAAATACGAACCGCAGAACCCATGCTCTTATGACATTTCTAGCCGGGGTATTAATCTGCCTTGTGCGTTCAACCTGACTGAAGATCAGATCGATGCTTATTGCGATGCTATCAGGGAGATACTGGGTCGGAAAAAAGGAGTGTAATCATGGCCAAAAGAACAGTCCCCAGCATGAAAGGGAAGAATATCTTGATCACAGGCGGCCTTGGTTTTATAGGCAGCAACCTGGCGCATAAATGTCTTGAGCTGGGTGCCAGGGTAACGATTTTCGACAACTTGGATCCTCATGGTGGCGGAAACTTGTATAACGTCCAGGACATAAAAAACGAAATCGAAGTCTTTTACAGCGATATTCTCAATTTTGATGAGGTCGTCAGAAAAATAGAGGGGAAAGATATTATCTTTAATTGCGCTGCGTCTACTTCTCACCCTTTCTCCATGAAAGAGCCATGGATAGATTTGGATGTTAATTGCCGCGGGGTAATCAATCTTTTAGAAGCAGCGAAACGCTTCAATCGGGGGGCGCGCATTGTGCATATTGGCACCAGCACCCAGCTTGGGAAATTGCAAAAGAAGCCGGCCGATGAGCTCCATCCAGAATTCCCGACTGATATCTATTCAGCGAACAAGAGCGTTTCCGAAAAATATGTCCTCATCTATGGTAACGCTTACCAGATGCCGGTGACAGTGGTTCGCTTACCGAACGTTTTTGGTCCGCGCGCCAGCATCCACAGCCCGGAATTTACATTCGTTAACTATTTTATTGGATTAGCATTGCAGGGTAAAGCTATTACAATCTATGGGGATGGAGCACAATTACGCAACGTTTTATATATTGCGGATTGTGTTGAGGCGCTGATCAAAGCGGCTGTCAGCGATAAGGCAGTCGGCGAGGTCTTCTTCGCGGTCGGGGATGAGCATTTGAGCGTTAAGCAGATCGCGGAGAATATAGTAGAGCATATGGGGAAAGGCGGCTTGAAGTTCATCAGCTGGCCGGGAGAACGTAAGGTGACGGAAATTGGTGACGCGGTTGTCAGTAATAATAAAGCTAAAAAATTGCTTGGCTGGAAACCGCAGGATAATATGGCCAGCGGTTTAAAAAAGACAAAAATGTTCTATGAAAAATGTTTAGATCAATACTTAAGGTGAAACCATGAAAATGTTAATAACCGGTGCGCTCGGGCATATCGGATCTAAATTGATCCATGCTATAAAACCCGGACAATTTGATGAAGTCAGACTAATTGATAACATGATGACCCAACGATATGCTTCACTTTTTAACCTGCCTGAAGGAGTAAATTTTAGATTTATTGAAGAGGATATTTGCGCTGCTGATTTAGACAAATATTTTGAAGGAATAGATATGGTTGTGCATCTGGCTGCAGTTACAGATGCCGCTGCCAGTTACGAAAAAAAAGGCCTGGTAGATAATATCAACTATCATGGTACCGAAAAGGTGGCCCAGGCCTGTATAAAAAACGGCTGTAAATTGATATTTCCTTCCACCACCAGCGTCTATGGCACTCAAGAAGAAATAGTCGATGAAGAGTGTAGCGAATTAAAGCCTCAAAGCCCTTACGCAGAGAGCAAACTAAAAGCGGAGCAGCTACTTATTAAATTCGGCAAAGAGAGTGATCTGAAATATATTATTTGCAGGTTAGGAACCATTTTTGGGGTTTCTGTCGGTATGCGGTTCCATACCGCTGTTAATAAATTTGTCTGGCAGGCGTGTTTGGGGCAGCCGATAACCGTATGGCGTACAGCTATGAATCAAAAGCGTCCTTATCTGGACCTGAACGACGCGGTTGCCGCGTTTCTGTATGTAATTAAGAAAGACCTGTTTGTGAATGAGATTTATAATATCGTGACTGGGAATTTTACAGTAAGTGAAATTATTGAAATTATTAGTGGGGAGGTATCTGACATAAGCATTAATCATGTTGAAAGCAAGATAATGAACCAGCTGTCTTATGCGGTGCAAAGCGATAAGTTTAAAAAAGAGGGTTTTAAATTCCAAGGAGATGTAAAGCAAGGGATCAAGGCAACGATCAATATTCTGTCAGGCGCTAGAAGAAAGGGAGGCTAATGGTGTATACCAGAAATAGTTTTGAAAGGATGCGGGTCAAGTGCGCAGAAAAAATGTCAAAGGACAAAAGACTATATAAAGAAGCGCTGGGCGTTTTGACAAAAGCAGATCATTATAATTGGATTCATCAAACCAGCTGGATGGGAGAGCCGATACTTCAGTTGCCGCAAGACATGTTCGCTCTACAGGAAATCATATATAATACCCGTCCCGATTATATAATCGAAGTTGGGGTCGCCTGGGGGGGGGCGCTGCTTTTTTATTCAACATTGATGGAAGCGCTGGGCGGCAAGAAAATTATCGGGGTTGATATATTTATCCCCCCGGATCTAAAAAAGAGGTTGTTTTCATACGGCAGACTTTCCAAACGAATCGTATTGATAAATGGATCTTCTTTGGAAGACAAAACGATAAAAAAGATAAGTAAAATATTAAGAAGGTCTAAAAAAGTCTTGGTAGTTCTCGATTCGAATCACACTCACGATCATGTGCTGAATGAATTAAGGCTTTATTCGCGGTTCTTAGGTAAGGGTTGTTATTTAGTTTGCGGCGATACGATCATTGAAGATATGCCGGAACAAAAACATCGCCCCAGGCCGTGGGGACCGGGGAATAATCCAAAAACAGCTGTATGGCAATTTCTCAAAGAGAATAAATGTTTTGAAATAGATAAGAGGATTGAAAATAAACTTCTTTTCACTTGTAATCCCGGGGGATATTTAAGGCGATGCCATAATTAATGCTAATCTTATTAAATTGCTTGCCAAATAATGATAAATAAAGAATTAAAAAAAGAATTAACAGTAATAATACCGCTTAAAGACCGAGCGCCTTACACTTCTCGTCTGATGACGTATTTGGATAAAATCGCTTTTCCATTTAAAGTGATGCTTGCTGATGGGGGAAAAGATAAAAGAATAATGGAAATATTGTTGAATAAATCCAATTATCCTAATGTTAATTATGAATATATTAGGTATCCCATTGACAATACTTATGCGGATTACTATAAAAAGATGGTTGACGCTCTTTCACAAGTAAAAACGCCTTTAGTTGTAATGGGTGACAACGATGACTTCTTTAATGTTCAAGGGATAGAGAAGAGTATCGAATTTATGTGCGCTCACCCTGATTATTCTGCTTGCAGGGGTGAGATATTTCGTTTCCGCCTTAATCCTAGAACAAAAAAAAGGGGGATAGAGGGGCTTTATGGCGAAATAAATAAATGTGAGAAGCTATATGATTCGGTTTCCATAGTTCAAAATACAGCCAGCCAGAGAATTAATGATCATTTTAATAATTATGTCCCTACCTGGTATGATGTGCATAGAACAGATCAATTGAACCGTTATTTTCAAATATTAGCTGGCTTAAATATAAAAGATATTTATCTTGCTGAATTACTTATAAGCTTTTTAACTATCACAAACGGTAAAGCATGCCGAGGCTCATATCTATATTTATTACGGCAAGCCAGCGCAAAAGGGTCAACATCTTTTAAGGAAAATGAAAATAATGATATGTTTGACAGAATGCTCTTGGAGACATGGTCATTGGACTTTAATAAGTTCACGGGGGCGATTGCCGGCGAATTATTGTCCCATGAGGGCATTGGGCAAGATGAGGCAATAAGGGCAATTAAAAAACTATATCGTCATTATATAAATCCATATATGATTAAAATATTATCCAGGGAGGTTGTAAATAAATCCGCGCTTGTTAGGGCCTACAGCATAGTGGCCGAAATATTTAAGAGAATATTTAGAGCAAATAACCGTAGTGACGAGATCGATCCGATTAGAAACTATTTAAGGCAATATTCTGATTGAGCATTTAAACATGAAAGACAAAATCCTCTCCGCCTTAAAAATAATTAAAAAATCGGATTTCTATGTTACGCTAGCGCATTCAAAGAACTACTTAACGGCTAATGTAGCAAACAAAGCGTTGTCAATAATAACTCTGCCTATTATGACAAGGTTGTTAACTCCGGCTGATTACGGGATTGTCGCTATCTATGGGACTTACGTGATGATCTTTTCGGTATTGTTGTCTTTTAATGCTTTTGGGGCTATTAGCAGATATTATTATGAAGATAAAAATGACTTTGGCGAATTTTTGGGAAATTCCTTTTTATTGGGCGGGTTGTTATTTTTAATAACAGCAATATTGTTTTTGGCTTTTAGGATCAAAATAGCCATTATCTTATCTCTTTCGCCTTATTTGTTATCAATATTATTATTAAGCTCCGTGTCGATGTTAATTACTTCAGTTTATACGCAAATAATTGTTCCCCAAAGGAAAAGCAAGCAATTTTCGGCTATTAATGTTGCCCAAACATATTTAACCTTAATATTATCAGTGTTGTTCGTATACTATTTAAAGGAAAACAAATATTTAGGTATTATTATGGCGCAACTATTGATCGGCGTTATATTTTCCGTATATTTTCTTTTTACAATAATTAAATATATTAAATTTAAATTTAGCTATGATCACTTTAAATACATCTTAACCTATTCAGTCCCTTTAATACCGTATTCTTTAAGCGGAGTGATATTGGCCCAGTTTGATAGAATAATGATAAACAATTCACGCGGCTTGACAGAAACAGGGTTATACAGCCTGGCTTACAATGTAGGGATGCTTTTAACTTTAGTCATAGCTTCCACTCAGACCGCATTGATGCCTGATTTCTTTGGCTTTATTAATCGGGGCGAACATGGGAGGTTGGATTCCCTGGTTAAAAGAGTGTTTATTATTATTTTAATAGCGGCTTTGGGTTTAATATTATTTTCAAAAGAAATAGTAATAATTCTGGCCGCGCCAAAATTCCATGCCAGCCTTTGGATCGTCCCGATAATAGTGATAAGTTACGTATTTTATGCTTTATACACCATCTATGGCCGCTATTTTGGGGTTAAGAATAATACCGTTTGGGATTCAATAATCGCATTGTCCGCTGGAGCATTAAATATTTATTTGAATGCTATTTATATACCGCGCTATGGTTATGGAGCAGCCGCCTACACGACCCTGGTTTCTTATATGGCGATGTTCCTGGGTGCCTGGATTGTGGTTAAATTCTATTTAAAACGCAATGTGACCAGCTTGCGTTCGTTGTTTAATCCTCTGTCCTCATTTTTTATTTTTGTTTTTATTTATTATGTCCTGTTTTACATTAATATGAATGTTTGTTTATTATTCGCGATCAGGTGCATTCTTATGATGTGTTTTATTCCTTTGGTATTTAGAAATGAAATGTACAAGATATTGAAGGTGTATTGCACAAAATGAAACGCGCATTATTAGTTGTTTATAGAAGTTCACAGTTTAAGGAGATGCATCAAGCCGCTCTAGCGCTCAAATATTCTAATGAATATATACCAATAATGCTGTGGCCATGGACTGACTTAATTAAGAAGGAGGAAGTTGTCCTTTGTGAAAAAGAGGGAATTCCCTGTTTGGATATTAAAGGCAATGAATTAGATGCAATGGAAATGTCGAGCGAAGAGCATTCTAGATCGGCTTCTCTAAAAACTGCAATTGATAATATTAAATCTTTTTCAATTTTAATAAAATTGCCGATTTATTTATTAAAATTAATGCGTTATATGCAAAAAATAAAGCATTTTTACGGCAAATATAGACCGGATATATTAGTGTTGCCTTGCGATCATCTCGAATATGAAACCGCTTTATTTACAAGAATAGCAAGAATAAATAATATCCCATCAGTCATTCTGCCTTTTACTACAGTCAGCTCCGATGATATAGCAAGGGGATACAGTGGAATTCCGGATAGAGCCGTGGGTTTTGGGCTTAACTGGCTGGTTTCGAAGATTTATCCTAAATGGGTTCAAGAACGGAATGGAAAGAAAATATTACGATTGCCCTCTTATAAAATATTGGCTTATGAATGGCTTGGATTAGCACCGGCAAAGCCATGGGTTTTCAATAGTGGTTTGGCAAATACTATTGTTGTTGAGAGCGAACATATTTTAAATAATTACCTGCAGGAAGGATTGCCCGCGGCTAATTTGGTATTAGCTGGTTCCTTCGCAGGTGATAATTTATATTACGCCATGAATAACAGGGCGGAGAATATAAAGAAATTATATGCAAAATTGAGATTGCAAGACGGAAAGAAGATGATATTGTGCTCGCTGCCAGGGGATCTGTTTGCGAATAGAGCCAGCGAAACCGAATTTTCTTCCTATAAAGAAATGATTGAATTTATAATAAGTAAGCTATCAGATTTATCTGATTTCAATATTGTAATAAATTTACATCCCAGCCTTGACCCAAGCCAGTTGGTTTATTTAGAAAGATCAGGCAAAGTCGCGTTTTCTAGTGAAACTCTTTCTAATTTGTTCCCATTATGCGATATATTTGTTTCTAATGTTTCCAGTTCGATCAAATGGGCGGTTGCTTGCGGGAGGCCGGTTGTTCAGTATGATGTCTACCGTTACGGTTACAAAAATTACGAAAAAGCACTGGGAGTTGTAACGTTATCTGAAAAGAGCAAATATATTGATGTTATCGAACGGCTATCGAAAGACCAAGATTATCTAAAACAGATGGCCGATCGTCAGGCCGGATGCATGGAAGAATGGGGCATGCTCGACGGCAAGTCGGGACAACGTATTTTAGCGTTATTCGATAAACTAATTACGAAAACGCAACCTTTATGGAGACAAATAAGTATTGTCATATTTTGCCAGGCTTCAGCTGATGTCCAATATGTATTGACGTTATATGAGAGGAATAAAGATCGTTTGCCGATATCTATTTATGTGGTTAATTCTATGAATATTTATAAATATTTAAAGTCCCTTGATTTGAAAACCCATAAATTGGAATTGATCACCTATAATCGGTCGCTAAATTATAAAAACGTGATCGAGCTCTGGAGGGAAAGAATTCGGATCAAAAAGTTATACAGTGACAACTTTAAAGATTTAAAGGGTGCAGAAGTATATTTCTTTTCTCATTATTATGATTGGATAACGGCAGTTATTATCAAGAAGATATCGATATTTAATAATGCATACTACATCGATCACTATGAAATCGACGAGAATGAAGAGCGGGCGCACAATCTGACTATAAAAGAAAGACTTCTATTAATTGTTTATTATTATCTCTCAGGATTGAAATATGAGTTCTCAAAACGAGCCAATGTAAAAATATTGACATTTCCATATAAAAAATACCCTATTTTAAAATTAAATATGCCAATTGCTAAAAGCATATTGTCTAAATATGTTTATAAAATAAGTAATTTAGATGATAATGCAATATTATTATACGAACGAAACCAGAATGGCAAGGATCTGATGCCGGCGTATGAGAAAACGCTAATGTTAATAGTGAAGGATCTAATTAGTAGTGGATATAGTATATATATTAAACCGCACCCTGTAGCTGGATATTCAAAGTTCCTGGGTAACTTAAAACTAAAATTCATTCCAGATTACATCCCGGGTGAACTATTAGACACGTCAGGTTTTTCGGCTATTACCGGAATTGAATCTGTTGTGTTGGCGAAAATAGCGAAACATCTGAACCGACCGGTGTTTTCATTGATTGAAATGTTTGAGTTCCGCTCTACGGAAATGAAAGGGATTATCAGGGATTATCTAATGCGGCAATCCGGAGATAAGCTAAAATATGCAAAAAGCGTAAAGGATATAATAGAAGAGATGCGGGAACGAAATTCGTTAGATAATAGATTAAATCAAGAGACATTAAATCATGCGACATTATAGTTCAAAAGAAATAAGAGAATTTGTCTTATCTCCCATATATGATGAAAGTAGTGTGTTAAATAGTGATCCGTCCTGGCCTAAAATTTCGATAGTGGTCCCATCATATAATCAATCGGTATTCTTAGAGCGCACCCTTATTTCAATACTTAATCAAAATTATCCAAACATGGAGTTAATTGTAATAGACGGAGGATCAAATGATGGCAGTCAGGATATTATAAACAGATATGATAAATATATCGATTACTGGATAAGCGAAAAAGATAAAGGACAAAGTGACGCTTTAAATAAAGGATTCGCAAAAACCAGCGGAGAGATAATTGCCTGGCTAAATTCCGATGATATTTATTTGCCGGGCACGTTGCGGCGGGTTGGGTCAGAAGTCATGAGCAGACCCCGAGTAGATGTATTCTATGGCAATGAATACATTATTGATGAAGATGATCAAATAATTAAAGAACGGAGGGTTACTTCGGGCTTGCCGATATTTTCGATGCTTGGTTTTTTAGCGGGTAATTTTGGCTATTATCAACCTGCTTCATTTTGGAAGAAGGAATTATATCTTAAGGTTGGCGGGGTTGATTCCAGCTTCAGATTTACTATGGATAATGACCTTTTTGCCAAATTTGATCTGGCTGGAGCAAAATACTGTTTTATCAAACAGTTTCTTTCCGGATTTCGTCTTCATTCGGGATCAAAAACAACTAATATGCAGGATATTGCCGCAGGAGAGCTGAAACATATTTACGAAAAGTATAATATGCCAAAACCCGTGAGCTCATTTGTTAGAATGAATCTGTTGCGTTTAATAAAATCTTTATTATATATAAAACAGGGAGATGGCTTATGGTTGGCAAAAAATATTATTAATCACTATTTATGCGGAATAAAATTTAATTATTAAGAGGGTTATATATGACAGTTGACAAAAAAACATTGAAAGTGTGCGTGATCGGTTTGGGATACATTGGATTGCCTACCGCGGCCTTGCTTGCTTCCTTCGGCTTTAAAGTTATCGGAGTAGACATTAATGAAAAGGTGGTCGATACAATAAATAAAGGTAAAATCCACATAAAAGAACCAGATTTAAATATTTTAGTGGCGGCGGCAGTAAATTCCGGGAATCTGATTGCGAGATTAAGGCCGGAGCCGTCAGATATATTTATTATTTCTGTGCCAACGCCGTTTAAATATAATAAGAATAAAAATATAAAGCCTGATCTATCATATGTCCGGTCAGCGGTCTTTTCAATTGTGCCCCATCTTAAGAAAGGTAATCTTGTAATATTAGAATCAACATCGCCGGTTGGCACTACGGAAAATGTTGTTGCTCGAATAATAAGGGATAAAAGTGGATTGGATATTGGCAAGGAAATATTTGTTGCTTATTCGCCCGAGAGGGTTCTGCCCGGAAAAATATTAAATGAATTAATAATGAATGATCGGGTTATCGGAGGAATTAATAGCTTATCAGCTGAAAGGGCAAAGAGATTTTATTCCCAGTTCGTTAAAGGGTCAATATATTTAACTGATTCTAAGACAGCGGAAATAGTTAAACTCGTGGAAAACTCTTTCCGGGACGTCAATATAGCTTTTGCCAATGAAATATCTATAATTGCGGATAAAATCGGCATAAATGTGTGGGAATTGGTTGAATTGGTCAATAAACACCCAAGAGTTAAGATGCTCAAGCCTGGCCCTGGGGTTGGCGGGCATTGTATCGCTGTAGATCCCTGGTTTATTATAAGCCAATTTAATAAAGAAGCGAAATTATTAAGGTCCGCAAGAGAAGTTAATAATGGAAAAACAAAATATGTGCTAAATAAGATCATAAATTATGCAAAATATAATGGGATTGAAAACATCGGGTGTTTAGGCTTGACTTATAAGGAGAACATTGATGACACGAGAGAATCTCCGGCGTTAGATATTGTTGAAGAATTAATTAGCTCAAAAGTGGCAAACATATTTGTGTGTGATCCATATGTAGATCAGGATAAATTAAAAAATATAAAATTATTTGATTTGAACAGTACACTTCAGAAGTCGGATTTAGTCGTTATTTTAGTCGCGCATAAAGAATTTGTTGAAATGGAACGTAAAAAACTTAAAAATAAGAAAGTATTGGATTTTAGAGGGGTCATAACATAAGGCATGTTAATTATACTGGTTTTATTCCTATTGTTAATATACAGGATCATTAAATTGATCAGGGCGCCTGGCGAAAGAATTAATTTTATAATCGTCATTTCAATCTTGTCCTTAATCTTGTTTGCTAGTTTGGCTATATTACAATATGAGCTTTACCTTGCCGGCAGTAAGGATGGCACAGTTGGCAGCGATAGCAGTTTTTATTACAACGCAGCGCTTAATATTTTAGAGAGCGGCGATTCATTCTCAATTTTAAATTTAACCGAACACGCCTCAGGCTATAAAATGTGGGGCGCCCTGATCTTAAGCCTAAGCCCGGACAAAAATGTGATTTGGATAAAAATATGCAATGTATTTGTTCTTTTGCATCTGCTGCTCTCTTTATATTATCTCTTGCGCAAAATAAAAGTCTCACCAAATATTTCATTATTGGCGATCAGTTTAATCTCAATTGATGGCATTATTGTTTTCACTGCTATAGAGAATTTAAGAGACATAATAATTATGTTTTTAATAGTACAATCCATTTTAATAATGGAGCAATTTAAGGAGAAGAAGAGGATCAACGCGTCTTTGTTTATCGCTCTTCCCATAACAATAATTATTCTGGGGACGCTAAGAAGCTTCTTAATATTTTATGTCCTTTCGGTTTTATGTTATTATATTTTGACCACCATTAAAACAAATATATTGAAAATTGCATTTATTATGACGGTTATTGTAATTGGGACAGCTATGTTTTCTGTGTATTTCGCGGGCGATAAATTTGGCTTTTACCAGGAAGTAATATTGCAGCGCGGCGCAAGCGCAGTAAGGCCAGAGCTTGCTGCTGCTTTTTCGCAGGGGTCAGTAATTAAGCGATTAATAATTGGCAGTACCAGGTATTTATTTTTGCCGTCACCATTTAAATATTTATCTATATTAATATCTCCGGATCTGGCAGTTTATAGATCTCAAGTATATTTAGGCTTTATTGGTTCCTTCTGGGAATTACAATCAGCTTTTCTTTGGTGGCTATTGCTTCCATTGATATTTTGGCAACTATTAGATAAGAAAAATTGGGGCCGGAGCTTTATAATTGCTTTAGGGATCATAGCTGTAATGTATATGTTAATGTATGGATATTTGTGGGGCGGGGAAGTTGCCCAAAGGCAAAGGATCCCGATCCACATATTAGGGATCATTCTTGCCGCAATAAAATTAGGCGAAACCAAGACTAAAAGCATAATGGCTGTTTATCCGCTAATTGCCATCCCTGTATTCTTTGCCAGTTATTACTGGGGTATAGCAGGCAATTAAAAAGGTTGAAATATGGATAAAAATATTGTGATCGGCGCAGATGATTTTTGGTATTCGTCGTTACAGATCGGCTGCCATCAATACGCCAAATTATTTGCCAATAACGGGTTTCGGGTAGGTTTTATTTCACCTGCTATTTCGCCTTTTCATTTTTTACTCCCTGGCAAAAAATATTTATTAAAGGAGAAAGCGCGCATGTGGTCTCATGGGGGAGAATGGGTAAGTCCCCGCAAAATATGGGCTTATGTTCCCTTTACTTTCCTTCCTGTTTCAAACCAGCCCTTATTAAGGAGCAAGTATGTGATTGAAAATGGCTATAAGTATACGCTGCCTTCCGTTGAAAGATTATTAAATAAGAACGGCTTCGATAAATCGGATATCCTATGGCTAAATAATTCACCCCTTTCATATCTTATTAATCTTGTAAAATATAAATTTAGCATCTTGAGAATTACTGATAATAATGCGGGTTTTAGTAAAATAACTAAAAATGCAATAAACAAAGAAAAAGAGCTTATTCAGAAAGTGGATATGGTAATAGTTACTGCCCGTTTATTAGCAGAGCAATTTAAAGCGATCAGAAAAGAAGGAATATATTACATCCCCAATGGCGCAGATTTTGAGCATTTTTATAATGGAGAAGATGCCATGCCGGAAGAATATCATAAAATACCTTCTCCAAGAGTTGTCTATATGGGATCAATCGAAGAATGGTTGGATATTGAATTATTAAAATCTATTGCCAATAGGTTAAAGAAAATTTCATTTATCTTGATAGGCAGAGCAGGAATTGATTTGTCAGAATTAAAAGGTATTTCCAATATTTATATTTTGGGAGGACGCAATTATAATATGCTCCCCGGATATTTAAAAAACGCCGATGTCGGGATCATACCATTTAAAAAATCCTTTCTAACCGAAACGGTTAACCCGATTAAATTATATGAATATATGGCCTGCGGACTGCCTGTGGTCAGCGTAAGATGGAATGAATTGGATCATATTAAGAGCCCAGCTTTACTGGCTAATAATTATAATGAGTTTGCGGAGATGTTGGCAGGAGCCCTTCAATCAAAAAACAAAAACCAATACATTGAATATGCGCGAAATAATTCGTGGCAAAATAGATTTGAAAAAATAATGGGAATAGTAAACTCAAATTAATAACTTTATATCCAGGAGGTGGATCATATGAAAAAAAAGGCCTTTATAACCGGTATTACCGGGCAGGATGGTTCTTATCTGGCTGAATTGCTTATTGAAAAAGGCTATGAAGTCCACGGGACCATCAGAAGAGCTTCGGTATTCAACACCGAAAGGATCGATCATATATTCAATGATGTTAAAACATACCATGGGGATCTGACCGATTCCTCCAACATCAATCGCCTTTTGGATAAGATCGAGCCGGATGAGATCTATAACTTGGGAGCGCAATCCCATGTAGGCGTCTCTTTTGAAGTGCCGGAATATACCGCCGATGTTGATGCCTTGGGCACATTGCGGTTGCTGGACGCGATCAGGGAAACCAAATTAAATACGAAGATATATCAAGCTTCGACCAGCGAAATGTTTGGCGGATTGCCGGGCACTGAACCTCAGAACGAACAAACGCCGTTTCACCCCCGAAGTCCGTACGGAGTAGCCAAGCTTTATTCACACTGGATCACGGTTAATTATCGGGAATCTTATGGTCTTTTCGCCTGCAGCGGCATATTATTTAATCATGAGTCGCCCAGAAGAGGAATGACTTTTGTTACACGCAAGATCACTCGGGCGGCAGGCAGGATAAAATACGGATTGCAGGAAAAAGTGGTGTTAGGCAATTTAAGCGCAAAACGAGACTGGGGTTATGCTCCAGATTATGTTGAGGCCATGTGGAAAATGCTGCAGGCAGACAAGCCGAATGATTATGTGATCGCCACTGGCGAAGCCCATAGCGTCAGGGAATTATGTGAAAAGGCCTTCAAATGTATTGGGATAGACCTGCAATGGAGGGGCAGCGGCGAGACGGAAAAAGGGATCGATCCAAAAAGTGGGAAGGTAATAATAGAAGTCTCTTCCCGATATTTTCGTCCGGCTGAAGTCGAATGCCTCCTGGGTGATCCCGCAAAAGCCAAAAAGGCTCTGGGTTGGCAGCCAAAAGTAAAGTTCGACGAGCTGGTTGAGATCATGGTGAAAGAGGATCTCAAGCTGGCAGAATTGGAAGCTAAACATGGCAAATGATTTCTGGAAAAATAAAAAAGTGATCGTAACGGGCGGGGCAGGTTTCCTCGGCTCTTTTGTGCTTGAGCAATTAAGGGCCTCGGGTTGCAATGATATTTTTATCCCGATCATTGAAGAATACGACCTGCGCAGAGAAGCGGACATTATAAGAATGTACCGGCAATTCCCGGCGGACATGGTCATCCATCTGGCGGCCGCGGTGGGGGGGATAGGCGCCAACCAGGCGAATCCCGGTTCTTTCTTTTATGATAATCTGATAATGGGGATCCAGCTGATTGAGCAGGCTCGACTGCATAATATACCTAAATTCGTGGCAATAGGTACAGTTTGCGCTTATCCCAAATATGCTCCGGTGCCTTTTAAGGAAGAGGATATTTGGAATGGCTATCCTGAAGAGACCAACGCGCCATATGGGCTGGCTAAAAAAATGCTCCTGGTGCAATCTCAAGCCTATAGGCAGCAATACGGCTATAATTCCATATTTCTCCTGCCTTTGAATTTGTATGGCCCCAGGGACAATTTCCGGCCTGATTCATCGCATGTGATCCCCGCGATCATCAAAAAATGCGTAGAGGCCAAGCGAGCCGGCGAGGGCTCGATCACGCTCTGGGGTACCGGCTCTGCTTCGCGGGGGTTCTTATATGTTGAAGATGCGGCGAGGGGAGTCCTTCTGGCGGCTGAGCGCTATAATAAAAGCGACCCGGTAAATTTAGGCACCCCGCAAGAGATCAAGGTAAAAGACCTAGTAGAAATAATCGCCAGGCTGACCGGGTATAAAGGCGCTATCGTATGGGACAAAACCAAGCCCGATGGCCAACCACGGCGCTGTTTAGATATTACTAAAGCAAAAAAGGAATTTGGTTTCCTGGCTCAAACCGATTTTGAATCCGGGCTGAAAAAGACGATCGATTGGTATATAAATAATATTTAGGGGCCGGAGGCTTGTTGATATGAAAATATCTGTGATTACCGTAGTATTCAATAATGAGAAAACAATTAAAAGTACTATTGATTCTGTGATACGTCAAAGTTATCCAGAGGTCGAATATATAATAATTGACGGCGGGTCAACCGATAGAACCGTCGCTATTATAAAATCTTACGGTAATAAAATAAGCAAATTCATCAGCGAAAAGGATGAGGGGATCTATGACGCTATGAATAAGGGGATAAAGGCCGCTGAAGGAGATGTGATCGGTTTTTTAAATTCTGACGACTTCTATGTTGATAACCAGGTTCTTGAAAAGGTGGCTGGAATATTTAACACTGAAAAAGTGGATAGCTGTTATGGCGATCTCTATTATGTTGATAAAAATGATATAAATAAAGTTGTAAGACTCTGGAAATCACAGCCATATAAAAAGGGAATATTCAGAAAAGGGTGGTACCCTCCACATCCATCTTTTTTTGTTAAAAAATATCTATTCGATAAATTCGGCGGGTTTAATCTGAAATTCAAAATATCCGCAGATTATGAGCTGACATTAAGATTTCTCGAAAAATATAATATATCTTCTTACTATTTGCCGGAAGTATTGGTTAAAATGAGGGTTGGCGGCGAAAGCAACAGAAATATATTCAACATCTTAAAAGCCAATTATGAATGTTATAAGGCTTGGCAAGAAAACGGGCTAAAATATAATATATTAGACGCTATTATAAAGCCTTTTAATAAAGCCAGGCAGTATATTAGGAATAAAAGATAATTATGTATTATTTATTGTTTATATTATTAAGGTGATATTAATGCCGAAAGTGTCTGTTATCTTTGTTAACCATAATTCTGATCACTATTTATTAGAAAGTGTCCGGTCTCTGGTCAATAGCACAAAATACGCGCCTTATGAAATCATTATTGTGGATAATAATTCAACGGATAATAGCCTTGGTTTAGTTGAGCGGCAGTATCCTGATATCAGGATCGTTCGAAACCCCAGGAATGAGGGCTTTGCCAAAGCGAATAACCAGGGGATGAAGATCGGTGAAGGGGATTATTACTTGCTTATTAACAACGATGTTTATGTAAAAAATGATATTCTAAAGATCTTCGTTGAGTTTATGGAAGAGCACCCGGAAGCGGGGGCCTGCGGGGGGAAACTATTAAACAAAAATGGCCGGGTACAGCAGCAGTGCAAAAGAGGTTTCCCCACTCCCTGGAATATATTTTCGCACCTTACGGGTTTGAGTAAATTGTTTCCTAAAAGCAGATTATTTGCCGGTTATTTGATAACTTATATTGACCCCGATAAAGTTGCTGAGGTCGATTCCCTTTCCGGAGCGTGTATGTTTGTCAGGAAGGAAGTGATTGAAACGTCCGGGGGAATGGATGAAAGCTTTTTTATGTATGGAGAGGATATCGATTGGTGTTACAGGATAAAACAATTGGGCTGGAAGATCTATTATTTGCCACAGGCTGAGATCACTCATTATGGGGAGAAAGGCGGGAAGCGGAATAAAGTCAAGCGCATCTATGAATATTATCGCGCAATGTTCATTTTTTATAATAAACATTACAAGAGAAAATATATTTTCATCGTTAATTGGCTGGTATATTTTGGTATATTTGCCAAGGGCGGCTGGCATTATTTACGTTATTTAATCAATCGCAGGAAGTCAGTCGGTTCTAATAAGGGGTAAAAGAATTTATGATAATATCCCTTGAGGAAAAAATATATTGACGATGAATCAAGATAGACAAAACAACTTCCAGGTTAACGGATCAAAAATTGCGGTAATGCAGCCGTATTTGTTCCCATATATCGGGTATTATCAGCTTATTAAAGCAGTTGATATATTCGTGGTTTATGATGATGTAAATTATATAAATAAAGGATGGATAAATAGAAACCGAATATTATTAAACGGCAAAGAACGCCTTTTTGCTTTGCCGCTGGAAAAGGCAAGTCAAAATAAATTGATCAATAAAATAGACATATTTGAGCCAGCAGCGAGTAAGAATGTATTGTGGGGTTTAATAAGCCAAGCTTATAAAAACATGCCTGGGTATAATAACCTTCACTCAACATTAGAAGAGATTATACTATTTTGGGAAAAGAATCTGAGCGAATATTTAATATATTCTTTAAAGAAGCTGTCTGAATATCTGGGCATGAAAACGCGATTTATCTTATCTTCAGAAATAGAAAAAGATAATAAAATGAAGGGGAGTGGCAAAATATTGGAAATATGCAAAAAAATGGGGGCAAATACCTACATTAATCCCATCGGTGGGACGGAACTTTATAATAAGGATGAGTTTGAGGCGGCAGGCATAAAGCTGTGGTTTATTAAAACATTGGATATAAAATATTCTCAATTAAAAGATCCCTTTGTTCCCAATTTATCTATTATTGATGTTTTGATGTTTAATCCTAGAGATCAAGTTAGTCGATATTTAGATGCATATGAATTAGTTTGATGGGAGGTGGTTAATATTACTAAAGTAGTCATTTTTGGGGTAGGGCAGTTAGCAGAGTTGGCCCATTTTTATTTAACGCATGATTCTTCTCATGAGGTAATTGCTTTCACTGTAGATAGAGAGTATTTGTCGGGCGAAATATTTAAGGGATTACCGGTTATTGATTTTGAAAAAATAGATAAGATTTATCCTCCAGATGCTTGTGCGCTTTTTATCCCCATTAGTTATAAAAATGTTAATAGAACCAGGGCAGATAGGTATCACCAGGCTAAGAAAAAAGGATATTCATTTGTCAGCTATATAAGTTCGAAGGCAACTTATTATAATACTCCGGTAGGCGAGAACTGCTTTATTTTTGAAAATAACGTAATTCAGCCATTTACTGAAATAGGAAACAATGTGATTTTATGGAGCGGGAATCATATTGGACACCATACAAAGATAGGGGATCACTGTTTTATTGCTTCTCAAGCGGTTGTCTCTGGGGGGGTAGTAATTGAACCATATTGTTTTATTGGCGTGAATGCAACAATTAGGGATAATATAATCGTGGGAGCTGAAAGTGTTATTGGTGCGGGAGCGTTAATATTACAAAATGTTGCTCCCAGATCGGTGTTTTCTGCTGGGAATACTCCGGTTTCCAAGGTCCCCAGCGACAGGTTAAAGGGGATATAGGGATGAAATGGATTAAAAAAGGATTGATTTTTTGCCCGGATAAAAATCATGAATGGATGCAAACGCATGCGCAAGTGCCTTTTGCGGACAAAAACAATAATATCGTGCGTATATATTTTGGCACTAGAGATTCTTTTAATAGGACGGTAACAACTTATGTGGATCTGGCGGCGGATAACCCAAAAAATATACTGTTCAAAAGTGATCACTATGTTTTGGGGCTTGGAGAGACAGGACAATTTGATGATTGCGGAGCAATGCCTTCCTGGATCGTGACTAAGAATAATAATAAATATCTTTTCTATACGGGTTGGAATAAAGGAGGGACAATCCCTTATAAATTAGCGATCGGCCTGGCGGTCAGTAACGATGGGGGCAATAGTTATAAACGTATATATCAAGGGCCGATCATGGATAGATCGATCTATGACCCAATTTGGTGTGGGCAGCCTTCGGTTATGATAGAAAATGGCAAATGGAAAATGTGGTATCTTTCATCTACAAAAATGAAGTTGGTCAACGGGATTCCCGAGCCTTATTATCATGTTAAATATGCGGAGTCGTTAGACGGCATGACGTGGAATAGAACTGGGGTTGTTTGTATCGACTACGATGAATTTACCGAAGCCATCGGCCGTCCCTGTGTTTTTAAAAAAGCGGGTATTTATCGGATGTTCTTTTCTTTTCGAAATTTACATAATTATCGAGTTGATAGAACCAACAGCTATCGTTTGGGTTATGCGGAGTCCAAAGATGGCGTTAATTGGGTAAGAATGGATAATGAGGTCGGGATCGAAAGATCGGAAACAGGTTGGGATTCCGAAATGATGGAATATTGCAGTATCTACGAACATAATAATAAGCTTTACATGTTGTATAACGGAAATGGATTCGGGCGGTCTGGTTTTGGCTATGCGGTTTTAGAAGAGGATTAAAGATAAGGCAAATGAGAAAATTCGAAAAGCCAATATTTGTGACCCGGCCGCTTTTGCCGGATTTAGAAAAACTAAAAGAGAAACTTGGAGAAGTATGGGATACCAAGTGGCTTACTAATAATGGAACGCAGCATCAATTACTGGAGAATAAAATTGCTGAAATATTGAAGGTGCCCGGCTTATCTCTTTTTAATAATGGGACAATTGCCTTAATTGTTGCTTGCCAGAGCTTGAGACTTTCGGGAGAAGTTATAACCACTCCTTTTACTTTTCCGGCTACCCCTCATGTGCTTTCCTGGAATGGGATCAAACCTGTTTTTTGTGATATTGATCCCGTGATAATGACGATAGATGCGCAAAAGATTGAATCCATGATTACTTCTCGAACCACGGCTATATTAGGGGTGCATATTTTTGGTTCACCTTGTGACGTTATTAAGATCCAAGAGATCGCAGATAAGCACGGTTTGAAAGTAATTTATGATGCGGCGCACGCGTTTGGCACCGAAATAGATGGAATTGGCGTTGGTAATTATGGCGACATTTCCATGTTCAGTTTTCATGCCACAAAACTCTTTCATACTGCAGAGGGAGGGGCATTGGCTTTCAAGGATCAAAGCATTAAATCACATATAGATTATTTAAAGAATTTTGGGATAAAAAACGAAGAAGAAGTGGTAATGCCGGGGATAAACGGGAAACTAAATGAAATTCAGGCTGTTTTAGGACTTTTAGTCCTGGACATGATTGATGATGAGCGCAATAAAAGGGAAGCAGTCTTAGCCGCTTATAAAAGATGTTTAGCGGGTATTCCAGGAATAACTATTGTAGATTTACCCAAAGAGGTCAAGAATAGTTATCAGTATTTTGTCATAAGGATCAACGAGAAACTATTTGGCAGGTCGCGAGATGAGGTTTATGAAAAGCTTAAAGAATACAATGTATTTACCCGAAAATATTTTTATCCTCTTTGCAGCGAATATGCCTGTTACCGACATTTGCCTTCGGCAAATCCAGCCAATTTGCCAGTTGCGCATCAAATAGTAAACGAAACTCTTGCCTTGCCATTTTACGGCGGCCTATCAACTGATGAGGTTGAGAATATCTGTGAGATTATAAGATGAACAACTTAAATACTATAGCAAAAGGCAGCACATTAAGCTTTATCGGCAGTTCAATAAACTATTTATGCTTGTATATATTCATCCTTATTGCTTCTAATGTTTTAGGCGCTGGTATATTAGGCGCTTATTTCTGGGCGTCATCAATTATCAATGTTTTGGCCGAAGCATCAAGGTTGGGTATGGTGCAGGGTCTATTGTATTTTGTGCCCAAAATGGAATCTGAAAAAACCGAAAATAGCTCTCTTCCATTGTTGAAGCTGGTGATCAAATTCGCTTTTTGGATAACACTTATTTTAAGTTTCATCTTATTTATCTTTGCTCATAAAATAGCAATATATTTAAATAAATCGGATTATGGAAATATTCTCAGGGTTATGTCCATTTCCATGCCTTTTGCATTGTTCTGGCCGATCATTTACCGGTATTTATCTGCTCGTTTCCAGATCAAAGCAGCAGTTTTATATGGGGATGTTCTTAGATCAATATTAAGAGTATTTTTATTATTGTTTATGTTGCTTCTCGGGTTAAAATTTTATGCGTTGCCTGTTGCCGACATTATTTTAGCCTTTTGTTTGTTTATTGTTGGTGCTTTTATCATAAATAAAATATATGGCCATAATATATTTAATTATAATAAAACAATAAACAATATAAATAAGCGGGAATTATTCATGTATTCGGCTCCTTTTATCCCCTTATCTTTAATTAGAGAAAATCGAGTAATTATAATAATGCTTGGTTTTTTCCTTGGGATGGCTAAGATAGGGATATTTAGCGTGGCTCTAAAATTAGCAGTGATACCGAGTTTTATCTTGATAACAATAAACTTTGTTTTCCGGCCTATGATAACGAAATTGCTGACCGAAAACAATCATTCGGAGCTGCGGTCGATTTACAAATCAATAACACGCTGGATATTTATTTGCTCTTTGCCTATTTCATACCTTTTAATATTTTATTCTTCCTCTGTGCTCTCATTATTTGGCAATAAATTTGTTCCCGGGGCAATTGTGCTTTCAATAATTACCTTTGGTTATCTTTTTGATTATGGCACAAGCCTTACCCAGCAGATCATTTCTATGTCAGGCAAGAGCTGGATGACTTTAATGAATCAATTAATCAGTATTTTAATAATGGCGCCATTGGTGGTTATTTTTGTTCATAATTATAATATTGTCGGGGCAGCAATCGCTGTTTCAATCGGTATAATTATTATCAATATAATTAGACTAATCCAATCTTATATAATAATTGGTTGCACACCTTATAGCTTTTATCTGCTTAAACCTATATCAGCATGTTTATCAACCGGGCTTATTATGGCTTACTTTTTCAATATCGGGATAAAACTATCATTTGTCAGATTACTATTATTGGCAGCTCTTTATTTTATTCTATACAGTATAACAATAATAATACTTGGCCTTAATAAGGAAGATAAACTCCTTTTGCAGGCAGCTAGAGATAAAATAATAAATAAAAGCACTTGGTTGTTTGATCTAAGGATGTAATAAAAGATGGAACATTTAGATAAACTTGAGAATCGGAGCGTTCATATCCTGCGCGAAGCGTATAGCGAATTCAAACAGATCTGCATGCTCTGGTCGATCGGTAAGGACAGTACAGTCCTATTGTGGCTCGCCCGTAAGGCATTTTTCGGACATGTCCCAATCCCACTGGTCCATATTGATACTAATTATAAGATCCCCGAAATGATTACTTACCGGGACAAGCTGGCCAGGGAATGGAAACTTGACATGATATACGGCCAGAATCAGGCGGCGCTTGAGCAAAAGACCACTTTCCCGGACGGGAAGGCCAGCCGGCTGCAGTGCTGTACTTCCTTGAAAACTGATGCTTTGACCAAAACTATAAGCGGCGCCGGTCCAAGATATCGTATGAACCATGAAACGGGCCGTTATGAGCTAGATAAGAATCCGGAGCCCTTTACCGGCGTGATCGTTGGGGTCAGGGCGGATGAAGAAGGGAGCCGTTCCAAAGAAAGGTATTTTTCGGCCAGGAACCACCAGAATAACTGGGAAGTAGCGGAGCAGCCACCTGAATTCTGGAACCAATACAAAACTGATTTCCTCCCGGGCACCCACGTTCGCATCCACCCGCTCCTGGATTGGACCGAGTTGGATATCTGGGAATATATTAATAAAGAAAAAATACCGGTAGTTTCGTTATATTTTGATAAAGGGAGCGGTAAACGACACCGTTCTTTGGGGTGTGCCCCTTGCACGCAGCCGATCGCCTCCACCGCAAAAAATGTCCCTGAGATAATTGCAGAGTTGAAGACCGGTAAGCTTGCCAACATTGCCGAAAGGTCGGGACGAGCCCAGGACGCGGAAGACTGCGGCGGCCTGGAAGAATTGCGTAAAGAAGGGTATATGTGATTTGGATGAACAACCATAAAGAAAATATGAATATAGTGATCGTGGGGCATGTCGACCACGGTAAAAGCACCGTCATCGGGCGGCTGCTGGCCGATACTAATTCATTGCCCGAAGGGAAATTAGCGTTCATCAAAGAGAAGTGCAGGCGAAATGCGAAACCCTTTGAATATGCTTTTCTGATTGACGCGCTGAAAGAGGAGCAATCCCAGGGGATAACGATCGACTCGGCCCGCTGCTTTTTCAGGACTAAAAGGAGGAATTACACTATTATCGACGCCCCCGGGCATATTGAATTTTTAAGGAACATGGTGACCGGCGCCGCCAGGGCGGACGCAGCATTGATGGTGATCGATGCCGCGGAAGGGGTCAGGGAAAATTCCAAACGGCATGGCTATATCTTGTCGCTGCTGGGGATCAAGCAGGTTGCGGTCCTGATCAATAAAATGGACCTGGTGGCTTATCAAGAGACGGCCTTTAATAAGATAGTAAAAGAGTATAAGGAATACCTGGCTAAGATCGGGATAGAGCCAACTTCGTTTATACCGATCAGCGGCTCTTTTGGCGACAATATTGCCGGCGTTTCTGAGCGGACTCCCTGGTACCGGGGAGATCAAACTGTGTTGGCGGTGTTAGACCGGTTCCGGGCCTCAAAAATGCCGGAAGATAAACCATTCCGGATGCCGGTGCAGGGGATATATAAATTCACCCGTGATGGGGATAACCGGAGGATCATTGCCGGAACCATTACCTCGGGGGTTATCAAGGTCGGCGATGAGGTCGTTTTTTATCCTTCCGGCAAAAAAAGCACCGTGGCTTCTCTGGAGGCCTTTAATAAAGCGCCGCAATCAACCGCCCATATTGGTTGCGCTGTCGGTTTTACCCTGACCGAACAGGTCTATGTGACGCGCGGCGAGCTGGCCGCATTAGCGGATCAGCCAAAACCGAAAGTTACTTCAAGGATCAAAGCAAATCTGTTTTGGTTAGGTAAGAACGCCCTGGAGAAAAAGAAAAATTATTTGTTGAAGATCGGCACAGCCAAGGTCGGAGCAAAATTGGAAAAGATCAATAAGGTGATGGATGCCGCCACCCTTGGAGTTGCTCAAAAGGATAAGATCGACCGCCATGAAGTGGCCGAATGCATCCTGAAGTTGGAAAGGGCGGTTGCATTAGACCTGGTTGATGAAATGGTTGAGACCGGCCGGTTCGTGCTGGTCGATGACTATGAGATCGCCGGGGGAGGGATCATACAGGAAGCCCTGGCTGATGAACAGAGCAAGCTCAGGGAACAGGTCATATTGCGTAATTATAAATGGGAAAAGAGCATTATCACCCCGGAAGCGAGGGCGGAGAAGTATAACCAGAGGGCAACACTCGTATTGATCACCGGCCGGAGCAACGCAGGGAAGAAAGCGATCGCCAAGGCTTTGGAAAAAAGGTTGTTCGACGACGGCAAGCTGGTCTATTTCCTGGGTATCGGTAATGTCCTGTACGGCGTCGATGCCGACATAAAAGGGAAACTGCCCAATGAAAGGGAAGAGCACTTAAGGAGATTGGCGGAAGTAGCCCATATCATGCTTGACGCGGGAGCGATCCTGGTCGTTACAGCAGTTGAATTATCGCAAGATGACCTGGAGATCGTTAAAACGATCATCAGCCCGGATAAGATCAAGACAATTTGGGTCGGCGAGCCGGTTACGACCGATGTATTATTTGATTTGCATCTAACCTCGTTTGGCTCAACCGAGAATGCCATAAGCATAATAAAGGATTTATTGCAGGAGAAAAGTATCATTTTTAAACCATGATAAAATCTAAGTCAACCAATGTAGTCTGGCATGAAGGCAAGGTAACTTGTGAAGAAAGGCGTAAAATAATTAAACAGCGCGGCCTGGTGGTTTGGCTTACCGGGCTCTCAGGTTCGGGGAAATCAACCATCGCGGTGGAAGTAGAAAAGGCCTTAATAGCGCGACAGAAACTTGTCTACAGGTTAGATGGCGATAATATTAGGCATGGCTTAAACTCTGATCTGGGTTTTTCCGAAGAGGATCGTCACGAAAATATCAGGAGGATCATCGAAGTCGCTGCCTTGCTGAAAGATGCTGGCTTGATCACCCTGGTTTCCTTTATTACCCCGTACCGAAAAATGCGGGAATTAGCCAGAGGGAAAATAGGTGCTAGGAGCTTCATCGAGGTATATGTAAAAGCGGATATATCGATCTGCGCTCAACGAGACCCGAAGCAATTGTATAAAAAGGCCAAGAAAGGAGAACTGGCTGATTTTACCGGGATGTCTTCGCCTTTTGAGGAACCGGATAATCCGGACCTAATCATTGAGACGGACAAACAAACGGTTAAGGAGTCAACCCATCAGTTAATTACTGTGATATTAGACCATTTAAAGAAAGAGAAATAATGCAAAAACTGATAAATAATTTATTTAATCGTTTCCGTTTAGAACCGAATTTCCTGATAATTGGTGTTCAGAAAGGCGGAACAACATCATTGTATCAGTATCTATCGTCGCATCCCTTGATTGACCCTTCAAAAAAGAAGGAAATCCATTTTTTTGACCAAGATAGTAATTTTATGAAAGGTTATTCCTGGTATAACAAACATTTTCCTCTTAAGCCTCTGGGAAACAAAGAGACGATCACGTTTGAAGCTACTCCAGCATATATTTACTTTCCGTTTTGCCCTGAAAGGATCTGGCATTACAACCCTAAAATGAAGCTTATTTTGATCCTCCGCGATCCGGTCGAGCGTGCTTTTTCACAGTGGAACATGTTCCGTAATTTCCAAAACAGTATAAAATTTAATCATCTGTCGGAAAAGCGAAGCTTTGACGAAGTGGTCGCTATTGAGATTGGCCTTATCAAACAAGGTTCGATTGTCGCTCTCCCCGAACAGCACAATTATGTCCGTCGTGGGATATTCATTGAACAGATCGAAAGATACCTGCAATATTTCCCGCGAGACCAAATATTTATTGCAGAAAGCACCGCTTTCAGAGCGAATAAAAGCATTATCTTAAGCGAAATCACCGAATTCCTTGGGTTGCCGCCATATGAATGGGAACGGGTCCGTGCGCAAACGAAGAACACAGGTAAATACACAGAGCTAAAGATGTCGACTGGCGCCAGGCGCTTGCTTGCGGATTTCTATCGGCCATATAACGAAAAACTCTTTAAATTTTTAGGAAAACGATATGACTGGTCATAAATACGGGGGAGCTGCCAAGCAGATCGGTTTTATTGTAGGTACGGGGCGTTGCGGGACAACCATTCTTGCCGAAGTCTTGAACGCTCACTCCCGCATCTGTGTTCCCCACGAGTTGCAGATTATTGTCAGCATAGGCAACGGTAATCGATTGTATGAGAAGTATATTACTAAAGAACTGTCGAAATACCGGGCTAAAGATTTTATCAAACTAATTGGCCGCCGCTGCCCCTATCACTTCGAAAAGTTCTTCGATTACCATAGACATTTTCAGGATCTTGATTACCCCCAGAACGATCTGCGTCAGCTGTTGGCAGGGCTTTTTGACCATATCTGCCAGGCCTACGGGAAAGAGGTTTTCCTGGAGCAAACACCGTGGTACGGCCAAAAACTGGAAGTTTTGCGGGAACTCTTTCCGGAAATGAAGGTCATTCACCTGATACGTGACGGCCGGGACGTAGCGGTCTCTTATGCCCGGACCCCATGGTGGTCGAGGGATATCAATAAAAACCTGAAGCAATGGGAGCGGGAAGTGAATAAAATCCATGATTATGGCCGGCAAAACCCGGCGAACTTCCTGGAGATCAGGTATGAAGACCTGGTCTTAGGCCCGGAGTCCGAATTGAAGAAGATCTTGTCGCTTTTCAGCCTGGAATATCAAAAGGCCATGCTCGATCCAAAGAATCTGATAGATTATTCGAGCATGTTTAAGCGCCGCTTATTTTACAAACGATTACCTGAGCACCTTAATCGACAGCCTGGCAAGAAAGAGGTATTTTTCCCGGAAAAAGTCTATGCCTGGAAAAGAAATGCTGGGCTCAAGTTCAATCTGACGCCGGAAATATCCAGAACTTTGGCTATATTTAATTATGAAGCCGGGTCATAGGTCAGCCTCGAAGGAGCGAATAGAATGATCATTACCGATAAGCTGGTGTTTTTGCATTCGCCAAAAACGGGCGGGACGTTTGTAAGCGAGGTCCTAAAAAAACTGCAACGGCGTTTGTCCGCTAAATATTCGCAACCGAAGCCAAAATATAAAGATTTAAGACTCTTGATATTTGATCTGCATAACTTTAGATTGCATTTAACTCAGCATATAAATTACTGTAGGATACCTGTAAAATATAAGACCAGACCGATCCTCGGCTGTGTCAGGAACCCCTGCGACCGTTACGTGTCGCAATATGAATTCCGCAACTGGGAAAGAAATCCGCCGGTTAAAAAAAGGTATATCCTAAAAGCATTTCCAAATTATCCGGAGTTGACTTTTGGGGAATATCTTGAATTTACTAATACTATCGAGATTAAAGCCAGGCGATACGCTAAGGAACTCAAGGCGGATATTGGTATTTATACTTTTCATTTTATCCAAATGTATTTTAAGGATCCACGAAAGGTCTTTAATAAAATAGATGAAGACTATATCAATTCTGAAGCCTACAAGGATGATATGCCAAATATCATTTTTCTAAGAACTGAGAATCTGAATGGTGATCTGTACCGGGCTTTATTGAGCCTGGGTTATGATGAGGAAGATATTGCCTTTATACTTAATGAAGAGAAGATTTTACCCGATAGCGGCCGCCGGCGGGCCGACCAAGACTGGAAAAAATATTATAATCCTGAGTTGCTGAACTATGTTAAGCGCAAAGAACGGTTTCTTTTCAAGCTGTTCCCGGAATACGATCGGCCAGACAGGGAGGAGGGCTTGAATGCCTAAAGTCAGCGTTTTGATCCCTTCATATAACCATGAAAAATTTATCGGGCCCGCGATTCAGAGCGTCCTGGACCAGAGTTTCCGGGACTTTGAGCTGATCATTGTTGATGATGGCTCAAACGACCGCACGGCCGAAATGATCATGAAATTCAAAGATCCGCGAATTAAAGCATTTATATTTACAGAAAATAAGGGGGCAGCAATTGCCATGGCTAAGTGCTTAATGGAAGCCAAGGGGGAGTATATTGCAACCTTAGGTTCGGACGATCTTTTCCTCCCCGGCAAGCTCGAAAAACAAGTTAAATATCTTGATGGACATGCTGATGTGGGCGCGGTTTTTAGCTATGCTCAACTTATAGATGATGATGGAAAAGATTATAAAAATGTTGATCATCCCTGGTATGGTATTTTTAACCAACCTAATCGTTCCCGGCATGAGTGGCTTAATTACTTCTTTTATAACGGCAATTGTTTATGCCATCCCAGTGTATTGGCCAGGCGGGATTGCTACATGACAATATCTCCTCCCGACCCGCGGTTCCCTCAAACCGGTGATTTTAGTCGCTGGATAAGTGTATGCATGAAATATGAAATATATATAATCCCCGAAAATCTGGTAAAGTTCAGGATCCGAAAGAAAAAAGCAAACGTGAGCAGCGGTAAGCCGGAAACGAAGATCAGGCAGAGCTGGGAACTGGGGAAGATACTGGGCAATTTCCTTTTAATTGCCGACGGCGATGAATTGCTTAAGGTTTTCCCTGAATTAAAGGTTGAAGGAGAGGGGATCGATCCGGTCTTAATGCCTTATTATATTGCTAAGCTGGCTCTTGAGGCTGATTCCTTGTTTTACCAGCCGGTTTACAACTATTTTGCTTTGAATACCCTGTACGATCTATTGGCCGACGAAAAGAAGGCCAGGCTGCTCCAAGAGAAGCATGGCTTCAGCTATAATGACTTCAACAAATTAACCGGAAAATATAATGTATTCAATCTTTTCCCCTGGTGGACGTTGTTTTTCGGATACTCTTATCTTGGTAAGAAATTGAGAATACTGGCACAAAATAAGCCGATCGTTAAAAATATCTTAGGGATGATGATCAGATTTATCCGCGGCCGGTAATATCCGCTTTTGCCCGCTTCTTCCCTAGAAAAAATGGTCTTGACAGAACCGTCCAGTTTCTCTATAATATCCATAGACAAGGTATATAATAATGAAACTTACCACTAAAAGTGAATATTCGATCCTGGCATTAATATATCTGGCCCGCCATGGGGTGATGTCATATGCGAAGGTCGAAGATATTTGCCGTGAATATGACCTGTCAAAGAAATATCTCGAGCAGCTGTTCATTGTGCTAAAGCAGAACCACTTCATCAGGAGCAAGCGGAGCAGTACTGGCGGTTATATGCTGGCGAGGCCTGCCAATAAGATCCGGATCGCCGACATTATCAGGTTGATGGACGGCGCTTTGGCGCCGACCGAAGCGGTCAGCAAATATTTTTATTCACATACGCCGCTGGAAAAGGAGAAGAAGATAATCGGTGTCTTTAAAGAGATCAGGGATTATGTAGCCGGGAAAATGGAAAGGCTGAAATTGAGCGATCTGATATAGATCCGGGAAAAAATTAAGAGGTGATTTATGAGGAAAGTAATAGTCTTGTTCTATGTTTCAGTTATCTTTACTTCTTTGTCTTTTGCTGCGGAAAACGATATAGACGGCTTGCTCAATTTACTGCTTGATAAGGCGGTTATCACAACCGCTGAGACTGCGGGGTTGAGAGCTGACCTGGCAATGAAGAAGCAGGATGATAAAGATAAACAATCGGAGTTTGCGGTCATCGCCGGTAAGCCGCTCAAGCTTAGCGGTTATAACCAGCTGCGCTACAGGAATGATAAAAGCATCAATAGCTTTGATATCAGGCGCGCAAGGTTGAGCCTGAAGGGCGAACTCAACCAAAAGATCGCTTATTTATTCCAGGCCGATTTTGCTGGGTCAGCGGCCAAATTGCTGGATGCGACGGTTGAATACAAGATCAGTAAATTTCTGAAACTGACCGGGGGACAATTTAAAATACCTTTTAGCCTTGAGAATATTACGACTGACACCAAATTGGAAACGATCAACCTGTCGCAGGTGGTCGAAGCCCTGGCCGCGCGCAGCAACGATATTATCGGGAACCAGAATGGCCGGGATGTCGGCGTGCAGATCGGCGGGGAGATCAACAAATTTTCATTTGCAACGGCGATCGTTAATGGTTCAGGGATTAATGTAGCCGATACCAATAAACAAAAGGACCTTGTCGGAAGAATAATCATCAGCCCGATTAAAGAACTTTCACTTGGCGGCTCTTTCTATCAAGGCAGGTATGCATTAAACTCATCCAGGGAAGGCGAGAGAAACCGGACCGGACTTGAATTTACTTATATAGTTGATCAATTCGACTTAAAAGGCGAATACATCAAAGGGAACGACGGTTCAACCCGCAAAGAAGGCTGGTATCTCCAGGCCGGTTATTTCTTCCTTCCCAAGACATTCCAAAGCGTTGCTAAGATCGACGTTTATAATTCAAATGTCGCGAAGGCAAATAATGATGTCAAGAGATATACTCTGGGCGCGAACTGGTATTTTAACCCTGCGGCTTTTTGGCAGTTTGGTTACGAACGCTGTCAAGGTTTGAATGCCTTCAGCTCTCAAGTTACCGTGCAGTTTTAAAATATAAAGGAGGTAGAAATGAGAAAAATATTTGTTTGCTTAATGGTTATGGTTACGCTCTGTTCGATCGCCGGTGCGGCCGAAGATCCGCTGAAGGGGACGATCTCTCTGTCCGGCGCTTGGGCGATCTATCCCACCGCGGTGGCCTGGGCCCAGGTCTTTCAGAAACTGCATCCGCAAGTAAAGATAGATGTTTCGGCGGGCGGGGCGGGTAAGGGGGCGGCGGATGCCATCGTGGGGTTCGTCGATATCGGCATGGTCTCGCGCGACCCCGATCCGGCCGAGATCAAAAAAGGGATCAATCCAATTTATATTTTGCACGACGCGGTTTATCCGGTCGTCAGCGAGAATAATCCGGCAATTGAACTCATTTTACGAAAAGGTATAAAAAGGGAAGTTTGGTCAGACATTTATATTACCGGAGCCGTTTCCAACTGGAATGATGCGGTTGGCGGAGATATTAACAAACCGATCCATGTTTACACGCGCTCCGACTCTTGCGGCGCCGGAGCGACCTGGGCAAAATATATGGGGAAAAATCAGGAGGATCTAAGAGGGGTGGGGATCTACGGTGACCCGGGATTGCTGGAAGCCGCCAAAAGAGATCCTCTGGGGATCGGTTATTCAAATTTCAGCTACGTTTTTAACCGGAACGGAACATTGGTCAAAGGCTCCAGGTTAGTGCCGATAGATTCAAATGAGAACGGAAGGGCAGATGCGGGGGAAATATTTAATTCACGCGAGGAGGCGATTGCCGCTATTCGCGCCGGTAATTACCCGGTCACCAGGAAAAACTTCTTTTTCGTCAAAGGAAAGCCGCAGGGATTGGTGAAAGAATTCATCAAATTCGCGCTTTCGGACAAAGGGGCGAAGATCGTTGATGAGGTGGGCACGAGTCTGCCTGTTACAAAACCGGAAAGGGACAAGATCCTGTCAGGTTTATAGTAAGTGATGCACTTGAGAAAATTCAAGGACATTTTTGCCGGCAGAATATTATTTATCTGCGGCCTGCTCGTCCTGAGTTTGGCTTTTCTGATCGCTTTTGGCCTTTTCCTCCGGGCGGCGCCAATCCTTTTAACTAAACCGCTTGGCGAATTATTGTTTTCCAATGTCTGGCGGCCCGCGCAGGGCAAGTTTGGGCTGGCCGGTTTTATCGCGGGCAGCATTTATGTGACAGCTATCGCCATGGTCATCGCGGTCCCCTTAAGTATTTTAACCGCGCTTCATCTTTCCGAATACGCCAATAAAAAAGTCAGGGGATTCCTCAAGCCTTTGGTCGATCTGCTGGCGGGGATCTCGCCGGTGATCTACGGGGTCTGGGGGGTGATAGTCATTGTCCCGCTGGTGAGGGATTATTTGATCCCTTTTTCCAGCCGGTTCCTCCCTTTTCCACCCTTTATCTCGGATAATTATACCGGCTTTAGCACCCTGGCGGCAGGCATCGTTCTGGCAGTGATGATCTTTCCGATTATCATTTCTATCTCGGAAGAAGTGATCCGGGCGGTCCCTTTTGAAATGAGAGAAGCTGCTCTGGCCCTGGGGGCTTCAAAATGGCAAACGGTAAAATATGTGGTTTTGAAAAAATCCTGGGCGGGGATAATCGCGGCTGTTATTTTAGGATTATCGAGAGCTTTCGGAGAAACCATGGCGGTGCTGATGGTCGCGGGATGCAGTCTGCACGGCTTCCCCAGGTCGGTATTTGACACAGCTTACCCCCTCCCGGCCTTGATCGCCAATACCTACGGGGAGATGATGTCCATACCGTTGTATGATTCGGCCGTACTATTGGCAGCGTTTGTCCTGTTGATCGTTACGACTTTGTTCAATATTGCGGGGTGGGGGATACTGTTCCGTGTAAAACGGAATGAGGGCTAAGAATGAAAAATGAAAAGATAGAAGAATCCGTTTTTAAAGCTTTAATGGTAATTTCCAATGTTGTAGTCCTGGGAAGTTTAGCGCTTATTCTCCTGACGGTTCTGGTCAAAGGTTTCAAGGCAATGAGCCTCGACATGTTCCTGACCACGCCGGAGGGAGGCTACTACCTTGGCCAGAAAGGCGGGATATTGAACGCGATCCTCGGTTCCCTGGTCTTAGGGCTGGGCGCCTCACTGCTGGCATTTGTTTTCAGCCTTCCGCTGGCTCTTTATTTAAATTTATATCTAAAAGAAAAATCAAGATTCGCTTTTTTGATCCGGTTCTTCCTGGATGTGCTGTGGGGTATTCCTTCGATAGTTTACGGGGCGTTCGGCTTTACGGTGATGATTCTAATAGGATTGCGCGCTTCCCTGCTGGCGGGAATCATCACGGTCGCTTTGGTAATTCTGCCAATTATGGTCCGCAGCATGGATGAAGTTTTAAGGACCGTTACCCTGGAATTGAAAGAGGCCTCTTTCGCACTCGGCTCAACCCGGCTGGAAACCGCCTTTAAAGTTATTTTCAGGCAATTTTTGCCCGGCATTATCACCGCGGTCCTGATTGCTTTCGGCCGGGGGATCGGAGATGCGGCCTCGGTCCTGTTCACGGCCGGTTTTACCGATTCTTTGCCAACCTCCCTTTTCAAGCCGGTCGCAACCCTCCCTCTGGCGATCTTCTTCCAGCTTGGCACGCCTTTCCCTGAGGTTCAGCAGCGCGGCTATGCCTCAGCTCTAATATTGACGATTATTATTCTAGCGGTCAGCATTTTGACGCGATTACTGACGGCAAAATCTTCGAGGCATATCATAAAATGACGAGTAAGTCACACATCAGTGTAAGAGATTTGAAGGTATACTACGGGAAGCAGAAAGCGCTGGAGAATATTACGCTTGACATCCCGGACAAAAAGATCACGGCCATAATTGGCCCTTCGGGCTGCGGGAAAACCACTCTGCTTAAATCATTCAATCGCCTGATAGACCTGCAAGAAGGGGTCAGCGTTGAAGGTGAAGTGCTGGTTGACGGCGAAAACATTTATGATCCCGCCGTGGAAGTAACGCATCTGAGGAAGAAGATGGGATATCTTTCACAGAGGCCTCAGGTCCTTCCCATGTCCATTTATGACAACGTCGCTTTTGGTCCAAAAATCCATAGGACCAGAGATAAAAGATGTCTTGATGAGATCGTTGAACGCCATCTGATCGAAGCGGGGCTCTGGGAAGAGGTTAAGGACCGGCTACACGGCCCGGCCACGAGACTGTCGATCGGCCAGCAGCAGCGGCTTTGTCTGGCAAGGGGGTTGGCGGTTGAGCCCGAGGCGATCTTATGCGACGAGCCGACCTCCGCGCTGGACCCCGTTTCCGCGGAGCGGGTCGAACAGCGCTTTTTGGAGCTGAAACAACATTATACCATTGTCCTGGTTACCCATACGTTAAGGCAGGCAAAAAGGCTGGCGGACCATATCGTTTTCCTGTACCTGGGCGAATTAATCGAATACGGACCCGCAAAAGAAATTTTTGAGAATCCAAAACACGAAAGAACAAAAGCCTATATCAGGGGAACGATCGGTTGAAATAGATTGTTATTGCTTGCGCAGGAAAATCAAATAAGTTAGAATTCTCCCATGTTCTTGGCCATCCGACTCGTAACCGATCTGATTTTGATCCAGCTCTCTTTTATATCGGCTTATCTCATAAAGTTCGGTACTTTTAATCTTTCCGGCATGGTTTCGTTTAATTACGCGGCTTATTTTAATTACCTTGTCGGGATCATCCTGGTTTATCTCATCTCCTTTCTCCTTTTTGGCATGTACAAGACCCGAAAGGGCTTCCTGGTTGAGATTGACGAATTCCTGGGTGTATTTTTTTCTGTAACCTTTGCCTGGGCCATCCTGATCGTTCTGACCTTTATCCGCGGCGAATATGAGTATTCCCGCCCGATCATCCTTCTAAGCTGGCCTGTTAGTTTTATTTTAATAGTTGTTTTGAGAGAAATAATTTTAAGGTTTGAACTCTGGGCCAGAGCTAAGGGTTATGGCAGCAAGCGAGCGGCTATAATTGGAGTGGGGGAGTTAGCCGGAGCTGTTTCTGAGAAGATAAAGCATCGGCCTTCTTACGGGGTTAGCTTCGTCGGGTTTATCGGCGATAACGGAAAGGATTTGCTCGGACCAATAAAGGATTTAGACAGTATAATCAATAAGCATAGAATTCAGATAATTTATGTCGCCGATAAAGCTTATTCGCGGGAAAAGCTGGCGGAACTGGCGGCTTTTTGCGATGAAAAGGGGATAGCGCTTGGGACCATTCCGGATGTTTTTCAAATCCTCACCACCTCTCCTCTGGTGGAGGATATAGAAGGGCTTCCTATCGTCAGCCTCAAGCAAACGAGCTTTACTCCTTTTAATCGGTTTCTAAAGAGAACTTTTGATATTTTGCTTTCCCTGTTCGGCATCATTATTTTTTCCGTTCCCATGGCGGTTATTTCAATTTTGGTTAAACTTACTTCTCCGGGCGGGCCGGCCGTTTATAAGCAGGAGAGAGTCGGCCGCGCCGGGAAAATATTTAAGTTATATAAATTCAGGACCATGATACCCGATGCGGAAGAGGGAACCGGCCCGGTTTTGACCACGGGTGACGACCCCCGCAAAACCCCTATCGGCAAAGTTCTTCGCGCCATGAATCTGGATGAGCTTCCCCAGCTTTTTAACATATTAAAGGGGGATATGAGCTTTGTGGGGCCCCGGCCCGAGCGGCCGGTATTTGTTAAAGAATTCAAAGAGCTGATCCCGAAATATATGGAGCGCCATAAGATCATACCCGGGCTGGCTGGCTGGGCCCAGCTCCACGGCGGCTATCACATGCCAGCCGAAGAAAAAATAAAATACGACCTTTATTACATCGAGAACTGGTCTTTCTTGCTTGATATAAAGATCATCTTAAAATATATTCAAATTGCGTTTACGTTTCAGCGAAGAAATTAAACTCAAAACTTAAAATTCCTGCCTGCCCTCCTCCGGCGGGCAAGCCGGCCGGCAGGCATTATCATGTTGCTGCTACATAGCTCTAACGAACGTTGAAACATGTTATAATTTGTGTTAAAATTCATGATATTATCATTAGCATGAAACCCTGGGAAATTAAAAGAACGAAGGATAAGATCAGACGAATGTCCGGTGCGGCAACCGTCAGGATATTTTTTGACCTTTACAAAGCGGGGATCAAGATCTTGCGTGCATCTTTACTGGAAGAAAACCCGCGTCTGACCCCTCAACAAGTTAAAGCCAAAATAAATAAATTGGCTGACTCTATCGGGAAAATATGAGTGTCGAAAAGTTATTCGCGAAAATCGCCCGGCTTTTTAATAAGCTGGATATCCCTTATATGCTGGTAGGCGGTTTTGCCGTGGCATTTTGGGGCTATCCCCGCCAAAGTTTGGATATCGATGTTGTCGTTGAGCTGAATGAGAGCAATGTCGCTGGCTTTATTAACAGAGCAAGGCAAGCCGGTTTTAAATTGCATGAAGCCGAGATCAATCTGGTGGTCGGTAAAGGGAATAGATTCGTTATGGAAGCTGACGATTTCAGGATCGATTGCTGGCTGCCAAGAAGCCAATTTGAGCTGCAGGCGCTTAAAAAAAGGAAAAATAGGAAGCTCTTCGGGAAAACTATCCCGATTATCAGCGCCGAGGACCTAATAATATCAAAATTATTGATTAGTAGGCCGAGAGACCTGGAGGACATAAAAACGATTCTTTTGAGACAAAAGGGTAAATTAAACAATAAATATTTGAACTACCAGGCAGCCGCCATTGGCAAACTGCGAGAACTTAAAAAAATAATATGAGATTATTGATCGCCGGCGGCGCCGGCGCGCACAAAGACCTTTACGGCGATTTTGAAAAAGACGATTACTACAATATCCGCGTTTTCAAAAAAATAGAAACTGCTTTATAAGCATTTTCCTTAATATTTCTTTTTATATTTTTTCCGCCATTCTTTTGTCCCGCTTCCTTATTATTCCAAAATAATGTTTTGCGGGATCCCGAAAATCGGGATATCGGCAAAAGAAGAGAAAAAAGTTTATTTTGGAGTATAATTAAAGTGATGAATGAGAATCTGAAGTACTGGCTGGCAATTAACAAAATACCGAATTTAGGGCCCGTAACCATTAAAAAGCTTTGGGATCATTTTGGGTCTATCAAAGAGGTTTGGGAGGCAGATGAGAAAAGCATCCAACAAATTGAAGGGTTGAGTAAGCCGGCGGTCAGATCTTTTCTCGATAACAGAAATAAAACTAACTTGGAGACCGAAGTGGAAGCAATCCAAAAAGACAAGATAAAGATTTATACATTGGAAGACGAAGATTATCCTTCTCTATTAAAAAACATTTATGACCCTCCACCAGTCATATACGTAAAAGGCGAAATTATTAAAGCTGATGGAAAGGCAATTGCGATAGTAGGGACTCGCAAAGCTTCCCGTTATGGTTTGGAATTTGCCAGGAAATTGGCTGCCGAACTTTCTTCTCTTGGGATAACTATCGTTTCAGGTTTGGCCTCGGGTATTGATAGCGCTGCTCACAGGGGTGCTCTGGCATCGAAAGGAAGGACTATTGCAGTATTTGGATGCGGCATTGATTTTGTTTTTCCATCAGAAAATAAATATTTGGCGAAAGAGATTGAACTTTCCGGGGCGCTTCTTTCTGAATTCCCAATGGGTACTAGAACAGAAAAGGGAAATTTTCCGAGAAGAAACCGGATTATTTCAGGGCTTGCTTTAGGAGTTATTGTAGTTGAAGGGCATTATGATAGCGGGGCAATGATCACAGCTAAAGAGGCGGTAGAACAGGGGAGGGAAGTCTTTGCCGTACCCGGAAACGTCGAGCTTGACCAGTCCAAAGGGCCGCACTGGCTCATCAAGCAGGGGGCGAAGCTGGTTGAATCGGTTGAGGATGTTCTAGAAGAGCTTAACATGGCAATGCCGAAGAAAATGACAAATGACAAATTTCAAATGTCAAATGAAGGAAGAGATTATTCTAATTTATCACTGGAAGAAAAGAAAATAGTGTCGGTTTTGTCGCTGGAGGCAAAACACCTTGATGCTATTTCGGCAGAAACCGGACTCTCAATTCCTTTGGTTTCGAGCCTGCTTATGATGCTGGAAATCAAGAAGATCGTTCGCCAGCTGCCGGGAAAGACCTTTATACTCGCTTAAAAACTCTGGTTGCCATCTCTACCGCTTCGGGTTAAAATACCCTTGATATGGTCTTATTTTCAGAAATGTTCGCTTCCGAGCTGATCGGCGACCCGGTGGTGGATCGGGTGCAGGAGCCGATCGGCCGGGTCAAGGATATCATTATCGTCCTGGGCGAAACTTTTCCGAAGGTTTCCGGGCTTTTAATCACGCTTGAGCCGGAGAATAAAGAAGTGGTTTTGCTGATCGGCGAAATCGATCTTATTGGAAAACAATTCGTTTCAACTCGGAGCACCAAGGACAGGGTGGTTTATACTTCTCTTCGCGAAGGGGAAGTCCTGCTGCATCGCGATGTGATCGATCAGCAGATCGTTGATCTTGAGGGCGCGCGGGTAATTCGGGTGAACGATCTTCAACTGGCGAAGGTGGATCAAGATGTAAGGCTGATCGCGGCGGACGTCGGTTTGCGGGGGATGCTCCGGCGTTTAGGTTTGGAAAAGACAATTAGTTGGATTTTGGGCATATTCAGGAAGCAGATCCCTGAGCAGCTGATCGGCTGGGATCATGTCCAGAGTTTAGCCGGAGGAAAAATCGCGGTTCCAACCAAGACCATAACCGATCTGCATCCGGCCGATGTGGCGCAGATCATTTCCCAGGTGCAGACGGAAAAGAGAGCCGAAATATTTTCTGCTCTTTCAGATAAGACCGCCGCGGAAGCGCTGCATGAGCTGGAACCGCTCCTGGGCGCCGTTTTGATCTTGGCGCTCGACACCAAGAAAGCGCTCGGGATCCTGGAAAAAATGCCGGTGGACGAAGCGGCTGACATTATCGGTGATCTTCCGGTCGAAAAAGCCGAAGAGCTCCTGCGCCTGATGCGGGTGCGCAAAGCGGCCGAAATAAGAAAGCTTTTAAAGCACCGGGATGAAACTGCCGGCGGGTTGATGACGACCGAGTTTATCGCTATACCGCAGAATTCAACCGTGGAACAGGTGATCGCGAAACTGCGGGAAACCGCTCCGGATGCTGAGACGATTTATTATCTGTATGTGGTGGATGAGGCCGAACAGCTGGCGGGCGTTCTTTCACTCCGGAACTTGATCATTTCCCCTCCGGATAAATCGATCGCTGAAATAATGATAAAAGATTGCATCACCGTTTCTCCAGCCATGAACCAGAAAGAAGTGGCGGATGTGATCTCAAAATACAATCTTCTGGCGGTGCCGGTGGTTGATGAGGGAAATAAAATCCTGGGGATCATTACGGTTGATGACGTGATGGATCTGATCCTGCCGCCGGTTTCGCGCCGCAAGAGGCAGATGCTGGGATGATTAAAAATCCCCGCCTGTGGATCTTTTTGGCAATTATCGGGCCGGGCATAATAACGGCGGCGGCGGATAACGATGCCGGCGGCATAACCACTTATTCGGTGGCCGGAGCCCATTTCGGCTACTCCCTGCTCTGGATGCTCCTCATCACCACCTTTTGCCTGGCGGTGGTGCAGGAAATGTGCGCGCGGATGGGGGCGGTGACCGGGAAAGGCCTCGCCGACCTTATCCGTGAAAACTTTGGCCTTAAGTGGACTTTCTTTGCCATGGGGGTGCTTTTGTTTGCCAACATTTTCACCCTTATTGCTGATTTTGCCGGGATCGCGGCATCCATGGAAATTTTCGGGATCGCCAAATGGTTTTCTATTCCGATGGTTGCCATTGTCATGTGGTACACCGTATTGCGCGGGTCTTACAAAGTGGTTGAACGGGTGTTTCTGGTGTTTTGTCTGGTCCAATTCGCGTATGTTTTTTCCGGATTACTGGCGCGTCCTGACTGGGGGCTGGCGTTAAAAAGCACGCTGGTTCCTTCTTTTCATTTTGACCCGCACTATCTCTTGATTTTCATCGGGGTGATCGGGACGACCATCACTCCCTGGATGCAGTTTTATATCCAGTCAGCGGTTAGAGATAAAGGGATCAATGTTCGCCAGTATAAATATGAAAGGCTGGAAGTGCTGTTCGGCGCCTTTTTTACTGACTTTATTTCTTTCTTTATTATTGTTGCCTGCGCGGCGACGCTTTACAAGATGGGGATCGGGATCGAAACCGCCAAGGATGCGGCCATCGCGCTGGGCCCGATCGCCGGGCACTTTGCCGAAACCCTTTTTGCCCTTGGCTTGTTCGGAGCCTCAACTTTGACCGCTTCGATCGTTTCGCTTTCATCCGCCTATGCTCTCTGCGAGGCCTTTGGCTGGGAGAACGGGATCAACAAGACTGTCCGTGAAGCCCCGACCTTTTACGGGCTGTACACTTTTTTAATTATCATCGGGGCGGCAGTGGTGCTTTTGCCGAAACTCAATCTTATTTTCATTATGCTGGTTTCACAGGAAATAAACGGCATTCTGCTTCCCTTTATCCTGGTTTTCATGATACTTCTGATAAACAATAAAAGGATCATGGGGCAGCACGTCAATTCCCGCATTTACAATATAATTGCCTGGTTCACGGTGGCGGCGTTGATTGTTTTGACTGCCATTTTGGTGGTGGTCTCAGTTTTGCCGGGATGAACATTTCAGGAACTTGATAAAAAGCTCAAGCAAAAGGAGTATGATTTCCGCGGGAGGCGCTTCATATGGTCGAAATCCCTGATAAAAAATACCAGCAGCTCCAAGCCCGCCTTAAGGAGCTGGATAGGAACTAAAGTGCAAAGAAACGAAGTGAGGAAAGCAGACCATGTATGAAAAATTAGAGAAATTAATAAGAGCTAGATGGATAGTTGTTTCCGGGATTTTAGCGGCAATTATTATTGAAACCATATTCGGGATTGCTCCCTGGCCAATGTCTTTATTTACTTATATTATTTTAGTCCTCGAGTATCTTTTTAATGTTTTATGGAGATATTGGGCTTCTCAAAAGAAATTTTTAGATCTTTGCGCCAATCTGCAAATCACTATAGACATAATATGTGTTATGACGGCCATTTATTTAGTCGGCGGGATAGAAAACACCTGGGGTTTTGTGCCCGCAATAATTATTGTCGTAGTCGGGATCTATATATCCTTTTCGGCCGGCATTTACATTGCAATAGTATCTATTTTTCTATTTATGGCTATGGCTTTCGGAGAAATATCCGGTTTTATTCCTCACTTTAGCGCTTATGGTTTCAGCGAAAACGTTTGGAAAAACAAGAACTATGTCCTGGATTATATTATTGGGATGGTGGTGCTTTATTTGTCTTCGGCATACATCAGCGGCTATTTTGGCGAAAGAATTAGAGAGTCAAATGCCTGGCTCGGGAAAGAAGTTGAGAAGCTTAAAGCCCAGTTGGGAAAAAAACTGGATGAAGCCAAGAAAAAAAGTGAAGAAGAATATAAAACCATTCTTCACGCCGCTATTGATGGTTTTTGGGTTACAGATCTGCAGGGGCGTTTTTTGGATGTGAACGATGCTTATTGCCGCATGGTCGGTTACAGCCGTGAAGAGTTGTTGAAAATGAGAATTCCGGATATAGAAGCGATAGAGAAACCTGAAGAAACCGCGGAGCATATAAGAAAAATCGTAAAAATCGGCGGAGATCGCTTTGAAACTAGGCACCGGCGCAAGGACGGCAGAATTATTGATGCAGAGGTAAGCGTTAATTTTGTGGAAATTGAGGGGGGGCGGCTTTTTGTGTTTGCGCGCGACATTACCGAGCGCAAGCGGATGGAGGAAGAAACGGCGAAAAAAGGCAAAGAGCTTGAAAAAATGACCAAGATCATGGAGGGGCGGGAAGACCGCATCATCGAGCTTAAGCACGAGGTCAAGGAGTTAAAGAAGAGGCTGGGCGAAGCGTGAACTACACGTTTGCCATACTATCAATTACGGGTTTCCTGATCGCGATATCGGCCGCTTTGTTCGTGCTGATGCGCAATCCGAAAGCCGAATTGAATCGAGCCTTCTTTGCCTTTGCCATATCAATAGCTTTTTTGAATTTCTTCGACTTCCTGGTGAAAACGGCAGATTCAGCTTCCTGGGCTTTTTTCTTTTTTAAACTCCATGTGTTTTGCTGGCTGTTATTTATTGTGTGTTTGTTTCGTTTTTCTCTGTTGTTAGCCCGGAAAGAAAAACTTTTAAGAAATATGCTCATGCTTCTCTTGCTTTATGTTCCTGCGTGGGTGATGGTATACCTGACCTGGGCGACCGATCTGTTCTATCTTGGAGTAGAAAAGACAGCCTGGGGATTCGCTCAGCGCTTTGCCGGCGGTTACAGTATACTGGCGCTTTATTCGATAATATATTTCCTGGCCACAATTTATTTTAGCTGGCAGGCGTGGCGCAGCTCCGGGGTCGGCAGGGAAAAAATGCAAAAAGCGATTATTCTTGCGAGCTTTATCGCGACCTTTATTCCCGCTCTGGTATTGGAGGCGATTTTTCGTGTCATCGGCATACATTTCCCGCCTTTGATATCAGCGATCGCAACGGTTATTGTGATATTTTTTGCCTATGCCATGGTGAGATATGGCCTGCTGGTGGCAACCCCCGAGTTGCTGTTAGCGGATATCCTGAGGACGATGCCGGATCTCGTGGTTTTTGCAGATACCAGTAGAAAAGTGGTCTGGGCCAATCAGGGATTTTTTAGCAGGTCTGGATATTCCAGGGAAGAGATCGTTGGCGGAAGTTGCGAACAATTTCATGCAGAAAAACAAAGGCACGATGAGATCCATCATGAAGTTGAAGCAAAAGGGTCAGTGAAACAGGTTAAGTCTTTTCTTGTGTTTAGGGATGGGACAACTCTTCCGGTCAGCATAGATGCGGCCATGGTAAAGGACCGGTTTGGTGAAAAGCTCGGAAGTTTATTTATTTTCCGCGATATTTCCAGGGAACAAGAAATGATCGCTGAGCAGAAAACAACCATCGCCGAATTGACCAAAACCAAAGAGCGCATGTTAAGCATCCTTGGAGACTCCACCGCCGCCAGGGACGAAATTAAAAAGCTTTACGATGATTTGAAGGCAGTCGACCGGATGAAGACCCAGTTTTTATCGGTGGTTTCCCACGAACTGCGCACCCCGCTGACCCCGATCAAAGGCTATGTGTCCCTGCTTCTGGCGGATGCCGGGAAAATGGACGAACAGCATAAACGCGCGGTAGAGATAATCGGTAAAGAGGCGGAACACCTGCTGAAATTAATTGACAGTGTGCTGGATGTTGCCCGTATGGAGCGCGGCGGCGCTCTGGAGCTGGAGAAGGAGCCGGTCTCCCTGAAGGCCCTGGCGGATGATCTGGCGGAAGTTATGCGTCCCCAGTTTGAATCCCGACAGATCAAAATGGAAATAAACCTGCCGGAGGATTTCCCGGCATTGATGGCGGATTCCACAAAATTGCGGCGGGTTTTAACGAATCTTTTGGGCAACTGTCTAAAATTCACCCCGAAAGGGGGGTGTATCAGGGTAGCCGGCGTAAAAGAAGATGATAAGGCGCAAATTCAGGTGATCGACAACGGCGTCGGTATTGCCAGGGAAAATCTGGAGAAGGTATTTGAAAAGTTTTATCAGGTGGACAGCTCCTACACCCGCGCCGCGGGAGGAGTTGGACTTGGCCTCTCCATTGCCAGGGAAATAATCGAAGCCCACGGGGGCAAGATCTGGGTGGAGTCAGATGGTTTGGGGAAGGGGAGCAGATTTTGCTTCACGCTGCCGATCGGTTAACTTTTGACAGCCTCAAAGACAGCGGCGGCACTTAAAGTTTTAAAAGAATTTAATTTTAGGTTGTGTTTCGTTAATATTTCAATAAGTTCCTGGCGAGAAAGAGCCGGGCGGGTGAACCAGAGCAAGCGGTAATAAGCTGCTTCGAGCATCAAGTCAGTTAGCCATCTTTCTCCTTTTAGAACCAATGATCCATGTAAAGCTTGGTTCTTCTTCAGGACCCGCGAAATTTGCGAAATCGCTTTTTCTTTTTCCGGGAAAGAATGGATCCCGTTCAAGCATATAACCGCGTCAAAAGTCTCGGGTTTAAAAGGCAGGTTGCCAACATCCGCTCTGATAAGCACGATATTTTCAGCCTTTAAGCTTTTAATCTTTTGTTGAGCCCTGAGCAGCATTCCCCGGGAATATTCCGCCGCAACAAATAAGATGTCCGGTCGTTTAGCGTACTCTTCAAAAGTGAAAAGACCCGTTCCCGCAGGAATATCGAGAACGATCCCTTCTTTCAACTGGGAAAGCATTTTTTTGGTGATGCTCACATATTCAGCGGCGGCTTCTTTATCTAATCCGAGAGCGATTCTCTTTAAAATCTTCAATAGCGGATTATTCCCTGCAATATAATTATCATATTGTCCTGAGGCTTTATCATAAGCTTCGCCGATCTTTTTATGCGGACAGTCAGGAGAAACGAAATCAAGAATGCCATCCTTAACCTGGGGAGACATATTTTTATTATTAGACAATAATTCTTTAAACTGGTTGAAATTCATGAGTATACTCCTTATAATTAGGCAGGCACATTATAGCTGGTTCAAAAATATTTTGAAAGGGGATCGCCAATGAGCGGATTAAAAGAGGTTGAGCTGGTTTCCACCGGAGTTTATCTTCCCGGAGAGCCGGTCCCGTTTGATATGATCGAAGAAGTAATCGGTTATTTGGATCAGGCTCCGCAAATCATTCAAAAAACGACCCAAAAACTTAGACCGGCGGTGAAGGATCTAATTGGAATCGAACAGTGCTACTTTGCGGTGGACCCAAAGGCAAAAACCTTAACCGAAAGCAATACCAGCATGGCCGTAAAGGCAATTCGGACCGCCCTTAAAAAAGCAAAAACGAGCATAGACGAAATTGAATGCATCATATTAGCCTGTCCCTTGCCCGATCAACAAACCCCTCCGACCACCACATTAATTCAACATGAACTTGGTATAGAGAAATGCGCCGAAATGGAAATACATTCTAATTGCACCGGCATGACCAAGGCTTTTCAAGTTGCTTTTGATGGGTTAAGGTTGGGAAGATACAAAACGGTAGTTGTGGTTTATGCGCAGCTTTCTTCAGCCTATTTGCTGGCGCGCCATTATAACCAGAAGGTCGTTAAAACTGAAAATGTTTTATTGCGGTGGTTTCTCTCTGACAGCGCCAGCGCTTTAGTATTGAGGGCGAAAGAAAAATTAGATTCCGGCATAAAAGTATTGGACGTATATAATGAATCGGTCGGAGGCGGGATCGATCCCGCAATGTGGTTTAAGCACGGGGCAAGCAATTTTGATTACTTGAACGCTTACGAGAAAGGCTATCACCACCTGGGACAGGATTATAGGACCGTTGTCGAAACCGGAGAGAAATATTTCGTGGAAGGATTTAGAAGAATGATGAATAGGACCGAAATCAACCTAAATGAGATCAATCATTTATTGGCCACGATTCCTTCAACCAAGCTTCAGGATAAAGCAAAAAAAGCTTTTTCCCGGGAATTTTCAATCCCGCATGATAAATGGTACAGTAATATTAAGCAGAATGGTTATAGCGGCGGTTCGTCTGTCGTGATTGGTCTGGATCAAATGCTGAATGATAAATTGTTCAAGCCGGGAGAGCTGTTAACGGGCATTACCATTGAATCCAGCAAATGGATGTTTGGAGGATTTTCCCTGAGATATTTATAAAATGGTTTTTTACCCTTATCCATCGATATCATTTTTTTTATTTGTTAACGGCATAATCTGCTTTATATTCGGCGCGATAATTTTTCTTCGGTCCGGAAGAAGATATGATAATATTTCTTTTTGCATTTTTTCGCTTTTGCTGTTTCTTTGGAGTATTTTGATGGGAATTGGCAGTCTTGGGATTTCCCCTGAAACATCGGCCATGTGCGCAAGACTGATTTTAGGATTAAGCCTATTGATACCATATTCGATCTTGATCTTTAGCTACAGTTTTCCCAGCGGCGCGCCTTTTTCAAAGCCGATTTTTTTCCTTTTGGCCATGCCAATAATTTTTCTAGTGTACTTTTTATTTGGAGAATCGGTCATAAGAACTATTTCGTACGACAAAGGGTTTAGGTTAACTTTTGGGCCTTTAAATAGTATATTTACTTATTATTACTTGATTTATTCTTCCATTGCGGGGGTTACGCTTTTTTTTAAATATATAAAATCCACCCATGTGGAAAAAATGAGATACAAATATTTTGTTCTGGGTTTATTTGTCGCCTTTTCTGTAGCCCTATTTTTTAACGTGATTCTTTTTTCTGTTTTCGGATTAAATCAATTTGTTTATTTTGGCCCGTTCGCTTCGATCTTTGTAATTGTTCCCACTACTTATGCCATCTTCAAATACCGCCTTATGGACATCTCCCTCATTATCAAGAAAACTACCGCCTATAGCTTGGTAACTACGGGAATTACTTTTACTTATGTTCTTGTGGTTATGGTGACCGAGTTTGTATTCCGTTCGGTCTGGGGGTATTATTCCTTCTGGGCCGCGGTGCCGGCAGCGCTGATAATCGCGGTTACTTTTACACCTTTGCGGGAACGCCTCCAGAATGTAACCGACCGGATCTTCTTTCGGCAGATCATCGAATACCAGAAGGTCATCAAAGAAGTGACGCGTTTGCTCTCTTCCGTCACCGATTTGGATACGCTCTTCCGCCTGATCGACCGCACCGTCGTCCGCGCCATGTGCGTCAGGGACGTTGCGGTCATCCTGCTGGAAGAGAAAGAAAATCTGTATTTGGTCGAAAAAACCAGCGGATTGCCGGATGAGGTAATGTACCGAAAACTTCCCCTCAACAGCCCTCTGACTTCCTACCTTAGAGAAAAAAAAGATGCCGTGGTCATGGATGAGCTGAAAGCCATGGCGGCGAGCGGAACCATCTCTGCTTCGGAAAAAGAAAAACTTAATGAGGTTAGTTCCGAACTTGAGAGTTTGAATGCTATGGTCGCTATACCCTCATTTACAAAAGACAAACTGGTCGGGATCCTCTGTATGGGAGAAAAATTTTCCGGTGAACCGTACAGTCCCGATGACCTGGAAATGCTGCTGACCATGGCTTCCGAAGCCGGGATCGCCATCGAAAACGCCAAACTTTACCGCGATATAACCGAAACCCGGGATTACTTAAACAGCCTGGTGCAGGGAAGCGATGATGCTATCTTAACCCTTGATTTCGCCGGAAACGTTCTTTCCTGGAACGAAGGGGCCAAAAATATCTTTGGTTACAGCGCATCGGAAGTGATCGGCAAAATCCCGCCTATCTTTCCTGAAGCCGAAATTAAAGAACTGGTGAATAAAGTAGAGCGCGGGGAAGAAGTTAAAGTTATGGAGATCAATAAAAAAGATAAAAACGGCAGAGAAATCCCGCTGCTCATGACTCTTTCTGCCATTCGGGATCAGACCGGCAAGATCATGGGTGTTTCCGCGATTATCAAAGACATCACGGAGCTCAGAAAAGTCGATCAGCTCAAGCGCGAATTTTTATCGGTCGTCAGCCATGAACTGCGCACCCCTCTTACCCCGATCAAAGGCTACCTTTCCCTGCTTTTGAACGGAGAAATGGGAGACCTGGATCCGAGACAAAAGGAAGCCCTGAACGTGATTTTAAAACAGAGCAACCACCTGCACGATCTGATCGATTCGGTGATCGATATTTCCCGCATCGAAACGGGAAGACCCCTGGAACTTAAAAAAGAGCCTCTGTTCCTGGACGAGGTCATTAAAGAAAGCGTTGCCGCTTCCATTCCTGCTTTTGCCGGCAAAGAGATCGAGGTCAAAATGGAGTTCCAGCCGGATCATTTTGCCCTGATGGCGGACCGGAAGAAACTGCTCCGGGTGATGGATAACCTGCTGGGGAATGCCCTTAAATTTACTCCCGCCAGGGGTTCGGTTACGATTTCAATTGAAAAAGTTGATAAGCAGATCAAAGTGGTCGTAGTGGATACCGGCATCGGTATTACTTTGCAGTATTTAGAAAAGATTTTTGACCGGTTTTACCAGATCGACACTTCTTATACCCGCTCCAGCGGAGGGATCGGGATGGGGTTGGCGATCGCCCGCGAGATTATCGAGTCTCACGGGGGAAAGATCTGGGCGGAGTCGGAAGGGTTGGGGAGGGGTTCCCGCTTCTGTTTTACGTTTCCCATAGGAGAGTGATTTATTATGCCGAAAAAAATACTGGTGATCGAGGATTATCATGAAACCGCGCAGTTGATAGAGAATATTTTCAAAATGAAAGGGTTCGAAGTGGTCCTGGCCTATGACGGAGCGAGCGGGCTGGAAAAGGCCGCGGCCGAAAAGCCGGACCTGATCCTCCTCGATGTCATGATGCCGGGGATGAGCGGCGTCGAAGTCTGCAAGAAACTGAAGAGCGATCCTGCGACTTCCAAAATTCCGGTGGTGATGGTTTCCGTTAAAACGGCAAGCGAAGATATAGGGGAAGGGAAAGAGGCCGGGGCGGACGATTATGTCGTTAAGCCGTTCGATCCGGCGGATTTGGTAAAAATTGTTGAAAAATACCTCTAATTCTGCTATAAATAAGCAGTAATGAAGAAGCTCTGGACCATATTGTTCCTCGCATTGCTTTTGACCGCGCATGTTTTTGCCGGTACGCAATTTTGCCTCGTATCCGGGGATCATTCCGTATCCGGGACCTGGACAATTTCGGGGGAAGCGACCAGATGGCAGGCGGTTAATCTGAATGACGGAGACACAAGTTATATAAGAGCCACTGCCGCTTCTTCGCGAGCGCTTTTTACCTTTCCTGCCTTTAATGTCCCGGCTGGCTCTTCCATAAGCAGAGTAGTTATATATTATGTGCATAAAAGGGACACCACGGGAGGGTCGTATACCCTTTATTCATCCATAAGGGCGGGGGGCACTAATTATGATTCCGCCGAAGCGGCGACTCCGGGCAATACCTATGCGACCAAAGTTGATACCTATGTTATTAACCCAAAAACGGGGAGTCCATGGACGACTAACGAAGTAAACGGAATAGGTGCAAATACGCTCGAAGCTTTCGGCGTTGATGCGACCGTCGTGACAAAAAATCCCCGCATTACTCAGGTGTCAGCGGAGGTTGTCTATAACGTTCCTCCGGTCGCAACTACACCCGCGAGCATAATACAGTATACCAATGGATCGGGGTATGTTAGTTTTCAGGCCACAGTTTCAGACTCTGATTTAAATTCGACTCGATTAAAAGTTGAATACTCGGATGATGGAGGACTTAACTGGTACGATCCGGATCTCGTTTCCGCTACTCCAAGCAGCGGCACGGTTGATCTTACAAATGCTAATACTTATCAAATTGGATCAATCGATAGTATTGAGACGGGGACCGGAAGCATCATTTTAACTATCGTTTGGAATACTAAATCGGCGGCGAACGGCCACGGATCTCTTTCCGGCACGAATCTGTCCAATATCCGGGTTAGAGTGACACCAAATGATTTTTCTTTAGACGGCACCGCACAAGCTTCGTCTAATTTTAGCGTTGATGATTTAAATCCGGCGACTCTGGTTCCGACCAACATTGTGACTCAACCTAAAGCTGGGGATACCACTGTTACATTAGAAGCCTCTTTCACCGAGACCAATCCCAATACCAATACTTTTTATCTGGCGATTAACGGCGGGGCTTACGGGGCTTGGACAGCGGGTAGCACAAATACAGCTACACCTGCGGCGCAGGCCGTCACCGTTGGCGCGACTCTGGATGGGAACGATTCTATTAGTAAGGTAAAGTGCGAACACTCCGATGATTTCGGAAACCTTGGGACCAATGAAAGCACGAGTCCGGATGGGGTTAAAAAGTACGTTAAGCCCTATACGCCACCTGCGCCAACGGTCAGCAATCCAACCTCCTCCGAGGTCGACATCGTTGTTAATAAAAATCCTTTAGAGACTGACGGGCTTGAGTACGCCATTTACGTTTCTTCACACAATAAATATGTCCAAGCAGACGGAACTCTGGGTGATACTGCTGTGTGGCAGATTATCCCGGCCCCGGGATGGGGCACCAAGGTCGTTTCCGGCTTGACCTCGCCCGTAGCCAATTACACGTTCAAGACCAAATCAAGGAACAGTTCGGATGCCGCCAATCAGCTTTCAAGTGAATCAAACTTGAGCCCCCCGGCATCCATTACTAATACTGCTCCCGTTGGCGGATACTCCGCTGATAATGTTATTCCCGCGGCGCAGTGCACGCAATCAGCTAATGGAGATGGGATAGTTACCATCAGCTTTAGAATCAAAGATGGCCAGCAGGATCTTTGCACTTTAGAAACTTTTCAATATTCGACCAACGGCGGCAGTACCTGGAACGCTCCTGCCAATGGAGATAATTCAGGGTCGTTATTAAGTGGATGGACGACCAATGAAGGGGTAAAGTATTCTTCCTCAACCGACTTTTCAACCGCCGCGACCCATTCTTTTACTTTCAATACCAAACACGCGGATGTTACTCCGTTGAACAGTATCGACCAGAATAATATTAGGATAAGATTTACGGTCAATGACGGATTGGTGAACAGCGCTTTTCCTGCCACCAGCGAAAACTTCACCGTCGACAACGTGGCTCCGGCTACCTCAGTTACGACTAATATCACCAGTCGACCCAACGGCGGCGACACCACCGTCACGCTGCTCAGTTCTTTTACCGAGAGCCATCCCAACACCAACACATTTTATATTGCAGTCAACGGAGGAGCTTATGGGGCAGGGACCACCGGAGAAGCAGGTACCAATCCCCCAGCGAAGCCTACGGCCGTTGGCGCCGCACTCGATGGGAATGATTATATCAGCAGCGTTGAATGCGTGCATGTGGATGCTTATGGAAACACCGGAGTTAACGAAAATGCCAGTCCGATCAATAATTATGTGAAGCCCTACACTCCTCCTCCGCCGACAGTGAACAACCCGACCGCCAGTACTGTCGATGTTGCGGTTAACCAGAATGCCAGTGAAGCGGCCGGGCTGGAATACGCGATCTACGTCTCTTCTCATAGTCAGTATGTCCAATCCAATGGAGCACTTGGAGGCAGCGCCGCCTGGCAGACTCCTGAAGCATGGGGAACCAAGACGGTGACCGGCTTGACCGCGCCCGTCAGCGCTTATTTTTTCTGTACCAAGTCAAGAAATCCGAACGGCGACCAGCCGGAAAGCGATCTGTCCGGAGTGGCTTCTTCTTCGAACACCGCTCCGCTGTTAAATGACGGGACGACCGAAAATTTCCTGGGCACTCTTTCCCAGGCCACCGACGGGAGCGGGAAAGTCACCATTCCTTTCCGCATCAAAGATCTGGAATTGAATAATTGCTCGGCAGTGAATGGAAGTTTCCAATATCAGGTTAACGGAGTGAGCTGGAATGATATTCTGGATGTCGACATCACCGGAACCAAAACCGGCCTCAGCTCCGCGGCAAATCTGAGCGGGAATCTGCACACCTTGATCTGGGATACTTCGAAAGAGTATATCGATGACGCGGAAAGCTTGAATGTGCAGGTCAGGCTCAAGGTTAATGACGGCACACTGGATAGCACAGTAGGGGTTTCCCCAACCGGATTCAATGTTGATAACTTGGATCCGGCGTCGCTTTCGACGACAGAAGTTTACACCCAACCGCAGGCCGGAGATACCTCGGTTACCGTCAAGAGTTCATTTACCGAGATTAATCCGAACACCAATACTTTTTACGTCGCAATCAATGGCGGTGCTTATGGGGCAGGGGCGGCCGGAGACACGAATACCGCTGATCCTTCACCAAAAGCCGTTCCGCTAGGCGTCACCCTCAAAGGAAGCGATTATGTTAGCAAAGTAAAGTGCGTTCACATTGACGATTTTGGCAACGAAGGAGCGAACGATAACCTCAATCCCGACTCGGCCAGGAAATTCGTGAAGCCTTTCACTCCGCCGTCCCCTTCACTGGCGAATGCTACTTCCTCAACGGTTGATATCAGAGTTAATCAGTTTCACGACGAAGCGGCCGGGCTGGAGTACGCCATCTATGTTTCCTCCCACGGCAAGTATGTGCAGAGCGACGGCGCCCTCGGCGACAACGCCGCCTGGCAAACTATCGCGGACTGGGGGACCAAAACTGCAGTCGGCTTGACCTCAGTAGCGAACTACCTTTTTAAAACCAAATCGCGCAATTCTTCCGACGCCGCCCACCAAACTTCCAGCGAATCGGACTTTAGCGACGGCATCAGCATCGCTCCCGTTCCTCCCACCCCGGAAGGGATCGTTTCCTATTATCCCCCCGCGGGAGCCAGCGGGATTTCCCCCGAGTCAAAGGTTATCATTGTTTTCACCCGCGACATGAATCAGGCTTCGGTGCAGAACGCCTTCTCCCTGAAAGCTGTTTATGATAATCGCGGAAATGTAGTCAATTCGGCGGAAGCAGGAAGCTTCAGCTGGCCCGACGGGCGAACCTTTACTTTTATACCCGATCCTTCTCTCTCCAAAGGGTACACTTATCGCGCGAGTCTCTCGGGCTCGCTGATCGACGCGACGGGAAGCAGGCTGAACGTGGATTTGACCTGGAGCTTTCGAGTGGTTAGTGAACGCCAGGTTCAAAATATTTTTTACAGCCGGGACCAGAAGGTGTGGGTGACGGTGCCGGCCGGCGCCATGCCGGATGACGGGGCAATCGATTTCAACCGCGATCCATTAAATTATCCAAAAGAAGTCGATCCCAATTCGATCACTGGTGCCAATAACAAAGTTTTAGCCGAAGGCAATCAGTTCTTTCACCCGATCAACTTTTACACGACCGAGATAAACGCCTATCGCACCGATGGGGTGCGATTTAGTGATCCGTTCAATACTCCGGTTACTTTAAACTTTAAGTATGATGTTCAAAATGGTTTTGTGTTTGGAGCCGCAACTGCGGCCGAATCAAAAATTCTCGAAAGGGGACTGGTGGTTTACCGCCTGGATGAGGAACACGGCCTCTGGGTGAAAGTTCCCAGCTCAACCATCAATTCGGTGCAAAAGGTGATTTCGTCCGGTGTTACGCATTTCTCGGTTTACACACTGATGTCCACGCCGGCTTTCAGCCTGGCCGATGCTTACGCCTTCCCCAATCCCTTTAAGCCGAGTGAAGGCCATACTCAAATCACTTTTACCAACCTCGCTTCCATTTGCACGATTAAGATTTTCACTATGACGGGAGATCTGGTAAAAACCATCGCAGCCAATGACGGCAGCGGTCAGGCCGCCTGGAATGCTAAAAATGACGCGGGTGAGCCGGTGGTGAGCGGTTTGTATCTCTTTGTTATCGACAGCGGACAGGACGTTAAACGAGGCAAACTCGTCATCATAAAATGATAAAATATTTTTATTTATCGCTGGCTTTAGTTTTAGCCGCGGGTCTGTCCGGCTGTTCCGATCCGCGATCCGGCTATATTTTCCCCGATCCCTATCTCTCGGGCGATACAGAAATTGTCTTTACCGATCTTCCCGCTTCCTGTACAATTGAAGTGTTCACGCTGAACGGAGAGCGAGTTAAGACCATTACTGAAGATGATGGTGACGGTCAGGCCGTCTGGAATGTTAGAAACGAATCGGGGGAGCTGCTGGGAAGCGGATTGTACACTTATGTGATCAAAGGCGATGGAGAAAAACAAGGGAAAATCGTGATAACTAGATGATGAAAAAATTATTAACCATCCTTTGCGTTTTGGCGCTGGGATTTCCCGCCTCGGCGGGAGTGGGTGGTACGGGAGCCGAGTTTTTAAAGCTGGGCGGCGGCGCGCGGCCGCTGGCGATGGGGGAGGCCTACACCGCGCTTGCGGACGACTCTTCTTCGATATTCTGGAATCCGGCCGGCCTGGCAAAGATGAACTTTCCGGAAATGCTTTACATGTACAACCAATGGTTCATCGATATTAAACACCAATACTTTAATTTCGCTTACCCCTCGATGTCGGGAACTTTCGGAGGGAGTTATTCGGTTCTTGACTCGGGGGACATCGCGGGCTATGGCCCTTCCGGTGAAGCGACCGGAAACTTTAAAACCTCCGGGACCGTTCTGGCCTTTTCCTGGGCCCGGAAATTAGGCGATCGATTCTCGCTGGGTTTGACTCTTAAGTCCATTTCTGAACAGCTCGAAAGCAAACAGGCCTCATCCACCGCGCTTGATCTGGGTCTTTTATTTGACCTGTCTTCCAGGGTCGGTCTGGGGTTGGCGATAGAAAATATCGGCGCGCCCTTAAAGTTTATCGCCGAAGAAACTCCTCTCCCTCGCACCATAAGGGTCGGCGCAGCCCTCAGAAACAGGATCCTGGGCAACCGTTTGAATTTTTCGGCCGATTATGTCAGTTACGCGGATGGCGTTTCAGGAGTCAATTTAGGAGCGGAATATTTTTTAAAAGAGATGCTGGCGCTTCGCGTCGGCTCTTCTCGAGGCTATCTGCGCGCAGGGGTTGGAATCACCGCCTCCTACTTTGGACTTGATTACGCTTACCTTTCCCGCCCCGATCTTGGATCCGCTCATCAGGTAAGCATGTCTTACAGTCTGGGCAGTGAAGATAAGAAAAAGGCTCTGATCCTGGATTATCTTAATCTGGCAAAAGCTTACTATGATGCAGGCAAGTACGCAGAAGCTATCGTCGAAGTGAAGAACGCGCTCTCGGTTGATCCGGAACAGGCCGAGGCGAGAGCACTGCTCACCAAGGCGACCGCGGCACTGGAAGAGAAGGCTGCCGGGAAGGTTGAAACTGTGGTAAAAACCGAAAAAGAAGAAGAGATAAGCGGTTATCTTGCCGGCGGAAAGAAATTCATGGCGGAAAAGCAATACCTCGAGGCGATCGCTGAATTCAATAAGGCCTTGAAGGTTGATCCCTCTCATTCGGAGGCGGTAAAGCTGGCCCGCGAAGCGCAGGCCGCTTTGCAGAAACAGGTCTCGGCCAAAGTTAAAATGGAGGTTGACGAGCGTTTGGGGCGGGCATTGAAGTCGATTTCAACCGGAGATTATAAAGGAGCTTTAGCCGAGGTTGAAAAAGTGCTGCAAATGGATCCCGGGAATGTTGAAGCTTTAAAACTTAAGAAGAGATTGGTTACAATTTTGAAAATCAAGAAAGAATGAAATAAGGTGAAAAATGAGATTTAAAATATTTGTGTTGGTGATTTTTACCATTTTAGCTTTGCCGGTTTTAGCTTTGACGCCGGACGAATATTATGAGCGGGCCACCAACAAATATCTCCTGGGGGATTTTGGAGGCGCGGCGTCGGATCTGGAAGAAGTTATAAGGATCGATCCCTCATACCAGAAGGCCATTGATCTCCAAAAAGAAGTTGCAAAAGAATTGGGCAAAGCGCAGCCCGCGATAGAGACGACCTCTACCACGGTGGTTGCACCTCCTCAAGTAATTCAACCTCCTCAGCCGGTTTATCAACCTCCGGCCAAGAAGTTTGTCTCTCGCGCTATTATTGATGATGCGCACCAGGCTTTCATTGAAGGGCAAAGATATTATGATTCCGGAGACTTTCTGGAGGCAAGAAAATATTTCCTCCGTATCATGGAACTTTTGCCGGGCCACGTTGGAGCAATAGATTACCTTAAAAAGATAAAAATTGGGGCAGCCATTTCCACCCTGAAGACGATTACAACTGAAATAATGGCTAAGGAAAAAGCCGCTGTGCCTGAAAAAAAATACGCAATAATCTTTGTGCTGCTGGCGATTCTACTGGCCTCCATCCTTCTTTTAATGCTGTTTTTCTTGGTGAGGCTGGCTTACCACTGGTGGAGGTCAATCCATGTCTACTGCAACGAATGTGGAACGCGCAATTCTAAAGACGGTGAATTCTGCAAGAAATGCGGAAATCGGCTAAAGTTCACCGAGATAACCAGAGAAGAAAAAGAATGGTTCAGTAAATTTAACTGGGTAAAGAATCCGTTCACTTTGAATATTATTCCGGAAACTTTCGCCGGCCATCAGGCCGAAATTTCGGTCATTGTTGAAAAGATAAATAAATTAAGCGGCCATGTTTTGATCCTGGGGGGGCTCGGGACCGGAAAGACGACCCTTTTGCAGTGGCTGGAAAAAAATCTTAAGGATAAATTTGAAACCATATATGTTATGAGGCCGGCCAGTCGTCCCGATGAGCTGGTTGATTTAATCTTGGCTACCATTACCAAAAAGACCACTCATACTCACAAGTACACGATGTATGAGTTTCAGGAGTTATGCAAAAAGTATAAACGGAACATTTTGCTTCTGCTGGACGAAGCCCACGAGTTTAATGAGGAATTTGAACAGTTTCTCCGGACCCTGGGGGACCTGCCGAATATTTACCTGGTGATGGCCGGGCTTCCTCAGACGAGGGAAAAGTTGAAGCGCGACCTGCCGGGGCTTTTTGATCGAATTGTGGAAAGCGTTTTGCTGGGAGCCCTCTCTTTTGATGAAACCAGGGAGCTGATCCAGAAACGGATCACCAACGCCGGAGGGACCGGGCTGGGGCCTTTTACGATTCCAGCGATAAAAAGGATCTTTGACTTCAGCTATGGCATCCCGCGCGGGATTTTAAAGATCTGTGACTGGGCGATCAGCAAAGCCGTGGCGACTAAGAAATTGTATGTCGAAGTTCAAGACATTGACGCTTACACCATTGAAATTAAATCCGCTAAAATACCAGAGCCGGGAAAAAGCCAGGGAGAGGAAGCCAAAAATGAGTAAATCTATTTTAATCGTTGAGGATTTTCCCGAGACTTTAAAATTGCTGGTCTCAATCCTTGAGCGCGCGGGTTACGAAGTCAGGACGGCGGAGACGGGGGAAGAGGCCCTGGAGAGCCTTTCGGCCAATAAATTTGATCTGGTGCTTTTGGATATCATGCTGCCGCGGGTGGACGGGTTTGAGGTCTGCCGCCGGATCAAATCGGATCCTAAAACTCAGGAGATACCGGTAGTTGCCCTGACCGCTTTTGATGTGCCGGACATTGTTTCAAAATGCGCCGCCGCGGGTACCGATGATGTCATCTTAAAACCCTTCGATGTTGACAACCTGTTGAAAGTGATTAAAAAATATCTCTCCTGATTGACGTGAAGCAGGTTCAGCGCTTATTAATAACTTTATTATTGATTGCCACAGCCGCTGGTTGCGGGAGAGTCGTTACTACCCCTCAACCTGTCAATGGCACCCTGGAGACAATAAATGGTTTTTATGTCCTGCATGTTTGGGGTTCGCCCGCGGAGATGGGAAGAGCACACGGTACTCTCTTAAAAACGCAAATTGCCAATCTTATTCAGGGATATTTAATCAACGGTTTGGTGAAAGACTTCGGAATTCCCTGGGCCATGATCGTCCAGTTTGCAAGATTTTACGAAGCCGGAATGCCGGAGGATTTTAAAGCTGAACTTCACGGGATCGCTGAAGGAGCGGGGATCGACTACGACGAAGTATTGGTGGGCCAGTTAATTGTAGATTTGACCGCACTTGCTGTTGCATCCGCAACCATTGAGAGTTCCAGCTTTCTTGCCAAGGGTGGAGCCACTTCAGGCGAAGTGGTTATACACGGAGCAAATATTGAATGGGCGGATTATAATAATGCTCTGCGCGATAATTTGGTTATTATTTACTATGAGCCTTCGGAAGGAAATAAATTGGTGTCGCTTTCATATGCCGGGGGAGCTGGCGTTCTGATCGGGATGAACGAAAAGCACATCGCTACTTCGGTTACGGCTATAAATGCAGGAGCCAGTTTTGAGGGAATAGCAATGACCGCGAATTTAAGAAGGATGCTCCAATATTCCAATAATTTATCTGAAGCGGCTGATAATTTAATATCAATCGACCGAACCTGCGGCTATACGGTGCCGGTTTCATGCGGTAACCCGGAGGGCATTTTTGTGATGGAGCTCTCTCCAAAACATTTTATGAAGAGAGAAGCCGGAACGCTCGAAGTTCTGGTCAGCACCAATCATTTTATTAGCGAGGAGATGATCCCTTACCAGTTAATAACCAGTGATGTCAACAGTACTCGAAGATGGGAGACCCTGTCGTCCTTAGTAATGCAAAATTATGGATCGATCACCGATTCACCGGCAAAAAGTTTTATGTGCGACAGGAGCGAGCCTCACGGGGATTTCATCAATAGCGATTATGTCATTTACAGTACGGTACTTTTACCCGGGGATTTAACTTTTTGGGTAGCGAAAGGGCCGGTCAGCAGTGAAGCGGCTTATGTCAGTTTTAGTTTGTAAAAATTTATGGTAGAATTACTACATGTTTAAAAAGATCTTGATTGCCAATCGCGGCGAGATCGCGGTTCGGGTTATTCGGGCAGCCAAGGAAATGGGAATTTCTACCGTAGCTGTTTACTCTGAGGCGGACACCGATTCTTTGCACGTGAAAATAGCCGACGAATCATTTTGCATCGGTCCTTCGGCCCCCAATCAAAGTTATCTGAACATCCCCAGCATCATCAGCGTAGCTGAGGTGGCGGGAGTGGACGCGATCCATCCCGGGTACGGATTTCTGGCAGAGAACTCAAAATTTGCTGAAATTTGCGCGGCTAACGGGATAAAGTTCATTGGCCCGCCCATCGAAGCCATGGAAAAAATGGGAGATAAAGCCACCGCCCGGAAAACGGTTTCTAAAGCCGGCGTCCCGGTGGTACCCGGTTCGGAGGGGACAATTTCCGACGAAAAAGAAGCTCAAAGGGTGGCGGATAAAATCGGTTACCCGGTTGCCATCAAAGCCACAGCCGGTGGCGGGGGAAGAGGGCTGCGGGTAGCCACCGACAAAGAGGAATTTGTTCACCTGATGCGGACGGCGCGTTCCGAAGCCGAAGCCGCTTTCGGGAATCCCGAGGTCTATCTGGAAAAATACATCGAAGATCCCCGCCACATCGAGATCCAGATTTTGGCCGATATGCATAAAAACGTGATCCACCTGGGAGAGCGTGACTGTTCCATTCAGCGCCGCCATCAAAAGCTGGTGGAAGAATCGCTCTCTCCCGTGATTGATGAAAAAACTAGAAGGAGAATCGGGGAGTCGGCGGTGCGAGCGGCCCAGGCGGTAAATTATGTGAGCGCGGGAACGATCGAATTCCTCTATGACAAGCACGGTAAATTTTATTTTATGGAGATGAATACCCGCGTGCAGGTCGAGCACCCGGTGACAGAGATGATCACCAGCGTCGATATCATAAAAGAGCAGATCCGCATAGCCGCGGGAGAAAAGCTGCATTTAAAGCAGGGGGAGGTTAAATTTCACGGCCACGCCATCGAGTGCCGGATCAACGCCGAAGATTATGAAAGAAATTTTATGCCTTCTCCCGGAACGATAAAAGCCTATCATGCTCCGGGAGGGCCGGGCATACGCATCGACAGCCATGTCTATTCCGGCTACACCATTCAGCCTTATTATGATTCGCTGATCGCCAAGCTGATCGCCTGGGGCGGAAATCGAGAAGAAGCCATTAAAAGAATGGAGCGCGCCCTGGATGAGTACGTGATTGATGGAGTTAAAACCACCATACCTTTCCATCTTAAAGTTATGCAGAGCGATGCTTTCCGCCGCGGGCAGTTCACCACCAAGTTTATCGAAGAGCATTTCGGCTTTCCTGGAAGCTAAATGGGAAAAAGAAGAACCTCGCGCCGTCTGGCCATGCAGGCCGTTTATCAGGCTGAAGCTGCCGGGATTGAGATCAATCGAGCCCTTCAAAATATATTAGAAAACGAAAACTTTATTCCTGAAACTATCGAATTTGCAAAGAATTTGGCGGGTTCAACCTGGAAAAATCGGGAAACCATCGATAAAAAAATTGCTGAATTGTCTATTGACTGGCCGCTGGATCGAATAGGAAAAGTTGACCGTAGTATATTGAGAATCGCGATCCAGGAATTGGAAGAGGGGAAAACTCCCGCTTCGGTGGTCATTGATGAGGCAGTCGAGCTGGCAAAAAAATACAGCTCCGAAGAGGCGGGCAAATTCATTAACGGAATCCTGGGAGCTTACTTGAGAAAATAGTCCGCCTGTGATAAAATAACAACCATGTTCACCGGTATAATTGAGCAAGCTGGCATGGTGGCGGCTTTGATCCGAGGCCCTCATTCGGCGAAGCTCGCGATTTCCGCAAATAAATTATTTGATGGTTTAAAAGTTGGGGAGAGCGTTGCTATCAACGGTGTCTGTTTGACTGCCACCGGTGTTCGCCGCGGCTTCGCGGAGTTTGATCTTTCTTCCGAAACTTTGGGAAAATCCACCCTGGGTGAGCTTAAAATCGGCGACAAAGTAAACCTTGAGATGGCTCTGCCGCTTTCGGGCCGCCTGGGCGGCCACCTGGTCACCGGGCACATTGACGGTGTCGGTGAAATCAGGAAAAAAGCCGTTTCCGGCGAGAGTTTTGAATTGTATCTTTCCATCCCCAGCGAAATTCTGCGGTATCTAGTTCCGAAAGGTTCAATTGCCATAGATGGGGTCAGTTTGACAGTGGCGGATTTCATGGACGGGTTGCTGCGTATTTCAGTTATTCCCCAGACCGCCAGGATGACTACTTTGGGAAGCCTCTCGGTCGGCAACCGGGTGAATATCGAAGTTGATCTGCTTTCGAAATATATCGAAAAACATCTCCGGGGCGAGCCGAAGGGGATCACCGATGAAACTATGGTAAGAGTCGGTTTCCTGCCGATGGGATGGACCGATAATTAGGATATCAGTGAAATGAAATTTAAATTCAATACGATTGATGAGGCGATAGAGGATATACAAAACGGCAAGATGGTCATTGTGGTGGATGACCAGGATCGTGAAAATGAAGGGGATCTGGTAATAGCGGCGGAAAAGATCACTCCGGAAGCGGTCAATTTCATGATCACACATGCCAAAGGCTTGGTCTGCGTTCCGATGGCCGGAGATAAATTGGACAAATTGGATCTCCGGCAAATGGTTGAAAAAAATCAGGAGACGATGCGAACTGCCTTTACGGTTTCGGTCGATGCCCATCCCCGCTTCGGAGTGACCACTGGAATTTCACCGGCGGACCGGGCGAAAACGATCGAGGTCCTTATCAGTCCCAGCTCCAAAAAGGAAGACTTGGCCAGCCCCGGGCATATCTTTCCTCTAAGAGTGAAAGATGGCGGAGTGTTGAAAAGGGCCGGACATACCGAAGCAGCAGTAGATCTTTCAAGGTTAGCGGGACTTTACCCGGCAGCGGTCATATGTGAAATCATCTCGCCGGACGGAAACATGGCGCGCGTTCCCCAACTTTTGGAATTCGCTAAATGGCATGATCTCAAGATGATTACGATTGCAGATTTGATTTCTTACCGTATCCGTCATGAGAGAATGGTTCGAAGAATTTCAACTGCAAAGCTTCCCACTAAATTTGGTGAATTTACAGCTTATGGTTATGAGGATTTATTGAGCGGCGATCACCATGTGGCTTTGGTCAAGGGCCAGGTGAGCGGGAAAAAGGATGTTTTGGTGCGTGTTCATTCTGAATGTTTGACGGGAGACGTGTTCGGTTCTAAGCGTTGCGATTGCGGGGAGCAGCTCGCTAAATCCCTGGAGAGAATCGAATTCTGCGGCCAGGGGGTTTTGCTTTATATGAAACAGGAAGGGCGCGGCATAGGATTAAAAGATAAATTGCGCGCCTACGAACTCCAGGAAAAAGGCTTCGATACGGTAGAAGCCAATAAAATTTTAGGCTATTCTGCGGATCTTCGAGATTACGGCATTGGCGCTCAAATTTTAATGGATCTGGGGCTTTCCACGATAAGGTTAATAACTAACAACCCTAAAAAAGTGGTGGGGTTGGAGGGTTACGACCTTAAAATTGTCGAACGGGTTACTTTAGAAATAAAACCCAATCGGCACAATGCCAGATATCTGAGAACAAAGTCCAGTAAGTTAGGACATATTTTAGATTCCATTAAGGAGGTTGATAAAAATGGGGAAAATAATCGAAGGAAATCTGGATGCTAGTAATCTAAAAATCGGGATCGTTGTCTCACGTTTTAATGAATTGGTTTCAAAGGGATTGCTGGGGGGGGCCGAGGACTGTTTAAGGCGGCACGGCGCCAAAGAAGCGAATATTGAAGTCGTCTGGGTTCCAGGAGCTTTTGAGATCCCTCTGGTTGCCAAAAAAATCGCAAAGGGCTGCGATGCCGTGATTTGTTTGGGGGCGGTGATCCGGGGCGGCACGCCTCACTTTGAATATGTGGCGGCGGAAGTTTCCAAAGGGATCGCCAGGGTTTCGCTCGATACCGGGGTCCCGATCATCTTTGGTGTTTTGACGACCGACAATCTGGAACAGGCACTCGAGAGAGCGGGAGCCAAACCGGGGAATAAAGGATTTACAGCAGCGCTCTCGGCGATAGAAATGGTAAACCTTGGCAAGGAGCTGTAAAAATGGCACGCGTTCTTTTAGAAAACGTAAGTAAATTTTTCGATGAGGTTGAAGCGGTAAAGAACATAAACCTCGAAATCAAAGACAAGGAATTTGTGGTGCTGGTTGGCCCTTCGGGCTGCGGGAAAACCACCACCCTTCGCATGATCGCCGGTCTGGAAGAGGTGACCGAAGGCAAGATCTACATCGGTGACACTCTGGTTAACGACGTTCCTCCGAAAGACAGAAACATAGCGATGGTTTTTCAAAACTACGCTCTTTATCCGCATATGAAGGTTTACGACAACATGGCTTTTGGGTTAAAGCTGAGAGGTTTGCCAAAGAAAGAAATTAATGAGCGTGTGAGAGAAGCGGCGGAGATTTTAGGTTTGGACAAGCTTCTGGATCGCTTTCCCAAACAGCTTTCGGGCGGACAAAGACAGAGGGTGGCGCTGGGGCGCGCTATTGTCCGAAATCCTAAAGTGTTTTTGATGGATGAGCCGCTTTCAAATTTGGACGCAAAATTAAGAGTCCAGATGCGGGCCGAACTGCAGAGGATTCACAAAAAGCTTGAAGCGACCATGGTTTATGTGACCCACGACCAGGTCGAAGCCATGACCCTGGGACAGAGGGTAGCGGTCATCTTAAATGGTGAGCTGCAGCAAGTTGATAATCCTCTCCGGGTCTACGAAAAACCTTCCAACCGATTCGTGGCCGGTTTTATCGGCTCTCCCCCCATGAATTTTGCGAAGGGAATTATGCGGAAAAAAGAAGATAAATACTATTTTGAATGCGAAGGCTGCAGTTTTTTTGTGCCTCCGGATGTCGATCATCTCTTGGAAGAATATGTTGACAAAGAAGTGATCTTTGGAATTCGGCCCGAGGATATATGGGATGTTCCGTCATCTGCCTGGATTGAGCAGAAGCATATTATTGAAACCAAAGTTGACTTTAGGGAACTCATGGGTTCCGAGACCTATGTATACGTAAAGGCCGGGAAGATCTCTCTGGTCGGAAGAGTGAGCGCCATGGCCGATCCAAAACCCGGAAGCAGTTTCGGACTGGCTTTCAATTTGAAAAAGATTCACTTTTTTGATCCAGAGATGCAGAAAGCGATTATTTAGGTTGTTAGGTGGATAGGTGGATAGGATAGAAGAGCCGCTCATATTTGAAAAGAGCACCCCTGGAAGCAAAGGTTATTCTCTCCCTGATATAGATGTTCCTGAAGAAGAAATTGAAAAGCTGGTTCCCAAGGAACTTTTGAGAAAAGAATTAAACCTTCCTGAGCTTTCTGAGTCGGATGTCGTTCGACATTTTACCCGGCTTTCGCAGAAAAACTTTTCAGTAGACACGCATTTTTATCCCCTTGGATCCTGCACCATGAAATACAATCCAAAGGTTAATGAAGATATCGCAAAGCTGCCCGGTTTTGCAAATATTCATCCTTTTCAAGATGAAGCTGAAATTCAGGGGATGCTTGAGCTTCTTTATAATTTTGAAAAATATCTTTGCGCTATTTTTGGCTATGACGCTTTCACTTTTCAGCCGGCTGCCGGGGCGCATGGCGAGCTGACATCTTTGATGATGATCAAAGCTTATCACCGGGGGGAGGGACAAGGGGCAAGGGATAAGGTGATTATTCCTGACTCATCGCACGGGACCAACCCGGCATCGGTTTCGATGGTCGGATACAAAGTGGTGGTTATAAAGTCAAATGGTCGGGGAAATATCGATATTGACGAATTAAGGAAAGCGGTTGGAAGCGACACCGCGGGTCTGATGCTTACCAACCCGAACACCCTTGGACTTTTTGATGAACATATACTTGAGGTTGCTGAACTCGTGCACAAAGCGGGTGGGCTGCTTTATTACGACGGTGCCAATGCCAATGCCAATCTTGGGATTTGTCGTCCTGCAGACCTTGGTTTTGATGTTGCTCATTTTAATCTGCACAAAACTTTCTCAACTCCGCATGGGGGAGGGGGGCCGGGGTCCGGGCCAGTAGGAGTAACCAAAAAGCTCGCACCTTTTCTACCCATTCCCCGAGTTATCAAATCTGCTGACCGCTATCTGCTTTCTGCTGACGGCTTTTCTAAATCGATCGGCCGAGTCCATTCCTTCCACGGGAACATAAATGTGATCATAAAAGCCTATGCTTATATTCGTTCTCTGGGAGCCGAAGGCTTGAAAAAAGTTTCCGAGAAAGCGGTCGAAAACGCTAATTACATGATGAACCGATTAAAAGAATATTATTGGCTGCCTTATGATCGAATCTGCCAGCATGAATTTGTTGTCTCTGTAAAATGGCAGAAGGAAAAATGCGGGGTTAAAGCACTGGATATAGCTAAACGATTGCTCGATTACGGATTCCATCCGCCAACGGTTTATTTCCCGCTGATTGTCGAAGAAGCTTTGATGATTGAGCCGACGGAAACTGAATCAAAAGCAACTCTGGATGCTTTTTGTGATGCGATGATTGCGATTGCCAAGGAATGTGAAACCAATCCCGAGTTGATAAAATCTGCTCCTCACGCTGCGCCGGTCAGGCGATTGGATGAAACCAGGGCAGCGAGAGAACCCGATTTAAAATTCCGCTTCGGCAGGTAAAAGAGTGCCCCCCTGGCAATTAGTTAAATCTCCAAAGTTTACCGGATCAGCCAATATGGAATTAGATCTTCAGCTATTCTATGACTTTGAAAAAGGTCTGGCGCCTTCAATTTTGCGGATTTACTCCTGGAAGCCAAAATGTATTTCTCTCGGTTATTCCCAGAAAGCTGAAGAAGAGATTGATTTCGAAAAAGCCAGTTCTTTAGGCTGGGATGTGGTGAGAAGGCCAACCGGGGGAGGGATCGTTTTCCACAACGAAGCCGAAGTGACCTATTCTTTAGTGACCGCGATTGAAAATCCCCTCTTGCCGAAGGGGTTGGTTCCTTCTTATAAGAGAATTTCTGAGGCGGTTATTTATAGTCTAAGGAAATTGGGCATTGAAGCTCAAATAAAAAAGACTCGCGACTGGCGACCCGCGACGACTCGACTGAGCTCGTCGAAGTCCCGTGACAGCTTGTGTTTTTCCTCTCCAGTCGAGTATGAAGTCGTTCTTGGAGGCAGGAAAATCGTCGGCAGCGCTCAAAAAAGAGGGAAGAAAGCCCTGCTCCAGCAAGGGTCGATCTTTGTCAGGAACTTATCCCGAGAAGATTTTGTCGTTTTGAAGAAACCTTTTGGGGAGTATAATGCCGTTAGTGTTGAAGAGGCTCTCGGGCGAGAAGTTGGATTTGGAGAATTAAGTGAAGTTTTAATCAGGGGATTTGAGGAAGTTCTTGGAGTAAAGTTCAAGTGATTAATAGGAATTTGATAATTGGAATTTGTTTGGTGCTTGGGATTTGGTGCTTGGAATTTCCGTCCCACGGCGCTACCTGGCTGGATCCATCACTAAAGTGGAAAACCCTGGAGACTCCCCATTTTTCCATCCATTATTACACTGAACTCGAAGATATCGCCAAAAGATTTGCCCCGATTGCGGAAGACGTGCACAAAACCATGACGAAGGTTTTTAAATACAAGCTGGATCGGAAAACTCAGGTCACGCTGCTGGATACCACCGATTACGGCAACGGTTTTACGACTGTTTTCCCTTATCCCGCCATCACTTTATATCTGACCGATCTGGCAAGTAATTTAAATCCGTATAAGTATGACGATTACCTGCGCTATCTTTTTCTGCATGAATACACGCATGCTTTGCATCTGGATATCGCAGAGGGTGGGCCTTCGCTTTTCCGGGCTATTTTTGGCCGCATGCTGTTTCCTAACGCCATGGAACCATGGTTTATGATCGAAGGCATAGCTACTTACATGGAAACGCATTATACCAATGCCGGCCGCGGCCGCGATCCCCGCTGGGAAATGATGATGAGAATGGATGTGCTGGAAGATAACATGAAGTCGATCGATCAAGCGGCGGTCGATACCGTTAAATGGCCAATGGGCCATTTGCGTTATCTTTACGGTGTGATGTTCCTTGAATATTTGTCAGATAAATACGGCGAGCAGAAGCTGATCAATTTTGCTCACCAGTACGGAGATTTTCTTCTTTCCATCGGCGTCGACGCAGCATTCTATTATAGCTTTGGCGAAAATTTGTCTCAATTATGGGGCGACTGGCAGGATTACTTACAAGATAAATATCAAAAACAAAAAGAAAGCCTGGGGAAATTAACCGAACCGCAGTTACTTACCCGGGACGGTTACTATAATGCAAAACCGAAGTGGTCAAAGGATTCGCGTTGGATCTATTATATCCAGCGAAACGCGGACGAATATCCGCAGATTCGAAGGGTGGAGGCGGCATCCGGTCAATCAGAGAAAATCCTGGAGGCGATGGTTTTTGATGAAAATATGAGTTTCAGCCCGGATGGGAAGTCCCTCCTTTATTCAAAAGCGGATATCTATAAGAACTATTATACCTATAAAGATCTTTATCTGATGGATTTGCAGAGCCGGAGATCGGTACGCTTGACCGAAGGGGTGCGCGCCAGTGATCCCAACTTTTCCCCGGACGGGAAAAGGATTGTCTTTGTGAAGAATGAGAAGGGAGTAAAGAGTTTAACATTCGCTGAAATCGGGAAAACTGAGACTAAACCTCTCGGTTCCAAAGACGAGGGTAATACTCAGTATTTTTCTCCCTCTTTCAGCCCGGATGGAAAATATTTGGCGGCGGCTAAATATTCGCCGGGGGTCGGGCAGCACATTGCTTTGATCGATCCGGCGACCAATGAAGAAAAAAGTTTGATCTTTGAGGGTTCGGGAACGACCGAGGCTAATCCGGTTTTTTCTCCTGATGGCAAATATATTTTATATGATTCGGATCGCAATGGTATAGTAAACCTGTATGCTTTCGAACTTGGGGCGGGTAAGGTTTATCAGGTCACCAATGTTATTGGCGGCGCTATGATGCCCGATATTTCACCGGATGGCAAGCGCATTGCTTACGTTTCCTATTTTTCCAATGGTTTTGACATCGCGGTGATGGATTTTAATCCTTCTGAGTGGAAGGAAATTGGAAGCCCGGTTACGGTTACGAAACCCGTATCGAAGTTCGAAGACCGAGAGACCGTATATACCAACATCCACGATTATGATCCGCTTCCGACCTTATTCCCGACCTTCTGGATCCCTTACAGCTATTCCAACGAAAACGGAGACCGCACTTTGATTTATACCGGCGGCATGGACCCACTGCAGCAGCATCTTTATTATTTAAACTTTGGTTATGATTTCGAAGGGAATAAACCATCGTATATGCTTTATTATGCTAACAATCAGTTCTTGCCCCAAATATCGCTGAGCCTGGCGGATCTTTCCGTCCCCTACGATTGGAGCGGCAGAACCTATTGGGAAAGACAAAGGGAAGGAAGCTTTGCCTTTTCTTTTCTCGATAACCGCGTGTTTGCTGAATACGACCGGCAAGTTTTATCTGCCGGTTTCCGTGTTATGAACCTGACCAGTATATCAACCATTGAAAATTATTTCCCCCGGCCGAATGTCGGCAATTTAAATTCAATTTTTCTCTCCTGGAACTACCTCAGTTCCAGATCGTATCCCTATTCGATTAGCCCCGAGGACGGTCTGGACCTGGGAGGGATGGTTGAAATGAACTTGCCCGATCTTAAAAGTGATTATAATTTTACCAGTTACAGCGCTTCGCTCCGCCATTATTTTAGATCGCCCTTCCAGCACCAGGTGCTGGCTTCGGCCCTGAAAGGGTTTTACAGCCGCGGGGATCAGCTGGAGCAGAGCAATTTTACCTGGCGCTATCTGACACTGCGCGGTTATCCGGATACGCTGTTTAGAGGGAATAAAGGCCTTTCACTTTCTCTCGAATATCGATTTCCCCTCTGGTATCCGGAAAAAGCTTTGTTGTATGGCTACACTTTCTTTGATCGGGTCTGGGCTGACCTTTTTTATGACCTGGGTGGAGCGACCTTTGACCCTCTGGATAAACTGACTTATAAAAGAGGCATCGGAGGCGAATTGAATTTGGATACCAGCAGCCTCTGGGGATCTGTGCCTTTAACCCTTAAGCTGGTTTATGCAAAGGGGCTGGATGTGGGTGGGGTAGAGAAATTCTATTTTACGCTTGGATTGTGATAGAATGGAAACATGAGTTACAAAGATATCTTCCAAAAAATTGACGATTACCGCTGGAAAATCCCGCGCACATTTAAAGAAGGAATGCTCACCGACGGCATAATCTACGCCGATGAAGAGATGTTGGAAAAAATATGTTTGGAGAACGCACATCTTCAGGTAGCAAATGTCGCCTGTCTTCCAGGAATTGTCGGTAATTCGCTGGCCATGCCGGATATCCATCTCGGATACGGTTTTGCCATTGGCGGGGTGGCGGCGTTTGATCCGGACAGCGGCGGGATCGTTTCTCCCGGCGGCGTTGGCTACGACATTAACTGCGGCGTTCGGGTTTTGCGGACCAATCTTCATTTTGATGAAGTTACACCGAAGATCCGCGAAATCGTTGACCAGCTGGCGCGAGAAGTGCCTTCGGGAGTCGGTTCCGAAGGAGTGCTTTCCCTCTCTTCACCAGATTTGGATAAACTGCTGGTTAAAGGTGCAAAGTGGGCGGTAGAACACGGATATGGAAATGAAGATGATATTATCCATACCGAAGAAAACGGCGCTATTCCCGGAGCTGATCCGGCCATGGTTTCCCGTCACGCTAAAGAGCGGGGCACCAGCCAGCAGGGAACTCTGGGATCGGGAAATCACTTTCTCGAAGTCCAGGTAGTTGAAGAAATTTTTGACGAGAAGGTGGCTGGTGTTTATGGCCTCTGGAAAGATCAGATCACCATCATGGTTCATACCGGCTCGCGAGGATTTGGCCATCAGGTCTGCTCCGATTACATTCAGGTTATGCTTAAAGCCGCTCAGAAATATAAAATTGCTCTGCCGGACCGGCAGTTATGCTGTGCTCCGGTTAATTCGCCCGAGGGTCAGAACTATCTGGCGGCGATGAGAGCGGCGGCAAATTTCGCCTGGGCTAATCGGCAGATGTTGATGCACTGGACGCGTGATGCTTTTGCCAAAGCCATGGGAGCTGCGCCGGCTAAGCTCGGGATCTCTTTAATTTACGATGTGGCTCATAATATTGCGAAAATGGAAAAACACAAAGTAAATGGAAAGGAAAAGCTTCTCTGTGTTCATCGGAAAGGAGCTACCCGAGCTTTTCCAGCGGGACACCCTCAAATCCCCAGGGATTATCGGGAAGTAGGCCAGCCGGTTTTGGTTCCCGGTGATATGGGCAGGTATTCATATATTCTCGTGGGAACTGAGAAAGCGATGGAAGAAACCTTTGGGTCGGTCTGCCATGGGGCAGGAAGAGAAATGAGCCGATCCGCTGCCGCCAGAAAATATTCTTACGGGCAGCTCATGGCCGATTTAGAGAAGAAGGGCATCCTGGTTCGCTGTGCCAGTAAAAAGGGCTTAGTTGAAGAAGCGCCGGGAGCTTATAAAGATGTGCGTGAGGTGGTTGATGTCGTGCATAATTCCGGATTGGCTAAGAAAGTAGCTCGCATGCGGCCGCTGGGAGTGGTAAAGGGATGAGCGAGCTCAAAGAGGCCATGTTTTATGAAAAGGTGCCGGACAGCAAAGTCCACTGTTTCCTTTGTCCCTGGCACTGCAAGATTGCTCCCGGCAAGGGTGGTTTTTGCGGGGTAAGGCAAAATATCGAAGGCAAATTGTATTCTCTAATTTACGGCAAAGTTTCTTCGCTGGCAATCGATCCGATCGAGAAAAAACCTCTCTTCCATTTTTACCCCGGTTCCTCGGTCCTGTCGCTGGGCACCTACGGCTGCAATATGCGCTGCGGACACTGCCAGAACTGGCAGATTTCGCACGTTTCGATGGTAAAGAGCGCCGAGGGTAAAACTTCCTTCGTTGAAAAAGAGCCGATCAGCGAATACATTCTGCCGGAACGACTGATCGAGATGGCAAAAGAGAAAAATTGCGCTGGAATTGCCTGGACTTACAATGAACCGATTATCTGGTTTGAATACACTTATGACGGGGCCATTCTGGCAAAAAAGAACAATTTGTATTCCGTGTATGTTACCAACGGATACATGACTTTCGAGGCGCTGGATACGATCGGACCTTACCTCAACGCCTTTCGTGTCGATGTAAAAGGTTTTACCAATGATCTTTATCTTAAACTGGCGAAGATCAAAGATTTCAAGCCGGTTTTAGAATCGGCGGAACGCGCCAAAAAGAAATGGGGGATGCATGTTGAAATCGTCACCCTGGTTATCCCGACCATGAACGACGATGAAGCGCAGCTAAAAGGGATTGCCGAATGGATCCGAGATAAACTCGGGAAAGAAACTCCCTGGCATGTGACGCGTTTTATGCCGTATTTAGAATATAGTCATCTGCCTCCGACTCCCATCGAAACCCTGGAAAAAGCGCAGAAGATCGGCTTTGATGCCGGGCTTCAATTTGTTTATATCGGAAATGTGCCGGGCCATAAGGGAGAAAATACTTATTGCCCGAACTGCAAAAACTTATTAATTAGAAGAATTGGTTACGAGACCGAAATCGAACACGTTCGCGCGGGCAAGTGTGAAATCTGCGGCCAGGATCTAAATGTCAGGTCTCTTTCTTAATCGGGACTTCATTCGGCAGATTATTGGGTTTGAGGACTCCTCCCGAAATCACGTACTTGAAAGCGTCTTCGATTTTCATATCCAGCAGAATTACTTCCCGGGCCGGAACCACGATCAAAAAGCCGGTGGCCGGGGCAGGGGTGTTGGCGATAAAAACATTGATCATTTTTTCTTTGGCTTTAGCCTCGATCTCGGCGGCGGCGTCGGAGGTAATGAAGCCGACCGACCAAACCCCTTTGCGGGGATATTCCACGATGCAGGCCCTGCGATATTCCTCAGTGCTTTTCTTTGCAAATAAAACATCATTCACCTGCTTGGCCGCCGAATAGATGCTTTTGACGATCGGGACATGATAAAGCAATTCTTCTCCGAACTTAAATATCCTGGCGCCGATAAGATGGGTCGCAAAATAACCGGTTAGAAAAATTAGGGCCACCATTATGACCAGACCTAGCCCTGGAATGGTTCGACCCAGGATCATTCCCACCAGCTGGCCCAGGATCCCATCAAGAAAGGTAAACATGAAGATGAGCAGCCAGATGGTCACTAAAAGAGGCAGCAGCGTGATCAGCCCGCGCAGGAAATAAGCGCCTAGTTTTTGCCACATATGTTCAATTTTATCATTCCTGCTTGTTTGCCGCAACTGAATTATGTTATACTCATCTGCGGAGGTGAAATTAATGACGACCGCATATATTCTGATCGAAGCGCTTCCCGGGAAAGCCATTGAATTAACCAATATTATTCAGGGGATCAAGGGAGTGAAGACCGTTCACCTGGTGACCGGCCCTTACGATGTGATAACTTTTGTGGAAGCCGCCGACCTTAAAGCGCTGGGAGAATTGATCGTAAAGAAAATTCAAGCTACCGGTTTTGTTGCCCGCACTTTAACCTGCATCACGGTTGAAAAATAGAAGCTAATCTAAACCTTTTGCCATGGTTTGAGCGCGGCTGTAAAGCAGCCGGTTGATAGCCGCCAGGTAAGCTTTGGCGCTGGCGAGGATGATATCCATCGATGCTCCGTGGCCAACGTAGATCCGCTCTCCTTCTTTAATGCGCACCGTGACTTCCCCCTGCGCATCGGTTCCGCCGGTAATGGCCTGGATCGAATAATCGAGCAGGCGGGTGGGGGTTCGAGTAATTTTATCGATAGCGCGATAAACCGCATCCACCTGACCAACACCGGTTTCAGTCACCTCAATTGGATTTCCTTTGAAAATCAGTCTTATCTTTGCTTTCGGCGCCTGATCAGTCCCCGAGCTCACCTCGATAAAGTCAATGGTGTAGGTTTCGGGCACCACATAAACTTCCTCGGCCACAATGGTCTCCAAATCTCTTTCGCCGATCTCTTTTTTTCGGTCGGCCATTTCCTTAAACCGCAGGAAGGCTTTTTCAAGGTTCTCTTCGGAAAGACTGTAGCCCATCTCTTTCAGTTTATCGGCAAAGGCATGCCGGCCGGAATGTTTGCCCAGGACCATCCGGCTTTCAGAGAGCCCGATATCTTCGGGTTTCATAATCTCATAAGTTTCGCGCGCGCGCAGCACCCCGGCCTGGTGAATACCGGCCTCATGAGCAAAAGCATTGGCTCCGACTACCGCCTTATTGGGTTGCACCAAAAGTCCGGTCAAATTGCTGACCATCCGGCTGGCCTTATAAATTTCTCTGGTGTTAATGTCGGTATCGCAGTCGAAAAAATCTTTCCGCGTTTTGAGCGCCATCACAATTTCTTCAAGCGAAGCATTCCCGGCACGCTCACCGATACCGTTAATGGTACATTCAACCTGGGAGGCTCCGGCTCGAATAGCAGCCAGTGAATTAGCTACGGCGAGGCCAAGATCGTTGTGGCAGTGCACCGAAATGGTTACCTTCTTTTCTTTGATTTGCGGAACCTTCTTTATAATGTTTTCAATGAGCTGGCCGAACTCCCAGGGCATGGTGTACCCAACCGTATCCGGCACATTGATGGTGCTGGCGCCGGCATCGATCACCGCCCCGATGATCTTATAAAGAAATTCCGGCTCCGACCTGCCCGCATCTTCAGGAGAAAACTCCACGTCCAGGCAGAGAGAGCGGGCGAGACCGACCATATCCACTGCGGTTTTAAGTACCTGTTCAGGCGTCATTCTCAGTTTTTTCTCCATGTGAATGGGGGAAGTCGCGAGAAAAGTATGGATCCTCGGTTTTTCAGCATATCTAACGGCTTCCCAGGCGCGATGGATATCTTCTTTTTTAGCGCGCGCCAGACTGCAGATAACAGGGCCCTTGATCTGCTGAGCAACCGCCTTAACTGATTCAAAATCTCCCGGCGAAGCGATGGCAAAACCGGCTTCAATCACATCCACATTGAGTTTGGCCAGCTGGCGGGCGATTTCCAATTTTTCTTCGGGATTAAGCGAAGCGCCCGGACATTGCTCACCGTCCCTCAAGGTCGTATCGAAGATTTTAATTTTTCCAGGCATATAAATCAGCTCCTCAAACGGATATTAGCACTTCCGGGGAAAATTCTCAAGCGCCGCTGACACTTAATGCTGACGTGCGCAGAGTAGGCGCGCCCAGGCTAAAAAAGAATCTTAGATCTGAACCAACCGCTTCGACGGCTTTTAATAGATCAATTAAATTCCCAGCGATGGTTATTCCCCGCACCGGATAAGTTTTCTCCCCGTTTTCGATCATAATTCCGGCCGCGCCGAGTGAAAAATCGCCGGAGATGGGATTGGCGGTGTGGATCCCCATAACCCGTGTAACATAGAGACCTTTCTTGACCGAACCGATGATCGAATCGGCACTTTGATTACCTGAATTTATATAAAGATTGGTGGGCCCGACCGCGGGCAGAGATTTGAAGGATGCTCTAATAGCATTGCCGGAAGACCCGGTATTTCCTTTGTTAGCCGTATAGCTGTTATAAAGAAAAGCGTTCAATACCCCTGCCTCGATAAGTCTGGTTTCCTGGGTTGGAATTCCTTCCCCGTCAAAAGGAGTGGTAGCTAATCCATTGGGAAGTTTTCCGTTATCAATGATGCTTAAAATATCGGATCCTACGATTTTGCCGACTTTATCGGCAAAAAGAGATTTCCCTTTTTGCACCGATTCGGAAGACAGCGCGGAAGAGAGCGCTTCCAAAATCTGAGTTCCAATGAACGGATCCAGAATGAGCGGAATTTTTTGGCTGGGGATGGTTTTTGCTCCCAGCAGCTCGACCGCTTTCGCCGCGGCTTCTTTTCCAACCTCTTCCGGCAGCAGACCCTTGAATCTTTTCTTATAGCTGATGCAGAAGCCGCTTTCCATTTCCCCGTTTTGGACCGCGATCATATCCGCGTGCGCTCCGCAACAGTTGGTTTTATAACTGACATTTATACCGTGGGAATTGACGATCCAAACTTCGGCTTCTGAATCCGAATAGGAGATTTTTTCGGTTTTGTTAATTCTGGGATCGGTTTGATAGGCTGAATCCTCGATTTTCAAAGCCAGCTCAATTTTCTTTTGCACAGGCGTTTTACCTATCATGGGATCAAAGATGGATAAATCACCGGTAACGGCAGACGGGGAAGGAAGGATATTTGATCGATCCTCGCTGGAAGAAGCGGCATTTGCTATCGCCTGATCGATGATATCCTCAATCACACTTTCTTCCAGATCTGAGGTATAACCAAATCCCAGCTTATGATCCTTGATCAAGCGCACTGCCATCCCGAATTCAGAAATTTCGTCTATGGATTCGATCTTTTGATTTAAAACATCGATTTTGGTGGTTTTTTCTGAGATCAGAAAGACCTCCGCCTGATCGATGTTCCGCCGAAGTATTTTCTTCAAAGTGTTGTTGGCTAATTTAGAATGATCGAGCATAAAATCATTGTAACATAATTGAAGAAATGTTGTATACTGTAGAACCGACAGGAGGAGTTTTATGACCAAAAAAATCAAGACTATAGGGGTGATCACGCCGGGCGGTGACGCTCCGGGAATGAATACCGCCATCCGCGCCGTGGTCAGAACCGCCATTTTTAACGGCTTAAAAGTCTACGGCATCGAACGCGGATTTACCGGTTTGATCGAAGGGAAAATCGTTGATATGGAACTTCAATCCGTGGGAGGGATCATTAACCGAGGCGGCACCATTCTCCATACCCATCGCTGTCCGGAATTTAAACAAAAACCAGCAAGAAAAAAGGCGGTTGACAACCTGCGCGCTTTTAATATTCAAGGGCTGGTGGTCATTGGGGGCGACGGGTCGATCCGTGCCTCACAGGAACTTCACAAAGAATTCGGGATCTCAATCATCAATGTTCCGGCATCGATCGATAATGATATTTATGGCACCGATTACAGTATCGGATTTGATACGGCGGTCAATACCGCGGTGGAGGCGATCGATAAAATCCGGGATACGGCTACCTCTCACGAACGCGTCTTTGTCATCGAAGTAATGGGGCGCTATAACGGTTTTATAGCTTTGGATGTCGGATTGGTGGCGGGGGCGGAAGCGATTATCATCCCGGAAATTCCTTTCAATTTAGATGCGATTGGACAGAAGCTCCGCTACGGCCAGCAGAGGGGAAAATCCAGTTTTATTGTCGTAGTTGCCGAAGGGGCGGCCAAAGCGGCGGAGGTTGCCCAGCATTTGAAAAAAAGAACGAAAATGGATGTGCGGGTAAGTGTTTTAGGTCATATGCAGAGGGGAGGGGCGCCGTCGGCGCTTTCCCGCGAAGTGGCCTGTAAACTGGGGGCGCGGGCGGTTCAGCTTTTAATTGAGGGCAAAAATGCTTTGATGGTGGGAATGTTGTCCGATAAAATTATTGAGACCCCGATCGAAGAAGTGGTGCGGCGCAAAAAGAAGATCGACGTTGCAGTTTACAAACTGGCAAATATGCTTGCCACGTAACCATATGGTACGTGGCTGGCCACTTGATCAGTAATAGTCGGATGCGTTGCGCATGCTGAAAAGCTGATGATCGGAAGGGACAAAACGCCCGCCTTTCACTTCCAGCAGGTTGCGCGGAACGATTTTATCCGCTTCGATCCCCGGATAAACCCCAAAAATATTCTGTTTTATAAAATCAAAAATGGCATCGCCGTAGCGAAGGCCAAGGATTCGATCCACCACATGTGCGATTCCTCCCCGGATGGCATGCCCGCAGTTTTGATAGCGGTATTCAAACCCCAGGGTATGTTTTTCCAGGATGGCAAAGATGTATTCCCCGATCCCGCCCAGCTGTTCGTTCCCGAAAGCGTCTTTTTTCTTTGGCATTTCATGACGGGCTTTGACCAGCGCGTACTTGGGGTCGGCAATAACGGTATCCAGCATTTCATGATGACGTTGATTGATCGCTGCGGGATAGCGGGTATCGAATAGACGGGCCCCTTCGGATACCACCACGAGGCAGTGCTGCTTTTTGGCAATGGCTTTCTCCACTTTTTTGATGACCTGATCCATATCGACGATTTCTTCGGGCAGCAGTGTCACTTCGGCACCGCCAGCGATGCCCGCCCACAGCGCTACCCAGCCGGCATGTCGTCCCATGACTTCAATGACGAAGCAGCGGTTGTGCGACCTGGCAGTGGTCCGGCAGTTTTCGATAAAGTGGACCGATTCTTCAACGGAGGATTCAAAACCATAGGTCATTTCCGTTCCATAAACATCGTTATCCATGGTTTTGGGAGCGCCGAACATGGGGAAGGAGTACTGCTGACCAAGTTTTCCTGCCGCTCCTAAAGTATCATCACCACCCAAAACCACTAAACAATCAAGCTTTAGCTTTTTGATATTTTCCATGGCTTTTTCGGGGACTTTAGCTTCGATGTTAGCCTTGGAGAACAGGTTGGTACGGGACGATTTCAAAATCGTGCCGGCAACTTTAAAACTTTCTTCAATTTCCAACAGATTAAGAGGCACCGTATTGTCAGATTCGCGGGTAAGTGCTTTCCAGCCTTCGGGGAGCCCGATTAACTCCATTTGCTCATCTTGGGGGAGAGACAAATTGGCCTGGTTGATCCGGCGCAGCAGTCCGACGATCACCGCATTGTGGCCGGCGCAGTCTCCGCCGCCGGTTAATATTCCAATTCTTTTAATATTTAATTCTTTCCCATTGAATTTAACTTTCATATTTTAACCTCTTCCTAAGCTTTGTCAGCCGAGCCTAGAACATTGATATTTTTATTTTTTATCATTTCGATCAGCTCTTTTCGCGCCGGGCCGAGATATTTTCGAGGATCGAACTCCTTCGGGTTCTCGGCAAACACTTTTCGAATAACAGCGGTGACAACCATGCGCCCATCGGTATCGATGTTAATCTTGCAAACGGCCGATTTGGCTGCCTGCCGGAGCTGGTCTTCAGGAATGCCCGCGGCATTTTCAAGTTTTCCGCCGTACTGGTTGATCATGTTGACATATTTTGGCAGAACCGAAGAAGCGCCGTGAAGAACAATAGGGAAGCCGGGAAGCTTCTTTTCGATCTCATGTAGGATGTCAAAGCGCAGGGGCGGAATGGATTCGCCGGGTTTAACTTTGAATTTATAAGCGCCGTGGGAAGTTCCGATCGAGATAGCGAGACTGTCAACGCCGGTCTTACCGACGAAATCCTGGACCTGGTTGGGATCGGTATAGTGGGACTTTTCGGCAACCACATGTTCTTCAATTCCAGCTAAAACCCCCAATTCGCCTTCAACTGTTACATCATAAGGGTGCGCAAAATCGACTACCTGTTTGGTTAATTTGACATTTTCTTCGTAAGGCAGATGTGAACCATCGATCATCACCGAAGAAAAACCAAATTCAATGCAGGATTTGGCCAGCTCAAATGAATCGCCATGGTCCAGGTGGAGGGCGATGGGGATATTGCTTCCCATCTCTCTTGCCATTTTAACCGCTCCCATTGCCATATAACGGAGGAGAGTTTGATTGGCATACTCCCGGGCGCCCTTGGAAACCTGAAGAATTACCGGTGAATGAGTTTCAGAACAACCAATAATAATCGCCTGCAGCTGTTCCATGTTGTTAAAATTGTAGGCTGGGATGGCATAGCCTCCCGCCATTGCCTTCTTGAACATTTCACTGGTATTTACCAGTCCAATTTCTTCGTAAAGTTTCTTTGCCATATTTTTCCCCTTTCTATTTCCGACGGAAACCCGCGAATGAACTTCGCGGTTTCCTTATTTTGGAATCCGCGACGTTTAGTCGCAGGATTCAAGTTCTCTAATACTTTACTATCTTTACGAAGCTGTCAACTTTCAGGCTGGCGCCGCCGACCAGTCCGCCGTCAATATCCGGCTGAGCCATTAATTCTTTCATATTTTCCGGTTTTACCGAACCGCCGTAAAGGATCCTAACTGCTTGAGCCACTTCCTTCGGCAGCAGTTTGCGAATAAAGGCGTGAACCTCTTGCGCCTGCTCCGGAGTGGCGGTCTTGCCGGTGCCGATAGCCCAGACCGGCTCATATGCAATAATGACCAATTTCCAATTTCCAATTTCCAATTTATTGAATCCCTCTTTAATCTGCTTCTCAATCACCTTAAAAGTTTCACCCTTTTCCCTCTGCCCAAGGGTTTCTCCAACGCAAACAATCGGAAATAGATTGTGTTTCAAAGCGGCGAAAAGTTTTTTATTTACCGTTTCGTCGGTCTCGCCGAAGCACTGGCGGCGCTCGGAGTGGCCGATAATAACATAAGTGCAGCCGACAGACTTTAACATGGGGGCGGAGACTTCACCGGTAAAGGCGCCTTCGTCTTCCCAGAATAGATCCTGGGCTCCCAGAGCTACATTGCTGTCGCAGATCTCATCACAGACTTCCTGCAGAGCGGGGTAGGGTGGGCAGACCACGATGGTGCGATCATGGACATCCGCAACCAGCGGCTTTATTTTTTTGGCGAAATCGACCGCCTCGCTGACGGTCTTATACATTTTCCAGTTCCCGGCGATGATCGGCTTTCTCATAGTGTTTTTATTATAAACAAGCCTCCTGTATTTGTAAAGGGAATAATAATTGGATAGAATATTAAAGTGAAATCGAAAAAGACGGGAGAACCAAAAAACAAGCTAAATCTTCTTTTCATCTTTTTGCTGATCGCGATAAGCTTCGCGGTTTATTTTAATTCTCTGGGGAACGGCTTCGTCTTTGATGACCAGCTGCTTATTGATGACCAGGCATATATTTTAAGGGATTTTAAAAATGTTTTTTCTTCCGCTTCATCTTTCGTTTTTCAAGATAAAACTTCGGCCGGCTTTTATCGGCCGATCCTGGTTTTGTCATACTTTATAGATTATCATTTAGGCGGCGGCGCTCCCTTTTCCTTTCATCTGACGAACATACTTATTCACTTTATCAGTATTATCCTTGTCGCTTATGCCGCCTTTATGATTTTTGGCGAGGCTTTTCCGGCTTTGCTGGCAGGATCGATCTTTGCCCTTCATCCGGCTCAGTCGGAGGCGGTAGCATGGATCTCCGGCCGCAATGATCCGCTCCTGACGGTTTTTATTCTGTTGAGTTTTATTTTTTTCGCAAAATACCGTGAAAACAACAGCCGTATCCTGCTGGTTGTTTCGATTATGACCTTCTTATTGGCTCTTTTTACCAAAGAATCTGCCCTTATTTTCCCGGTGGTTTTATTGGGATATGACTATTTCAACATAAAAATAAATTCCCACACCAAAGAATTTGGTGTGGGAATAAACCAAAAAAGATCGCCAAAGTATGAATATTTTCTGCCTTATCTATTACTTGCCGCATTGATTATCTTATACGCGGTCATAAGAATATTTATGATAAAAGGATTGGGCGGAGGAATCCATCCCGGGATAGATGGATTAAGAGTTATTCCTCTTACCTATCTATTTTATTTTAAAACCCTTATTTACCCGGCCGGCTTTTCGGTGGTCCCGTTTATTAAAACACAGCTTGGCGGATTTGAATATTTGATAAGATGCTTGCCGCTCCTTTTTCTTGCCGGGTTGATCTTTTGGTTATGGGGGAGGATACCGGTGGTTGCTTTTGGATTGTGGTGGGGACTGCTGGCTCTATTGCCTGTAAGCGGAATAATCCCAGCGCCAATTATGGTGATGGAACACAGATTATACAGCGCTCTATTCGGTTTTTCCCTGGTATTCGCCTGGATCGGCAATAGTTTGTTAAAGCAAAATGTGAAATTAAAATCGGTTATTATATTAATTTTGGGGGTCATCTTTTTCCTGTTAGGCGGGATGACCTTTCAAAGGAACCGTCTTTTTGCTGACCCTATGCTGTTATGGGAGACCAGCGCCAGAAATAATCCGAATTCCGATGTCATTCAAGTTAATCTGGCCACCGCCTATATCGAGGCCAAAAAATATTTATCGGCGGAAGAGCATCTTAAAAAGGCGCTGGAGCTAAGGCCCGCCAATGAAATCGCCCATTATAATTTGGGCTATTTATATCTTCTATCCGGCAGGGAAAAGCTTGGGAAAAAGGAATTCGAGAAAGCAGTTGAACTTGATCCGAAATACATCAAGGCGCATTATAACCTCGGTATTATCGCGCTGAATGACAGGCGATACAGAGAAGCCATAAGACGAATGGGGCTGATCCTTCAATTAAAACCCAATTTTGTTTTAGCCTACATAACTTTGGGGGATGCTTACTATAACCTGAAAGAAGATATTAAGGCGAAAGAATGCTATACGCGCGGACTTGAGATCGACCCGATGAATCTCCATGCCCAGGAAATGTTGAAGAAGTTAAACATTGAATAAGTCTCTTACAATTGATATAATATTTGAACGGTGAAAACCAGATATTTTTGGTTAATTATAGGTTTTATATTGGCCTTTTCTTCACCCCTTCTTGCCACGACCTATACAGTAACTAACTGTGCTGATTCCGGCGCCGGCTCATTAAGGCAGGCTATAACTGATGCCAACACCAATGCCGGCATTGACACTATTTCATTCAACATTCCAACCACTGAAGCGACCACAGAGGCCGGGGCAACCTTCTGGCGGATAAAGCCCTCCAGTAATTTGCCAGCTATAACTGGCACGGTAATTATCGATGGCACCACCCAGCCGACATCTGAAACATATAACAATCCTTATGGCCCGGAGATAATGCTCGATGGTGCTAATGTTGGCGGCTCGCCAAAAGGTCTATACATAACGACTAACGAATGTGTCGTAAAAAGCCTGATCATTGATAATTTCCGGATCGGCGGATACGGGATATTGATCGAGGGAGGGAACAATAACCGTATCTACGGCTGCTATATCGGGACGGATGCGACCGGCAGCAGTTATCTCAGCAACTACAACGCGGAGGGCATAGGGATTATAAACTTGCTTACGAACCACTCCCAATCGAATATCATCGGCAGTACCGAAAGTGCAAATATAAATATTATTTCCGGTAATGCTGGTAATGGGATATATATAAGAAGTTCGGATAATAATGAGGTACTGGGGAATATTATCGGCTTGACTGCGACGGGTGAAGCCTCGATCGGTAATGGCCAGAGAGGGATCAATATTTACAGCGATTCAACCAACAACAAAATAGGCAATGGCGCTGCCAGCGGACGTAATATTATTTCCGGGAATCCGATCGGAGTGGATATCAACGGGACGGGTAACAATCCAACGGGAAATGTTATAGCGGGTAATTATATCGGGACGAATGTGAGCGGCACAGTGGCGCTCGGCAATGCTACTTACGGGGTAGGTATGTGGGGAGGGGCCCAGTCCAATACTATTGGAGGCGTCAGCGCCGGGGTGGGCAATGTGATCTCCGGCAACTCCGACGGGGTGCATCTTTCTGATTCCAATAACTCTGTTTTGGGCAATTATATTGGAACAAATGCGAGTGGAACAGCTGCTTTAGGTAATACCGGCTATGGCATAGAGATCAATGCCGGAGCAAAAAACAATAAGATCGGGAGCACAGAGAGCGGCGGCAGGAATATCATTTCAGGTAATGGGGAAAAAGGGATTTATATCACCGGAAGCGGGACCAACAGCAATGAAGTAATAGGAAATTATATTGGAACTGCTGCTGATGGCATCGGGGATTTCGGCGATCAGCAGGATTATGGGGTAGATATTAGGTCCGGTGCAAGTTATAACATCATCGGGGGGATAACTTCTGCGGCCAGGAATATCATAGCGGGGAATAGTTATGGTGGTGTTTATATTTATGGCGCGGGCACCGAGGGAAATAAAATAAAGGCAAATTATATTGGATTAAGGGCGGATGGCACCGGTCTCGCTAACGGTTATTACTCTTATGGCGGCGTATATATCGAATCCGGAAATTATAATATTATTGGTGGAATAACTGAGGGAGAAAGGAATATCATATCCAGCAATGAAGCGGGCGGCGGCATTACTTTAAGCGGGGCAAATAGCAATGAAGTTTTGGGGAATTATATCGGAACAAACGCGAATGGAACGTCCGCGCTGGCAAATACACCCTATGGCATAAAGATCAGGGACGGATCATCGAATAATAAGATCGGAAGTATAGAGAGCGGCGGCAGGAATATTATCTCAGGGAACAGTTCGTATGGGATTTATATAAGCGATGCCGGATCCGATAGTAATGAAGTGCTGGGGAATTATATTGGGACTACCGCCAGTGGTGAAGGAAATTTGGGAAATGGATCGATCGGTGTTGTGATTGATTCAGCTGCGAATTACAATCGGGTCGGCGGCGTGAATACCGGCGAGAGGAATGTGATTTCCGGCAATGCCCAGTACGGGATCTATATAACCTCAACCAGCAATGAAGTTTTGGGGAATTACATAGGGACTAGTTCCGACGGGAACAGTCCGTTGGCAAATAATTGGGGGATTTTTATTTCCAACCCTGCGCAATATAACCAGATCGGCAGCACGGAAAGCGGCGGCCGCAATATCATCTCTGGGAACACAACGGACGGCGTCTACCTGTCCGGCTCCGGCACAAATTACAATAGAATCATCGGGAACTATATCGGACTGAATCCAGGGGGTAATGCCGCCAATGAAGGCAACGGACGGTATGGCATTATGGTCAGATCATCCGCGTATTACAATCAGATCGGTGATGGAACAGCGGCCGGCAGGAATATAATTTCCGCAAACAACACCGTCAACGGAGTCGGGATAGCTATTTGGACAAACAGCACAGAAGTGTCTGGAAATTACGTAGGGACAGATCCTACTGGAAATATTTCTTTGGGAAATACATCCGGTATTTTCCTTACTGGCGGAGCGAAATATAACCGGATCAGCGGCAACCTGGTCTCGGGAAATACGGGTAATTCCGGCTGTGGGATCGGTTTTGCTAGTGCCGGAACGAACAGCAATGAAGTTGTCGGTAATTTTATCGGCACCAATGCCGCTGGAAACGGTAATTTAAGCAATAACGGAGACGGGATCTATTTTTACAATGGTCCGCAGTTCAATAAGATCGGTGGAATTGCGACTAGTGAAGGCAATATTATCTCGGGCAATAAGAAGAACGGGATCTACATGGAAAGCAGTACCACCGGCTCGAATGAAGTGATCGGCAACTATATCGGAACGGGAGCCAGCGGAGCCGGGGTCATCGGCAATGATAATTGCGGCATTTATCTTGTCAGCGGAGCTTCCAATAACATCATCGGCCCGAATAATGTTATCGCCAATAACGGTACAGTTTATGGCTACGGCGGCATCTATATAAGCGGAACGAACACCGTTTTTAACAGGATCACGCTAAATTCGATCTTTGATAATCGTTTTCTTGGTATAAGCCTGTGGAGCGGCGGCAATAGCAGTGAAGCTGTGCCTATCATCTCATCCGCCGTTTATGATCCTGTCTCATTTCTAACGACCGTATCAGGAACTTCCGATGCCGGCACAACTATAGAGGTCTTCAGTACCGGAGCGCCCGATCCAACCGGTTCAGGAGAGGGTAGAACCTACCGCACTTCAACGCTTGCCAACGGAGGCGGAACCTGGTCAGTTGATATTGCCGGTTTGACGGTGGGTTCGACCTTAACCGCGACTGCTACCGATTCCAATAAGAATACTTCGATGTTTTCTGTAAACAAAATTGTGACGGAGTCGGGCCCACCCAGCGTTGAAGTTACTTCACCTGCGGGCGCGGAGCAATGGCAGGGAGGATCTTCGCGTAGTATTACTTTTCTGGCGACCGATGAATCAGGGATAAAACCTAATTCTGCCGATCTCTACTATAATAGCGGTGAAGGATGGGTGACGATCGCGACCGGCCAGCCGACCGATTCCCCTTATCCTTGGACTTTGCCTCTGATCTCTTCCGCGGAAGTTAAAGTAAAAGTTGCCGTGCAGGATATCTATGATAACACCGGAACAGATGAAAGCAATGCTTTCTTTACGATTGATTCAATCTCGCCCTCGCCCCCAACGCTAGTTACTCCCAACAATGGAGCGTTTATCAATTATGCTAATCCAACTCTCACCTGGGAGGCAGCGACCGATCCTGATAACCTGACCGGGATCGCCAGTTACGAGATCAATTTCAACGGGGTGCTGATAACCCGGGATGCTACCACTGCTTATGTGGCTTCATCCCTCTCTGATGGTATATATACTTGGGAAGTAAAAGCCAGGGACGGGGCGGGCAACTGGGGCAGTTACTCCAGCGCCTGGGATTTCACGATCGATAGCACTCCGCCAAACGCGCCGGTCCTGATTACGCCAGCCAATATGATCACCATCAGCGCACGTCAGCCGCTCATGACCTGGGAAGCATCAACCGATAATCTATCCGGGATTTCCAGCTATGAGGTCAAGCTGGATAATATTTCTTACACCCAGGACGCCACCGCTTCTTACACGCCGCCTTCTCCGCTGGCCGACGGGGCGCATACTTGGGAGGTAAGGGCGAAGAACGGGGTAGGGTTGTGGGGTGACTACAGCAGCTCCTTCAGCTTCAATATTGAAACGCTGACCCCGGAAGTTTCCGGCATCACATTGAGTGACCTGGAGACCGGCAGCACCGTGTACGCTAGGAACCGGACGGTGTCACTGGAAGCAAATGGGGTTGGTGGCAACCCGGTCGATATGTTGATCTCGGAGGAGGCAGACTTCGCGGGAGCAAACTGGCTCACTTACCAGAACCCGGTGGTGATCGATCTGACCTCAACGGAAGGGACCAAGGAGGTTTATTACAAACTGCGGAACGCGGCATCTACCGAATCCGGGGCCGTCAATGATTTGATCATTCTGGACACGACCGAACCTTCGATCCCGACGCTCGAAGCGCCGGCCAACGGAAGCACGGTTGAGACCTCAACCCCGACCTTAAGTTGGGAAGCTGCGACCGATAATCTTTCCGGAGTTATCAGTTATGAGGCTAAACTTGATTTAACTTATCACACGCAGGAAGCGGTCACGCACTACACCACCGATCCGCTGACGCCGGGGATCCACAGCTGGGAGGTGAGGGCAAAAGATGCAGCCGGGAACTGGGGTGGTTACTCCACTACCTGGGACTTCACGGTCGTGACTGCTACCACCACAACAACAACTACTACCGTTCCAGGAACCACCACCACAACAACTACTACCACTACTACCATTAAATATCCTACCATGGTTATTTTGACCGCGGAAGCAACCGTGAATGCAATTGATGTCTCCTGGGAGGCTTCCTATGACCCTAACCCGCCTGGAATAACTTCTTATATTCTTCTTCGCGGAAGAAAGAGCAGCGCCGAGGTGGAAATAATCGACGATTTTAATTCCATCAGTTTTAACAGCGCCTTATGGGGCAATAAAGTTGAGATCGGGACCACTTTTACGCCTGACCAGAGAAATGGGAAATTGAACATCACCAGCGGCCCATTAGTTGGAGATAAGGACAATATATCCGTAGCCGGTTATTATACTGCCGTTTCCTATGAGGCAAAGCCCAGGTTTATCAAAATTTCCGCGGATGTTGATATCTCTAAAAGCAGTTTACTTCATGATACGAAAAATAGTTTTATGTTGGCCGGGCCGATCATTATGGCGGGCAGTTTCGATGCTTTTGCTCTTCCCTTTCTGGGGAAAACATACACCACAACCTTTCCCGGTTACCTTTTTGCCGGAGAAGATCCTCGTACTGTAGGGACAACTTCGGACCAATCCGGAAAGATTTCAGGCATATTGGCCGGAGAGGGCCTTTCGTTGTTTTTGGATAATAAATATCTGGGTTTATTTATCATGGAAAAGGGGAGCGATTTGCCGCATTATTATGGCTTTATGACATTAGTTGGTACGACCGCTGCGACCATGGATGTTGATTTCGATAATTTCTATGCCGGGGAATATCCGGTTGAAATGGTGGCTTCGCTTGACGCTTCAACCCTTTTTTATCATGACAGAGATGTTATTGTTGGAGAAACCTATTTCTACGCTGTTTCTCCCAACTCAGTGTCGGGAAAAAGCGGATCTAACGTGGCAGAAGCGCAACTCACCACCACCACAACCACAACAACTTCGACCAGTACTACTTCTACTACCACAACCACTTTACCTTCCGGATTATCCGGGTTTTCGAGGGTCTCTCCTGTGCTCCGTCCCGGTGCGGCGCTGAACATCGATTTCCTGGCAAAGGAAACGGGAAACTATACTATATTTATTTTCTATCAATCCACCGGCGTGATGGTAAGAGATATCCCCTTCAACACTGTACCGGGCCCAAACCGGGTGTCCTGGCGGCCGGAAGCGGGAGCTTTGAAGATCAATACCGGAGAAGATGCGCCTCCTGGTGTGTATTATTATGAGATCAGATCATCCCAGACCGGAGGACTCATCACCTGGGGAAATTTCGTAGTTGTCAAAACCATTTAATAAATTTCCCCCTTTACTACAGTTTTTCGGTCAGTTATAATTAAAGTCACTATGAGAAAAAAAATATTAATTTTACTAAGTATTGTCCTTCCATGTATTATGAGCTTTCCCGTTTTAGCGGATACCTATTACGTTGCAACCACCGGGGATGATAACAGGTCTACGCTGGAGGCTACTAACCCGAGCACCCCGTGGCAAACCGTCAGTCACGCCAGTTCATCAGCTGAAGGTGACACGATATACGTTGCCCCGGGAGTTTACACTCAGACTCTTATTGGTCTGTATAATTACAACACCTACATTTCTACGATCACGGGCGCGGCCACCTTTGAACCCTCCGGGGCGTCTACCGATAATGAAATAATGCAAATATCAAAGGCTACGATGGAAGGATTTACCCTTATAAGCCACAACCTTTCGAACTGCTTGACTATCATGAACACTGCCGTCGACCCGTCGGTCCGCAACAATATTTTCATAAATGAGCATACCAGCCGGAGAGGAATCAACATTCAATCGGGTGCTACCGGGGCCAGCTTAGAGGGGAACACAATTATTGCCAATAACGGTATTGCCGATTCGGGGAAAGATACGACAATAATCGGCAATAAGATTATTGCTTATGATTCCAGCGGTGACCGCGGGATCTTCCGCAGCGGCACCTACTCGTGCCTAGTCAGATTTAATGAGATAAGGGGATTTACCCAAACTGCGCCAAACACCGGCACCGGCATTTATCTGGGCGGCGGCGACATCACGATCGATAAAAATACTATTGTGAAAAACTTGCGCGGCATTGATTCGGTCACTTCCTATGGCAACAATGCGACGGTGGAGAGTTCAATTGTTGCTGCCGAGGTTGGCGGGTACTCGGGGACAGGCACGATCGGGATAAGGAAAGATACTAGCGGCACGATAACTTCGCAATATAATTGTTTGTACGCCAATGATTCTGATTATTCAGGCACCATTCTGAGCCAAGCCGGCGATATTTATCTGGACCCGCAATTCATGGACGCGACGAATAACGATTTTAACCTGAAATATTTTTCACCTTGTATTGATGCTGGCACCGGGGAGGCGGATACTGATGGTACCCGCGCCGATATGGGAGCTTACCCATATTATCAATCCGATTTTACCGGCCCAACCGTTACAGTTTTAACGCCGATCACCGGCGAGTCGGTCCCCGTCAGCTCAAGCTATAACGTAACCTGGACCGCGACTGATCCCTCTTTGGTCCTGGATAATTCAGTTAGTTTATATTATTCCAGCGATAACGGCGCAAATTATTTTGTCCTGGCGACCGGTGAAGCCAATGACGGAAATTATAGTTGGAGCACCACCACAGAAAGCACCACTGCCGCTAAAATCAGGATCACCGCCCGCGATATCACCCCAAGAACCAACCTGGGGACAGGAGAGAGCGGGACTTTTACTGTGGCAACTACCACCACCACCACTACTACTACTACTACCGTTCCAGGAACCACTACTACAACGACGACTACTACTACCATTAAATATCCTACAATGGTTGTTAATTTGACAGCCGTTGCAAGTAGTACCGCGCTTGCTATTGATGTTACCTGGGAGGCTTCCCATGACCCATACGGACCAGGACCAACCGGAATAGATTTTTATGTTCTTTTCCGCGGGAGAAAAAGCAGTGCCGATGTGGAAGTGATCGATAACTTTGATTCCACTATTTTTGATGTGGCCAAATGGGGGAACTGGGTGGCAATCGGGTCCAGTTTTGAAGCTAAGCAAAGCGATGGAAAATTGAACATCAAACAGATCGGATCTCTGGTTGGAGATAAAGATAACGTATCCGCGGCCGGTTATTATACAACCGTTTCCTACGAGGCAAAGCCCAGGTTTATCAAAATTTCCGCTGATGTTAATATTTTCAATAGCAGTGTGAGTCATAATGGCAAACATGATTATCTATTGGCCGGGCCGATCGTTAATGCGGGTAATTTCGATGCTTTTGCCTTTACCTGGCTGGGGAAAAATTCTACCATAACCCTTCCTGGTTACCTTTTCGGTGGAGAAAATCAAGATCCTATGGGTATAGGGACAACTTCGGTCCCTGGTGATTCCGGAAAGATTTCAGGGATATTGGCCGGAGAGGGCCTTTCGTTGTTTTTGGATAATAAATATCTGGGTTTATTTATCAATCCAAAGGGGAGCGATTTGCCGCATTATTTTGGCTTTATTACATTAGTTGCGACCACCGCCGCAACTGTAGAGGTTGATTTCGATAATTTCTACGCCGGAGAATATCCGGTTGAAACGGTGGCTTCGCTTGACGCTTCAACCCGCTTTTACCATGACACTGACGTTATTGTCGGAGAAACTTATTTCTATGCGGTTTCTCCTAACTCACCTTCGGGAAAAAGCGGGTCCAACGTAGCGGAAGCGCAAATCACTACCACCACTACTACAACGACGACAACGACTTCGACCAGCACTATTTCTACTACCACGACCACTATACCTTCCGGATTATCCGGGTTTTCGAAGGTCTCTCCTGTGCTCCGTCCCGGGGCGGCGCTTAATATCGATTTCCTGTCGAAGGAAACGGGAAACTATACTATTTTCATTTTCTATCAATCTACCGGCGTGATGGTAAGAGATATCCCCTTCAATACCACCGCGGGTCCAAACCGGGTGTCCTGGCGGCCGGAAGCGGGAGCTTTGAAGATCAATACCGGAGAGCCAGCGCCTCCTGGTATCTATTATTATGAGATCAGGTCTTCGAATGGAACACTGGTAACCTGGGGTAATTTTGTCATTGGCAAGTGGAACCAGTAAAAAATTGCGCACAGTCAGAAGTTTTCCGATCTTATTTTTTTTAATCGCGCTCTGCGGGGCAGCAGCGGCAGTTGATCCTGCCGATCCTTATATCGGCGCCCGCCCCATGGCCCTGGGCAGGACCTTTGCCGGCCTGGCCGATGACGCCTCCGCTGTTTTCACCAACCCCGCCGGACTGGCCCGAATTCAATCTTACAAATTGCTCAATCTGTATGCCAGCCCTTCTCCCAATAACAGCATCATGGTATTTGCCGGAGCCATGCCGGCATTCTATGGTCTGACCGCCGTTCTCGGCTATACCAACAATACCACCTCCAGTTTATTCTTGCCTCTGCCGGGTACGCCGGAAGTGAATTATACCGAACAGCAATTTCTCATTTCTTTCGCCGGATGGTCAGGTGAGAACCTCGCTACGGCTGTCACCATCAATATCCTGACCAAAGGATTTTCCTATAATTCGCCTCTGCTTGCGGGCGCGCGCGGGACCGGCTTTGACATGGATTTTTCCGCTCATTACAAGCTGAATGAGCAGATCGGTTTGGGAGTGAGTGTGCAGGATGCTCTGCCGGCCTTTATGGGAGGAAAATTTGTCTATGATTCCGGAGCCTTCGTTGACCTGCCCATGAACCTGAAAATGGGCGCCGCTTTCAAGCTTACGCCGACTTTGGATTTGTTAGTCGATGTCGACAAGGCGATGACCCGTCCTATTCCGACGCTTTTGCATTCAGGTTTGGAATGGCAGCTGAACCCGGGGCTGGCGCTTCGCGGCGGCGTCGATCAGACTCCCAAGAGCGGGGCTGAGACTTACACTCATTTTACCTTTGGACTGGGAGTCAAGTACCGGGGCATTACTTTTGATTACGCTTTCTACAAATACGGCGATGCCTCCGGCAGGACCACCAATTATTTCTCGATCGGATACGTCGGGCCGGAAGAAGCAGAGCCAATTGTTCCCTCGCCGGAAGCGGCTGCCGCTCCTCCGCTGTCCGAAATTTTTGCCGTCCGCATTCCGAAAGTTCAGTTTAAGGATGTTCCCGAAAATTATCCCGCCAGGGAAGCGATCGAACAGATGGCAACCGCCGGCATTTTCCCGGGATACCCTGACGGAACCTTCAGGCCGCAAGCCGAAATGGGCCGGGGCGCTTTCCGTGAATTGCTTTTAAACGCCAAGCATTTGCCGCTCACCGAAAAGGTTTTGACCGATTTGATTATTAAACCCGAGCGCTCAATTACGCGCGCGGAGGCGGTCGAGGCTTTGCTTGCGTTTGACAAAGCGACTCAGCGAGCCGATATCATTGCGCCGGTTGGCAAGCTGCCGCTGGATGAATTTGCCACTCGCGCCGACCTGGCGCAGATGCTGGCAAATACCAGTTTTGGCAAGACGGCCGTAAAAAGACTGCATTGACAGGGGATGGCAAAAGGAGTATATTAATTTGTACGGTAGCATGACTAAAAAGTTATTGTTTTTGTCAGCGGTTATGGTTTTTTCTTTCTCCGCGGCTTTTGCCAGCTGGGATGACATTTCTCCCACGCCCGCCATCAGCTATCCTTTAAATGGTGTGTCTTTTATTGACATCGCGACCGGATATGCTGCAGGTGGTGGAGGCACGGTCATTAAAACCCAGAATGCCGGGTTATCTTTCGAAGCCATATCCGGAGCTGGACTGTGGGGAACTACTAACCTTAATGACGTAGTTTTTCCCAGCTCAACTGAGGGTTATCTTCTGGGGGATGCGGGGGAAATTTATGTAACCACAGATGAGGGAACAACTTATACAAAAATGTCCGTTCCGACCGAATTAACCAGCGCTGATTTTAGAAAAGGTTCTTTTTATGGAAATAATCGAACTTTTGCAGTATACAATCAAACCATCTCAACCAGCTATCTTTATTCTTCAACAGACGGCGGGTTGAATTTTTCTACAGCAGAAGTCCCCGGCTATGAAATTCTGGGCGTAACTTTAACTGAAGATGCTACCTGGGAGTGGGTCAGCTCAAGTTCCGGTTACTCAATTTTGAAAAATGGGGCTCTTAAATGGGGACCCAACGCTCAAAAGGTGAATGATCTTTTCTTTGTGGATAATGATATTGGTTTTGCGGTGGGAAGCGGGGGCCTGATTTTAAGAACCACAAATGGAAGTGACTTTAGCAATTTAACCAGCGGCACGTTGCAGAATCTAAACGCGGCCTATTTTATCGCCTCTTCGGTCGGCTGGGTGGTGGGCGATAACGGAACCATCTTGTATACTTTAGACGGCGGAGACCATTTCACCGCCTATGAGGATACTTCCCTTGATTCTACCGGACTCCGCGACATAGCTATAAAAACCACTGGTTCGGGCGGGAAAGTTGTTGCCCATGCCTATGTTGTGGGAGAGGGCGGAAAAGTATTTAAGCTCGCTTCGCCTTCAATCACCTCGGTAGCTCCTAACTCAAGAATGCAGGGGTGGGTGGGGAACGTTACCATCGAAGGGACCGGCTTTGTTCCCGGGGCGGCGGTTCAATTTGGTAGTACCGAAGTAGTTACTTTTTCTACGACCGTAGAGTCGATGGGCACCAAGATCAATTCGGTCATTGTAATCCAGCCTCAGGCGATTGTCGGAAGCAGAGATGTCACCGTGACCAATCCGGATATAACCTATACCAACGAAGCCGGTTCCTTCTTTATCACTGCCAATCCCCTGGTTGTTTCACTATCCAATGCTCGTTTTGACGGTGATATAATCCAGTCAGGATCGTATACCATAAGCCCAAACACCAATATAAGTTTTGAGGTTTATTCTTCAGCTGCAGATCTTACCAAAGCAACCCTCAATCCTAAAATACTTTTCTTCCAGGATGGCTATTATAAGGCAATTTATAACATCCCTGGAGATGCGATCACGCTCAAGGCAACCAATGAAGCCAATGTTAATTTTACCATTCCCGCCGCGCTGCCTCTCACTTCGGGAACGGCAGAAGTTGAGCTGTATGCCGAGGACTCACTGGGCAACGTAGGCAGGGGACTGCCGGTTACTCTTGAAGTGGGAAGTTCTTTCGCCGAAGCCGGCGCAGGCACGGATACTGCCACCGGGCTTCTGGTCGGGAATCCGATCAGCGGCGCGATCATACAGGTCAGATTTAAAAAGGGCGTGGCTCCGCCGGATGAGGTTACGGTCTACGTTTTCGTGGGTACCGGAGGAGATGTAGCTTTTAAGAAGACTTTCAAATTGTCAGGTTTAAAAGCTTCCGCCCCTGATGTAAACGGCGGCTACCATTTCAACTTCCCATTTTCGGTAGAAGATCTGGCGCCCCAGTACCGCCGGGCTTGCCTTGCGCTTGGTGTAGTCACTGCCAGAGGAAATATTATTGGAAAGTTTAAATTCCCGATATGGATGAACGGAGCATTTTAGTTTGAAAAAGCTGTATCTGATAATTTTATCGTTAATGATGGTGGTTCAGGCGCCAGCCTTTGCCCAGTATGCAGCCTCGGATCCCACCCGACTTATTCCCAACGCCAGGATTTTAGGTTTGGGTAAAGCTTATATCGGCCTGGCGGAAGGGCCCGGCGCTATGTACACCAACCCGGCGGGTATGGCCGATTCTCCCGGCTGGCAGTTCTCTTCGATGTCGGGAAAATTCCTGGATGAATATAACTACCTTTCCTTCTCCGGGCTTTATCCTACGCCGGCAGGAGTGTTTGGGCTCGGTTTTGCCGGGACCTCCATTGCCGGAGCCTTTGCTACCACCATCGAGGCTGGTTCCGATCCGGCGGATCCGCTTTACACCATCGATACTTCTCAGCCGGAAATGGGAAACCGCAACAATGCTATCATTCTCTCATACGCGAATAATCTAAATAAAATTCCTTACCTCGATCGTACTCCCTATGCCGATCGCCTTTTGGTGGGAACCAATCTAAAAATGTTCTCGGCTTCCCTTTATGGCGACGGCATCGTTGGCGGCGATGCTTCCGGTTTTGACATGGATCTCGGAGTAAAATTTTATCCACCGCAGAAATGGATGAGCTTTGGGGCCACCCTTCAAAATCTGCTTCCCTTCAGCCTGGGCGGCAAGCTGAAGTATTCTTCCGGCCATGAAGAAGCTTATCCTTCGATTTTTGAGCTGGGTTCGGTCTTTAAGGTCCTGGGGAAGGAAAACGCGCTTTTTAAACTGAGCGACCAGGAGCTAAAGCTGATGCTGGATGTTGATAATTACCCGACGATCAAAAATTATCCGTGGGTCTGGCACGTGGGTATGGAATGGCAGCCGCTTTCTTTGATCGCGCTGCGGTTTGCCGTCGACCAGGACGCGGCGGGCGATGGGGCGGGAGGGATGCAGGTCGTCTCGGATAATGCTTTTGGCGTGGGTTTGAATATCAGCGGCTTTAGCTTTGACTATGCCTATCACACTTTTGCCGGCGCTCCTAATATCGATAATCACTACTTCTCCCTGTCTTATGCGTATCAGCCTCCGGCGGCAATAGGAAAAGAGCCCATCTTGATCTATGTGCCTCAAGACAAATTGATCACTTTCGAAAGCAAGGTCCCGGTGGTCGGCAAAGTGGTTGACCCGGCCATTCGCAAATTGACCATCAATGACCTGCCGATAAAATTCACCCTCCAGGGAGATTTCTCGACTGTGGTCGACCTCAAGACCGGCAAGAACGCCATTAAAGTTAACGAGATGAAAGTCCGCGTCCTGCGCCTCATCACCTTCCCGGATGTTAAGATCGGCTACTGGGTAGATAAACCCATATCCCTGCTGGCAATGCAAAAAATCATCACCGGCTATCCCAACGGCACCTTCAAACCCGAAGGAAATATTACTCGCGCCGAGATGTGCACGCTCCTCATGAAGACTGAGTCACGGGTCGCGAGTCTCGAGTCTACCGGCTTCAAGGATGTAGCTGCCAAGCACTGGGCGGCAAGCTACATCGCGCAGGCAGCCAAGCTGGGCGTGGTAAAAGGTTATCCGGATGGAAGCTTTAAGCCATCGGGAAATATTACCCGCGCGGAAGGGCTGGCCATGATCGCGCGCTTTGCCGGGATTTCGGAAGAAACCTATGTCAGCCAATTCCGGGACGTACCCGCCACTCACTGGGCGGCCAAGATCATTGCGGGCTCTTATCGAGCCAGGATCCTTGAATTCCTCAAGGGCAAACCCTTTGAGCCGGATTTAAAGCTTATGCGTGATGAAACGGTGGAAATGCTGCAGCGCACCGATACGGTTCAGAAGATACTAAGTAAAGACTTGCTCAATTGGGAAACTTATTAGAGAAGAATTATTCTTCCGGTTTATTCGGCAAAATATAACGGGTAGACCTTCCGGCGCCTTCTGACTTCACCAGTTTTTTATCTTCCAGCATGGTCAGTTCCAGGTGCGCGGTCTTGTGCGACACGTTAAAAGCTTCGCGGTATTCACGATTGGTAATGGAGCTGTGTTCCGAGATCATTTGGAGCGAGCGGATCTGCCGCCGGTTTAGCCCTTTTCCAGACCAGGGATTGGTAATTTCTTTTTCTTCATTCTCCTTGGCGGTGCGGGAATCGCTGCCGTCGCGGATATAGCAGATATCATCTGACTTATAGGGTTTATCCACCCCTTCCAGAACATTTAAGATCGCGATCTTTTTATCGCTTTTTTCAATGATTTCAATTAATGGGATAATGGGAGGGGAGCAGTGATTTTTGCCGATATCTTTTATCCAGGATTCAAAATTATTATCAACGCTGACACCGACCAAATGCTTGTTCTTATCGTCGATCCCGTAAATTATTTTTCCGCCGTCAGCGTTGGAAAAAGCCACCAGCTCGCGGGCGATGTCATCTTCTGCCGGCATACTTTTCTCAAATTCAACCGATTGGCCTTCGCCCTGTTCCAGCAGAGCCATAATATCGTCCCAGGTCATGGTGGTTTATGATAGCATATGCTATAATTAGAATCAACACCATGTGGTTTGATGCCCTGCTGAATTTGATCTTCCCTCCCGCTTGCGAAGTCTGCCGCAAATCGAGCGAGGAAGCCCTTTGTTCCGATTGTTTTACCCAGATCAGGTTTATGAAGCCGCATCTGGGAATTTATTCTGCCGCAATTTATGACGGTGTAATCAAGACGGCCCTGCACCGCTTTAAATTTCAAAGAAGAAAGAACCTGGCAGAGCCGCTGGGAGTTCTGCTGGTAAAGTATTTGAGCCATACGCCGTCACTGCAAATGGATGAAATTGACTGTATCATACCGGTGCCTCTTCACTGCCGCCGGGAGCGGAAGCGGGGTTATAATCAGGCGGAGCTGCTTGCTAATGTCATCAGTAAATACTATGAAGTACCGGTCATTTCCGCCCTGGCGAGGATCAAGGATACCCATCCTCAATTCGATCTTCCCCGGGAAGCGAGGCTTACTAATGTTAAAGGGGCCTTTAAGGTTTCCGATACCAGAGCGGTTTATAATAAAAAAATTCTTCTCTTGGATGACATTTATACCACCGGTTCCACCATTTCAGAGTGCAGCCGAGCCTTAAAGATCGCGGGCGCTCAGACAATTGAGGTTCTTACGCTTTCGCGGGTAGTTGAGAATTAATTCATTTTTTGGTAGAATTAGGATGGGGAGGAACTAACATGCAAATTAAAATCACCGGTCACGGGATCAAGATCACTCCGCCTTTGCGCGATTATGTGCAGGAAAAAATCAGCAAACTGCAGGAGTTTTTTGCCAATATCCAGAAAGTCGAAGTCATTTTAGACGCTCGTTCGACCGCCGACACGGAGCGCCGTCAGGTGGTGGAAATCCGCGCCTGGATGGCGGGGCTGCGGGTAATTCAGGCTTCCGAGGCCGGCAGGGATATGTATGCGGCTTTCGATCTGGTGCTGGAAGAAGCCAAGCGGCAAATCGAGCGGCACAAAGAAAAACATCAACACGAGCAGAGAAGAAAATCCGAAAAAATCAAGCAGCTGCTGCGTGAAATGCCGCAACCGAAGCCGGAAACCGGGCCGGTCATAGTCAAGTTGAACCGGTTTGCCGCCAAACCGATGAATTTTGAAGAAGCGAAATCCGAACTGGAAAGCCTGGGGCAGGATTTTATTGCTTTTCGAAATAGCGATTCGAAAGAAGTGAACGTTATCCGTAAAAACAAAGAAGGTTTTGATCTTTTGCGCCCGGAAAAGGAAATGACCACCGATCAGGCAATTGCAGAGTTGAAGCAGAGCGGAGCCAATCTGCTGATTTTCAATAATCCCGAGACGAATTGTTCAACTGTCGTTTTTCAGAGAAAATCCGGCAATTTCGGCTTGATCGAACCAGAGCTTTGACCTCGCATGGTTTTAGGATGGCTGGCTAAATTAATCGGCTCCGCCGACGAGAAAAAAATAGAAGCTTTTCTCCCTCTCGTTTCCCGGATCAATGCCCTGGAGCCGGAGATAAAAAAGCTCTCCGACGAAGAGCTTCGATCTAAAACTGCCGCTTTTCGCAGCCTGCTCTCGGAAGGAAAGACCCTCGATGATATTTTGCCCGAAGCTTTTGCCGCGGTAAGGGAGGCTTCCTGCCGCACCACCGGTCTCCGCCATTTTGATGTTCAGCTTATCGGCGGCTTAATTCTCAATCAGGGCAAAATTGCAGAGATGAAAACCGGCGAGGGTAAAACGCTGGTGGCTACTCTCCCCATCTATTTAAACGCCCTCGAAGGACGGGGAACCCATGTAGTAACTGTCAACGATTATCTGGCAAAGCGCGACAGCGAATGGATGGGGCCGATCTATCGGGCGCTGGGGCTGGAGGTCGGGGTCATTCAGCATTGGATGGAGCCCAGAGACCGGCAAATCGCCTATGCGGCGGATGTCACCTATGGAACCAACAATGAGTTTGGCTTTGATTATCTGCGTGACAACATGGCGCTTTCGATCGAGGACTGCGTGCAAAGGGATCTGCACTACGCCATCGTTGACGAAGTGGATAGCATCTTAATCGACGAGGCGCGAACCCCGCTGATCATTTCCGGAATGGTCGAAGACACCGTAGCCAAATACCTCAAGGCAAACGATATTACCCGACGTTTAACCAAGGCCACTGATTTTACCACCGACGAAAAAACCAAGAACGCGATCTTAACCGAACACGGGATCAAGAAAACTGAAAAATTCTTAGGGATTGAATATCTCTTTGACATAGCCCATATGGACCTGGCACACCAGATCATCCAATCTCTGCGCGCCTGGCACCTTTTCGAAAAGAACGTCGATTATGTCATCAAGGATGGAGAAATTATTATCGTTGATGAATTTACCGGCCGCCTCATGATCGGCCGCCGCTATTCTGAAGGCCTGCACCAGGCCATCGAAGCTAAGGAAGGGGTAGAGGTTCGGGAAGAATCACAAACCCTGGCTACCATAACTTTCCAAAATTATTTTCGGCTTTACAAAAAGCTGGCCGGGATGACCGGTACCGCTAAAACCGAAGAGGGGGAATTCTGGAAAATTTACAAATTGGAAGTGCTGATGGTCCCGACCCATAAAAAAATGATCCGCACTGATTTCTCGGATCTGATTTACAAAAACAAAAGAGCCAAATTCCGGGCGGTAGTGGAAGAAATTGCCGATTGGCACAAAAAGGGAAGGCCCCTGCTGGTGGGAACGATTTCGATCGAAAATTCAGAGCTCATTTCTGAAATGCTGCAGCGGCGCGGAATTCCTCACCATGTGTTAAACGCCAAACATCATGAAAAGGAAGCAGAAATTGTGGCTAAAGCCGGGCAGAAGGGAAATGTGACGATTTCCACCAATATGGCCGGAAGAGGAACGGATATTGTGCTGGGCGAGGGAGTAGTGGATCTGGGAGGACTGCATGTGATTGGCACTGAGCGTCATGAAAGCCGCCGCATTGATAACCAGCTGCGCGGCCGCACCGGCCGTCAGGGAGATCCGGGCTCTTCACGCTTTTATGTTGCACTGGAAGATGAATTGATGAGGCTTTTTGGCTCGCAAAGGATTTCCAATATGATGGAGAGGCTCGGGATGGAAGAAGGAATACCGATCGAACACAATCTGGTCTCGCGCGCCATCGAAAATGCGCAGAAAAAGGTTGAGCAATATCATTTCGGCATCCGCAAACAGGTCCTCGAATTTGACGACGTTATGAATAAACAGAGGGAAACTATCTACCTTCTCAGAAGAAGAATTTTGGAGGGGAAAGAGCTTAAGCAGAAAATACTGGAGATGATGGAACAGGCTGTCACCGACATGACCAATAATTTTCTTCCCGAAAAAATTGATCCGGAAGAATGGGATTGGGACGGTTTGATAGCGGCCATGAACGAAGTAATCCCCATTGCCGGATTGGAAGCCATTAGAGGAAGTAATAAAAGGGAGGACGCAGTAGAATCGCTGATTAATACTTTGAAGCGAGCCTACGCGGCGCGGGAAGCAGAAATCGGATCGGAAACAATGCGCGATATTGAGAAGCTGGTAATGCTTCGGGTCATCGATTCTGCCTGGATCGAACAGCTTCACAATATGGATGTCCTCAGGGAGGGG